>Ga0075425_100000618_pt1 | contig 33628 bp, 31 predicted proteins | sample SoiMethybrSBSTD4_FD_75300 | JGI IMG/M metagenome (GOLD analysis project Ga0075425, IMG submission 75300) | Bulk soil microbial communities from a Populus tree surrounding site in Tennessee, USA - Soil MetaG P. TD hybrid SBSTD4 | ecosystem: Environmental > Terrestrial > Soil > Tree plantation... | reverse complement strand
ACATCCAGAAGCCGGCGACGAGCTCCTTCGTTTCGGCGAACGGTCCGTCGATGACCGTCCGTTTGCTGCCGTCGAAGCGGACGCGCTTTCCCTTCGAGCTCGGGTACAGCCCCTCGCCCGCGAGCATCACGCCTGCCTTCACGAGCTGCTCGTTGAACTTCGTCATCTCGGAGAGGATCTCGGTGCTCGGCATGACGCCCTTTTCGGAATCTTCGTTGGCTTTGACAAGAACCAGAACTCGCATTGTTTTTCTCCTTTTTCCTTTGAAATTTCGATGTTTTCAGGCGGTGCGCAGGCGACCGCCCAACCAGGCGCAGGGAAGTGAGACCGCAACGAGAACGAGCGCGTACCACTGCGGCCCGAGGTGCGCGTTCCAGGTGGCGAGGGCGCCGATGAGGCTGAGGATCACGCCGACGATGCCGAGCGCGATGGCGTGCTTCATCGGCTGATCGGGCGCGAGACGGGCCGCCAGCCAGCAGCCGAAAATCGAGATCACGATGCGGTATGCGGTCGCGACGCCAGCCTGCAGGTCATTGATCGGCTCGGTCCAGGGAGGATAGAAGCCGGTGACGTGCAGAACGACGTCGACGGCGGTCGAGAGGACGAAGATCGCCACGAGCCCGCCGAACACGGCGCCGATGCGGCGAAGAGTCTGTTTGTTTCCGGTCATTCGTTTTTTCTCCTTCTGCTATCACGTCGAACGGCCCGGCGCGAGATCGACATCGGCCGAAAGATTTTTTTGTAAACGGCCGGTCGGGCTCGACCGTCCATCCGTTCATGCGCGGCAGGATCGTGGTGTCCCTGCTTCTTTTTGCGACTGTGGCTGTCGCGAGTCCGCGCCGCCGCTCCGTCGGAGCACCGGCCGATCCGTCCCTGACGTTCGCCTTTGATTCCGGATTTCGCATCGAGTCGGCGACGAATCCGATGCCGGGCATCGATGCCGCGACAGGCGAGACATGGCTGTACTACGCCGACAACCGGAACAATAAGCAGATGGTCGCGACGTCGAGCGACGGGCTGACGTTTCGCACCCCGAGCGAAGCGCGAAACTCCTGGAAAAACGATCCGCGCAATTCGCGGATGCCGAACGGGACATGGCGGCGCTACGGATGGAATCTGCAGGCACTGCAGTTCACGAGCAGCGTGTCCTCCGACGGCGCGACGTTCACGCAGGAACCGGGTATCCGCTACACGCTGCAGGCGCGCGACAACGGGACGATGGGCATCTACGAAGCCTTCGCCGACACGCAGGGGGGCGTCGTGCTGCTCTACATCGGCGACATGTTCGGCCTGAACAACGTGCGCCGCGCGTACTCGCGCGACGGCGGCCTCACCTTCACCTACGACCGCGGCAACATCCTCGGCGACGATTCCGCCGGCGGAGCCGCGAACAGCTACGTCGATCAGAAGGCGCTGCGCCTTCCCGACGGCCGCATCCGTCTGTTCACGATGAAGCAGAACGCGATCTACAGCTTCATCAGCAGCGACGACGGCTATTCGTTCCAGCTCGAGCCGGGCGCTCGCCTCGATCGCTCGTCGTTCACCGGTGCGACGCTGCGCACGCTCAACGATCCCGTCGTCGTGCGCCTCGCGGATGGCCGCTACCGGATGTACGTGGCCTCGCTGCGCAGCGACAACGTGTGGGTGATCGTGAGCGCGACGTCGCGGTGAGAGGCGGGGTCACATCTGGAAAACGAACTTAACGGTCAACCGGTGTAGACGCGAAGTTCGTTTTCCAGATGTGACCCCGTCGGCCGAAAATTTTTTTCGAAGCGCCGGGCTGAGCCGCGATACTCGGTCCGGCCATGAGATATCGCGACGCCATCCGCAACGCCTCCATCGAGTGGAAGAAGGGCGGCCTGTTCCGCAGCAAGAGCAGCGAGAGCCAGGCCGCCGTCGATGCCATCGACGACGCGCTACTCGAACGGACCGACGAGCTGCTGTCCGGGCTCGTGAACTGGCTGGTGGATCTCTCGTGGGAAAAGCCGCATCGGTTCAGCGGTCTGCAGCCGATCAAGGCGAAGTGCAAGCTGCGCGATCTTCTCAACGCCGCGCTTCTCATCGCCGAGCAACCGATCTTCGTGAAGCCGAAACCGAAGGAGAAGCCGCAGGAGAAGCCGAAGAAAAAACGAAGGCCGGTGGTGTCACAGACCAGCGTGCAGCCGACGAAAACCACGACGATCACGCCGACCATCACCACGACGACGAACGTCCAGCCAAAGCCCAAACCGATCGTCGTCATTCAGCCGCAGGTGGAGCAGTCGGAAATCGTCGTCGTTCCGAAGGAGGTCCGGAAGAGCACGCGCTATCTCCTGAACGACTGCGTGGAACGGAGCGGCGGGAACGTGCTCGACATCTGGACCCAAACCTCGATCTGCGCCCGCCTCGGCATCAACAAAGCGAAATTCGAAGGCTTCTGCGCGGCCGCCACCGGACGCTGGCTGAAATCGGGAGACATCAAAAGCTTCAAAGGCACGAAGGGAACGATCGACACGCTCCACCTGCAGACGAGGTACGAAAGCGGAGAGAAAAGCGAGGAGGAGTTCTACATCTCCGAGTGCGGGCTCGAAGGCTTCGTTGCGTCATCGAAGCCGGACTTCCTGACCGCGGAGAAGGTATTCAAAACGCTCGAGTCTCACAAAGGCGCGACGAAGCATCTGCTGGCCGTCGTGCCGCTCTCGAAGGGCGACGGCCACGCCATCGGCATCACGACCGGCGATGTCTATCACTTCCTCGACGTCAACGAAGGCCTCGCTCGCCTGCCGGATCGCAGCGCGTTCTGGACGTTTCTCTGGCACTACATCCACGATCCCGACATGGGCCTGCTCAACCAGGATTACGGAGCGTTCTGGATCGCGAGCTGGGCGTGATTCATGAGCGATAAGTTCGTGGGGTCACATCTGGAAAACGAACTTAACGGTCAACCGGTGTAGACGCGAAGTTCGTTTTCCAGATGTGACCCCGTCTACTAGCCGTAGACCATGAAGTACGTGGTCGGGTCTGCCACGGCGGGGTCGCCGGTGTCGAACGGCGGCTGGGGGTGGTACTGCGTGATGAGCTGCGCGCACTTGGCCGTCTGGTCGTCGCAAAGCTGCGAGATCAGGTAGAACGCGCCGTCGATCGACGACGACACGCCGGCGGTGGTGATGCGATTGCGGTCGCGCACCCATCGCGGGTAGCCGTTCACGACTCGCACGTTCGCGTTCTTCTTCAGCGAATCGAGTCCGATCCAGTGCGTCGTGGCCATGTAGCCGTCGAGCAGGCCCGCCGCGCTGAGGATCAGCGCGCCGGTGCAGACGGACATCACGATCTCGATGTCGGGGTTGATCGACTGCCGCGTGACGAAGTCCATGTATTGCGGATCGCCGGTCGCGGAGTCGGTGTGCTGCGATCCCGGCACGATGATCACGCTGAGCGGCGCGGCGTCGAATTGCGCGAACGTTTTCGTCGGCGTGAGCACGACGCCCTGGTCCGTCGCGATCGGATCGCAGGTCGGGCCGACGATGTCCAGCTCCAAAGGCCGCACGGTCCAGTAATTCGGAATGCGACTGAGCACGTCGAACGTCGCGGCGACGTCGATCAGATCGACGAATTTGTAGATGGGGATCCCGATGCGAAGCGGTTTCATGCCGCGATTATGGACGAGCGGACCGTCGCCGCGGCTTCACGCCTTCGCCATCGGTCAGCTGATAGATCGTCCCGCGCTGATCCGCGACGTACAGCTCACCGGCGACATCTTCCCCGAACGTGCTGATCTGCAGCGTCGTGTCGAGGAGTTGTCGCGGCGTCACGGCACCGCTCGCGCTGCGCATCGCACCCGAGATCACACCGTTGCAGTAGTCGCCGTAGAAATACATCCCCGCGAAGCCGGGATACTTCGTCCCGCGATACACGAAGCCGCCGGTCACGGAGCAGGCGCCATCCGAGTGGTCGTACTCGATCACCGGAAGCACGAACGACGGATCGCTGCAATTCGACGACGGATTGAAGCAGCGCGAGCCTTCCATGCGCCGCCATCCATAGTTCTCGCCGCCGATGCTCGTCGCCGGCTGAAAGTCGATCTCCTCGATGACGTTCTGACCGACGTCCGCGATCCAGAGATCGCCGGTCAATCGATCGAATGAAAAACGCCACGGATTCCGAACGCCGTACGCCCAGACTTCGGGCCGCGCGCCGGCCGTGCTGACGAACGGATTCGAGGGCGGGATGCCGTATGGATTACCGCTATTGACGTCGATGCGAAGGATCTTGCCGAGGAGATCGCCGCGATTCTGCGCGCGATTGTTCGGATCGCCCGCCGACCCGCCATCGCCGGTGCCGAGGTAGAGGTAACCGTCGGGGCCGAAGGCGAGCTGACCGCCGTTGTGATTCGGGAACTGCGAATGCGCGATCTCGAGCAGCACCACGCGCGAGTTCGGATCGGCGCGATTCGGATCGCTCGCGCTGACGTTGAGCCGCGCGATGGTGACGTCGCCCTGCAGGTCGGTGTACCAGATGAAGAAGAGCCCGTTCTGCGCGTAGCTCGGATGAAACGCGAGCCCGAGCAGCCCGCGCTCGCTGCCGTTCGTCGTGATTAGTGAGGTGGCGTCGAGAAACGGAGTCGGCAGCACGCGCGTGCCGTCGAAGATCACGATGCGGCCGGTCTGCTGGACGATGAAAAGACGGGTGTCGTTCGTGTGCGCGATGCCGACCGGCGAGGAGAGGCCGGTGATGACCGGCTTGAGGACGAGCTGCTGTGCGTTCGCTGCGGTAGTGAGGAGAAGAGCGAGGGCCAGCCGTCTCATGCAAAAGACAGGAACAACGCCCCTCACCCGGCGCTTTCGCGCCACCCTCTCCCCGCAAGCGGGGCGAGGGGCCACCACCCCTCGCGTGGCCCTTCTCCCCGCTTGACGGGGAGAAGGTGGCCGAAGGCCGGATGAGGGGCGCTACGCAGACTCGCTCAGTGAATCACCACCCCGAACCCCACCGTGTAGTTCTGCGATGTCTTGCCCTTCACGTGGAACGTGAACGGGCCGGAGCTGCTCGGGTAATCGCGGTCGCCCGCGTACACCGGCGAGTAGTCGACCTGGATCACGCGCAGGTCGACGTGCGGCGCGACGCGCACGTCGAGTCCCGCGCCGATCTTCATCGTGAAGCTCGTCTCGCGATCCTCGGCGACGAAGTTGAACTGCGGGAACGCATCGATCGTCTGGGCCTGCTCGTTCGTGTAGCGCGCGGAGCCGACCAGGGCGTGCGCGAAGGGGCGGAAGCGCGAGCCGGAGAGGCTGTTGTCCTTGAGCTGCACGCCCGCGGTGAAGGTCGTCAGCCGCTCCTCGGTCGTGATCGTCTGAATGATGCCGCCGAAGTCGTCGACGAAGCGATCGTCTTTCGTATGACGAGCGATGCTGCCGCTGACGCCGAGCCAGCGGTTGAAGTTCCACGTGCCGCCGAGCTCGAAGCCGCTGAAGCCGCGGCGATCGCAGAAGACCTTCTGCGAGTTGGTTCCGAGCATCTCCCCGGTCGCGGTGCTGCAGAGATCGGAGTAGCCGCCGGCCGGCGCGCCGCCGACGCTGAAGTCGAGCGCCTCGACGTTCGATTTCGTCTGCGCCTGCGACCAGCCGGCGTAAATCTCGTAGCGGTTGAAGTCCTGCGCCGCGCAGGGAATGGCCACGGCGATGGCGATGAGGGTGAAGAAGAGTGTGCGCATGATTTTTCCTTTCCTGTCCTTGTTGTCGATTGAGGCCGCGCCGCACGCGTAGCACCGCCGGCTGGTGCCGCGCGTCCGGATCACGACGAGCCGCGTAGTCTCGATGTCGATCCTCGTGATTCGGGTCGTTTTCATCTCGTCCTTTCGGATTGCCGTACGATGCGCAGCTCAGCGACCGAAGTCTTCAACCCGGAATCAATTGGTTCTCAACCGTCTCTCAATCGGCGTATGTCGAGTGAAATGAAGAGGATCTGGGAGTTCGGGCCGTTCCGGCTCGACTCCGCGAATCGCCTGCTGCTGCAGCACGGCGCGGTCGTTCCGCTCAAGCAGAAGGCCGTCGATCTGCTGCTCGTGCTGATCGAGGAGCGCGGCGAAGTCCTGGAGAAGGACGCGCTGATGCAGCGCCTCTGGCCCGACACCTTCGTCGAGGAGGCGAACCTCACTCAGACCGTCTACATGCTCCGCAAGGCGCTTGGATCGGACGACTTCATCCAGACGATCCCGCGCCGCGGCTACCGCTTCATCGGCGACGTGCGCGAGTGGACCGACGGCGCGACGGAAATGATCGTCGCGGAGCAAACGAAGTCGAGCATCGTCATCGAGGAGCGGCAGCAGACCGTCCCGAAGCTCGCCATCGCCGCCGCGATCGCGGTGGTCATCGCGGTCGCCGTTTTCTTCTTCATTCGCACGAGCGCTCCGTCAAAGCCGCACGCGCCGAGTGCCGTTGCGACTCAGGCGTATGTGAAGGGCCGTTTCTTCTGGAACAAGCGGACGGAAGAAGGTCTGAAGAAGAGCATCGAGTATTTCCAGCAGGCCATCGACGCCGATCCGCAATACGCGCTCGCCTATTCGGGGCTCGCCGACGCGTACGTGCAGCTGCCCGGTTACGGCGCGACGTCGTCGATGGAGATCTATCCGAAGGCGAAGGCCGCCGCCGACGCCGCGCTGCGGCTCGATCCGTCACTGGCCGAGGCGCACAACTCGGTGGCGACGGTGATGAGCTACTTCGAATGGAACTGGAGCGGGGCGGAGAGCGAATACCGCAAAGCGATCGCCCTCAATCCGAACTTCGCATCCGCGCACCAGCGCCTCGGTGTGCAGCTCGCCGCGCAGAAACGCGTCGATGAAGCGAGAGCGGAGTTGTTGCGCGCGCAGCAGCTCGATCCGTTGTCGCTGATCATCAGCTCACTCGTTGGATTCACGTCGATCGAAGCGCGCGATTACGACGGCGCGATCAAACAACTCCGCGCGACGATCGAAATGGATCGCAATTTTCCGCCCGCGCATCAGTTCCTCGCCCGCGCGTTTCAGGAGAAAGGCATGCCGGACGAGGCGTTCGCGGAGTATGTCGAGTGGCGGCGTTTGGAAGGAGATCGTGCGGAAGTGCTCGATCGATATCGCCGCGCCTACGAGTCGAATGGCCTGAATGGATTTCTGAAGCAGCGGCTCGACGTCGTGCTCGCGCAGACGGCGACGCAGAGCGGCATCGAGCCGATGGAGATCGCGTCGCTGTACGCGCAGTTGAACGACAAGGACAACGCGATGATCTGGATCGAGAAGGCCATCGAGCAGCACGAGGGCGAGGCGATCTGGCTGAAGGCGCTGCCCGATTACGACAACGTGCGCGACGATCCGCGATTCGCGGAGATGCTGCGGCGCGTCAACCTTTCTTCCTGATCACCTGCCGGATCGCGTCGACGATCAGCTCCGGCTCCTCCATCGGAATGTTGTGGCCCGCCTTCTGCGCGACGATCTGACGCGAGCCGGTCGTCCGCTCGAGCCATTTGTGGCGCGACTCGGTTAGCACGTTCAGCGCCTCGGGCGAGATCTGCTGCGCGAGCGATTGATCGTTCTTCGCGCTGCTGATGAGAATCGTGGGCACGAACGGCAGCTTCGCGTTGCGCATCTCGTCGATCTGCGCGTCGCGCGCATCCCACTCCGCGCGAATGCCGGCGGGCATCTTCGCGAGGCGCTCGGGAGGAAGCTGGTCGGCGTGCGGAAAGTGCGCGCGAATCCAGTCGAGCAGTTCCTCCTGCGGCGGATCGACGAGCACGATGCCGGCGATCTCGCGCGGATACAGGCTCGCGAACACGCGCACGTACGCGGCGCCCGCGGAGTGACCGACGAGCACGTACGGCGGTTTCACGCCCGCGGACTTCAGCGCCGCGTGCAACTCCTCGGCGACGCGTTTTGCCGTGCGCGGCGATTCGCCCGGCTCCGATTTGCCGAGTCCCGCGCGATCGTACGAAATGACGCGCGTGAATTTCGCGATTTCGGGCTGCACGTTCGTCCACGCCTCGCTCGTCCCGCCGAACCCCGATTCGAGAATCACCGCGGGAGATCCTTTGCCCTGGACGGCGAGGTGAAGTTTCGGTGACGCCGCGAGCGCGGACGAGGCGATGAAGAGAATAAGGACGGCTCTGCGCATTGGCTCAGTGTCGCACGCCGTCATGCTGAGCGCAGCGAAGCAACTCTTCGACGCTGGAGATCCTTCGCTTCGCTCAGGATGACGACAACGAAATATCATCGCGCGATGCTGAGACGCGTTCTTCCCGCTCTTCTCGTCATCGTTGCATTCGGCGCACAGGCGGCCGCGGTCGATCCGGCGCTGTTTCAGGATCTGCGCTGGCGGCTGATCGGTCCGTTTCGCGCCGGTCGCGTCGTCGCGGTGACCGGCGTGCCCGGCGAGCCGGAGCACTTCTACTTCGGCAGCGTGAACGGCGGCGTGTGGGAAACGCGCGACGCGGGCCGCACGTGGCAGCCGATCTTCGACGATCAGCCGATCGCCTCGATCGGCGCGATCGCGGTCGCACCGTCGAATGCGAGCGTCATTTACGTCGGCAGCGGCGAGTCCGACATGCGCTCCGACATCGCCCAGGGCAACGGCATGTATCGCTCGAGCGACGGCGGGAAGACGTGGTCGTCGATCGGCCTCGCCGATTCGCAGCAGATCGCGCGCATCCGCATCCACCCCTCGAATCCCGATCTTGTCTACGTCGCGGCCCTCGGCCATCCGTACGGTCCGAACGCCGAGCGCGGTCTGTTCCGCTCGCGCGACGGCGGCAAAACATGGCAGCGGATTCTGAGCCGCAACAACGACAACGACACCGGCGCGATCGACGTCGCGTTCGAGCCGGGAAATCCGAACGTGCTCTACGCCGCGCTGTGGCAGACGCGCCGCACGCCGTGGAGCGTCTATCCGCCGTCGAACGGTCCGGGCAGCGGACTTTTCAAATCCGTCGATGGCGGCGACACGTGGACGGAAATTCGCGGACACGGATTTCCCGACAAGCCGGGACGCATCGGCCTCGCCGTTGCGCCTTCGAATCCGCAGCGCGTCTACGCGGTCGTCGATGCGAGCGACGGCGGCATGTATCGATCCGACGACGGCGGCGCGAACTGGACGCGCGCGTCGAGCGATGCGCGCGTGTGGAGCCGCGGCTGGTATTTCGGCGAGATCGCGGTCGAGCCGGACAACGCGGACGTCGTCTACTCGTGCAACGTGAATCTCTTTCGATCGGATGACGGCGGCAAAACATTCGCGCCGATCAAGGGCGCGCCGGGCGGCGACGACTACCACGCGCTCTGGATCGATCCCCGGCATCCGCAGCGCCGCATCCTCGGCGTCGATCAGGGGACGGTGGTGTCGGTCAACGGCGGCAAAACGTGGAGCTCCTGGTACAACCAGCCGACCGCGCAGCTCTACCACGTCAGCACCGACACCAGCTTTCCGTACAAGGTCTACGGCGCGCAGCAGGACTCCGGCGCGGCCAGTCTGCCGAGCCGCACGAACACGATCGACGGCGTGACGCTGATGCAGTTCCGCGAGACCACCGCGGGCGGCGAGAGCGACAACATCGCGCCCGATCCGAAGGACTCCCACATCATCTTCGGCGGACGCGTGAACAAGCTCGATCTGCGCACGATGCAGACGCGCGACGTCGATCCGACGCTCGCGAATCTCACGGGCGACGAGCGCCGCACGTGGACGCTGCCGCTCGTCTTTTCGTTCCGCGATCCGCGCGTTCTCTACTTCGCGCATCAACGGCTCTATCGCACGGACGACGGCGGCGAGAAGTGGACGATGATCAGTCCGGACCTCACGCGCGAGGATCCGGGAACGCCGCCGAATCTCGATCCGACCACCGCCGCGCTTCATCAGCAAACAGGTCCTCGGCGCGGCGTGATCTACACGATCGCGCCGTCGCGCGTCGCCGATCGCGACATCTGGGTCGGCACCGACGATGGCCTCATCTGGCGCACCCGCGACGAAGGCGCGCACTGGCAGAACGTGACGCCGTCCGCGGTCACGTCGTGGTCGAAGATCGGGATCGTCGATGCGTCGCACTTCGACGCGGAGACCGCGTACGCCGCGGTCGATCGTCATCGCCTCGACGATTTCCGTCCCTACATCTACCGCACGCACGACGGCGGCAAAACGTGGCAGCTCATCGTGAATGGCATTCCGACGAATTACGCGGTGAACGTCGTTCGCGAGGACGGCGTGATGAAGGGTCTTCTGTACGCTGGCACCGAGCGCGGGATCTTCGTGTCGTTCGATGACGGCGCGCAGTGGCAGCCATTGCAGCTGAACCTTCCGGTGACGTCGGTGCGCGACATCGACGTGCACGAAAACGATCTCGTCATCGCGACGCACGGCCGCTCGTTCTGGATCATGGACGACGTGACGCCTCTCAGGCAGCGCGTCACACAACGGCCATTCCTCTTCGCGCCCGCGACCGCGGTACGCGAGCGGCCCGCGGGCTTCACCGGCACGCCGATGCCGAAGGACGAGGCGCTCGCGCCGAATCCGCCGTTCGGCGCGTACATCGACTATGCGATCGACGCGTCGCAATCCGTCACACTCGAGATCCTCGATGCCGCCGGCCAGCTCGTGCGCCGCTACAGCAGCGCCGAGCCTCCGCCGCCGATCGACGTGCCGCGCCTGCGCACGGCGCCGGAGTGGTTCGTCACGTCGGTGTCGCTGCAGACGACGCCCGGCATGCACCGCTTCGTCTGGCCGATCCGCTACGAAGGCACGCGCGGCAAGTGGAGCAACGGCGTTTGGTGCCCGCCGGGCGACTACAAAGTCGTGCTGACCGTCGACGGCAAACGCCTCGAGCAGCCGCTGCACATCGTCCCTGACCCGCGCGTGAAACTCCCCGCATCGGCGTACGCCGAACAGTTCGCGCTCGCGCAGCAGATCGACGCATTGCGCGCGACAGTCGCAGACGCGGTCAACGCATCCGACAAGCTCCTCGATAAAGCGACCGAGGAGCGCGTGAAAACGCAGATCCGCGACATCGCCGGCGTGAGCACGCCGTTCGGCGCGATGCCCGCTCTGAACGCCCCTCCGCCCAACACCACGATGCGCTTCGTGCTCAGCGCGCTCGAGAACCTCCTCGACGCCGTCGACGGCGCCGACGCGGCGCCGAGTCCGGACGCACGCGCCGCGTTCGCGCGTCTGCGCGCCGATGCGGAAAAGGTGCTGGGCGTGTGGAAAGGGGTGGGCGGCGCGAACTGACCTCGTCTTTCGCAGCGGCCAGGCGCATGATTCGTCGTAGCCCCGCATCGTCATGCACCTGTCCAATTCGATTCGCCCATCGGGACGCGCCTGCGCGGTCGCGCTGGCGCTCGCGCTGACGTTGCTCGCGGCGCGCGTGCGCGCGCAGGAGGCAACGACGCGCACCGGCGATGATCCGCGCTGGTCGCGTCCCGGCTTCGACGACTCGACATGGCAGCGCGTGCCGATCGCATCGACGTGGCGCGAGCAGGGGCTCCAGGGTTACGACGGCATCGTCTGGTTCCGCATAGTCCTTCGATCCGAATCCGTCGCTGACCGCGGACTGCTCGTCGGACCGCCGGCGTATGGCGGCTACGAGGTGTATGCGGGCGGCCGTTTCATCGGTCGCTCGCGCGGATGGTCATCGTCGCTCGCGTTCGGATATCCGGAGGTGTTTCGCGTTCCTCCTGAAGCGATCGATCGCGATGGTCGCGTCAGTCTCGCGTTTCGCGCGCGGCGAGTCGGCTGGATGTCCGATCCCGACGCGGAGAGTGGTCCGGTCAGCGGAGTGTTCGCGCTCGGCGCGTACCCCGCGCTCATGGACCGCGTCCGTGCCGCGTGGAGCGATCACCTCCTGAGCGAAGTGCCGCTGCTGGTGCTCGCGGTGCTTTTCGTCTTCGTCTGCCTGCATCACCTGCTGCTGTTCGGCCGCCGTCCGGCCACGCGCGAGCACCTCTGGTTCGCGCTCCTCGCGCTCGCGTTCGCGATCAACACGTTCGCGAGCACGTACTGGATCTACGAGCTCACGCCGAGCCGCGGCATCGCCACGCGCGTCACCGATCTGACCGGTCACCTCGCCGCCGCGATCGCGATCCAGTTTCTGTGGACCTTCTTCGCGCGGCCGATCCCGAAGGCATTGCGGGCGTATCAGCTCTCGCATGTCGCGCTGGCGATGTTCGTCGCGTTCTCGCCGAGTCTCCGCGCCGTGTTCGCGAGCGGCACCGCGCGCTGGCTTTGGCTTCTGCCGCTGCTCGTGATTGCCGCGGTGCTCGTGCTTCGCGAGATGCGCCGCGGCGATGCCGAGGCGCGGATCATCGCGATCGGCGGCGTGGTGATGATCGCCGTCGAAGCGGCGGAGCTGTCGCGCAACGTGTTCCGGCTGCCGTTTCCGTTCGACTTCTCCATCGCCGCGATCGGCTTCGGCGTCGTGATCGTCGCGATGAGCATCGCCCTCTCGCTGCGCTTCCGGCGCGTGCACGACGAGGTCGATCGCCTGCGCTCGCATCTCGAGGATGACGTTCGCGATCGCACGCGCGAGCTCGCCGAGGCGCGGGATGATGCGGTGGCGGCGTATCGGGTCAAGAGCGAGTTCCTCGCCAACATCAGTCATGAGATCCGCACGCCGATGAACGGCGTGATCGGCATGGCCGAGCTGCTCGCGCACACGCCGCTGACCGCCGAGCAGCGGACGTACGTGAAAACGATTCAGGTGAGCGGGCAGTCGCTGCTGACGCTGCTCAACGACGTCCTCGATTTCTCGCGGCTCGAGTCGAAGAAGCTGACCGTCGAGTCGCGGCCGTTCCGAGTGGCGAGCGTCGTGGAGGACTGTGTTGGGATCATGGCCCCGCTCGCGGCGGGGAAGGGACTGGCGCTGCAGACGTCGATCGCGCCGGACACGGTCGACGCTCTGCACGGCGATCAGAACCGGACGCGCCAGGTGCTCCTCAATCTGCTGACCAACGCCATCAAGTTCACCGCGCAGGGCCGGGTCGGCGTCGCGGTGAGCTCGCGATCAACCGACGACGGCCGCGTGGAGGTGCGGTTCTCGGTCAGCGATACCGGCCGCGGCATCGCGCGCGAGGACGTCGATCGTCTTTTCGTCGCGTTCCAGCAGCTCGACGGCTCCTCCAGCCGCCAGTTCCCGGGCGCCGGCCTCGGCCTCGCGATCAGCAGGCGACTCACGGAGCTGATGGGCGGCACGATGACGGTCGAGACCGAGCCGGATCGCGGATCGACGTTTCACTTCACGATCGTCGGCGAGCCGGCCGTGGTCGCGGCGCCGGAACGTGTCGAGCCCTCGCCCGCGACATCGCCCGCCTCGCTGCGCATCCTGCTCGCGGAGGACGAGGCCGTGAACCGGATCGTCGTTCTCGACATGCTCGAGCGCCTCGGCTACGACGCGGTCGCGGTCGACAACGGCATCGACGCGCTCGAGCGTCTCGGCGCCGAAGCGTACGACGTCGTGCTGATGGACGTGCAGATGCCCGGCCTCGACGGCTTCGAGGTGACCCGCCGGATTCGTGCGACGCCGGGCCGCCAGCCGCACATCATCGCCCTGACCGCGCACGCCCTGTCCGGCGATCGCGAGCGCTGTCTCGACGCAGGCATGAACGACTACCTGAGCAAACCGGTGATCATGGCGGACCTGCAGCAGGTGCTGGCGGGTGTGGGGGCGCGGGGCTGAGGGCGGTGAGTTGTTGTGGTCGAGAAACGCTTTGGGTCAGTAGGCTTCATCGCGGAGGCGGATGTGGAGCACGTAGAGCGTTTGGTTCGCGTGATCGATCTGGAATCGAATTCGCCACTTGCCTGCACGCAGCCGGTACTCGGGAGGACTGATGCCCGCAAGCCGGCGCACATCGCCGAATCCTTCGATTGCGAATCGATCGAGCGCTCGCAGGATGCGCTCTGCGACGTCAGGATCGAGTTGATCGAGATCGCTCGAAGCCTGATGACTCCAGCGGATCAACCACTTCACGCGCTACGCAGCTTTCGCCTGACGTCTTCGTCGGAGAGTGTCCTGCCTTCAGCGACATCTGCTCTCGCGCGCTCGGTCGCTTCGCGTTCCGCCTCGGAGACTGGTTCGTCATCGAGCTCCGCGTTTCGTAGTGCGACCAGAAGCGGATCATGCGCGACGTTCAATGCCTGGAGCACTTTGTGCGCCGTCTCGAGATCGTCGGGCTGCAGCCCATCGATCAATCGATGCAGTGAGTCTCGAACTCCTGTCGTACTCATAAGACGAATCCTACGCCGAGAACTCTCCCGATTCCTGAACGCAGCAACCTTGACGGAAGAAGGCACGTTGGTGGAGGCGGCGGGAGTTGAACCCGCGTCCGAAAACAGTGGCAGCCTGGCTACTACATGCTTGTCTCTCCGATTGATCTCGTCGCGCCGCTGTCCGGAGAGCGGGAACCGCTGCGCGACCAGCCTCTTAGTCTCATGATCCGCGCGTAGGCGTTGCGCGGATCACCAGCTCACATCATGACGCCCGATTCCTCCGCCGTGAGCAGGCGGCGGGCGGGCGCTCACTGGTTTTTAGGCAGCGAGAGCGAAATCGTTATTCGCGTTTGTGTTTTTCGATCGGTTTTACGAGCGAATCGAGCTCGGCATGCAACCATGACCCCGACGTGTCCCCGTCGAAGCCGGTGCGCCCCCAGATTGTCAACGAACCATCCGCACAAAACGGGTACGGCGCTGGCAGAATTTCGGTTCGCATGACTCCGTCAGACATCGAGTCGATCATCCGCCGCGCCTTCGAGGAAGATCTTCCCGACATCACCTCGGAAGCGATCTTCGACCGCGCCGATCGCGGTACGGCCGCGTTCGTCGTGAAAGCCGAAGGCGTTCTGGCCGGGCTCGCTTTCGCCGAGGCGACGTTCCGCATGCTCGAGCCGGCGGCGGAGTTCGTCCGGAAGATCGACGACGGTGCGAACGTGAAACCTGGTGATGTCGTGGCCGAGGTGCGGGCGTCGGTGATTGCGCTGCTGTCGGGAGAGAGAACGGCGCTGAATCTGATGCAGCGCGCGTCGGGCATCGCGACGATGACGCGGCGTTACGTCGATGCGGTCGCGGGCACGCGCGCGACGATTCACGACACACGCAAAACGGCGCCCGGCCTGCGCGCGCTCGACAAATACGCGGTGCGCTGCGGCGGCGGCGTGAATCACCGTCAGGGCCTCTTCGACATGTTCCTCGTCAAGAACAATCACATCGATCGCGCGGGCTCGATCACGGCCGCGGTCGAGCGCATCCGCGCGACGCGCAAGCCGGAGCAGATCATGGTCGAAGTCCGCAACATCTCCGAGCTCGACGAAGCCCTCGGCCTCGCGCCCGACTTCATCCTGCTCGACAACATGACGCCGGAGCAGATGCGAGCGGCGGTCGAGCGAACGGCCGGACGCGTTCCGCTGGAAGCGTCGGGCGGGATCACGCTGGAGACCGTGCGCGCGTTCGCGGAAACCGGGGTCGACCGGATCTCCGTCGGCGCGCTCACGCACTCGGTGCGGGCGCTCGATATCTCGATGCGCATCCGGCATGGGGCATGAGGCATGGGGCATGGGGCATGGGGCATGAGGCATGGGGCATGAGGCATGGGGCATGGGGCATGGGTGCTTCGCTGCACCGAGCTCGGCGAAGCGAAGCCACTCATGCCTCATACCTCATACCTCATGCCTCATACCTCATGCCCCATGCCTCGGCTCGATGGCACGTCCGTTGCGCTTAACGCCTTTCATGGCGGCGCCCAGTGACTTCAAGATTGCGATCGTCGACGACGACGACGCGATTCGCAGGCTCGTGCGATTGTTTCTGAAACGTGCGGGCTATTCGATTGTGGAATGCACGACCGGCGCTGAGGCGCGCGACGCGCTGTGGCATCAGGCGTGGGACCTCGCGATTCTCGATCGCCGTCTGCCCGATCTCGACGGCGTGGTGCTCGCGCACGAGCTGAAGTCGAATCCCGACTTCCGCGCGCGCTACATCATCATGCTCACCGGCGAGGACGAGCAGGAAGACAAGATCGAGGGCCTCGAGCTCGGCGCGGATGACTACATCACCAAGCCGTTCCAGGCGCCGGAGCTCCTCGCGCGCATTCGCGCCGGCAAGCGCATCGTCGATCTGCAGAAGGAGCTGATGGAGACGAATCGCCGTCTGGAGCTCCTCTCGATCACCGACGGCCTGACGAAGCTGCACAACCATCGCTATCTGCAGGACGAGCTCGCGCGCGCCTTCGAGGAATCGCAGCGTTACGAGCGTCCGCTCTCGCTGGCGATGATCGACATCGATTTCTTCAAGAAGGTCAACGACACGTACGGCCACGCCGTCGGCGACGACGTGCTGAAAGGCGTCGCGAAGCTCTTCCGAAACTCCGTCCGCAGCACCGATCTCGTCGCGCGCTACGGCGGCGAGGAGTTCGCGGTGATGATGCCGGAGACACCGCTCGAGGACGGCATCACGTTCGCGGAGAAGATTCGCGCTCTCATCGAGGCGGAGCCGCTGCAGACGCAGGCCGGACCGATTCTCGCGACTGTCAGCATCGGCGTCGCGAGCGCGCCGCACACGCGGACGCATTCCGCCAAAGAGTTGATCGTCGCCGCGGACAAAGCGCTGTATCGCGCGAAACGCAGCGGACGCAATCAGGTGCATGCCGAGAGGCGGAGGGATTTGCGTGGGACGGGTGGGACCGCGGCGGTGGAGGAGAAGAGAGTGGAGATCAGGTAAGCGTCAAAGCTCTCCGAGGCCTTGCTCGATCTCTTGCTGCAACGCCTTGACGTGTTCTCGCACCGCCCCGTCGACCCCGTCCTTCGTTTCTCCCGTCGCCATCGTCTCGAATGCTTTCTCGAGCTCGGCCGACTCGTCGGAGATGCGCTGGTAGCCGTAGCTGCCGCCCGATCCCTTCAGCTGATGCGCGAGGTACGCGAGCCGGTCCAGCGACTCGGAGGTCTGCGTGTTGCCGAGGGTCGAGTCGATCTCGCGGACCTTGTCGCGGGCCTCTTCGAGAAACTCCTTGCGGAGTGCGATCAGCTCGTAGTCAACCATCGTCGAGCGCGACCGTTGCACATGGGATGCCGCTGTATGATCGCGGCCATGTCGTCAGACACGCTCGTCGTCCGGCGAGCCGAATTCAGCATCGACGACCCCTGGATCACGCCGCCGCATTGCGAGCAGATCCGTCTCCGCCGCGCCACCGACGGCAGCGCCCCGCGTCTCACGACGATGGTCGCCGCGTACTACGACGACGCGCACCTGACGATCGTCTTCTCCGCCGCGGACGATCACATCGTCGCGACCCATCTCGTGCACGACGCGCCGCTGTACGAAGAGGACGTCGTCGAGGTCTTCCTCGCCCCCGAAGTCCTCACCGTCTACTTCGAGATCGAGGCGAATCCCCTCGGCACCATTTTCGACGCGCGGATCGCGTCGCCGGACGGCGTGCGCGCGACGATGCAGACGGACCTCGCGTGGAACGCCGAGGCGATGGTCGCGATCCGGAAAACATTCGAAACGGGCGGGCGGATGTCGGTCGATACGGTGCTGCGGATTCCGTTCGCGTCGCTCTCGGTGAAGACGCCGCGCGCCGGTGAGTCGTGGCGCGCCAATTTCTTCCGCGTCGATCGCCATCCTCTCGGCAGCGAGTTCAGTGCGTGGCAGCCGGCGATGAAGACGCCGGCGGACTTTCATGTGACGAGCGCGTTCGGCGTCCTCGTCTTCGAGTGACCTTTTCAAGTTCACCCCGCGCGAAGACGCGGGGTCAAAGCGAGGTGCCGCGCAAATGCGGGCATCCTCGCTGCATCTGGATCTGACCCCGCGTCTTCGCGCGGGGTGAACTAAGACAAACGTGACCCGACTCTTACTTCTCCTCGCAATCGCAACACAGAGCGGCGTTTGGGGCTCGCGCGGCATCAGCGAGCGCTTCGTCGTCAGCGGCGACGACGTTTACGTCGCGGACGGACGCGGCGTGGCGGTCTATCGCGTCGCCAATCCCGCGAAGATCGAGCGCATCGATCTCGAGCTGAGCGACGACCGCACGGTCGACGTCGCGATCGGCGGCGGCGAGCTGTTTGCGGCGACGACGCGCGGACTGCGCCGTTACGCGATGGCATCCGACGGAACGCTGTCGTTCATCGAATCGATCGACGAGCGCGACGCCGGCGCGACGCACATCGCGGCGAATGAGCGATGGATCGTGACCGCGGTTGCGAATCGCATCGTCGTGCGGCAGCGCGCGGGAACGACGCTCGAGATCGCGAACGCGTTCGCGTTCTCGAATCCGGTGAAGGCGCTCGCGTTCGTGAACGGGATTCTTTACGCGGGCGTCGATCGCGAAGGCCTTTACGTCATCGATCCGCTGCGCGACGAACCGCTGACGGTGATGCCGATCGACGCGGGCGGATTCGCGCAGCAGGGCAATGTTTTGTGGGTCGCGGCGGGTCCGGCGGGCATCACGTCGCTCGACGTTGGGACGCCCTCCGAGCCGAGGGTGATCGGGAACAGTGGCGGCGGCGAAGTGAACGTGATGGATGTTGCGGTTGCGGGAACGCGCGCGTTCGGATTGCAGCGGCCGAACAAGCTGTACGCGTTCGACGTGTCGGTTGCGGCGACGCCGCGGCAAACGTCTGCGCTCGAAGGCGCGTACAACGCCATCGCCGCGCGCGGCAATCAGCTGTTCGTCGCGGGGTCGACTATCGACGCGTACGGATTGGAGAGCGCGAACGGCGTTCCGCTGCGCATTCAGGACGCGAATTCGCTGCAGGTTGCGGGCGAATATCGCGATCTCGCCGGACCTGTGAGCGGCGCGGCGACCGACGGGACGCTCGCGTACGTCATCGATCCGCCGTACTTCCGCATCATCGACGTGCATCAGACGAATGCGCCGCGCGAGATCGCGTCGCTGCTCGTGCCGGACATTCAGGATCGCGTGCGCATTCGGCGCGATCTCGCGGTGATCTACGGGCGCGGCCGCGTGAACCTGGTCGACATCTCCAATCCGTACAAGCCGCGCCTCATCACCACCTACGACGGCCTCGGCATCCCGCCGAGCAATGCGGCGATCGCGCGCGACACGATCGTGGAGGCGAACTTCGCGAGCGGTCTGCACGTCGTCGACTACTCCAATGCGTCGAGTCCGGTGCAGATCGCGGGACGGATCTGGCACTACCTCGATCTCGTCGCGAGCGACGACGTCATCTACGCGCTGCTGCAGAACACGTTTCTCGTCGCCGACCTCACGAATCGCTTCAAAGTCACCGATGTGAGCCTCGAGGAAGACAGTGCGGCGCAGCTCGAGCTCGCGCCGCAGAACGCGGCACAGCCGGCGTATCTGCTCGTGCGCGGTCCGAACGGGGTGCACGTCTACAGCCTCGAGGACCGGTTCCATCCGGCGGAGATCGGGGTCGTACCGGTCGCGGCGGGACTGATGGGCACCACGGACGCGGCCGGCTGGTTCGAGCACGATGGGAGCCTCGCGCGGATCGACTTTGCGACGCCGTCGGCATTCACGACCACCGACTGGCGCGTCACCGCGCCGATGCAGATCGCGGGCTCCGGCGAGAAGCTCGTCGTCGCGGATCGCTATGCGTTGCGGGTGTTTGGGCCGGATACCGCCCCCCCGCCGGCCCCTCCCGGGAAGAAGCGCGCGGCGAAGAAGTGAGTCGTAGTCCGTGATCCGTTAGTCGCCAATGGCCCCAGGCTCTCGCGGTTACCCGCCGGACGATGGCAGGATTCCGATTCGCGGGCCGCCGCGTTCGCGAGAGGGGCACGCTTTCGCGCTGATCAGATCGAGTCGTTTTCCGGACTGCGGCGGCGATGCCGCCGCTCCCGGGAGAGTCGAGGCGCAGCCTCGACCGCAGGCGAGGCTGCGCCTCCGCGATGAGAGCGGTGGCTTGCGCCACCGCAGTCCAGATTCCGGACGACGCGTTCCATGACGGCGTCGATCGTTCGAATGACTGGGGTCGATCGTTTGATCGACTGTGTCGATCGACGCGATGGCACTGGTCGATCGTTCGAATGGCTGGGGTCGATCCTCGCAATGACACTGGTCGATGGACGGATCGACTGTGTCGATCCTCGCAATGGCACTGGTCGATGGACGGATCGACGTTGTCGATCGACGCGATGGCACTGGTCGATCGTTCGAATGGCTGGGGTCGATGGACGGATCGACCTCCGCGATCCATGGATGGTGGGAATCCTTAACTGAAGGCCATTGCCGGCAGTCCGTTGGTCCGGAGAGGCTTTTGGCCGGGACACGGAGCCCCGGACAACGGACAACGGACCAACGGACAACGGCGTTGTTCACGCCGCTAAGGCCTTTTGCACCAGGGAATTCATCCGACTTTTTCTGATTTGTAAATGGCGTTCCGGACCAATGAGCCTAGAGTGGTCGTCGGCCACTGGACCCCTCTTCACACATGCGTTTCCGAACATCGATCATCGTGGCGCTTCTGGTCGCCGCCGGTACGGTTCTCGTCGCTCAGGAACCCAAATGCAGCGCTTCCGCGAGGGAGTGCGAGCAGGAGATCCGCAAGCTGATGGGCGGGCGCCGCTATCTCGGCGCCAAGCTCGTGCCGCTCAATCCGGGACTGATCGTCAAGTCCGTCGATCCGGACGGCCCCGCCGCGCGCGGCGGCATGGCCGCCAACGATCGGCTGATCGCGGTGAACGGAAAATCGCTGACGCTCGCCACGGCGCGCGAATTCAAGCAGATCCTCGCCGACGCGAAGTCGGGAAGGCTCTGGATCATCGTGCAGCGGCGAGGGGCGTACAAGAAACTCGACGTGCGACTCGAGCCGTATACGAAGGATCAGGTCGACAAGATCGTCGCCCAGCATCTGTTGCAGTACCACACATCGACGGCAGGAGCGCAGTAACGGATGGCGGATAGCTGATGGCGGATGGCGATTGCCTCTGCCATCCGCGATCTGCCATCGGCCATCGGGGATTCCATGGTTCATGCATTTCTTGCGAAGTTGAGATCACTTCTCTCCCCTCGCGGAGTGCGGTCGGACCGCGTCTCGATTCTTCTTCCCTTCTTCATCATCTCCATCGGTCTCGGCGTCCTCGCGTGGCGCTCGTACAACCTCTCCGTGCGCATGGAGCAGGGCGCGAGCACGCTGGCGTCGCAGTACGCCGCGTACACCGCCGACATCACCGCACGGCGCGTCGATGCCGCGGCGCGCGCGGAGCTCGCGCGTGCGAACGATCAGTGGCAGCAGACCGAGCGCCGCATCGAAGAGCCGACCGCGAGCGCGATCGCGGCGTGGCTGACCGAGTACGACTGGATGGTCTCGGCGATGTACGTGCCGGACTGGGATCCCGCGAACTCGATCTACTTCCGCGATCCGCAGGCCGTGAAGGGACCGGACACGGTCCAGCTCACGCGCGACTTCTTCACCGCGAACGGTACGATCCGCTACACGTACGACGCGGCGAAACTGCTGAAGACCGTCGAAGCGGCGGCGAAACAGCAGCCGGCGCTTCTCGCGAGCACCGGAAGCCCGAAGGCTCTCGCGGTGCAGCAGCACGCTGACGTCAGCATCATCCCGAGCGTTCGCACGAAATCATTGCAGCGCCTGCCGAAGGGCTTCGCGTTCATCGCGCCGCTCGCGCCGCCGTTCGACTCGTTCGGCATCCGCGCCGTCGTGCCGACCTCGTACATCGGCTCGGGATGGGAAAACCAGCGCGTCATCAGTCTCTGGCTCAGCCTCGGCGCGCTTCTTCTGACGGGCATCGGCGCGCTGCTCGCGTGGCACGGCCTGCACAAGGAAGCGGAGACGATGAAGCTGCGCGGCGCGCTGATCGCGAACGTCTCGCACGAGCTCCGCACGCCGCTCTCGATGATCCGCCTCGGCGCCGAGACGCTGAAGCGCGGCCGCGTGAAGGACAAGGAGCGCGCCGAGATCGAGGACCAGATCCTGCGCGAGGTCCTGCTCCTCTCGCACCTCGTCGAGAACGTCCTCGACGTCGCGCGCATCCAGAATCGCAACACGAAGGCGCTCGCATTCACGCCGGTGCATCCGCGCGATCTGATTCAAACGCTGCTCACGACCTACGAGTCGTGGATCCGCAGCAAAGGCTTCACCGTCACGACCGAGATCGACGACTCGATCGGACAGCAGATGTGGGATCGCGACTCCGTGTCGCGCGCGCTGCTCAATCTGATCGACAACGCCATCAAGTACTCCGACGACGAGAAGCACATCGAAGTCGCGCTGCGCCGCACCGAGGAGCACATCGTCATCGAAGTGACCGATCACGGCATCGGCATCGATGCGAAGGACGCCGCGAAGATCTTCGATCCGTATTACCGCGCGAAGTTCTCCGACACGACCACGCGCCGCGGCGCAGGCCTCGGCCTCACGCTCGTGCAGCAGATCCTGATGTCGCACGGCGGTCTCGTGGAAGTCGACTCGAAGCCCGGCGAAGGATCGACCTTCCGGCTCAAGTTCCCGCGCGATCTCGCGGGCGAGCCGGCGGAGCTGATGGGGATGGTGCGGCCGAGGGAAGCGTTTTGAATGGATGGCAGACGGCAGATGACGGATGGCGGAAGCTGTTTTGCCATCCGCCATCCGCGATCCGCCATCCGAAACCAGCGAATCCGTTCCTCCGTAACTAATTGGATTGGGGAGAAAGCATGACGAAGATTCTGATCGTTGAAGACGAAGCCGGGCTGCGCCAGGGACTCGAGATCAATCTCCGCCACGAGAACTACGAAACGGTCACCGCGGCCGACGGCGAGGAGGCCATCCGTCTCTTCCATGCCGAGATGCCGGAGCTCGTGCTCCTGGACCTGATGCTGCCGAAGAAGAGCGGCTTCGAAGTCCTCGATCACATCCGCAAGATCTCCAAGGTGCCGGTCATTCTCCTGACCGCGCGCGGGCAGGAGACGGACAAGGTCCGCGGTCTGCGCGGCGGCGCGGATGACTACGTGACGAAGCCGTTCGGCGTGCAGGAGCTCTTCGCGCGCATCGATGCGGTCATGCGCCGCAGCGAAGTCGTGACCGCGACGGGCAAGACCGTCTGCGAGGACTCGCTGATCCGCCTCGATCCCGCGACGCGCGAAGCCTCGGCGAACAATCAGAAGCTGAAGCTCTCGCCGAAGGAGTTCGATCTGCTGATGTATCTCTTCAAGAACAAGGAGCGGGTCGTGCCGCGCGACGAGCTGCTCTCGCGGGTCTGGAACTATCGCGTCGATCTCAACCTGAACAGCCGCACGGTCGACACGCACGTCACCCGTCTGCGCCGCAAGCTGCAGAAGGCGGTCGGCACCGACGCGGCGGTCATTGTCGCGGTCGCCAAGATCGGCTATCGCTACCTCGGATCGGCCTCGCCCGCGCTCGTGCAGTAACCTTTTGTAGTTCACTCCGCGCGAAGACGCGGAGTCAATGGAGGCATTGCGCAAATGCTGGCCAGGTCGCAGTGCCTCCGCTGATCCCGCGTCTTCGCGCGGGATGAAATGTGGAGAAGGAGCACCCCATGGAACACGGGAGGATCTACGACAGCATCACGGAGTTGATCGGCAACACGCCGCTGGTACGGCTCAATCGCGTGGTGCCTGACGGCGCGGCGGAAGTGGTCGTGAAGCTCGAAGCCTTCAATCCGCTTTCGTCGGTGAAGGACCGCATCGCCATCTCGATGGTCGAGGAGGCCGAGAAGGCGGGCGAATTGAAACTGGGTTCGACGATCGTCGAATCGACGAGCGGCAACACCGGAATCGGACTCGCGTTCGTCGCGGCGGCGAAGGGTTATCGCTGCACGCTGGTCATGCCCGACACGATGTCCGTCGAGCGCCGCAAACTGCTGCAGGCTCTCGGCGCGGAGCTGATCCTCACGCCGGGACCGAAAGGCATCAAGGAATGCCAGCGCGTCGCCGACGAGTACGCGGCGAAGACGCCGGGCGCATGGCTCTCACGGCAGTTCGACAATCCCGCGAATCTCAAGATTCATCGCGAGACCACGGCGCGCGAGATTCTTCGCGACACCGGCGGCCGTGTCGACGCCGTCGTCGCGGGTGTCGGAACGGGCGGCACGGTGACCGGCGTCGGACAGGTGCTGAAGAAGGAGCTCGATTCGATTCTGATGGTGGCCGTCGAACCGATCGAATCGCAGGTGCTCAAGGGCGGCACGCACAGCCCGCACAAGATCCAGGGCATCGGCGCGGGGATGATTCCGGCGATCTACGACGCGAGCGTGGTCGACCGCATCATCGACGTCGTGTTCGAGGACGCGGTCAAAATCGCGCGCCGCCTGTCGCAGGAAGAAGGCATCTTCGTCGGCATCTCGGCCGGTGCCGTCTGCTGGTCCGCGATCGAGATCGCGAAGGAGCTCGGCGCCGGCAAGCGCGTCGTCGCGGTGCTCCCGGATACCGGCGAGCGCTATTTGTCGACCGCGCTCTTCGAGTACACCGACCTCGTGAATCAGCCCGCGACCACGCCCGCGATGCTCGCCGCGATGGAGGCGGCCCAGGCGCAGGCGAACGCTTAGTGAAGTGTATTTGACGAATTGGGACCAACGTCATGCTGAAGCCGCGTAGACGGCGAAGCAACTCAAGCTGCGCAACTTGAGGTCCTTCGCTGCGCTCAGGATGACGCAGTGGAAGGTCCCGAATCATCGCTTCCACTCCACTAGTCGCCCGTCCGATATCTACCCGGCATTCGTCCGCGATTCACCCGCATCTTGATCGCCTCGAACTTCACGCGCTGCTCCGGCGTGAGGATCGAGGCGATCTCGTTGTTGGTCGCTTCGATCTCCGCCTCGATCCGCGGACGCGCCGACTCCCAGATCTGATTCATGCGCGCGTGGCGCCGGGCGATGATCGCCTCGATCTTCTTCTCCTGGTCGTCGGTGAGATCGAGGCGGCGGTCGAGGCGATTCACGAGGAAGTGCGCGGCGCGCGGCGGGATGTGTCTGCTGAATCGCATGCGCAGGATGTGCTCGCCGAAGAAGCCGACGAGGATGCCGGTGCCGAAGGCGATGAAGACGAGAAAGACCGCCGTCCACTTCGCGCTCGAACTGCGGTGCGGCGGCGCGGGTGGCGGCGGCGGGGCCGCGATCGGCTCACTCTCCGACACTGTACGTATCCCCCGCCATCGAGATCTGATCGGGATTCGAGGCGATCGTTTCGGCGTCGTCGTTCGGAACAAACGCGATGCCGATCGTTGCCGCCAGTGCGAGCGCGGCGAGCGTCGTCGCGAGCGGCCGGAACCACGACGCGAGCAGTTGCGCGACCGTCGGCGGCTGCGACGCGACGCGCGCACGAATGCGCGCGGAGACGCGCGTCATCGCCGACGCATCGGGCTCGTATCGCAGCGCACTCGCATCGGCGCGAAGTCTTTCGAAGAATCTGTCCTCACTCATCGCCATCCCCGTACAAATCCGACAGTTGCTCCCGCAGTTTTTTCCGCGCGAGTGAAAGGTGAGAGCGGACCGTTCCCTCGCTGATCGACGTCATCGCCGCGATCTCCGCATGGTCGAACTGTTCGACGAGGTGGAGCCGCGCGACGATGCGCTGCATTTCCGGCAGCGACTCGATGGCTGCATCGATCCGCTGCGCGATCTGTCCCGTTTCCGCGCGCAGCTCCGTGCTGTCGCGCCGCGCCGCGGGTCTCGTGTCCATCAGCTCTTCGTGATGGAACTTCCCGCGATGCTTCATCACGTCGAGCGCAAGGTTCGTGACGATGCGATGGATCCACGGGCCGAAGGGCTCCCCTTCGCGAAAGCGTCTGATGTTCTCGTAAGCCTTCACGAATGCCTCCTGCGCCAGGTCTTCCGCGTCGTGCGCATTTCGAACGATGCCCCACGCGATGCCGATGACCCGCCGGAGGTGCTTCGACACGAGATAGTCGGAAGCGCTCGTGTCTCCGGCCTGCAGCAGCGCAATCGCGCGCGCCTCCAGCGGGTCGTCGGTCATTCAGCAATGATGCGTTACTCGGTTCTCGAGCGCTGGCCGTGGCGCTCGTACCGCTCGTTGACCATCTCCGACAGCTTCGAGCGCTGATCGGCATTCAGGACGTTGAGCGCCTTCGACGTCGCCGTCAGAAGATTCAGCTTCATCTGCTTTTCGGCCGCGGTCTGACGCTCGAGCAGCGCCTGCGCGCCGGCGAGATCGTTCGGATTCGCGAGAAGAGCGAGCGCGGCGTCATGGAAGTTGGCGCGCAGCGACTCGCGGCTGGCCGCGTTCTGCTCGTGGGCTTCCCTGAAAATCGCCTTGATCTGATCGACCTGCTCATCGCTCAGATTGAGCTCTTCCTTCGCGCGCTGCAGGTGGCCGAGGATGCCGCCGCCGAATCCCTCGCCGCGCATCCCGTGCATGCGCATGCGGGCGCCGTGCGGTCCGGCGAAGAGCACCGGCGCCGCGATGAGCGCGAGCGCCGCAAGAATCGTGATGGTGATGATGCCGATGCGTTTCTTCATGGTGGGTGTGTCTCCTTATGGAATGAGTACGACCGGGAGTCGAGTCTGTTGAATCGGGTTTCCTGAGAGCTAAGAGCTGAGAGCTAAGAGCTGACGAGTGATGCTACGCTTTCGGCAAGTCGCCCATGCGCCCTCCGAAACTGCCAATGCTCCTCGCCGCGATGCTCGTGGCCGGCGCCGCTCTCGCTCAGCAGGCGCTCGTCTGTCCGCCTGGCGCATCGAATCAGCCGTGTGAGCGATTCCATTACCACGTCGCGATGTATCGCCCCGACACGAAGGCGTTCATCGAGATTCAGGGGACGCCGTTCGCGTCGCAGGCCGCGTGCGATCGCGCGCGCGATGCCGAGCTGAAGCGCAATCTCGCCGTCGTCGACTACTTTCACAAGAAGGGCGAGCAAAAGTACGAGGCCGATCGATTCGGTCCGTGTCACTGCGATGCGACGACCGACGCGCAGAAGATGACCGCTTTGCGCAATGCCGAGGAAGTGCGGTGGCGCGTGCGCGAGCGGCTGCTCGATTCCGGGCTCCTCAGCGACAACGAGCTCGTTCGCAGTCTCTGGACCGCTCCTCCGGTCTCCCCGCTCCTCGGCGGTCCGCGACTCGTGCCCCTGCCGCCGCCGGTCGCGGTGCAGGTGCTCACGTCAGCCGAGGAGATGCGCGCGACGAAGGCGATCGAGGCGTCGAAGCCGGTCGAGTCGAAGCTCGATCTGCCGCTCGCGGAGATCGCGCAGGCCGCGCGTCCCGCCGAGGCAAGCGACGGCGCGGCGATCGACGCGTTTCTCACGTCCGAACAGGAGCGCATCAACGGCGTGCTGAAGGCGAGCGGCGCGGTGAGCGACGACGACGCGAAGGCGAAGATCTTCGAGGCGTCGATGCAGCGCATGTCGCTGCTGTCGAATCTGCGCCAGCTCATCGAAGCCGCCGGGCCGCGCAGCAGGATCGCGGCGGCGGTGCGCAATGCGCAGTCGGAGGCGGATCGTCTCGCGCTCGTGAAACGGCTCTTCGGTGATGACGTCGCGCCGCACTGGGCGCCGAACGATCCATCGCAGGTCGTCATCGTGGGGCTCGGCGATCCGGAGCGCATCCTTCGCGACAGCAGCGGCCAGTTCTCCGACACGCAGAAGCGTCACGCGCTCTACACGTTCCTCGCGCAGGGCTCGCCGACCGACGAGCAGCGCCTCTGGCTCGCGAACGTCGTCGATGTGCTGCTCGTCGACGAGATGCCCGCCGACGAAGCGACGAAAGCCTTCTTCTTCGGCCGCAAATTCTTCGACCTCGGCGAATTCGCGTCGGCGTACGACCAGTTCGTGAAGGCCGACTCGCTCCGTCCCGATCAGCCCGCGCTGATCTACGACATGGCCCTCACGCTCGCGAAGGCGGGCCGTTTCGCGGAGTCGCAGGCGAAGATCGATCGCTATTCGCAGCTCTTTCCGGCCGGCGCGGAGAAGCCGCTGGTCACGAAGCTGCAGCTCGAGCTGGAGTTCGAGCGCGAGCTGCAGAAAAAACGTCAGGCCGATCAGGACTACCTCGAGCTCTTCAATCGCGCGAAATTCGTCTACGGCCGCGGCGATCTCGACGAGGCGCTGAAGCTCTTCCGCGCGGCCGAGGAGCTGCGCGCAGCGGATGCCGCCGCGATTTACAACGAGGCGATGGTGCTCGAGAAAAAGGGCGACTTCGAGAACGCGGTCGCGCGCTACAAGCGATCCGCGGAGCTCGAGCCGGATCCCGCGACCGATCAGCGCGTGTTCGCGCTCGAGCACGAGCTCGAGGAGATGCGCACGAAGATCGTCTGCTCCTTCTGCGGGACGAAACTGCCGATCGGCACAACGTGGTGCCATCGCTGCTGGCACGGTCCGTATCTCGTGAAACAGGGCGTGTGGAATGCGCGTGCCTGCGTCCCCGGCGCGAAGGCGACGCGCGTCACGACGTATGCCGACGGACGTACGGCGAAGACTGAAGACCTGCCCTGTTTGTTCGACGCACCGACGCTGCTCGATGCGCTGCGCTACACGCCCGCAAAACAGCGCGCGATTCAGGATGCGCGCAAGGCGGAGGGCTGGACGTACTCGGGATCGTCGCTCGCGTCGTATCGCGACCAGATTCGCTACGAGCAGGGCCGCGACTATCTCGAATCGGCCAGCGCGTCGTCGACCGGCGAGACGCTGACGTACGTCGCGCATGATGGAGGCGACGGCGTCTGGCTGCTCGATCGTGAGGATCTCGTCGTCGATCAGATGCACTACACGAACAAGTACATGTACGCGGCGAATCACATCGCATCGCAGACGGTCGAGTATCAGAACACGGCCGCGTGCAATCACCTCGTCACGATCAAAGCGGATTACGCGTACACGAACGATCAGCTCCTGACGGCGAAGCTCAGCGGCGGCTACGACGGCCCGCTCGCGGAGGGATCGCCGAGCTCGAAGTGGTCCGCGACGATCGCCTACACATACGATCCGAACGATCCCGCCGCGCATCTGCTGCGCGAGGAGCTCGCGGTGACGTCGTGGGTGAAGATCTATCAGCAGCGGCCCGTCGGCGCGCTGCGCGACGATCTGGAAAAGTTCTACCAGAACGCCGCGAAACCGAAACGCGAAGTCGACCGCATCTTCCTCGTCGGCGACGTCTGCGCCACGAACGGCAACATGTGGCTGTCGAACCCCGTCGACCTGCGCGCGCTGTACGCGATGTCGCCGAACCTGTCGTTCGTGCTTCCGAACAGTGTCAATCGCGCCGTCGTCACGTTCGTTCCGACGGCGCGGTAGTCGGTAGTCGGTAGTCCGTAGTCGCGGTTCGTTAAGTTGGGGTCACATCTGGAAAATGAACTTCCCGGTCAACGGGTGTAGACGTTAAGTTCGTTTTCCAGATGTGACCCCGCCAACCGGATACGGCGTACAACTCGGATCGTCCACCGCGCACACCGCGAACTCGAACTGGATCGTGGTGTGCGCGATGCGGAAGTCGCGCAGGAGCAGCGCGTTGATCTCGTCGAGGAGCGCCGCCGTGAACATTAGGTTGGGGTCACATCTGGAAAACGAACTTCCCGGTCAACGGGTGTAGACGTTAAGTTCGTTTTCCAGATGTGACCCCGCCAACCGGATACGGCGTACAACTCGGATCGTCCACCGCGCAAACCGTGAACTCGAACTGGATCGTCGTGTGCGCGATGCGGAAGTCGCGCAGGAGCAGCGCGTTGATCTCGTCGAGCAGCGCCGCGGTGTGCTTCACCGGGACGTCGCCGACCATGAGGTGACAGGACAGCGCGGGGCTCGAGGGACCGAGGGCCCAGATGTGGAGGTGATGGACGCCCTGCACGCCGTCGATGGCACCGATGGCGTCCTGCACCACGCCTGGATCGATGCCGGACGGCGTTCCCTCGAGCAGCAGATTGACCGATTCCTTCAGCACGCCGTAGCTGCTCCAGAGGATCAGCGTTCCGATGAGCATCGAGACGACCGCGTCCCAGATCGTGGATCCGGTGAAGCGGATGAGCAGCGCGGCGACGATGATCCCGGCGGATGAAATCGCGTCGCCGATCATGTGGATCACGGCGCCTTTCACGTTCACGTCGCCGTGGCTTTCGCGATAGAGCGACCACGCGGTGCCGGTGTTCACCGCAAGCGCGACGATCGCGGTGATGAGCATCGCGCTCGTCTGCACGGCGTGCGGATGTCCGAGTCGCGACCACGCTTCCTGCAGGAAGAAGACGGTCAGTGCGACGAGCGTCGCGGCATTGATGAATGCGACGAGCACGCCCGCGCGCTGATAGCCGAACGACATCTCCGTCGTCGCCGGTTTGCGTTCGAGCCGCACCGCGACGAGCGCGAGGAGCAGGGCGACCACGTCCGTGCCGTTGTGCAGCGCGTCGCCGATGAGCGCGAGCGAACCTGCCCACCAGCCGATGCTCAGCTCGCCGGCGACGACGAGAACGTTGAGACATGCGGCGATCGTCAGCTTGCGGCCGACGTCATGGCGATGATGATGGTGCGTCATCCTGAGCGAAGCGAAGGACCTCAAATTGCGACATCGTCGTCGCAGAGTTGCTTCGCTGCGCTCAGCATGACGACGAGTTCAGCGCGTCGATTTCTCGACCTTTTTCGACTTCGTCGCGACCGCCTCGGCCATCGCCATCCGCTGTTCCTTCAATCGTCGCGCGAGATCGGCGTCCGATGCGGCGAGGATCTGCGCCGCGAGCACGCCCGCGTTTCGCGCGCCTCCGATGGCAACGGTTGCGACAGGGATGCCCGGCGGCATCTGCACGATCGCGTAGAGAGCATCGAGGCCCTGCAGCGCGCCGCTCGCGAGCGGGACCCCGATCACCGGACGCGTCGTGAACGAGGCGACGACGCCGGGCAGATGTGCGGCCATGCCCGCGCCGGCGATGAACACCGCGGCCCCGTTGGCTTCCGATTCGGTGATCACTTTTTTCGTGCGCTCGGGACTGCGATGCGCGGACGCAACGGTGAATTCGTACGGAACGCCGACTTCATCGAGCGCGGCCGATGCCTGCGACATGACCTCCGCATCGGAGTCGGAGCCCATCACGATGAGAACCCAGGGCTTGCTCATGCGGGCGCGGGCCAGCGGCCGCTGGCGGTCGCCTGGAAGGTTTCGAGCGCGCGATAGCCGATGTCGTGGCGATAGCGCGCGCCGGCGAAGCGAACTTTCGGCACCGCGTCGTAGACCTTCGCGAGCGCATCGCTGAGCGTCGCGGCGCGCGCGCACACGCTGACGACGCGGCCCGCCTGGTTGATGAACTTTCCGCCGCGCTTCACGACGCCGGCGTGGAAGACGAAGACCGATTCGTCATCGATCGGATCGAAGACGACTTCCTGTCCCTTCATGAAATCGTCCGGATAACCGTCGACGGCGACGACGACGCAGGCCGCCGCTTCCTTGCGCCACTCGATCTTCGTGTCGCCGAGGTTGCCGCGCGCGACTTTCAGGCAAACGTCGGCGAGGTCGTCGTCCATGCGCAGCATCTGCACCTGCGTCTCGGGATCGCCGAAGCGGCAGTTGTACTCGAGCACGCGCGGGCCTTTCGGCGTGAGCATCAGACCCGCGTACAGCACGCCGGTGTACGGGCGTCCCTCCGCGGCCATGCCCGTCACGGTCGGCATGATCACCGACTTCATGATCTCGGCCGCGGTCTCGCCGCGGAGGACGACCGCGGGGGAGTGCGCGCCCATGCCGCCCGTGTTCGGTCCGGTCTCGCCGTCGAAGGCCTTCTTGTAGTCCTTCGCCGGTGCGAGCGGCGCGACTTTCTTCCCATCGGTGATGACCATGAACGAGACTTCCTCACCGATGAGGAACTCCTCGACGAGGATGCGCGCCGCGGCGTTGCCGAATTTCTTCTCTTCGAAAACGAGCTTGAGGAACTCCTCCGCTTCGTCCTTTTTCTCGACGATCACGACGCCTTTGCCGGCGGCGAGGCCGTCGACTTTGATGACGACCGGAAGCCCGAGCTTTTTGATCGCGTCTCGGGCCTCGTCGATCGAGTTGCACGCGTACGCGTCCGCCGTCGGGATGTTGTACTTGCGCATGAACTCTTTGGAGAAGACCTTCGAGCCCTCGAGCTCGGCGGCGAGGCGGGTCGGTCCGAAGATCGGAAGCCCTCGTTTTTGGAACTCGTCGACGATGCCGAGGGTGAGGGGGAGCTCGGGGCCGACGATGGTGAGGTCGATCTTCAGGCTGTCGGCGAAATCGGCCAGCTCGATGATGTCCGCGACGCCGATCCCGACGCAGTCCGCCACCTGCGAGATTCCGGCATTGCCGGGTGCGGCGTAGAGCTCCTTCACGAGCGGCGACTGCTTCAGCTTCCAGCAGAGGGCATGCTCGCGCGCACCCTGACCGACGACGAGGACTCGCATGTTCAAGGGATTGTAGCAGTTAGGTCGTTGGTAGCTAGTAGTTGGTAGTTGGGGGTTCCGGGAAGCCGAGTGCCTGCCTGGACGTTTGCAGCGGAAGTCCCGTACTACAGGGACAATGCCCGCGGAACTCCGTCTGATGATTGGGACCAAACCTCCGGTTGAGCTCGACGATCGCCAGCTCGTGCAGACGATTCGTGAAGGCGACGCGCACGCATTCGAGCAGCTCGTCCGCCGCAAGACTTCCAAGGTTTACGCCCTCTGCTACCGGATCATCAGCAACGCGGAAGACGCCAAGGACATCTCCCAGCTCGTGTTCATCAAGCTGTGGGAGAACCTCGAGAAGTACGACCCCGCCTACGCGTTCGACACCTGGCTGTACCGCATGGTGACCAACGTCGCGATCGACTTCATGCGCAACAAGCAGTCGCGCGAGAACGCGGTCAACTCGAATCTGCGCCTGGTCAAAACGTCGGCCGACGCGGAGCAGGCGGTCGTCATTCAGCGCAAAGAGATCGAGAAAGTGTTCGATGAAGTTTCCACGTCGCTTTCTCCGAAGCAGAAGACGATCTTCGTCATGAATCAGATGGAAGACCTCCCCTCCGCCGAGATCGCGAAGATCCTCGGCTGCCGCGAGTCGACCGTCCGCAATCACCTGTTCAACGCGCGCAAGCTGATGCAGCAGCAGCTGCAGAAACGCTTCCCCGAGTACGCGCAGCTGTGGAGGGAGCGATGATTTCCTGCGAGGCCTTCCGCGCGCGCTTCGAGCCGGGCACTGATGATCCGGGCGTGCTCGAGCATCTCCGTTCGTGCGATGCGTGTCTCGACGTCGCCGCGCACCTCGATCCCGACGTGATGTTCCGCGCCATCGGTGGCGACATGATTCCGCCGGGCGGCATCGATGTCTTCACCGAGGACGTGATGCGGCAGATTCACGTGCGCGACACCGAGCGGAAGCTCGAAGCGCCGGTGCCGGCAAACGTCCTGTCGTGGCCGCGGCGCCTGGCCGTCGCGGCGATCTTCGTCGCCGGCTTCATCGGCGCGCTCGTGTTCTACCCGCGCCAGCACGCGGTACCGCCGGCCGCACCGGTGAAGATCGCAGCAACTGTGCATCCTGTGAAACTGACGACGAAACCGATCGTCGAAACGTATGACTCGGCAAATGCGACGATCGTCGAAGTCCCTTCAAACGGCGCGGATGACACCCGCATCGTGATGGTCTTCGACGAGAGTCTTCCGGCGGATTTATGAAGCGTTTTGTTGGTGTAATCGCGGTTCTTCTTCTCGTGGCCGGCGCCGCGTTCGCGGACGATGCGGGCGAGGGGAAGAGCCTTCTCGCGCGGACCTTCCAGTTCAAGAACAAACCGGCGGAAACCGCGGCAA
>Ga0075425_100000617_pt1 | contig 33635 bp, 27 predicted proteins | sample SoiMethybrSBSTD4_FD_75300 | JGI IMG/M metagenome (GOLD analysis project Ga0075425, IMG submission 75300) | Bulk soil microbial communities from a Populus tree surrounding site in Tennessee, USA - Soil MetaG P. TD hybrid SBSTD4 | ecosystem: Environmental > Terrestrial > Soil > Tree plantation... | reverse complement strand
CCACAAAGATAGGCGACGCAATTCTGGCGGGTAGTCTCCCACATGTCGGCATACTTGCGTAAAACGTCCTCGACTCGGCCCGTTTCGCCCTTCCATTTCTCATCTTCCCAGGGGCGGCTCACGGTCGCCACCAATTTCAGCCAGGGGACCTGGCGCGAGTACTCCTGTATCTCGTCGTAATACCCAAACTCCCACGAGCGGCTGGCTCCAGTTAGCAAGAAAAGCTTGTGCTCGCCCGCGAACTTGCCTTCCTTCCATTCCTGATGCAACGTGCGGACATAGCTCACAAAGGGGGCAATGCCCGTTACCGTGCAGACCAGAAGATGATTGGTTCGGCCGCTCTTGGTGTCGAGCGTAAATCGTCCCTTGGCAACTTTCCGCATCAGCAGTTGGTCCCCTGGCTGCAGCTTGTGGAGGTGGGGTGTGAGTTCGCCATTCAATACCAGTTCGAAGAAAAACTCCATTTCGTTTTCATAAGGTGACGATACGATCGAATACGGTCGCTCGGACCGTTTCTGTTGTCCCTCTACCCCCAAGGTGGCATATTGCCCGGGCACAAACTTGAATTCTCCGCCGGGATTGATGCGAATCATCCAGAGGTCAGGAGCAATATCCACGCGCTTCGTAATTCTTGAACGATAAAATTTGTCGTCGGTAACGCTCATAGGAACCTCCCATGAGAACCTGGGAGCCTGCGGAATTCTGTCACAGCTTACCAGAGTCGAGATGAAAGCCGATGCCAACCGGCATGTCGTTCTAACGAACTATATGGAAGCTATGAACATTGAGCTTCAATCTGACAGCCAGAGGATCAAGCCTGGCCTATCATCCTTTATCACAACTCCTGTCCCGCCTGCTCTCCCTTTTCGTCCCTATCGCTCGGGATCCTGACAGAACAATTGCGGGCGCTCGGCCGGGAGGTGGCGCGGGCTTCTTAAGAAACCCTGAAGGTGCCAATGCAGGGTTTCGAAGGTGTTGAAGGGTACATACAACTGCTTAACATTTTGCACTCCTCGCCTTAAAGAAATTGTAGCGGCTCTCCCCATCCTTTCCTTCATAAAGGAATCCGTCGACGAAACCGGCTAAGGTTCTAAAAAGGAAGCTTTGTACGTTGGGTGCTCTGAGTTCTTCAACACTGGTCAGATTTCCTCGCCACACATTGCGAGAAGTGCTGCATATCCTTTCCCGGAATGGGTGAAGTTCATTGTTCCTGGTCGTTTACGACCTCGATTCATCTAATCTCTTGCCCGTTGAAGCCTGAACTCCGCTCGTCTGCTATGCGAGCAGGCTAACCACGCTACGGCCAGCTCGACCCGATTCCAGCTATCCCGATGTAGCAAAGCGAGGTGCCTCTGCGACATTCATTTTTCCCGAAACAAGAAACATGCAATCGAAGAAGTATTCCTGTGCTTGCAGCTCATCAATGTGGTCTTTCAACGGCGCCCAAGGTTCATAGTTGACAGCAGAAGTGGAAGAGAACGAGAGTTTCCACAGGAGGCGAAGGAGCAGATTCAATATCCTTCCTGAGCGACGGTGTGAGAGTTTGGCACCGAAGGCAACCACGCGCGCATCATCATTCAAATGTGGCAAGAGATTGGCCAGAGCTCGAGACGAAGCATATATATCGGCTGCAGCAAACATGAGCAATCCATCAAACTTGCCTGCTAGTTCCACCGTCCTCGCATCTGCCAATATCACCTGGACATTGTTCCACCGGTTCTTGTCAATCCTTCTTCCCGCGTTGATCCTTGTCTCGGGGCTGATTTCTATCCCCACCACCTCGCCAGCAGGCCCGACCGCGTCCTCGAGCTATGGAAAACTGCCTCCAGGGCCGCAACCTGCATCCAGAACACGATCCCCGGGCTGGAGGTGGAGAAGTTGAACAGCTTTTTGCCGCAACGGTTTTATGAAAGAGGGGTCGAAATTTGGAAAAGGACGGATTAGGTGAACGAGGTATCAAGCATACGGCGGCGTGAGTTCGTTAGCCTCCAGCTGGTCCAGTTCCTCTCTCATGAGAACCGACTTGCTCGGACTAGGCTGCTAATTGTATATGCGCAGCGGTGTTCAAGTACCGGCTTAGACGAGGGGCATCAGTGGAGCTGGCACTGCCGAATTTGAGCAACAGCTTCCAGTGAGCAAGCTGCCATTACCGATTTCACACGCAATCTGGCGAATTTTGGTGGCGAGAGTTCGGCGATTTTTAGGGGGCAAATAGGGGGCACTAAGAGTTCCTTTGCTTTCTTTTCAATACCTTAAGAGGACAATTCGCGGCGCTAAGTTCCGTTATATTCAACAAATCCCTGGATTCGAATCCACCGGGTGCACAGCCTCCCAGGTTCTTTTGGGAAGCTGCGGGGAGCCTCAGACAGGGAGGCTCCTCAAGGTAATACTGACTTTCTGTTTTCGGGTGCTCACAATCGTATTGGACAGGTTCAGGTTAGTGTGCCCCGGGCTAGAAATGGTCCGGGGTACTTTAAGGGAGTCCTGCAGTAGACGGTTCTCCCGACACATCCCTGAAGCTTAATCGCTTGCCTGTTGGCCGAAGATCAATCGCACGCGAACCTTCTTTAGCTTCCTCCCCAGCTGCAAAATCAGCGGTTGGTTGTCTATCGATATAAGAGGATCCGTCTGCAATGCTCCGTTAACCTTCACAGCTTTTTGCTTTATTTTCCGAGTTCCCTCCGTCACCGACTCGGCAAGCCCTACTTTTGCTAACAGTTTGTCCAATCTGACTCGACCGTCAGCAGTCACTTCGATCGAGGTCTCGATCTCTTCGACATCTTCAGGAATTTCATCCTTCTGAAACTGTTTCGCCCAATCCTCCGCCGCTATTGCCCCCGCCTCTGCCGAATGAAAATCCCTCACGATGCGCTGCGCCAGATCTTTTTTCGCCTGCATGGGATGCGACTCGCGCTTCATATTCTCAATCTCAGGCAGCTGTACATCAGTAAGCAGCTCGTAGTATCTCCACATCATTTCGTCGGAAATCGACATGATCTTCCCGTACATTTCGAGCGGCGGCTCCTGAATGCCGATTGCATTCCCCAACGACTTCGACATCTTCTGCACGCCGTCCAATCCTTCCAGAATCGGCGTCGTAAGCACGATCTGCGATTCCTGATCGTAAGATCGCTGTAACTCGCGCCCAACCAACAAATTAAATTTTTGATCGGTGCCCCCGAGTTCAACATCGCATTTCAAAGCGACCGAGTCGTACCCCTGCGCCAGCGGATAAAGCAACTCGTGCAGCGCGATTGGCTTTTCTTCCTGAAATCGCTTGTGGAAGTCTTCCCGTTCCAGCATCTGTGAAACGGTGAATTTGGCGGTAAGCCGGATCCAGTCCGCCGGCTTCATCTTGTCGAACCACTCGCTGTTAAAACGAACCTCGGTCTTGGCCTGCGACAGAATCTTCCACACCTGCGCCATGTAAGTCTTCGCATTGCGCATGATTTCTTCCGCGCTCAGAGGCGGACGCGTAGCAGAACGGCCCGTAGGATCGCCGATCATGCCCGTGAAATCGCCGATCAAAAACGTGACGGTATGCCCGAGATCTTGAAAGTGCTTGAGCTTGCGCAGCAGAACGGTATGACCGAGGTGCAGATCGGGCGCTGTGGGATCAAAACCAGCTTTCACGCGAAGCGGTTTTCCCGAGGCGTGGGATTTCTCCAGTCTTCCGCGAAGCTCGGCCTCCTTAACAATCTCAGCCGAACCCTTCTTTATATAGGTTAACTGCTCATCGACTGGCGCAAACGTGGGCATAGCGGACGATTATAGCTGCAGGGGCATGTTGCAACCGCTGCGGCGGCTGGCGAGGTCCATCAAGATATCCGCAACACAATCGAATCGCCGCGCCCTGGATCTCTTATCTCCTTACAAGCCGTCTTCCCGCGATGTCGAAACTCCCCGTCAGTACAAGGTTAATCGCCTCCGTATATGCGATGTGCTCTTGCTGGAGAATGCGGGCGGCAAGTGTCCGTTCATCGTCTGTATCCAGAACCGGCACCGCCTTCTGCATAATGATCGGCCCATGATCCAGCTCTTCGTCTACAACGTGGACTGTGCAGCCGGCGATTTTGACTCCATAGGCGAATGCCTGTTCTTGAGCCTCCAGCCCGGGAAAGGCCGGCAACAGCGAGGGGTGAATATTCAGAATGCGGCGGGGAAACTGCTGCACGAACCACGGGGAAAGCAGCCGCATGTAGCCGGCCAGGCAGACCAGGTCCACCTTACGTTGCTGCAGCGCCGCGACCACTTCGCGGTCGTGTTCTTCACGTCGCCTCCCCTTGGATGGAAGGAGGAGTGTCTCCAAACCTAGGCGCTGCGCTATCGCGATCCCTCCAGCATCGGGTTCATTCGAGATCACCACCGCAATTCGGGCCTCGGGAATTTTTCCCGAGGCCACGTTCTTGGCAATGGCCTCAAAGTTCGACCCTCCGCCGGAGAGCAAGATGCCAAGATTCTTCATGAAACCTCCACCGCGGGAAGACAAATCATAATCTACGCACCGGGCGATGTGATCCGAATCACTGTGTTGTTGGAACCAGAGAATTAGCTTGACTTTAGCGCAACATTGAAGACGTATAAGAAGTATGCGGTTAGTATTGTCTGCTACCTGGTTTTGTCGATTATCATAGTTTTGATATATGTACCAGGATTTCCATGCCATGGATCGTTGGTCTAAAAAGACGGTCCACTGCATTTATCAGTCGCTCATTGTGGCGATCGCAACCCGGCACGCCGATGCCGTAGACGTCAAGTTTCTTGTCGATGGCCGCCCGGTTTGGGTTGCCCTGCCGCATCCAGCATGGGTGGAATACCAGCGGCGCACCGGAAAGGTGATTACCGATCCTCTGGCTATCGAGACTGCCGGACACTTTTGCAAGACTGCCTTAGAAACCGGCGAGGGCCTCGGACGCGAAATGTACTCGCTCACTGTAGAAGAGACTCTTAAGCATCTGGAAGCAGCGGTAAAGGAAATACGGGTGCAGGAACCCGGCACACAGGAGATGAGCCCGGTCTACCGGACAGGTTAACTATTGCGACGTCACCGAATTCATAAAGTAAACCCCGGCTGCTGTCAGGAGATGCACCTATGTCCAGCATGACAATTGACGTGGAAGCGCCGCCAAGCCCAAACCGCCACACGCGCCTCGCACAATGGGTAGAAGAGGTAGCGCAGATGTGCAAACCCGACCGCGTGCATTGGTGCGACGGCTCGCATGATGAATACCAGGCGATGCAGCGATTGATGATCCTGAGCGGCACGGCTATTCCCCTGAATGAACAGAAGCGGCCCAACAGCATTCTGGTTCGCTCGGATCCCGCCGATGTTGCCAGAGTCGAAGATCGGACCTTCATCTGTTCCCGCCACAAGGAAGACGCTGGTCCGACGAACAACTGGGAAGACCCGGAGAAGATGACCCGCAAGCTGGGGGAGCTTTATGCGGGATGCATGGTCGGACGCACCATGTACGTGATTCCCTACAGCCTGGGGCCGATCGGATCAGACATCTCAAGGCTGGGTGTAGAAATCACCGATTCTCCTTACGTGGTCGCCAGCATGCACATCATGACCCGCGTGGGTACGAGTGTGCTGCATGCCTTCGGTATAGACGGCGAGTTCGTGCGCGGACTGCATTCAGTCGGCGCTCCTCTGGGGCCCAACCAGGCGGATACTCCCTGGCCGTGCAATGCACGCCAAAAATACATCTGCCATTTTCCTGATACTCGAGAGGTCTGGTCGTACGGTTCCGGTTACGGTGGCAACGCTCTGTTAGGGAAGAAGTGTCACGCCCTGCGCATCGCCTCGGTGCAGGCCCGTGATGAGGGGTGGATGGCCGAGCACATGCTCATCCTGAAACTGACAAATCCAGATGGCCGGTCGAAGTATATGACGGCTGCCTTCCCCTCCGCCTGCGGCAAAACCAACCTCGCCATGCTGATCCCCACGATCCCTGGCTGGAAGGTCGAGACCGTCGGCGATGACATTGCCTGGATGAAAATTGGCGCTGATGGCCGCCTCTACGCCATCAATCCTGAGTACGGATTCTTCGGTGTGGCGACCGGCACGAGTATGAAATCGAATCCCAATGCTTTACTCACAGCCACCAAAAATTCCATCTTTACAAATTGCGCAATGACTCCCGACGGTGACGTCTGGTGGGAAAGCATGACGGACGAGAAACCGGCGGAATTAGTGGACTGGCTTCGACGTCCCTGGTCCCCTGAATGCGGACGCAAAGCCGCGCATCCCAATTCGCGATTCACAACCTTCGCGCGACAGTGCCCGGTCATCGCTCCGGAATGGGAAGACCCCTGCGGCGTGCCAATTGACGCAATCCTGTTCGGCGGCAGACGCGCCGGAGTTGTCCCTCTCATTACAGAAGCCTTCAACTGGCAGCACGGAACCTTTCTTGGTGCTACCGCCAGCAGTGAGACTACTGCCGCCGCCGCCGGCAAGGTCGGTCAGCTTCGCCGCGATCCCATGGCAATGCTCCCGTTCTGTGGTTATCACATGGGCGACTATTTCGATCATTGGCTCAAGGTGGGCAAGGGTTCATCCCCCTCAAAACTTCCAAAAATCTTCTATGTGAACTGGTTCCGCCAGGACGAAAATGGCAAGTTCCTATGGCCAGGCTATGGTGACAACAGCCGCGTGCTCAAGTGGATCTTCGACCGTTGCGATGGCAAAGTGCACGCGATAGAAACCCCCATCGGGCGCTTGCCTGAACTCGCCGATTTGGATATCCGCGGCCTGGATCTCCCGCCCGCTAACCTTGCGAAACTGTTGAAGGTAGACATAGATGGATGGCGAGCAGAGATTGACAGCATCAGGCAGCATTTCGCCCAGTTTGGCAGCCGGTTGCCTCAAGGGCTGAACGAAGAGGTAGCAGATCTCGAGAAACGTTTGAAAATGTTGAAAAACTGAGTTTCCAAATTCGGTGTTCGTGTGCCAAGTTGCTGCTGAATTGCTGATTTATTACCGTTTTCCTCAGCCAGCTCGGCACTCGGGGCATCCAACTAGCATCCATGTTGAAATCTCGCCCGGGCTTGACTATCGGCGAGCTGTTCGCCTCTTGGGGAAGCATTTTGCGCGGTCGAGCGCCGATGCTTTCGATAGAGGTCACTCGCGAGTGCCCCTTGAGCTGTCCAGGCTGTTACGCCTACGGTGACTCCCATCTGAACAATGGCCAGACGCTTCGCCAGCTTTCCGATCTGCGGGGTGATGCGCTGGTTCGCGGCGTGCTGGGTTTAGTGCGTAAGCATCGGCCGCTGCATGTCTCTCTGGTAGGTGGCGAGCCGCTGGTACGGCATCGCGAACTGAGCCGCATACTTCCAGAGCTAAGCCGCCAGGGCGTATTCACATTGGTCGTGACCAGCGGAGTGATCCCAATACCCGCGGAATGGATGGGCTTGAGCCGAAACCGGGTCGCGGTCTCGATCGACGGTCTGCCGGAACATCACGATGAGCGCCGAAAACCCGCAACTTACGAGCGGATTCTGGCCAACATCAAAGATCGTCAGGTCAACATTCACTGGACGATTACCGGGCCGATGCTGCAACGTCCCGGATATTGTGAAGAATATGTTGCGTTCTGGCACGCCCGCCCGGAAGTAAATCGTATTTGGGTCAGCCTCTACACCCCCCAGCAAGGCGAGGAGAGCGCCGAGAAACTGTCTGCGGAACAACGACGATTGGTAGCAGGAGAACTGCCTGGTTTGCGTGCAAAGTATCCCAAGTTTCTGATGAGCCCGGGCATCGCCCATGCCTTGTTGGAGCCGCCGCGCAATCCGCAAGAGTGCCTGTTTTCCAAAATGTCGACCAACTACTCTGCCGATCTAACGACCCGCATAGAACCATGCATCTTCGGCGGCACACCCGACTGTAGCCAGTGTGGTTGCGTGATTTCGAGCGGTCTCCACTCTGTGCAAAAAATAAATGTTGCTGGTCCTCTGAAAATCGGGCACCTGGTCCGCGGTTCCGTCGCCATCGGTGCGCTGCGAAACCATTTCCGATCTGGAGCAAAACCCAGTCGCTGGAAACCCAATCCGCTTCAGACATGCGACCCGGAGCTCGTACAGATTGGAAAATCGGGATAGCTGTCGCCGCGGTCCGATTGATTCACCATTGTTCAGCTACAGGCCATTCCCATTCTCGCAGGTTCTTGATGAGCCGAGGCGGAGGACCAGAGAGCCGTATGCTAAACTACCTCTTCTCGCAGCCAACCCCCGTTCCGCACCATGTTACTTTCGAAAGAATATGTAAGCTATCTGGCCCGCCAAGTCACCAAAAAACTGATCGCCGGCGAGTTCATTGAGACAAAAAACGTGCCGGCGGTAACCGAAAAAGTCCACTCCTCGATGCTCGACGAGCTTTCGCTCGAAGACCGCATTAATGACGAAGTACGTGTCATCCTCGAGGCTTATTCCGAAGAAATGCGCAAAACTGGCGCAAACTATCAGGAAATGTTCCGCAAAGTAAAGAACGAACTGGTTCGTAAGTACAAGGCGGTACTGTGAGGGTCAACCGCGACAAGGTAAACAAAGTCGCCCACTTGGTCACCGACGCCCTCGCCGCCATGGACGAAGTAGACTTCGTAGAAGACCGCAACACCGTCCGCCTGGAGGTGCGAAGGCTTCTCGAAGAATTGCTGAACCAGGAGGAGCGCATCGACCAAGCCGCCCGCCAGAAAATTGACAGCCAGAAACGAACCATTCTGGAAGGCAGTCAGGAATGGGACATTCTCTACAGGAAGTATTACAACGAAGAAGTGAAAAAGCTCGGGGTCTGATACTTGGAAGTCGAAGGGACTCCGGACAGGTTCGGTGACCAGCCCGAACAAGGCTGGAGTCCCTGCTGGCTAGCAGCCACAGAAAGAATAGCAAAAATCGCCTGTGAATTCCGTAAAAAAGCCATAAATTTCCGCAAGAAAAAGGCACCCTTTGCGGAGGGTGCCTGGGGCAAATTGTCCGGATACGGAGCCGGAATGTGCACTGTATTCCTGCTCCGTCCTTCTCAGACTGCCCGGAAGGTAAGTACCTTGCTATACCTGGAGTTCTGTATTTCGCAGGAGCATCCCGTGTACACCCTTTAGCTACATACAGCCGTTCAGCGCCTCAGGCGTCTGATTTTTGTTCAGCTTGTTCAGGTCCTTCTGTTGCTGATCGCGTGTCGGCACACACAGCACTTGTCGCAGATCGTCGGTCACCAGATTAGGGTTGAATGGCTCTAGCGTGTACGCCTTTGTCCCCCGCTTGGAATATTGCGTCCCAAAAATCTGCGGCCTCTTTACCGCTTGAAGGTACCGGTCCAGAGTTGCTGCCGCGATCCATCGCCCATCCTGGTCCCCCTTGGCAACACTGGCGATTGCCAGCGTATGTGCCAGCAAGTAATCATCTGGTTGATCGCCATGTTGAAAAATGAAGGCGGCATCGCGATAGTCCTCCCCAGTCTTGAGGGCGCCTGAAACCAGCAGTAGCCGGGCGCGCGCCTGCCGCTGCCGGTCTCGTTGTTTGATCTTCTGCAACTCCATATGCGACCCGATAACTCCTTTGAAGCTCTCCCGATCACCCTGATCGGCCAGGAAAAGCTGATGCACTTCGCTTCCCTGCTGTTTTGAATTCACCGCGCTCGATCGCAACAACCCAGTCAGCACCAGGATCAGCACTACTCGCGTCACTATTTGAAAATACTTTTTCATCATCTCCCCGGTTCCAACCTCGGCATACGCAGCACGTCGTCTCCCTGATCCCCGTCTCCCACTCGCAGCGCATGTAGCTCGCGTGCGAGCGGCTGCATCGTTCGTAGCATCTCTAGCATTGCACTCGACACTCCTTCCTTGTCGCTATTGTCCGGCCCTTCGCGCTCGAGGACGCTTTGTATAAAACTCTTCCGATGAGGAAAAACTACCAGCTTCACCTCATCCGAGTCAGGAATTGCAGCTGCCTTCCTGGCCAATTGAAGCGCAGTATCAAAGCCGCCGACCTCGTCAATCAAGCCAAGCGCCTTCGCATCCTGCCCCGACCAGATGCGCCCCTTCGCAATTTCCAGCACGCGATCTTTGGGCAAGTGCCGGCCGTCCGCAACCTTGCTTGTAAAGTCCACATAAATTCGATCCAGCCAGTTCTCGAACCGTTGCCATTGGTCCGGTGTGTAGTCGCGTGTACCCGTAAACATCGTGGCTTTTGCGCCGAGGTGAACTTCGTCCCAGGAGAGGCCGACTTTGTCCCAGAAGCCGGACGTCAGTAATTTTCCGGCCAGCACACCAATGGAAGCCGTAATGGTTCCGGGCTGAGCGACAATCTTATCCGCCGCCATCGCAACGAAATACCCTCCCGATCCGGCCAGATCCCCCATCGAGACGATCACCGGTTTGCCGGCCTTGCGCGCGCGTACCACTTCTTGCCAGATCGTGTCGGACGCCACGTATGATCCGCCCGGGCTGTCCACCCGAAACAGGATGGCCTTGACATCCTTATCTTCGGACGCAGCGCGAATCGCTCCCGCCACCGTCTCCGAGCCCATCGTGAGCTCGCCCTGTACCGGGTCATAGTTGCTCTTTCCCCGGGCAACACCACCCACACCATAGACGAGCGCAATGGTTTTTCCCTTTTCATGCGGACGCCCCGCCCGGTCGAGATACTTATCCAGGTAAAGCAGTTCGGCGCCATTTCCGGCTTTCTTCTTCACCTGGTCGTAAACTTCGTCCCGATAAGCGAGCCCATCCACCAAATGGGCGGTTACCGCCTCCTGTCCCAGATACGGGCCGTTATCGACGACAGACTGAAATTGATCCGGCGGAATGTGGCGCGCCTGGGTTACTCCATCTTTAATCTGAGTGAACCATGAGTTCATGAGCGCCGTCATGGCCTCCTTATGCGGGGGCGTGTACTTGCTCTCTGTAAAGAAATTCAACGCGTTCTTGTACTCGTAGCGATGATCGCCGTGAAAACGCGTGCCCAGCTTGGCAAGCGTCCCTTTAATAAAAGGGCTCTCTAGCATCAATCCCGTGAGCCCGACATCACCCGAGGGCTGAAGATAGATTTGATCAAACGCCGTCGCCAGGTAGTATGCGTTGTTGCCGGGACCGAACTCGCCAAAGGTCTCGGCAAAAGCAACCGCTGGCTTCTTGTGCGCCCGAAATCGGGCGACAGCCTCACGCAGCTCCTGCACCTGGGCCGTCCCCATGCGAACCGCTGCGATGCGCGCCACGAATCCAAGCACACGGTTATCGCTCGCACCCCGGTCGAGTGCATCGACCACATCGCGCACCACCGCGCGATCATTGAGCAGCGCCCTGGCGGCTGGTTCGTCTGGGATGTCTTCCACCATCTGCCGCTCAAAGTTGGCTTCGAGGATTGTCTTTGAAGGAACACTCCCCTTCCTTTGACTGATCGCGATCAGCATAATCACGAGCGTGATCAACCACAGGGCGCCCAAGGTGGCCAGAATGCGAACGATAGCTTTTTTCATTGTCTTCTCCGGAATTTGTAGAAGAAAGAGTCTAGCGCGAAACTGCACTCATCGGCATGCACGCTAAACGGCCCTGCTTTTGAACCTTGGCGAAAACGAGATCGCGTGAATTCAGGCTCGATGATTTCTCCGTACGTTTGGGCAAGAGACGAGCTTAGAGCTGGTTTCATCTCGTAAATAGTTCTGGGAGGGCACGGCCAGCCCGCAACGCGGGCGATTGATAATAGCCCGGCGCTTCCGCGTCGGGTCAAGTCGAACAAAATCGCCGAGGCCCGTAGTGCACGATGGAGCTCTCACGCGGCATCGGGACCGCGTGACCACCAAGTTATGAGCGGCGCAGACTGCTCTCAATAGCGGACAAACCCAAACCGAAATCAACACGCTGCAAGCACTGCTGAATCAGCTTTACGCACAAACCCCACCTTCAAACGCCTGTATCACAGTGGAAATCGTCTCCCGCTGTATTCGCTTATCAGCAAATAAACGCGCTCCGGCATGACGAATTACCCCAAAACCACCAACCGATACCGCCGTCGCACCCCTCCAGAATCCGCAGCAGCATATCCCGCCGAACCTCGCTCCCGGGCAAACGCCTCGCGTCGATAGCAACGGAACGTGATGAAATGCAGATCACCCGCGCCATAGAACCGGTGCAGACCCTCGGCCATGCACGCCAGAGTGTGAAGCTAACAAGCAAACTGTCTGTGATGGTTGAACATGTGAAAACACAGCACTACTCCCAGGTCTCGCAAACGCAGCGAGACCTGGGGCACCCGGCAAAATGTGTCGCTAAACCGATTCCCGTTTCTCGATTATTATCTGGATGAGCATGTCGTAAGCATTGTGGCTATCGCTTAACAAAAGAAAACTCGGCCATGGGAAGCAGCGGCTCTAGGTTAGGGAGTTTCCACTCTGCCATGAACGAATTCCCGCGCTTCGATCTAACCGGCAACGTCGCACTGGTTACCGGCGCAGCTCGCGGTCTGGGTCGTGCCATATCACTGGCTCTGGCCCACGCTGGCGCGGACCTTGCTCTCGGTCTGCGCGATGTAACCACTGGCGCCGAGTTGGCGCAAGAGATTGCCGCTCTTGGCCGGCGTGCGCTCCCGCTACAAATGGACGCGACCAGCCGCGACCAGATATTCCGCGCCGTCGACGATGCCGTCGCCCACTTCGGCAAACTCGACGTGCTGGTCAACAATGTCGGCGTCGCGCCCGAGAACCCCGCGGAAAGCGTGACCGAAGAGGATTTCGATCACACCCTCGCCGTGAACCTGAAAGGAACGTTTCTCGCCAGCCAGGCCGCCGGGCGGGTAATGATTCGCCAACAGCGCGGGCGCATTATCAACATGAGTTCGCAGGCAGGATTTGTGGCGCTCCCCGGCGAATCCATCTACTGCATGACCAAGGCGGCGATTGCCCACCTCACCAGGTGCTTGGCGGTTGAGTGGGGCAAGCACAGCATTACCGTGAATGCGGTCGCGCCCACGTTTATCGCAACTCCCGGCACCGACGAGTTCCTTGCTAACCCTGCAAATCGCGCCGACGTGATCGAGCGCATCGCGGCCCTGCACCGCATCGGCGAGCCCATGGAGGTAGCCGGCGCGGTGGTTTTTCTCGCCTCCCCGGCAGCCTCGCTGATTACCGGTCACACCATTTTGATTGACGGTGGTTGGACGGCTCGGTAGGTAAGCAGGAGGGCACGGCTTCCAGCCGAACCGCCATCGCCATGTCAAGTATATTATCGCCGCGCCAAGCGCCAACCCCATGATTCCAAAAGATCACCGGAGGAGGCGGTATATACCTTTTGCAAACGAGAACAGCCGAGCCTCGCCCGGGCTGGACGTTTCGACTTCGCTCTGCTCAGGGCTTCGGCAGAACCACGCAGGCTCCCCGGGGGGCGGCTGTCCCTACATGGGCTGTGCCGGGGCTACACGCCGATGACGGCGACTAGTTCTTTGACGGTGGCGGCGCTTTTATCGAGGGCGGATTTTTCTTCGGGGGTGAGCTTGATTTCGATGATTTGCTCCAGGCCTTTTGCGCCCAGCTTGCAGGGGACGCCAACGAACAGGCCCTGGATTCCGTACTCGCCTTCGAGGTAGGCGGCGCAGGGGAGAATCTTCTTCTTATCTTTCAGGATGGCTTCGACCATTTCGGTGACGGCGGCGGAAGGGGCGTAATAGGCGGAGCCGGTCTTGAGATATTTGACGATCTCAGCGCCGCCGTCGCGGGTGCGCTGGACGAGGCGGGCGACGGTGGCGGCGTCCATGAGCTCGGTGATGGGAATGCCAGCGACGGTGGAGTAGCGCGGGAGCGGGACCATGGTGTCGCCGTGACCGCCGAGCACGAAGGCGGTGACGTTTTCGACGCTGACGTTGAGTTCTTCGGCGATGAAGGCGCGGAAGCGGGCGGAATCGAGCACGCCGGCCATGCCGATGACGCGCTCGCGAGGGAATCGGCTGAGCTTGTAAGCGGCCTGGGCCATGGCGTCAAGCGGGTTCGAGACCACAATCAGGATGCAGTTGGGGGAGTGCTCGATGGCCGGGGAGACCACGTCTTTCATGATCTTGTGGTTGGCGTTGAGCAGGTCGTCGCGGCTCATGCCGGGCATGCGGGGCTTGCCGGCGGTGATGACGACGATGTCGGAGGAGGCGGTGTCGGCGTAATCCTGGGTGCCGATGATGCGTGAGTCGCGCTTCTCGATGGGCATGGCTTCGAGCAGGTCGAGGCCTTTGCCCTGGGGGACCCCTTCGATGATGTCGATGAGGACGACGTCGGCGAGTTCCTTGGAGGCGATCCAGTGGGCGGTGGTGGCCCCCACGTTGCCGGAACCTACGATGGTGACTTTGTTGCGCATGAGGTCCTTTCCTGGTCGCGAAAATCTTTAACTATAGAGGGCACGCAGGAAAATCTCTCTGTGATTCGTTTCTACACTGCACTTAGCGCTGCCGCGCCCATGTTATCGATGATGAAGCTGGCAAATTCGCTAGTCTTCACTTTTGCAGCGCCGGGCATCAGGCGCTCGAAATCGTAGGTGACCTTTTTCTGCTCGATGGTGCGCTCGAGGCCCTGCTCGATCAGATCGGCGGCCTCGGTCCAGCCGAGGAAGCGGAACATCATTACGCCGGAGAGGACCACGGAGCCGGGGTTGATGACGTCTTTGTCGGCGTACTTTGGGGCGGTGCCATGGGTGGCTTCGAAGATGGCGTAGCCGTCGCCGATGTTGGCGCCGGGGGCGATGCCGAGGCCGCCGACCTGGGCGGCGCAGGCGTCGGAGATGTAGTCGCCATTGAGGTTCGAGGTTGCGAGCACGGAATATTCGTCGGGACGCGTGACTACCTGCTGGAAGATGGAATCGGCAATGCGATCGTTGATCATTAGCTTGTTCTTCCAGGCGCCGTGGCCGTGGGTGGGGTAGATGCTGTTAAGAACGGACTTGACCTCTGTATAGAGCGATTGGCGGAATTCGTCGTTCGCGAACTCCAGGCCGGGCTCGATGAGGGCTGCGTTTTGCTCGACGGTGATGGATGGACTCTTATCTTTGTTGTCGAGAATCCAGCTCTCGCGCTCGGCGATGACGTGGTCGCGGAATTCTGCGGTGGCGAGATCGTATCCCCACTTGCGGAACGCGCCTTCAGTGAACTTCTGGATGTTGCCTTTGTGAACGAGGGTGACGACTCTGCGACCGCTCTCCAGCGCGAACTGGATAGCCATACGCACGAGGCGCTTGGTGCCGGTGACGGAGATGGGTTTTATGCCGACGCCGGAATCGTGGCGGATCTGCTTCTTGCCGCCTTTGAGCATGTCTTTGTTAAGGAAGTCGATGAGCTTGGCGGCTTCAGGAGTTCCCTGCTCCCACTCGATACCTGCGTAGACATCTTCGGTGTTTTCGCGGTAGATGACGATGTCCATGAGCTCGGGATGCTTTACGGGAGAAGGCGTGCCTTTGTAGTACTTCACCGGGCGGACGCAGGCGTAGAGATCGAGAATCTGGCGGAGCGCGACGTTGAGGGAGCGGATGCCGCCGCCGACGGGCGTGGTGAGCGGGCCTTTGATGGCGACACGGAAGTCACGAATGGCGTTCAGCGTGTCATCGGGAAGCCAGTTATCGAACTGGGCCTTGGCTTTTTCTCCGGCAAAGACCTCGTACCAGATGACGCCACGCTTATTGCGATACGCTCGTTCGACAGCGGCGTCGAATACGCGGACGGAAGCTTTCCAGATGTCGCGGCCAGTGCCGTCGCCTTCGATGAAGGGAATGATGGGGTGGTCGGGGACTTGGTAGCGCCCGCTCGCGTAGGTTATGGGTGACGCGTTTGTTGGCACTGGTACGCCGTTGTATGAGGCCGGCATGAATGTCTCCGTGGGTCGGGTGAGTTCACAATTATAAGGGTTGGGAAGATTGTCAGGTCTCCAGGCTTTTAGCCACCAAGGGTACAGAGGCTTCGCGAGCTCGCTGGGAGTGGGCACCTAGATGCCATCTAGCTGGGACAAGGAGACCCGCTACAATGCAACGATGTGGCGGCACAGCTGGCGTGGTTGTATAAGGACGACTGCTTTCTTCGTCATTGCGTGCCAGGTGCAGTCTTGGGGGCAGGAGAGGGACGTGAAGTCTGGTGATCTTGTCACGCGGGCTGGGCAAGCGCCGCCCCAACACGAGCCTCACCGGTTTTGGGATCGGACTAATACGTTCCTGTTTTCCGGGGTTGGAGTGTTTCGCGGGCTCGATTACGCTTCGACGCGCAACATGCTGGCACGCGGACGGGCGGAGATCCTTCTGCCCGATGACGTGGTGAATAACTCGGCGGCTTTTGCTGGGGTCGAGGCTGGGGGGACGGCGGTGTCGGTGGGGCTTTCCTATTGGATGCATCGCACGCGACACCACAAGCTGGAGCGGTGGGTTTCCATCACGCACATCGGGGTGACCGGTTTCGGTGCGGCCAGGAATTATGCGCTCAAGACACACCGGGCGAGCGCGCCCTGAAACGGGCAGGGCGCGACTGAGGGATTAAAATAACAGTGTCTTGGGTGCGTGAGAAAGGTGGGGTATGCTCGTGTTCCGTTACGTGGCCTTCACATTGATGTTGCTAGGTTCTTCTGGAGTGATTGCCAGGGCTGATGCCAACCGGGATCGATTTCAAACAGGTCGCGACATACGAGTTGAAGCAGACGAACGCGTAGGCGATGTCACGTGCCTCAACTGCTCGATCTATATACGCGGCCAAGTAGGCGGCGATGTTCTGACCGTCCATGGCAATGTCGTGGTCTACCAGGGAGCGCAGGTCGGCGGGGACATTGCTTCACTTGTCGGCAACCTGCGACTGGAAACCGGCGCGCAAGTGGGCGGCGATGTAGCGAGCATCGGGGGAGCCGTGCGGCGCGACTCAGGTGTGACGGTGGGCGGTGATGTGTCAGCGATGCCCGGCGCTGGGTGGGTTTTAGCGATTTTTGTGCTGCCGCTGTTATTTCTGGGAGGGATTATCGCGCTGATCATCTGGCTGGTGCAGCGCAACCGGAGAACGAGGCAAGGAGTACGGCCGTTGGCGGCGTGAGTTGAGAAACACTGGGTTGGGCCTGCCGGGCAGACCGGGGTGTGCGGTGCCGTGCCTACGGCACTCGACAATTTTCTTCCACCGTACCCAGAATCTTAGACCGCGAAGGGCGCAAAGGAAGGCCAAAGAACCCGCAGGTTGTGCTTTTTATTTCGAAGAAGTGAGGCTTGCGAATGCGCGTTCGTAGATCGCGCGTACCTTGCGGCAGGTGCAGTTCAGATCAGCTTCTAATCCGTTCGAAAAATCGCGACGCAGGACTTTCGATGTCAGTTTCTCGGCGGCGTGGCGGCCGTGTTCGGTGGCGGGGAGCCATTTGAGGGCGCGGCCGGTGACGAGGCGGACCGCGTGTTCTGTGCTGCGCAGCAGCTCAGCGGCGTGATCGAGGGCGGCGGCGTCACATTTTTCCAGGGCTCCGGACTCGGCGCATCGCCAAAGCCGGTCGCGAAGAGTTCCCTGCTTATTCTTGACCTTGTGCTTCACCAAAAGAGAATTGGCCAGGAAGTCGATGTCGTAGGTTGCGCCGGCGGAGGTTTTGAAACTGTTCGCGGGAGCGTCCGCAATTTCCAGCTTAGCGCGCATTTCGCGAACCGCTGGAATAAAGTTTCCGTCTGCGGCAAAGCGGTTGAAGAGAACAGGAAGCGCTTGCGTGGCGCGGTCTGCGAGATTGCGGTCGCCGATCAGAAAGCGGAGTTTCGTGTAGGTCAAAGATTCCCACGCCTGCGCCTCATGCTCGAAGTAGGCTGCCAGTTGGGTGGTAGTGACCAGTAGTTCCCCTTCCCCTCCTCGCGGGCGCAAGCGCGGGTCCACGGGAAATACCATTCCCTCCTGGGTGTAGGCGGCGAGCGCCTGCATCATGCGCTCGGCAGCTTTGGTTGCCGACTGCCGGTCGGCGTTTTCTGCGCACACAAACAGCAGGTCAGCGTCGGAGAGGATGTCGAACTCGCCAGTGCCTACTCGTCCGAGCGCGAACACCGCCAAGTCGCGGGGCGCTCCGGCGATTATGAATGCGGCAGCAATGGCATCTTCGGCGGCGGTCGTGGTCGCGGCGAAGGATTCGTATACGGGGCGCGGATGAACTACGTCCCGCGCGACCGAAACAAATATGCGGTGTCGGAAGTGCTGCCGTAATAGAGAAAGTTTTTGCGCGTAAGATGCGGGCGAGGTTGCCAGATACTGAAATACCGGATCGCGGCTTGCCTCGGATCGAAGCGTATCCTCAAATAAGAGGCGGTTTTCTATGGTTTCCCCGCCCGGATTCAACTCCGCCAAGCTGGCAATCTCTTCAGGATGCCGAATGAGAATCTCGGCCAAGTATTCACTAGTATCGAAGATCTCCAGAGCGCGCTCGACCACGTTGGCGTGACGCACCACGGTGGCGTAGCGCTCCGAACTGGCCAGCACGGAACTGAAGAAACGAAGGAGACTCTTCTTGGCTGTGGCGCTTAAACTCTGGCGTGCGGCGGCCTGGTAGAGCGGAGGCGCATCGGCTGCCAGCCGCTCCATCAGCTGTTGACCCGTACTATCGGCAGCCGACGGTTCGAGCGTAGTCGTCAGCTGAAATTCTGTGGTCTGTGGTTCGTGGACGTGCTGTGTCTGCTGGTGATAGATGATTCGTCGATAAATTTCGGCCACGGCGTGCATTCGGCCGCGCACCAGATTGGGGAGATCGCTCAACCGATCTGCCCCCGGGACCAGGCCTTCCATCGAGCGCTGTACGATTTGCAATTCGGATGCTGATGTGGGAAGGCGATGGGTCTGGTGGCCGTGGCGCAACTGCAGACGATGCTCGAGGTGGCGCAGGAATTCGTAGGCGCTGCTGAGTTCGTGAAACTCCTTGCCGCTTATGTGGCGTTTGTCGTGAAGCTTGTGTAGGGAAAACAAAGTGCCGCCGGAACGCAGCCAGGGCTCCCGACCTCCGTATACGCGCTGCAGGCATTGGACGAGGAATTCGATGTCGCGAATCCCGCCGCTATCGATTTTTGCGTCCATCGTGCTGTCCGAATCTTGCCAGAGCTTGCTGCGGCGATGCTTCTGCATCCGCTCCCGTGCGACCAGAGCGGTTTTTATGGCGGCGAAGTTTACCTTTTCAGTGTAGACGTGTGGCTGCACCGCACGAATGAATTCCCGGGCGAGGGCGGGATCACCGGCCGAGTAACGCAGTTTGATGAGCGCCTGCTGCTCCCAGTCGTGCGCGATCGTTTGGTAATAATTCAGCGCCTGCGAGCGGCTGATAGCCAGTTCCCCTTCTCCTCCCTGGGGGCGAAGACGGAGGTCGATTCGAAACGGGGGTCCTTCGCGCGTGGCGCGAGAGAGAATTTCTGTAACCTGCTGGGCGAGGCGAATGAAGAATTCGCGGTTCGAAATCGGAGCTTGAGGGGCTTCGTCACCATCGCCGAAGATGTATGTCAAATCAACATCAGAGCTGTAATTGAGCTCGTTTCCGCCCAGTTTCCCTAAAGAGAGGATTGCAAACGGGGTATTCACCAGCCGGCGTTCGGCGTCGAGATGCTGCGGGGTGCCATAGCGGCGCTGGAGTCTGCGCTCAGCTTCGCGGAGCGCGTCTTCGATAAGGACATCTGCCAGAGCAGAGATTTCCGCAGTAGTCTCGGCAAGAGGGGCGATTTTTAGGACGTCGCGTAGCATGATGCGGACGTATTCGCGGCGCTTGAAGCGGGCGAGGAGCAGTGAAACGTCTGTTTCAAAGGAGCGGGAACGGAAGCGCGCCAGGGCTCCGTGGAACTCTTCTCGGGAGAAGCTGCGGTCGAGGTTCTTCTCACGCAGAAAGGACTGCAGAAGATCGGGATTCTGGATGAGAGTTTCGCCCAGAAAGCGGCTATGGCCAAAAACAACGACTGTGTAGTGGGCAAGAAAATTGTGAGCATTGAGTAATGTGATGAGTTCCGGATGCTCATTCACGAGGCGATCAAGCAGAAGGAGGGCGGAGTCGGGGTCGGGCGATTCGGCGACTAGGGAGGGTAAGGCGCTAGCCAGTGCAGAAGAAAGTTGCTTGGCGACGCGAATGAAATGAACTTTGGCGGCTTCGGGGTCCTCGAAGGGTATGTGGGCTAGCCGGAGATTAGAGTCTGCCGGATTGGGGGAATCCATTGGCGCTGCGGGATTTGGCAAGGCTTAGCTCGAAGGTGAGCATAGCATGGGGAAGACGTACAAAAGGAGGCGGCAGGGACATGACGATAGCGGTGCCAAACTAGCGAAATCGGAGGGGAGTCCAAGCATCCTGCAGTGTGACACAATACTCCTCCAGCGTGGCATTCTTCTTTATTGTTCCGCTTGGATATTTGTGGTCCTATGCGGGACGTTCTGCTCTTGTTTCAAAGATCCCGTGTAGCTGGTGTGTACGCTATTGCAGTCTCAAACGGCTGCAACCGTGATCTCGCTCCTTCTTCGAAACAGCCGTACTCTTTCTTGGTTCGAAAATCGGTTTGCAACGGATCGGGTCGTGGTCTGGCATTCTGTTGTTAGCAACGTATATTTTGGCAATCGGCATGGGCGGACTGATGGGGCTCTAGTAGGCTTTTCCCTGACTCAAAACATGGCCCGCCGCAAGATCGGAAAAGAACGATTCCTTACCTGATTAGTATCTGCGTTCGCCGAAATACTTCCTCACCCCGATCATGTTATAGCGGCCCCAGGGGCCGTTGGGGCCGAGATCGGCTGGGCCGAGATTCCGGTCTCGCGATCCGAAGCGGGCAAACAGGAAGTGCTGAGTCCAGCGCATCTCGAATCCCTTGCCCAGGAAAATTCCTAAGCCCCAGGAACGCTCCACACCGATGCCGGCGAAAGACCAGGTATAGAGCGTCTGGGGAAGGTTTCGGCCGAACAGGAATCGCGGTTCGCCGAATAGGAGAAATCTTCGGAACTGGCCGCGTCCAAAGGGGCGGGCTTCCACGTATCCGGAAAGCATGTACCGGGCAAAGGCCGTGCAGGGGGCGCTGACGCCACCGAAGTTGCCGGCGTCGGCGCGGCAAATATTGGGATCGATCTCGTTGTGTGGGGGAGCAAGGTCGAACTGTGCGTAACCCCAGAAAGTATCGCGAGGGAAGAAGGTTCGCTCCGAGCTGTCGTCCAACTTAGGGCTTTGTGCGTTCAAGGCGGTGCAGAACAAAAGACAGAGAAACACCCAGAGCACCAGTGGTTTCATCGACCCTCCGCGAAGTTATTTATCCGGCTGTCGGCCCCAAAACAATCCCGGTCCCGACTTCCAGATTGGGGGCACATTGTACTCCGGTTTGCATTTACTCCGGTCGCCTACGGAAATCCATATCGCTCCCTCCGCTTCCTCCAACAACTCGGAGTACTTGGGAAGTTAAATAGAGGCACAGACAAGGGTTACGGTTTGGCTAGCCGGTTGCACTGTAGGTCTGCAACGGGGGTGTCCAAATGCCGCAGGAGATTTCTATCTCCTATCAAGCCGTGAAGAGCAAGGTGTACAAGCTGGTTGATGCCATGGTGGAAGGGGAAAAGACTCCGGTGGAGGTGCAAGAGTCGATGCGCCGCTGGTGGAGTTTGATCCATCCTGCTGACCGCCCCGTGGCTCAAAAATATATGCTGATGGTGCTGGAGCGGTGTAATGCAACGCTCGGCGCGATAAACATCGAGCTGCCGATGCCGAAGGAGTTTAAGGCCTCCAGCACCCTCGATTCCGACAAACTGCCGAAGATTGCAAGCCGCAACGAGCGTGCTGCCATGAGCAGCGCGATGTAAATGCACGATTTTGCCGCCCTGCGTATTTCAGACTCATCAATGAAAAGCCCGGCTTTTCAGACTGTTACGAAACTCGCCAAATATCCGTACAGGTAAAGCTTGAGCAGGTCCCGCGGATCATAGCCGGGTCGCCCAGTTTCGGCCGCCTCAGCACGCTCGAATCCCAATCCCGCTATGTCCAGCCGACCAACCAAGGCGTCTATCACCCGGCAAACATGATCCTCAGGGATCAACACATCCAGCGTCACCGGAAACAACGTCCCCTGACCCCGACCTTCTCCCTGAATAAAAGCCATGAAAGATGCCCTCGCTCCCGCGAGGGCATCTTCTCATTTGTTTACCACCCAGCCTAGTGTTTCGTAACAGTCTTCTTTTGCCGGACCTTTTTGGGTGACAGTGTCTAAATATCGTAGTACAAGGCGAATTCGTAGGGATGTGGGCGCAATCTGACTGCATCCACTTCTTTGGCTCGCTTGTAGTCGATGTAGGTGCTCAGCAGCTCTTCGGTGAACACGTCGCCCTTGATCAGGAACGCGTGATCTTTCTCCAGCGCGGTGAGGGCATCCTCAAGCGAGCCGGGCATGGAGGGTACCTTCGCCAGTTCCTCCGGTCCGAGATCGTAGATGTCCTTGTCGAGCGGCTGGCCGGGATCGATTTTGTTCTCGACTCCATCCAATCCCGCCATCATCATGGCCGCAAACGCCAGATAGGTGTTGCAGCTTGGGTCAGGTGGGCGGAATTCCACACGCTTCGACTTCGGGGATGCCGAGTACATCGGGATACGGCACGCTGCCGAGCGGTTGCGTCGGGAGTATGCCAGATTAACGGGCGCTTCGAAACCCGGGACCAGGCGCTTGTAGGAGTTGGTGCTGGGGGCGATGATGGCGGCGAGCGCGGGACCGTGCTTGATCAAGCCGCCGATGTACCACAGGGCGGTCTGGGAAAGGCCGGCATAGCCATCGCCCGCAAACAGGGGCTTGCCGTTCTTCCAGAGCGACTGGTGGGTGTGCATGCCGCTGCCGTTGTCCTGGAAGATGGGCTTGGGCATGAAGGTCACCGTCTTGCCGTACTGATTGGCCACGTTCTTCACGACGTACTTATAGAGCATCATGTGGTCGGCGGAGCGCACCAGAGAATCGAACTTCAGGTCGATCTCGGTTTGGCCGCCGGTTGCCACTTCATGGTGGTGGCACTCCACTTCCAAGCCGCAGTTCATCATGGTGATCACCATTTCACTGCGCAGATCCTGATAGTGGTCGGTTGGCGGGACTGGGAAATAGCCTTCTTTGTAGCGAGGCCGATACCCGAGGTTGTTGTTTTCGCGGCCGGAGTTCCAACGGCCTTCTTCGGCGTCGATGAAATAGAAACCGTGCTGCTCGCGCTGATCGAAGCGGATGTTATCGAAGATGAAGAACTCGGCTTCGGCGCCGAAGTAGGCGGTGTCGGCGATGCCGGTTGAACCGAGATAAAGTTCGGCCTTCTTCGCGATGTAGCGCGGATCGCGGTCGTAGCGTTGCTTGGTGACCGGGTCGATGGCGTCGCAGATCAGCACCAGCGTGGGCACTTCGGTGAACGGGTCGAGCATGTAGAAGCCGGGGTCGGGGACCAGAAGCATGTCGCTTTCGTTAATCGCGGCCCAGCCGCGGATCGATGAACCGTCCATGCCGAAGCCTTCTTCAAACGAGTCTTCGCTCAACTGGTCAATTGGGTAGGAAACATGTTGCCAAAGCCCTGGGAGGTCCGTGAAACGAAGGTCAAGCATTTTGACATTGTTTTTCTTGACGAACTCCAGGATAGATTTCGGATCAGCCATGGACCGCTCCTTTGCGCCGGGCAGACCCAGGCGCTGAACCGCTCCGGCTGCACACTTTCGCCGCCGTAAGCGCTAAACAGAATTTCATCAATGTAAGGGGATGTTGCGTACCTGCTACAATCTCTCGCTTGTGCAGGGCAGAGCAAGTGTAAGGTGTAGCAGGCTGTGCAAGGAAATTCATTGTTTTTATGATGGTCATAAGGGGTGGTTATTCTTGGATAACCATAGTATTTACTATGGTTTGATTGTGGGTTATTAAAGCACAAAGAGAGCCCGGCAGCGCAAGTTATCCACAACGCGAAGCTCTGCTCGTGAGCTCCATCCATTCGCCGACGAACACTGGGGATCAACGACTGAAGCATGGACTTTGAGCAACTAGAAACCTTTCTCGAGGTGGCGCGCCTTAGTTCGTTTTCTCGGGCGGCGGAGAAACGATTTCGAACGCAGCCGGCGATCTCGGCACAGATTCGCGCCTTGGAAGAAGAAGTAGGAACCCGGCTGCTCGACCGCTCCGGCGGCAAGGTGTCGATTACCCAGTCAGGCAAACTGTTTCAGAAGTATGCGGAAGAGACTCTGGAGGCGCGTAAGGCAGTGCTCACGGCCATTGCGGAAACGGAACGCGTGCCGCGGGGAGAAATCATTGTGGGGGCGAATGAAGGCACGTGCCTGCACATTCTGCCGGAGGTCTTTGCGGAATTTAAGCGGCAGTATCCGGACGTGGCGGTGAACATTAAGCGTGCCGACTACGGCAAAATCCTCGAGTCAGTGATCGATAATTCTGTAGACTTCGGCGTGGTTTCACTTCCGGTCGCGGATAACCGGCTGAAAATTGTGCTCATTCACCGCGATGAATTGGTCATCATTGTGCCACCGGATCATGCTCTGGCGGGCATGGAATCCGCAAGTGTGGCGGAGGTCGCCAAATTTCCTCTGGTCATGCCGAAAGCTGGTCACACTCGTGACGCGCTGGAGGAGTTGTTCAACGAACATCGGGTCAAGCCGCGTTACGCGATGGAACTCGATTCCAGCGAACTGCTAAAACGATTTGTGGCCGCCAAGGTCGGGGTGGGGTTCATCGCTCGCTCTCATGTACAGGAAGACGTGCAGGCAAGAGTGCTGGCTGCGATTGAGATGTCGGATGCGCAGATTCGCCGCGATCTGGCGTTGGTCTATCGCAGAGATAAGGCCCTGAGTCGCGCGGCGCTGGCCTTTATTGATACGACGGTGAAGATCAAGACGCCGGTAGTGGTGGTGCCGGCGCGGCGGTAGGTCGCAAACGGCGTGATTAAAGCGGGCCTCTTATCTCGGCCCTCTGCGGCTGTGGTTTGCCAGCACGGTAGAGCCTGCTGGGAAAAAGCGAGCCCCCGCGCCTGAAGCCGGGTTGGTTAAGCGACTGACGCGGCGCTGAAGCGCCGCTCTTCCACGGTCGTGCAAAATTACGTGAATTTGCGGGCTTGCGGTGCAGGCGGGTTCTGCAGCGGAGGATCGATCGAAGTTTCAGTCCTCATCCCTTGAGGCGACGGTCCTCCTTGCGTTTCGCCTCTGAGTTAGAATTTTCTCGGTGAGGTTCCGAATCAACCCAGCAGGTTTCGTGTTGAGCTGTATTCTCCTCTTCCCTTCCCTTTTAGCCACCCAAACCCGCAAGCCTTCCAAGCCTCTGCCGGCTTCGGCATTCAAGCTGATCGGGATCAAGGTTACGGGAAATAGTCGCTACACGCCGGAGCAGATCATTGGCGCGAGTGGTCTGCAGGTAGGGCAGACTGCGCACGAAGAAGATTTCAAGAAAGCCAGCCAGCAACTGGGAGAGACTGGCGCCTTCACCAATGTGGCATACGGGTTTCAGTTTTCGCCCGAAGGCACGAAGGTCGACCTGCAGATTACGGAGAATGACAAGTTCGTTCCGGCGCGCTTTGACAATTTTGTATGGTTGTCTGATCAGGAGCTGTTGCAGCAATTGCACGCTCGCGTGCCGCTTTTTAGCGGACAGCTTCCGGTTGCAGGCAATCTTCCCGATCAGGTTTCCGACGCGCTGCAGGCATTGGTAATCGAGCGCAAGATCAACGGCCGCGCTGATTATCTGCGCTCTGGTCCCGAAGATGGGCCGATCGAAGCGATTGATTACACGATCGTTGGACCAACGATTCACATCGGCAATGTGGAATTCACCGGTGCGGTCGGAGATCAGATGAGCCAGTTACAGGCGGCAAGTGCCAAGTTGCGGGGGCAGGAATATTCGCGTAACAAGCTGCGAGTGCAGGAAGAGAAGGAACTGCTGCCGGTGTACCTGGCGCAGGGATATCTCAAGGCCGCATTCGGCGATCCGCGATCCAAGATCGTCAAGGAGACTCCGGATGAAGTTTTGGTGGACATCACATTCGCGGTTGACCGGGGGCAGCAATACAAGGTTGCGGAGATTCAGATCTCCGGCAACAAAGCTTTTTCCGCGGAAAAGGTCCGTGAACTGATTCACCCGAGAGTAGGCGAGGCGGCGAACGCGGTGCAAATGCAGAAGGACGTCGAAGCAGTGAAGAGACTGTATGGAACGAGGGGCTACATGGAGGCTTCGGTGCGAACGGTACCGGAGTTGGATGACAGTGAGGGGTCGGTGAAATATCGCCTGGAAATTGCCGAACGCGACGTCTACAAGATGGGGGAACTGGAGATTCAGGGCCTCGACAGCCATACTACTGCGCGGCTGGTTGACGCTTGGAAGATTCGCGGCGGCGATCCTTACGATTCCAGTTACCCTGCGAAATTCCGCGACGAAACCAGGGATCTGCTTCCATCCGGCGAATGGAATTTCAGCTTGCATGAAAGCGTGGATGAAAAAGACAAAGTTGTGGACGTCACAATGCGTTTTGATCCGAAGGTGACGCGGTGAGGTGCCACAGGGCTAAAGCCCGCATTGCTTAGAAACAGTAGGACCGGCCTCAGCGGGCCAGGGAATGCATCGTGCACCACAGTGGCTAAAGCCTGTGGTCATTCCGAAGGTTTATCGCAAGGCTGGAATCGCTAGCCACCGAAAAGACATGGGCCTCGGCACCAGTGTTGGCTGCATCTAAGCTGACAGATTCTTTTCTAAGGAGAACGAATTAATGAGTTCGAGGAGACTCGCCGTTTCACTAGCAACATTGATAATGAGCACTGGGCTCTGTATTTCCGCCGCTTGGGCAGACGACCAGCCACAGACCTTCACCGGACGGGTGAGTGACGCGATGTGCGGAGCGAATCACATGATGGAAGGCAGCGCCGAGGATTGCACTCGTGCGTGCGTACGAAAGGGATCGAAGTACGCCTTAGTGGTCGGCGAGAAGGTCTACACGCTTGATGCCAGCGATAAAGCCACGCTGGACAAACTGGATCAGCTGGCCAACAAGAATGCCAAGGTCACTGGAACGGCTAACGGGGATACGGTTGCAGTGAAGTCAGTCGAAGCAAGCAAGTAGTCTCAAGATACGACTCTAGCGAGAAGGCGTGTGCTCAAACGGCAGCTTCGTATAGCGCGCCTTCTCGATCTCAATCACTAGCGCTACCCTACCTTCAGGATTGCGGAACGGAAACGGCTTTTCTGTGTACTTGTGTGAGATTGCGTCCATGTATTTGAAATCGGCCTCCGGGCGGCGCTCGATGACACGGCCACGAAGCTGGGCCTCTCGATAGGGATCGCGGAAATCGATGATGGAGAGCGAGACAAACACGGGGGTCGCGTCGCGTGTTCTTCGCCTTGAGCGAGCCTTCGCCGGTGCAGATCAGGATGCGGTCATCTTCACGGCCTATCCAAACCGGTACGCTCTGCGGTGAGCCGTCAGGCATGAGAGTGGCGAGATGGGCAAAATTGGGAGCGTCGAGCAGTGTTTTGATTTCGTTCGACAGTGCAATCGACATGCAGGGTTCTCTGTGAACTAACTAGCGACGGCAGTTTTGGCCTTCTGCTCTGCTGATGCGCGCAGCACCGAAAGGTACTCAACCGCCATTTGCGTCTGGTTGTGGACGTACTCGATCCCAACCGGCTTTCCCTTCTCCAGACCGGGATGGCAGAACTCCCAGTTCATATATCCCTGGTATCCAGAGGCGACCAGGGCATCGACATACGCTGGATAGGCGACCTGCCGTCCCCAGAAATGTTCATCGAAATAACCTGCACCCACCAGCTCCACTTTACCATTCGGATGGCGGGCGAATTCGCCGTTCATGTGCGAATGAACCTGTAAGGGGCCGCTGGCCAGCGCCATCTGGCGGGCATGCTCCGGCGAATCGGCTTCCGGTTCGATGTTGATATCCATGCATGCTTTGAATTGCGGAGAGCCTACCTCTTTGATTAGCGACAGCACGTCCTGATAGCGGTTCACAATATCGGGACCATGATTCTGCATCGCGAGCACGATGCCGTAATCTTCGGCCACCTTGCAGAGCTCGCGCATGGAATCGAGGACGAAACCGCGGCGATCTCCATTCCAGAACCCGAACTGGTTGTAACCGTAGGTTTCGTCGTAAGTGGCGAGTCCGTCGTGCAGCGTGATGCCGCGCCACGCAGCGAAGATCTTACAGATGGGCGAACCCAGATCGTGAGCGAGCTTAATGCACTCCCGTACGTAGCAAATCATGGCCTCGCGCTGAACGGGAACAGGACTTGAAAGATCACAGTTGGGCGAGACAGCGCACAACTCTAGTCCGACTTCAGCGGCGAGATCGCGCAGGCGCTGTCGGTCGTCGGCGGACAGATCCATAGGCGCAGCGTGAGGGCGCTCGGCGTCGAGTTCCAGTCCGTCCCATCCCTGGCGCTTGGCCAAACGCAGCAAGGTGAAAACATCGATTGCCTCGCCGCGGTACCACACGCCACGGTACGTGATGCTGTATAAGCCGATTTTCATGGATTTGTCTCCTAAGCTGGCCAACGAGAGCTGAGCAGAAAGTAATGGCGGAGAGAGAGGGATTCGAACCCCCGATACGGTTTCCCGTATACACGCTTTCCAAGCGTGCGCCTTCAGCCACTCGGCCATCTCTCCGCTTTTTCAATAGTCTACTGCAACTGAGGCCCATAGGAGACAACACGCTTATGGACTTCGCATCGTTTCTTCGCGAGAAGCAATACCTCGAAAACGTCACCCCTAACACGCTCCGATGGTACCGACATGCCTTGAGGTGGCTGCTTACAGAGAATCCCGACGAGCTGGCGCTTAAAGATATGGTTATCCGCATGAGAGAGGCCGGGTTGAAGGAAACCGGCTGCAATGCTGCCATCCGAGCTATCAACTGCTATCTGCGGTGGAGCGGCTCACCGCATATGGTTCGGCAGTTGAAAGAGCGGGTCGTAGTCCTTCCCATCTTTACCACCGAACAAATCAAGCGGTTGACGGGCTACAAGCCGAGGACTGCTTTTCAACACAGGCTGCACTTGCTGATTATGGTGTTGTTTGATAACGGCTGTCGCGTGAGCGAAGCCTTGGAGCTTCGCGGTGCTGATGTTGACCTAGACAATCTGCTCATCACAGTTCACGGCAAAGGCCGGAAAGACCAGAAGGTGCCGATGAGCTTTGAGTTGAGAAAAGCCCTCTTCAAATACCGACGAGGCGAAGGTGTGCTGTTCACTACGGCCAACGGAACACCGTGGGGGCGGATCGGGGCTTTACGATCGATCAAACTCCACTGTCGAAAGCTTGGTTTTGAACCGCCAGCCCGAACCCTGCACGCGATGCGGCACACATTCGCGCTTAACTATTTGCGCAAAGGCGGCTCGGTGTTTCACATGCAAAAGATACTCGGGTACAGCACGCTGGAAATGACCCGGCGCTACGCGAATTTGTTGACGGAAGACTTGCAAGCCATCCATCAGCGAATGTCGTTGCTGGATGCGTAGCCGTAAACGCAGCCCGCTCCCAGACCGAATGCGGGTGTTGTCTTGGCTCATGATGTTCATGTCTTTCTTGCGACACCTGCGGGCGCAGCGGAGATCTCACTGCAAACTTCGCGTACTCCGCCTTGGCTTGCTTCAGGATGGGAATGTCGGGGTCGGCGTCTTTCCAGCGTGTGAGGAAATCTTCGTAGGCCACGCGGGCCTTGGCAAGATCGCCCTTCAAGGCCTCCCCACGGGCTAGGCCCAGGTGGGCGAGCGCGCCAATGGGTTCGTTGAACACAACGCCGCGATGGTCGAGGATTTTCTGGAACTCGGCTGCTGCAGCGCCGGTCTCCTGGTGCCCGGCGAGATACGCCTCCCCGCGCACATAGACGGGATAGAGGCTCAGGAAGGTGAAGGCCTCGGTCGGGTCTCCGAGCTCATAAGGAGCGGCGGCCTGGAGAGCCTCGATGGCCTTCGAAGCATCGTTGCGGCTGAGCGCAAACTGAGCGTGGAGCGTTGGCAGGTAGTTGAACTGCACCAACGTATCCTCCGGAAAGCGCTTGGCCAAATCTTCCGCAAGCGCCCGCGCGCGGGCGGCATCCCCTACCATGGCCAGCGCTAGCGCCGCTCCATACTTCACATCCCGGCCGGTCGAGAGCCCGAGCGCCGCGGTAGCCCGTTGCCGACCTGCGGCTGCATTGCCGAAAAGGGCCTCCCGCAGGGCCGCATCGGCTTCATAGATCGCAGCCTTCTCCTTCTCTTCTGCCCGCGCGGCCGAGGCCACCGCCCGGCGGGAAAAGTCGCGGGCCTCTCCTAGCCGCCCAGAATAGGCAGCTGTGTCGGCTTCGCGGGCCAGCAGCACGTCTTCCACTCCCGACTTCCCCGCTGCCCAATTTACCTGCTGTGCCATCCCTGACGCATCGTTCTGCAAGAAGGCAAGCTGGTACAGGCCGATGCGAAGCAGGGGAGAATCGAGATGTTTCGCCTGCGCCTCTTCGGCCGTGGCCCGGGCTTCTTCCAGGCGATTCAGATTGAGATAGGGGTAGACGAGATAGGCATAACTCCAAGCGCTCGTCGGGTCGAGGCGGAGGCTCTCGCGATTTTCCGCCAGGCGTTTGTCATATTGCCCGAGAATTCTGTAGATGCCACCCAGGTTGTCTGGCGGCAGCCAGTCTCGCGGATAGGTCTGCGCCCAGAGTTCATAGGCCCGGCGCGCCTTTTCCAGGTCGCCGGTGACAATGGAATAGTAGTGAGACTCGATGTAGAACTTCTCCCGCTCGCTCACCCGCTCACGCAGCTCGTAAGCCTTCCGCGTGTTCTCCGCTCCCAAGTTGGTTTCCCCGAGATTGCCATAGCTCGTCCCGAGCGAGGCATAGGCCATGGCGAAATTCGTGTCGAGGCGGATGGCCCGCTGGAAGAGGGGGACGGCGGCGGCGTTGTCCCCTTTTGCCGCCAAGGTCTTACGTCCCAGGCTGTAGGCCTGGAGGGCTTCGAGCGAGGGCGTGGTGGCCTGCTCGATCGGCGTATCGAACTTTTGCACGGTGCTGAGCGATTCACCCAGCTTGCTGCGCAGGTTCGCAGCCGCCTTGTCCATGGCCGCAAGCACCTGCTCCTTGCCCGCGGCCCGCGCCTGCTCCTCAGCAAGGGAATCGCCGGTGCGGCAGCTCTCCGCTTTGAGGCCCAAAACATATTGGCTGCCCAGGCTCGCAATCGAGCCGTCGAGGACGGCGGCGCCCTCAGTCCTTTGGCACAGCTCCCGAGCAATCTCCGGCGTGAGCCGTGCATCAGGCGGCTGCCCCATCAGGCGAAGGTTTTGCTGGATGCGCTGGTCGGGGACCAGACCGAGAAAGGGTGATTGTTCGAGCTGCACGGTTAGCCCCTGCCGGAGCGTCCCGTCGAACACCGAGTCACCCGTCGTGTTCGTGAAATCGGCGAGAACGATGGTGTCCTTCTCAGTCAGGCGCTTGCTTTGATGCGAACGATAGTAAAGCCCGCCCGCCACGGCCAAAGCGACCAGCACAACGGGGACCGCAAGTTTCCAGAGCTTGCGACCGTCAGTCGCAGCAGCTTGTGGCACGGCCACCGCGACCGAGCTTACCGCAGAACGGTATCCGCTTTCGGAGTCCCGCTTCAGCCGTTGCATATCGGTGCGCATCTCCGAGGCATGTTGGTAACGGAGATTGCGGTCTTTCTCCAGAGCCTTGCTGATGATCGCTTCGACTTGCCCCGGAAGCTGTGGATTGAGCTGCGCCGCTGGCCGTGGCTTCTGGTGTAGGATCGCGCCGCAGATCTCTCCCGAGCTAGAGCCTTCGAATGGCACCTTGCCTGTCGCCATCTCGTACAGCACTGCTCCGAAGGAGAACAGATCGCTGCGGGCATCCAATTCCTTCGCACGCACCTGCTCCGGCGACATGTAGGCCACCGTCCCCAGCATCATTCCCGGGCTGGTCAATTGCCGGGCGTCGACCTCCGTCACCGCATTCGCCAATTCAATTTGGCTCGAAGAACTGGCCGTCGGCGAGACCTTCGCCAGCCCGAAATCCAAAATCTTGGCATGGCCGCGCTTGGTCACGAAGATATTGCCCGGCTTGATATCGCGGTGGACTATCCCTTCTGCGTGGGCCGCATCGAGCGCGTCGGCAATCTCGATTCCCAGCGAGAGCGCTGTTTCGGTCTCCAGCGGTCTGCCTGCAATGCGATGGTTCAGCGTCAGTCCATCCAGAAACTCCATGGCGATGAAGGTTTGTCCGTGCTGGTCATCAATCTCGTGGATGGTGCAGATGTTTGGATGATTCAGGGCGGACGCGGCTTGAGCTTCTCGCTGAAACCGGGCCAACGCTTGGGAGTCTTTGGCTACTTCATCCGGCAGAAACTTCAGGGCAACAAACCGGTGCAGGGTTACGTCCTCAGCCTTGTAAACGATGCCCATCCCGCCGCCGCCCAACTTCTCCACGACGCGATAGTGGGAAATGGTTTGACCGATCACTGAAGTGGCCTTATCTGGCTCTGGGAAAAGCATGCTAGGCCTACTCTTTGAGGCCAGTCAAACGGAAGAAGTACGCGGAGCGGACTTTTGACTGTGGCTAGAGTAGAAGCCGGGAAAAAAAGACGGCTTCCTCAACATAGCCAGCGCACTACTCGGCATCGTATGTAGCGATGGATCGCCTCCATCAAATAGCAGACGAACTCATTCGGCTGTACAGACGGCAGCTCACGCTATGGTGCTCGGCAAAATGGACCAGTTGAGCAGCGCTGACCTACTGAAATATGGCCGCAGGAAACGGCGGATTGGGCAGTTGCGTCACGAACTGGAAATGATGGTCTCTGCCTTCCTTGCCGCAATCTGGGTAATTCCGATTTGTCACGGCACAACTCTCCTCCCCCGCCGACCTCTTGTGCAACTGATGAAGGGAGACTCATGCCGAACCAATCGCCTCCGAAAAGTCCCAAGCAAGCACGCCCGGAATCGCTCTATTGTTCTGACCCAGACTGCAAATATTGTGACACCTTGCGCCAGACGCTAGAAGAGATGAAGAAGAATGGTAGGAAACCACCAGCGAATAGTGCTTCTTTACAGACGAGAAGCTGACCTGCTTCTCTTGTGCCTCCTGAACCCTCCGTCAACTGCAAGAAGCCTGATTTGGCACGACCTCGGTTCAGCAAATTCTCGACAGCGTACAGCAGGTCCGCAGGTTCGGTTTCGGCCTTGCGCAGCCACATATCTGCAATTCCAATCGCTTCCCCCGCAAGGACTGGTAGGCGGAGAAAATGATGATCGGAACATTCGCGTTCAACAGCTTCATCTCACGAGCGACACACACCCCGTTTAGACCCGACATCCAATAGTCCAAAATCACCAAGTTGATTGATTGCGCTCGGAACAGCTTGAGAGCATCCCGCCCAGATTCCGCAGTGATTACAGCGTAGCCTTGCGATTCCAGAAGGAGTTTTCGGAGGACCAACTGTGAAGGCTCGTCCTCTGTCGCAACGCGTTCGTGCTGCGTGCCCATTCTGAGTTTGGTTCTTGCGGCAGGAACTTCAGCGCGAGTCAGCACTTCATCGAGCGCATTCAAGTCGAACTCACGGTGCGAAGAGCGGGGCAGGTCACTCTGACCAGTCAGATGGAAGGCATAGATCGTTTCATCACAGAAGCATAGTTAGTTATGGTTGCACCGAGTTCAGTCCAATGTAGACAGCCCAACCTGCGATTACCAAGATCATGGCTCCCGACGTTGCGCC
>Ga0075425_100000616_pt1 | contig 33707 bp, 32 predicted proteins | sample SoiMethybrSBSTD4_FD_75300 | JGI IMG/M metagenome (GOLD analysis project Ga0075425, IMG submission 75300) | Bulk soil microbial communities from a Populus tree surrounding site in Tennessee, USA - Soil MetaG P. TD hybrid SBSTD4 | ecosystem: Environmental > Terrestrial > Soil > Tree plantation... | reverse complement strand
GGCGCTGCAGAGCATGAAGTCCCAGTCGTCGGGGCTCGACGGCGTCTTCACGAAGCTCTTGTAGTCGAGGATGAGGCCCGCCTTCTTCATCTCCTCGTACACCGGTATCGCGTGCGCGCGGATGTACTTCATGTAGGTGTCGAACATGCCGGGGTTGGTGCGGTAGGTCGTGCACTCCCACACGGGCCCTTCCGTCCAGTGCTCCTGCGCAACCGCTGGAACCGACGCAAACGCCAGCAGCGCGGCCGCGAGGCCCGTTCGTTTCTTCATCGCATTTCTCCCCATCGGACGCCTGCTACCAGGCAATCCCGTAGTCTTCGCCGTGGTTGCTCGAGGCACCCCAGAACGTCTTCTGCACCGGGTCGATCATGACCGCATTGATCGGCCCCGAGGTCCGCGAAGCGTAGTCCGCCGAATAGCCGCGCGCCTTCAGGTCGCGGCGCACCCAGTCGGGGATCGCATCGTTCAGGGTGATCTTTCCCGGGAAGAGCTCATGCTGCCCGAAGGAATCGTGCATCTGGTAGCTCGTGAAGTTCGGCGCCTCGGCAGCCTGCTGCGGCGTCATGCCGAACTCGACGATGTCGAGGAAGAACTGCAGCAGGTTCTGGTCCTGCGTGTCGCCGCCCTGCACGGCGAAGGCGAGCCAGGGCTTGCCGTCCTTGAAGGCGAGTGACGGCGTCAGCGTCACGCGCGGGCGCTTGCCGGGCTCGACGACGTTGAACGGGTTTTCCGCCGCGTCGGTCACGAACATTTGCGCGCGCTGGCTCATACCGATGCCGGTCTTGCCGGCGATGACCGCGGGCAGCCAGCCGCCCGAAGGCGTCATCGAGACGATCCAGCCGTCCTTGTCGGCGGCGACGACAGAAGTAGTCCCCGCATAAAAGGATCCGGTGACGGGATCCGTCGCCGCGGCAAAGCGCGCGGCATCGAATGCGGGCGCGATCGCGGCGCGCTTCCTCAGGATGTCTGTATAGGGATTCGTGCTGCCCTGGAACGGATACGGGTCGCCGGGGGCGATGGATCCATCGTTCGCCGCCGCGGGCTTCACGAGCGCCGCGCGCTCTTTCGCGTAGTCCTTCGACAGCAGGCCCTTGATCGGCTCCTCGGGCGGGAAGGCGGGATCGCCGTAATAGAAGTCGCGGTCAGCCATCGCGAGGCTGATCGCCTGGTACACGGTCTGGATGTAGTCGGCGCTGTTGTAGCCCATCGACTTCAAGTCGAAGTTCTCGAGGATGTTGAGCGCCTGGAGCATCGCCGGGCCCTGCGTCCAGTGGTCGAGCTTGTAGACGTCGATGCCGCGGTAGGTCGTGTGCCGCGGCTCCTCGAGCTTCACGCGCCAGTTCGCGAGATCGTTCTTCGTGATCTGCCCGCCTTGCTCCTGCGCGCCGCGCACGAATTCCGCGCCGACGTCGCCGCGGTAGAAGCGGTCGTAGGCCGCCTGGAGTGCTTCCCTGCGCGACTTGCCGGCCTTCAGCGCGCTCTGCTCGGCTTCGACGAGCTTCCGGAGCGTCGCGGCGAGATCCGGCTGGCGGAACACCTCGCCCGCGACCGGCGCCTCGCGGGCTTGCCCGAGGTGCGGGAGCATCACGGCCTTCGCGTACGGCCACTGCTTGAGCGACTTCTTCTCCGCCTCGATGCGGTCCGCGGTCTCGGCCTCGATCGCGTAGCCGTCGGCGAGCTCGATCGAGGGCGCGAGCACCTCGGCGAGCGAGAGCGTGCCGAACTCCGCCAGCATCGTGATGAGCGCGCCCGGCGTGCCGGGCGTCACGGCGGCGAGCGGTCCTTCCTCGGGCGGGTACTTGTATCCCTTCGACTTGAAGAACTCCGCGGTCGCGCCGGTCGGCGCGACTCCGAGGCCGTTGATCGCAATGATCTTCCCCGTCTTCGGGTTGTAGATGAGCGCCTGTGTCTCGCCGCCCCAGGAGAGCACGTCCCACATCGTCGAGGTCGCGGCGAGCATCGCGCAGGCCGCGTCCACGGCGTTGCCGCCGCGCTCGAACATCTTCGCGCCCGCCGTGGCCGCGAGCGGCTTGCCCGTGATCGCCATCCAGTGCGTACCGTGCAGCGGCGGCTTCTGGGTTTTCTCCTGCGCGAGCGCGGCAACCGGTGCGAGCAGCGAAAGGGCGGCGGCCGCGGCGGCGGCCCGGATGGCGAAGATCATGGTTCGCTTCCTCAAATCAGGTCCTTGACGCCGTCGCGCTCCTCGAGAAGCTCCTGGTGAGTCGCGTCCATGCGGGCGCGGCTGAACTCGTCGACCGCAAGCCCCTGCACGACGGCGTACTTTCCGTCCTTGCAGGTGACGGGATAGGAATAGATGACGCCCTCGGCGATGCCATAGCTGCCGTCGGAGGGCACGGCCATGCTGACCCAGTCGCCGTCCGAAGTGCCGAGCGCCCAGTCGCGCATGTGGTCGATCGCCGCCGATGCGGCGGAGGCCGCGGACGAGGAGCCGCGCGCCTTGATGACGGCGGCGCCGCGCTGCTGCACGGTCGGGATGAACTCGTCGCGGTACCAGGACTGGTCCACCAGCGACTTCGCGGGCTTGCCCGCGACGGTGCAATGGGCGATGTCGGGATGCTGCGTTGCGCTGTGGTTGCCCCAGACGATCATGCGGCGGATCTCGGTCACGTGCTTGCCCGTCTTCGCGCCGAGCTGGCCGAGCGCGCGATTGTGGTCGAGGCGCATCATCGCCGTGAAGTTCCGCCGCTCGAGGCCAGGCGCGTTCGACGCGGCGATGAGCGAATTCGTGTTCGCGGGATTGCCGACGACGAGCACCCTGACGTCGCGGTTCGCCGCCGCGTCAAGCGCCTTGCCCTGGGCCGAGAAGATCTGCGCGTTGGCGAGCAAGAGGTCCTTGCGCTCCATGCCGGGCCCGCGGGGGCGCGCGCCGACGAGCAGGGCGTAGTCGCAATCCTTGAACGCCAGCTTGGCGTCATCCGTCGCGACGACGCGGTTGAGCGTCGGGAAGGCGCAGTCCGTGAGCTCCATGACGACGCCATTCAGCGAGCCGAGCGCCGGCGTGATCTCGAGGAGGTTCAGGTTGACCGGGCGGTCCGGGCCGAGCATCTGGCCGGAGGCGACTCGGAAAGCGAGCGCATAGCCGATGTGGCCGGCGGCGCCGGTGATGGTGACGGTGGCGGGCTTCTTCAAACGAGGCTCCGGGACTCGGCAAAAAGGGGGCCGTAGTGTAGCAGCGCAGGGGCACGTAGCATGTCGGCAGCGGGGGGAACCGGATGCCGGATCGGGAAACGGGCGAGGCGCAAATCCATCCGGGCGAAACGGACGAGTTCGGCTTCCACACATCCGGAAATCCGTTGCCCGAGGCCGCCGATGTCGCGATCGTGGGCGGCGGAATCATCGGCAGCTCGACCGCGTATTTCCTGGCGCGGCGCGGAATCTCCGTCGCGCTGTTCGAGAAGGGCCGCATCGCCGGCGAGCAAACGGGGCGCAACTGGGGCTGGGTGCGGCAGCAGTGCCGCGCGCCGCTCGAGCTGCCGCTCATGATGCAGAGCCTCCGGCTGTGGCAGGAGCTTCCGGCCCAGCTCGGCGAGGACATCGGATTCCGCCAGGGCGGCACGCTCTACCTCGCGGAGAACGAAACAGAGCTCGCTGAGCTCGCCGCCTGGCTGGACGTTGCGCGCACGCACGGTCTCGACACGAAGGTCGTCGCGGGCCGCGAGTTGAAGGACCTCTTCGCGGCCGGCGAGCGCTTCGCCGGCGCACTCTATACGGCAAGCGACGGGCGGGCGGAGCCCTCGCGGGCGGGACGAGCCATCGCCCGCGGCGCCGCGCGCGCAGGCGCGCGCATCGTCAGCGGCTGCGCCGTGCGCGGCATCGAGACCGCGGCGGGGCGGGTCTCCGGCGTCGTGACGGAGCATGGCCGCGTCGCGGCACGCGCCGTCGTCTGCGCGGCCGGTACCTGGACGCGGCTCTTCTGCGGCTCGCTCGGCATCCGCGTGCCGCAGCTGCCGGTGCAGAACACGGTCGCGCGCCTCGCGCCAGCGCCACAAGTCCTCGACGGACAGGCTTGGACGCATGCCATCGCCATTCGTCGCCGCGCCGACGGCGGCTACACGGTGGCGCACGGGCACGCGTCGCGGCATGCGCTGATCCCGGCGAGCCTGCGCTACGGACTCAAATTTCTGCCGGCCTTCCGCTCGAGCCCGGATTCCGTGCGCTTTTCGCTCGGCGCCGATTTCGTCCGCGCGCTCGCGACACCGGCGCGCTGGCCGCTGGACGCGAAGTCTCCCTTCGAGCGTGAGCGCGTGCTCGCCCCGAAACCCGATGCGCGGATCCTGCGCGAGATGCGCGCGGGGCTCGAGCGCTGGCTGCCCGAGCTTGCCGCCGCGCCGTTCGTCGAGTCCTGGGTCGGCACGATCGACGCGACGCCCGACGTGCTCCCCATCATGTCCGCCGTGGAGAGCATCGGCGATTTCTACGTCGCGAGCGGTTTCAGCGGACACGGCTTCGGGATCGGCCCGGGCGCCGGTAAACTGATCGCGGGGATGGTGAGCGGCGACGCGGACCCGGCCGTACTGGCGGGTTTCCGGCTCGGCCGTTACTTCGACGGGTCGCCCATCGTGCCGGGCCCCGCGATCTGACCACGAGGGGGCCCCGACCGATGAAGCATTACGACGTCGCCGTCATCGGCGGCGGGCACAACGGGCTCACGGCCGCGTTCTACCTCGCGCGCGCGGGACTGCAGGTCGTCGTGCTGGAGCGGCGCGAGGTCCTTGGCGGCTGCGCGGTGACGGAGGAAATTGATAACAAAAAATCGCCGGGTTGCCGCGTTTCGACCGCCTCGTACATGGCGAGCATGTTGCGGCCCGAGGTGATCCGCGACCTCGCGCTCGACCGGCATGGCCTGCGCATGGTCGCGGCCGAGCCGACGGTGCAGGCTGTCACGCCGGACGGCACGGTGCTTCCCTGGTGGAGCGACCACGCGCGCATGCGTGCGCTGCTCGAGCGGTTCGCACCAGCCGATTGCGAGCGCTTCCTGGCGATGGAGGGCCGGCTCTCGGGACTCGCCCGCCACCTTGAGCCGCTCTTCATGCAGGCGCCGCCCGACATGCAGCGCGAAGGCTTCGCGGGATTCCGCGAGCTGCTCGGCTTCGCGCTCAGGCTCCGTGGCATGAAGAGCCGCGAGATTCCCGAGCTCGTCGCCTTCGCGACCGGCAGCCTCGGCGAATTCCTCGACCGGACGCTCGAGTCGCCCCACCTCAAGTCTCTCATCCTCGCGAACAGCCTCTATGGCAAACACGGCGGTCCCTACGACGCGGGCACGCTCTTCGGACTGCTGTTCCATCTTCTCGGCGGCGGCGCCGAGTCGAAGCAGGGCTTTGTCGGGCACGTGATGGGCGGCATGGGCGCGATCACGCAGGCGATGGCGGAGGCCTGCCGCGGCGCGGGCGTCGAGCTTCGCACCGCCGCCGAAGTCGACTCAATCCGGGTCGAAGGCGGTCGCGTGCGCGGCGTCGTGCTGGCGGGCGGCACGACGCTCGACGCCGGCCTCGTCGTCTCGAACGCGGACCCGAAGCGCACTTACCTGAAGCTCGTGCCCGGCGCCGCACTCGACCCCGAGTTCGTCGCGACCGTTCGCGGCATCAAGATGGACGGGCCCTGCGGCAAGCTCAACCTCGTCCTGTCGGAAGAGCCGCGGCTCGAAGCGGAGGAACCGGGTTCGGACGCGCTGCGCCGCGCGCAGTTCACTCTCGTGCCCTGGCTCGACGGCGCACAGGCCGCCTACGGCGAAGCACGCCGCGGCCGCATTGCCGAGGAGCTCTGGATCGACTGCCTGGTGCCGTCGCTCGTCGACGATTCGCTCGCGACGCCCGGCCGCCACGTGATGACCTGCTTCATCCAGTATTTGCCGTACCGGCTCGCGGGATCGGACTGGAGCCTCGAGCGTGGACGCCTGGAGGCACAACTGCTCCGGCAGATCGCCCGTTTCGTGCCGGCGGTCGGCCGCTCGGTGATCGCGCAGCGCCTTTACACGCCGGCCGACCTGGAGGACACCTTCGGCATCACCGAAGGCAACATCTTCCACGGCGACCTGCGGCCGGACCAGCTCTTCTTCATGCGACCGGTCGCGGGCTATGCGCGCTACGCATCGCCCATACCCGCGCTCTACCTCTGCGGCGCCGGAACGCACCCGGGTGGCGGCGTGACCGGCGCGCCGGGCCACAATGCCGCGCAGCGGATTCTTGCGGACCTGAAGCACGACCGCTCACTGCGGCGCAGCCTGAACGCCTGAGGACGCGCGCCATGCACCGCATACCCGTTCGCTGGCGGATCCTGGCACTCCTTGCCTTCGTCGCCCTCGTCAACTACTTCCTGCGCAATGCGCTCTCGGTCGCGGCGCCGAGCATCCGCGGCGATTTCCACTTCACGAGCACGGAGCTCGGCTGGATCCTCGGCGCATCCAACATCACCTATGCGTTGCTGCAGGTGCCGGGCGGCATTTTCGGCCAGAAGTTCGGCCCTCGAATGTCGCTTGGCAGCCTCGCGATCACCTGGGGCATCCTGACCTGGTTCACCGGCTTCGTGCCGGGCCTGATGGCGGCCTCGGCGACGGGCGTCCTCGTCTCCCTCATCATCGTGCGCCTGCTCGTCGGCGCCACGAATGCGCCGATGTTCCCGATCCAGGCCGGCATGGTCGAGGAATGGTTTCCGCCCGGCCATTGGGCGCTGCCGAACTCGCTGACGAGTACGGGCCTCTCGCTCGGGCAGGCGATGATCGGGCCCATCGTCACGGCGCTGATCGTGGCGTATGGCTGGCGGGTCGCGTTCTATGCGCTCGCGCCGATCGGTATCGTCGTCGGCCTCTGGTGGCTCTGGTACGCGCGCGACCGACCGGCGCAGCACCGCGCGATGACGCGGGAGGAGCTCGCGTTCATCGACGCCGGACGGTCGACGTCGCCGCCGCCCGCCAACGTGCCGATCTCCATCCGCGCCGCGCTCACGAACCGTGACGTGATGATTTTGGCGGTGAGCTACTTCTGCCTCAACACCGTGTTCTACACGTTCTCCAACTGGCTCTTCACCTATCTCGTCGAGTCGCGCGGCCTCTCGATGCTGGAGAGCGGCTGGCTGTACGTCCTCCCGTTCGTCACCGGGGCGGTGCTGACCGCCATCGGCGGCGGGGTGTGCGACGGCCTTTGCCGGCGGTTCGGTGGTCTGCTCGGCTGCCGCATCACCGCGATGTCCGGGCTGGTGCTGACCTCGGTCTTCCTGGCAGCCGGCGTGTTCGCAACCAATGCCTACGTCGCCGTGGCCTTGCTCTCGCTCTGCTTCGGCTTCACGCTCTTCACCGACACCTGCTACTGGGCGGCGGCGACGTATGCTTGCGGCGACCATACGGCCTGTGCCACCGGCATGATGAACTTCGGCGGCAACCTGCCCGGGCTGCTCGCGCCGCTCTTCGGCTTCGCCATCGACCACTTCGGCTGGGTGCCGACGATCGCGAGCGGCTCGGTGTTCGCGCTGATCGGCGCCGCATTGTGGCTTCTCGTGCGCCTCGAAGGCTGTCCCGGAGCATCGCAATGATCGACTACCCGAAGCAGCACCGCGTGCCCTACGACGGCAAGTTCAAGGTCGAAGACTTCGAGACGGACCCGCCGAAAGGCAGCGGCGGCGAGGCAAAGCTCGAGGCCGAGCTCGAGAAATCGGTGGACAAGCTTGACAAGCTGCAGCGCAAGCTCGTCGCCGACCAGCGCTATGCGCTGCTGACCGTGTTCCAGGCGATGGATGGCGCCGGCAAGGACAGCACGATCCGCAAGGTCTTCTCGGGCGTGAACCCGGCGGGATTCCGCGTGCATTCCTTCGGCCGGCCGAGCGAGGGCGAGCTGCGCCACGACTTCCTCCAGCGCGTGTCGGCGCAGCTTCCCGAGCGTGGCAAGATCGGCGTCTTCAACCGCAGCCACTACGAGGAAGTCCTCGTCGTGCGCGTGAACCCGGCCGCGCTCGCGGCGCAGAACCTTCCCGAGGCCGGCGGCAAGGACTTCTGGGAGGGCCGCTTCGAGTCCATCCGCGAGTTTGAGGAGCACCTCGCGCGGAACGGGACCGTGGTCGTGAAGTTCTGGCTCAACGTCTCGCGGCAGGAGCAGAAGAACCGGCTGCTCGGCCGCATCCTGGACCCGGAGAAGAACTGGAAATTCCGCCTGGGCGACCTCGATGATCGCGGCCACTGGAACGACTACCAGGCGGCCTACGAGGACCTCCTGCGCGCGACCTCGCGTCCCTACGCGCCGTGGTACGCGATCCCGGCCAACGACAAGGACTACATGCGCGCGGCAGTCGCGAAAATCCTCGTCGAGACTCTCGAAGGGGTGGGCCCGAAGTTTCCGAAGGTCGATGCCGCGCAGCGCAAGGAGCTCGAGGCCGGCCGGAAGCGGCTCGAGAGCGAATAGCGACCGAACCGCCGGAGCGCCCGCTGCCCGGCGCTCAGTGCTTCTTTTGTGCCTCGAGGTGCTGCTCGAGCCAGCCCGGATAGGCTTTCTTCAGTTTTTCGAGCTCACGATCCGCTTCCTGCGTGCGCCCTGCCGCGCGAAGCTTCTCGATCTCGGCGTACCAGGCTTCCGGAGACGGCTTCGCCGTCGCGAACTCCGACGTTCTGGGCTGCACGTTGTCCACCGGCGCGGCCACGTGCGTCGGCGTCCAGGCGGATGGCTTCTGCACTTCCGGTGCACGCGAGCCCGTGACGATCACCTGTTCCAGCTTCTTGCTTTCCTTCGCTTCAGGCGGCGCCGATCGCTGCAGTGCCGCAGGGGGTGCGGCCGCAGGCGACGGCGCCTGCGCGCGCGGGAGATCCGTCTGCGCGGGAGGCGCAAGCTCCATCAGTTCCTCGGGAGCCTCGCTCGCGGATCGCCGCTCTCGCTCGGGCCCGCCGACGCGCGGTGCCGCCCCCGCGTCCTCCTGGCCCTGCTCGGAATCGGCATAGCCATAAACATCCGATTCCGCCTCTTCGCGCGGTTTTTCCTGGCGTGCCGCGGATGCTGCCTCCGGCGAGCGTCCAGGTTCGCGCGCCTGCTCGCCCTCGTTCCGGTCGACGATGCGTCCACGCATCGCTTCGCTGCCGGTATCGGTGCTCGGAAGGAAGTGGACGCGGCCGCCGCTGCCGAGCTCGGAGCGGACGAGCACGACGGCGAGCACGAGGCTCGCCGCGAGCGAGGCGGGCAGCCACCAGCGCTGGCCGCGCGGTGCGAGGTCGCGCCGGGCCGCGGCACGGATGCGCGCGTCCGTCGTCCCCGGCGGTCCGTCGGAGGATTCCTCGTGGAGCCGCTGCCAGGGCTCGCGAGGGAAGGGCGCTTCGTCGTCTCTTTCGTTCATGTCCTCATTCCGGCGCGTCATCGCCGAGCGCCAGCTTCAGCCGCGCAACGGCGTAGCGCAGGCGGCTCTTCGCGGTCTCGGGATTCACCTCCATCGTCTGCGCAATCTCGGCGACCGTCAGCCCGCCCTCCACGTAGAGCAGGAACGCGGCGCGCTGTTCCTCCGGCAATTGCTCGAGCGCAGTCGCGAGTCGTGCGGCCGCTTCGCCTTGGAGCACGGCCGCGAGCGGTTCGGCGGATGCGTCGTCCGCGGCAGCCGCGATCGCCTCGTCGTCCGCCGCCTCGCGCTGCCCGCGCCGCCCAGTCTTGCGCCAGTGGTCCATGCAGCAGTTGTGCGCGATGCGGTACAGCCAGGTCGCGAAGCGCGCCTCCGGGCGGTAGCTCTCGCGATAGGCGATAACGCGCGACCAGCACTCCTGGAACACGTCGTCCGTCGTCGCCGCATCCTTGACCGATCGGCGGATGAAGCGCCAGACCGCGCTGCGATGGTTGGCGTAGAGCTCGTCGAACGCGCGCGCATCGCCCGCGGCGTAACGCAGCATCAATTGCGCGTCGGCGTCGCCTCCTCCCATCGCCGGCACTCTACCCGGAAGGGGCGGGATGGCCGTTTCCTAAACGCTGCAGCCGCTCAAAACGTGTCGAGTCCTCCGCGAAAAAAGGCGGCAGGCGGCTGATCGGGCTACGAAAATCCCTCTCGGGCAAAAATTTATCGTCTATAACGCATTGTTTTTCCTAAGGAAACTCGACAAGTCCAATTTTCTTCTGAAAAAGCTCTTGCAATCGAATCGGTGTTATAGTCAACTACAACACCAGAAGAGCACATCAGTACATCGGGACCGGCGCAGAAACCGGGACGGACCACAGGAAAGGAAAGGAGAGAGTCATGTTCACGATGAATGCACAGAGCACGCGGAAGACCTTCAGCGCAGTGGCGGCGGTTGCCATCGTCGCGTTCGGCGGTCTGGTCATGGACCAGGCCTACCTCGCGGCGGCCCCCCAGGGGACGATCGAGATCGGTGAACTGACGGCCGTCGACAACACGCTGGCCCAGCTGCCCGAAGTGGTCGTCCTCGCGAAGCGCGAGCCGATCCACCAGTTTGCGGCGGCTCAGCTGCCGGAGATCGTGGTGGTCGCGAAGCGCGTCGCCACGATGGTCGCGAAGGACAGCGGCAAGCAGCGCACTCAGTCGCCGGCGATCAACGTCGGCTTCTGAGAGTGCTCTGCTAAAGTAGTCTGGTAGCGGGCTAGCTCACTTGTACGCAATGGATACGAACTGGAACGACAGTGCCCCGATCTACCGCCAGCTGCGCGACCGCGTGGTGGCGATGATTCTCGAGGGCGTGCTGAACGACGGCGATCCGCTGCCGTCGGTCCGCAGCGTCGCCGCCGAGTACCGGCTCAACCCGCTCACCGTCCTGAAGGGGTACCAGCAACTCGTCGACGAGAACCTCGTCGAGAAGCGACGCGGGCGCGGCATGTTCGTGACCGAGGGCGCGCGCCGCGCGCTGCTGAAGGACGAGCGCCAGCTCTTCCTCGACGAGGAATGGCCGAAGATCGCGGGCCGCATCCAGCGCCTCGGCTTCGAGCCCAAGGAACTCCTGGACAAGCTCGACAGGATGCCGCCCGCGCCGGCCCCGTCGCTGACGGCCGCGCGCGACAGCGCCGCCGAGGACGCGGACGAAGATGAGGACGAGGAGGGCGGCCGTGAGTGAGCTGATCATCGCACGCGGCCTCAGCAAGAGCTTCGGCACGACGCGCGCCCTCGACGACGTGAATTTCCGCGTCGAGTCCGGCCGCATCGTCGGCCTCATCGGCCCGAACGGGGCCGGCAAGACGACCGCGCTCAAGGCGCTCCTGGGCCTCTCGCGCTTCGAGGGCGAGCTCTCGGTGCTCGGCCTCAATCCCTACCTGCAGCGTCACCGCCTGATGCAGGACGTCTGCTTCATCGCCGACGTCGCGGTGCTGCCGCGCTGGATCCGCGTCAGCCAGCTGATCGACTTCGTCGCGGCGACGCACCCGAAGTTCCGGCGTGACGTCTGCGACCACTTCCTCTCGCGCAGCGACATCAAGAAGGGAAGCCGCGTCAAGGAGCTGTCGAAGGGCATGGTCACGCAGCTGCACCTCGCGCTCGTGATGGCGATCGACGCCAAACTCCTCGTCCTCGACGAGCCGACGCTCGGCCTCGACATTCTGATGCGCAAGCAGTTCTACGAGACGCTGCTCAACGAGTATTTCGACGAACAGCGCACCATCCTCGTCACGACTCACCAGGTCGAGGAGGTCGAGCACATCCTGACGGATCTCCTGTTCATCGACCGCGGGCGCATTGTGCTCGACGCGGCGATGGACCAGCTGCAGGAGAAGTACGCGCAGGTGTCCGTACGGCCCGAGCACCTCGCGGCGGCAAGGACGCACAAGCCGATCGCGGAGCGCCAGGGGCTTGGCCGCACGCACATGCTGTTCCGCGACGTGCAGCGCGCGGACCTCGAGCGCCTGGGCGAGGTCGGCGTGCCCTCGGTCGCCGACCTCTTCGTGGCCGTCATCCAGGGAGCCCGCGCATGAACAAGTTCGTCTGGCTGATCCGCCGAGAGGTCTGGGAGCACAAGGCGATCTGGGTCGCCCCGTCCATCGTGATCGGCTGCCTGTTCGCGTTGCTCCTGCTCGCTCAGCACCTGCGCATCGACTTCGGCACGCCGTTCAGCGCCCTCCCGCGGGATGGCCAGATTGTCATCCACCAGTTCGCCTATTTCTTCGTGGCGGTCATCGTCTTCCTGGTGATGGGCGTCATCGCATTCTTCTACTCGATCGACGCACTCTATGCGGACCGCCAGGACCGCAGCGTCCTGTTCTGGAAGTCGCTGCCGCTGTCAGACGCGGAATCGGTCCTGTCGAAGTTCGCGACAGGCATCGTGGTGATCCCGCTGGTCGCGATGATCGGTTCGATCATCGCGCAGTTCGTCGCCGGCGGCGGCGTGATGGCGAGGCTCGCAATGGCCGGCCAGCCCGTGGGCCTGTGGTGGCACCCCGAGGCGCTCGGGGGCGGCGCGCTGATCGCGCTCGCGACCTGCGTGACCGCGATGCTCTGGTACGCCCCGCTCGTCGCCTACCTGATGCTCGTATCGGCATGGGCGCCGCGCGCGCCGTTCCTGTGGGCGGTGCTACCGCCCGTCGCGGCGATCGTGCTTGAGAAGATAGTCGTGCAGTCCTCGTACGTGCAGGACCTCGTCGCCAGCCGGCTGCTCGGCATGTACGAGATCTTCAGCCGGCGTGGCGGGAGCGGCGACGTGAACGGGCTCGGCGAGCTCGCCGATCGGCTCGGCCGGATCGACGTCGCAGGCCGACTGCGCGAGTTCTACGGCTCGCCGGACCTCTGGCTCGGCGTGATCGTGGCAGCGCTGCTGCTCGCTGCGGCCATCTGGGTGCGCCGCTACCGCGACGAAACGGCCTGAGCGAAGGATCGGGATGGAGTCGAACATGAACCAGTTTTTCCGCGCCACCGCCGCGCTCGCGCTGCTTGCGGCGAGCCTCCCCGCCCTGGCCGCGAGCGCGACCGTGGCGCGCACTTTCACCTTCAAGCCGGAGTCGAATGCCGGCCTCAAGGTGCAGAACCTGGTCGGCGACGTGCGCGTCGAGCGCGGCGCGGGAGCGGGCGTCGAGATCGTCGCCACCACGACGGTCGAGGCGGTGAGCGAGGACGAGGCGAAGCGACTCGCCGGCCTCGTCGACTTCCGCAGCAAGGACATAGGTCCCGGCTCGCGCTTCGACGTGCGCCTCCCGCCCGAGCATTTCCCGAAGGTGTACTGGGAGGACGGCGCCTCGCACTGGTGGGCGGCGAGCTACGTGAAGTACCTCGGCGAGCGCATCCGCGTCTCGGGCGCCCGGGACGACGACACGCGGGTCGTGCGCGTGGACCTCGTGATCAGGGCGCCGGCCGGCGCGAAGCTCGAGGTCTCGAACATCCTCGGCGACTCGAGCGCCGCCGGCTTCTCCGGTGACCTCAAGCTCGACGGCACGAGCGGCACGCTGCGCTCGAACGGCGGCGACGGCGAGGTCTACCTGGACAGCGGCAGCGGCGCAGTGGTCGTCGACGGGCACCGCGGCCGCGTGAAGGCGGACACGGGCAGCGGCTCGGTGAAGATCTCGAACTGCGAGTGCGAGATCCTCGCGGACACGGGCTCGGGCGCGGTCGACGTGCAGAAGGGCAGGGGCAAGGTCTCCGCCGACACGGGCTCCGGCCACGTGAAGGTCGAGGACTTCGCCGGCCCGCTCCTGGCCGACACCGGCTCCGGCGGCGTGACCGGCCGCGGGCTCACGGACGTGCGCGCGCTCGAGCTGGACACGGGCTCCGGCAGCGTCAGCATCGAGGGTGACCTCTCGGCGCTCGCGCACGTCGACATCGACACCGGCTCCGGGAGCGTGACCCTGCGCTCGTCGGCGGGCCAACCGTCGCTCGAGCTTCGCATCGATACCGGCAGCGGGGGCGTGGACGTCGAGGCGCCGGGCGCCTCCGTGCGCGAGTCCGACGACATCACGATCGTGAAGATGAAGGACGGCCTCGGCAGCGGCATGATCGATACCGGCTCGGGCAGCGTCGACCTCAACTTCCCCTAGCCCGCGAGCAGCACCGCCTCGGCGTGCTCCTGCGCTTCGGGCGTGCCGAAGAGCACGACGACGTCGCCTTCGCGCAGCGTCATCTGGGGATCCGGGTCACGGCCGACGATGCCGTCGCGCCGCACGGCCGTGAATGACACTTCCGCGCCCTGGCTGCGGACCTCGCTGATGGTCTTCCCGATCGACCAGGCGCCGGGTGGCAGCACGACGGTATGCAGCTCCTCCCGGAAGGTCCCCGACTCGTCGACGCGGCCCGCTGGGTCGCGCTGGATCACCGACCGCAGCGTCTGGTAGCGCTTCCGGCGGATCTCCCCGATCGTCCGGTTCACGCGCGAGGGCGGGACCTGGAGCATGTGCAGCGCGTTCGCGACGAGCGTGAGCGCGGCCTCGAGCGTCTCCGGAACCACTTCCGTCGCGCCCGCGGCCAGCAGCTCCTCGAGGTGCGTGTCGTCCGCCGCGCGCACGAGGATCGGCAGCTCGCTCCGCAGTCGCCGGACGGCGCGCACGATCGAGAGCGAGCGGACCGTGTCCGAGAACGTCACGACGACCGCGTTCGCGCGTTCGGCGCCCGCTGACTTGAGGAGCACCTCGTCGGCCGCGTCGCCGTAGATGATAGGGTCGCCGACGGCGAGGGCGTTGCGCACGCGCACCGGGTCGAGGTCCACGGCGAGGAACTCGAAGCCCTCGCTCTCCAGCACGCGCGCGATGTTCTGCCCGACGCGGCCGTAGCCGCAGAGGACGACATGCTCGCGGCGCGCGAGCGCGCGGTTCGCGGCGTCGATCCGCTCGAGCCCCGTCGGCGCAGGCCCGGACTCGCGCAGGACGAAGCGCGCGATGCGCTTGTTGTGCCGGATGAGGATCGGCGCGGTCAGCATGCTGAGCGTGATCGCGGCGAGCACCGGCTGCGTGAAGTTGGACGCGATCAGGCGGTTGTCGAGCAGGAGCGCGATGAGCGCGAAGCCGAACTCGCCGCCGGACGAAAGCACGATGCCGGTGCGCAGCGACTTGAACCACTGCCCGGCGAAGGGACGCGCCGCGAGCGTCACGACGATCACCTTGATGACGAGGATGCCCGCGAGCAGCGCGAGCACGAGCGGCAAGTGGCGGAACAGCGCCGGCACGTCGAGCTGCATGCCGATCGTCACGAAGAAGAGGCCGAGCAGCGTGTCGCGGAACGGGCGGATCCCGGCCTCGACCTGGTAACGGTATTCGGTCTCCGCCAGCATCATGCCCGCGAGGAAGGCGCCGAGGGCGAAGGAAAGGCCCGCCGCGTGCGTCGCCGCGGACGCGCCGATCGCGACGAAGAGCACCGCGAAGGTGAAGAGCTCCGGCGCATGGTTCGCGGCGATCTCGTGGAACAGGGGCCGCAGCAGCCAGCGGCCCGAGGCGAGCACGATCAGGAGCGCGACCGCCGCCTTGCCGACCGCAAGCGAGATCGTGACCGCGGAGTACTCGGCCTGCGGCGCCGCCAGCACGCCGGCGAGCGCGAGGAAGGGCACGAACGCGAGGTCCTGGAACAGCAGCACGCCGAAGGCGAGGCGTCCGTGCGTGCGGTTGAGTTCCTCCTGCTGCGTGAGCTGGCGAAGCACGATCGCGGTGGAGGACATCGCGACGGCGCCGCCGAGCAGGGCCGCGACCGGCGCGGCGATCTCCGCCGCCCACGCGATCGCGGCGACGACGGCCGCGGTGCCGGCGACCTGGAGCCCGCCGAGCGTGAAGACCTCGCCGCGCATCGCGATGAGGCGCGGCAGCGAGAACTCGAGCCCCAGCGTGAAGAGGAGGAATACGACGCCGAATTCGGCGAGCGTGTGCGTCGTCTCCGTCGGCTGCACCCAGCCGAGCGCGTGCGGGCCGACCACCATGCCGACGAGCAGGAAGGCGAGGATCAGCGGCAGGCGCAGGCGCCGCAGGCCCACGACGACGGCCAGCGTCGCCACGAGCAGCAGCAGGATGTCTTCGAGGACGCTGTTTTCCAGGGTTCGCCTCCCGTGCCCATTATCACCTGCTAGCATCGCGCGGGACGCCGAGGAGAGTCGAACTGCTCGAACTGACGACAGAGGGCGGCGGCCAGAGGCTCCGGCTCGACGGCCGATGGACGGTGGCGGAGGCGGCCGCGCTCGAGCCGCGGCTCGCGGAGGCCGCGCGCCGCGCGGGCGGTGCCGTCATCGTCGACGCGGGCGGCATCGAGTCGCTCGACCTCACCGGCGCCTGGCTCCTGCGCGCGTTCGAAGCACGCCTGCGCGCCGCGGGCGCCCGCGTGGAATGGCGGCCGGAGCGGCCCGGGCCGCTTGGCTTCATCGACCGAACCGAGTCAGGCAGCCGGCCGGAGGAGCCGGAAGCCGCGCCGCCGCGCGGCATCTCCGCCGCGCTCGACGACATCGGGCGCGCGGCGGTCCACGTCAAGGAAAGCGTGCTCGACTTCCTGAGCTTCACGGGCGCCGTGACCTTCGGCTACGGCCGGTCGCTCGGGAGCGCGAAGCGCATGCGCTTCGCCTCGGTCGTGCGCCACGTCTACGAGACGGGCCTCACCGCGGTGCCGATCGTCGCGCTGATCGCTTTCCTGATCGCCGTGATCGTCGCCTACATCGGCGCGCAGCAGCTCCGCAAGTTCGGCGGCGAGATCTTCGTCGTCGACCTCGTGACCGTCTCGGTGCTGCGCGAGCTCGGCGTGCTCCTCACCGCGATCATCGTCGCCGGCCGCTCGGGCAGCGCGTTCGCCGCCGAGATCGGCGCAATGAAGCTGAACGAGGAGGTGGATGCCCTCCGCGCGATCGGTATGGACCCGGTCGAGGTGCTGGTGATGCCGCGCATCCTCGGCCTCGTCATTGCGCTGCCGGCGCTGACAGTGCTCGCCGACGCGATGGGCCTCGCGGGCGGCGCGCTCCTCTCCTGGTTCCTCGTGGACATCCCGTTCCACCAGTACGTCGAGCGCGTGCAGGGCTCGATCAGCGAGTACACGTTCTGGGTCGGCATCATCAAGGCGCCGGTGTTCGCGGTGCTGATCGCGATGGTGGGGACGCTGCGCGGCATGCAGGTGCGCACGTCCTCGCGCGAGCTCGGCCGGCTCACGACCGCCGCGGTCGTGCAGTCGATCTTCCTCGTGATCCTCGCGGACGCCGTGTTCGCGGTGCTCTTCCTGGAGCTCGACATCTGATGGCCGCGGTCATCGAGGCGCGCGGCATCGTCAACCGCTTCGGCCGCCAGGTCGTGCACGACGGGCTCGACCTCGAGGTGCGCGCGGGCGAGGTCTTTGGCATCGTCGGCGGTTCCGGCAGCGGCAAGTCCGTGCTGCTCCGGACGCTCCTCGGCCTGCAGAAGCCCGCGCGCGGCACGGTCCGCATCGAGGGGCACGAGGTGACGAACGTGCCGGAGCGCGAGCTCCTCGCGGTCAAGCGACGGTACGGCGTCATGTTCCAGCGCGGCGCGCTATTCTCCTCGCTCACCGTCGCGCAGAACGTGGAGCTGCCGATCCGCGAACACTTCAGGTTGAGCCCGGACCTGCTCGGCGAGATCGCGCGGCTCCGGATCCGCATGGTCGGCCTGGCGGAAGCCGCCGCCGCCAAGTACCCGGCCGAGCTGTCGGGCGGCATGACGAAGCGCGCGGCGCTCGCCCGGGCGCTCGCGCTCGACCCCGCCATCCTGTTCCTCGACGAGCCGACCTCGGGCCTCGACCCCATCTCCGCGGCAGCCTTCGACCAGCTCGTGCTCGAGCTGCAGGAGGGCCTGGGCCTGACGGTAGTGATGATCACCCACGATCTCGATACCATCTTCAAGGTCTGCAACCGCGTCGGCGTGATCGTCGACGGGAAGATGACCGCGGGAACGCTCGATGAGATCGTCAGGAACCCCAACCCCTGGATCCAGGAATACTTCCATGGCGAGCGCGGCCGCGCGCCGCGCGGCCGGACGATGAGCGATGGATAGGGAAGCGAACTACATCGCGGTCGGGGTCTTCGTGCTGCTCGTGCTGGTGCTCGGCGCGGGCTTCGTGTTCTGGTACTCGGACACCGCGGATGGCAAGGCCTCGAAGCGCTACGAGATCTATTTCGACGGGAGCGTCGGCGGCCTGTCGGAGGGGAGCACCGTGCGCTACCTCGGCGTGGTGGTCGGCCGCGTCGCGCGCATCGGCATCGACCCGCGCGACGCGAGCCGCGTGCGCGTCGTCGCGGAGATCGAGGAGGACGCTCCGGTCAAGGCGGACACCGTCGCGCGCCTCTCGCTGCAGGGCGTGACCGGGCTCCTCTACATCAACCTGCAGCCGCGCGAAGCCGGCTCGTCGCCGCCGGCGCTCGTGCCGAGCATCAAGTACCCGGTGATTCCCTCCGCGCAGTCTCAGTTCGACGTGCTGATCGCGAGCCTGCCGGATGTCGTCGGGAAGGCAGGCGAGGCGCTCAACCGCATCAACGCCCTGCTTTCCGACCAGAACATCGCCGCCGTGTCGGCGACGATCGGGAACACCGAGCGCGCAACCGCCGCAATCCCCGACGCGGTCGCCGACGCGCGCACGACATTCCACGAGCTTGAGCAGGCCGCGACCGAGATGCAGACGGCCATGTCCTCGCTCGGCGAGCTCGGCGGCACGGGCGGCGAGAACATCAAGGCCGCGGCGCTGAAGCTGCGCGAGGCCGCCGACAGCGTCGCGAAATCCGCGGCGCGCCTCGACCGCATGGTCGGCGACAATGCCGAGAACATCGACCGCTTCGCCGGCGACGGGCTCGCCGAGTTCGAGCAGCTGATGCGCGAGACGCGCGAGGCGATGCAGAGCTTCGACGCGCTGACAAAGAGCCTCGAGAAGGACCCGTCGCGCGTCATATACCGCCCGGCGCCGGCCGGCGTGGAGATCCCACCATGAGATTTGCGATCCTCGCGGCCGCCGCCGCGCTCACCGCCGGCTGCTTCGGCAGCCTCAAGGAGCCGGTGCCACAGCCGCTCGTGTACCGGATCGAGGCGCCGAAGGTCGCTGCGGGCGCGCCGCTCGCCGCAGACCTCAAGATCGACGTCGGTCAGGTGGCGCCGGGCCTCGACAGCTCGGGCATCGCGACGCGCTGGCCGGGCCAGCGGCTCGACTACGTCGCGGGCGCGCGCTGGGCGGAGGAGCTGCCGCAGCTCCTCGAAGCGGCGCTCGTCGAGTCGCTGCAGGACTCCGGCCGCCTGCGCTCGGTGCAGGGCGACTTCGGGCGTTTCCGCGCGACGCACACGCTCGTCGTCGAGGTGCGGCGCTTTGAGGCGGACTACACGGGCGGCGGGCTGCCGGTCGCGCAGGTCGAGCTGACCGCGACGATCGGAAAGACAGACCGGCGCGTGCTGGCGTCCTTCACCGTATCGGCGAGCGAGTCCGCGGCGGCAAATCGGCAGACCGCACTCGTGGCGGCGCTCGACGCCGCGTTCGCGCGCGCGGCGTCGGAACTGGCGGATAGGACCTTTGCGGCGATCGGCGAGCAGCCGCCCGCCGGCAGCTAGAACGCCCAGCCGCTCCCGACCTGCAGGTAGACGGCCCATTCCTCGGGGCCGCGCGCAACGTCGAGGCCGGCCTGCAGGCCGAGCGTCCGCGCGAGAAGGTAGCGGGCGCCCACGCCGCCAGCCCAGCGACTGTCCTCCTCCGCCAGGTCGCCGAACGAGTCGCCGGCGCGCCCGACGCCCGCGAAGGCGACGCCGAACCATCGGCTGTCGATGTCGTACCGCGCCTCAGCCTCGGTCGTCAGCACGGCCTTGCCCTGGTAACGCAGGCGCGGGATGCCGCGCTGGTTGATGTAGGGCAGCGCGTAGAAAGGAGCGTCGCCGCCGATGAGGCTCGCATCGACGCGCAGCGCCAAAACCCACTTCGGGTCGGGGCCGAAGTAGAAGCGATTCTTGCCGTCGATCTCCGTGTAATCGAGGTCCTGGACGAACGAGCCCCAGTGCTTGCGCAGGTACCATTCCGACTGGATGCCGTCGCTCGGCGTCAGGATGTTGTCACGCGAGTCGAATTGCAGGACCGTGCCAGCGCCGAAATTCCGGATCCGGCCATTCAGCGCGTCGAATACGGGCGGCGCGTTGTCTGACTCGAGCCTTGCGTCGGAGTCGAAGTACGCCAGTTGCGCGCCGATCCAGAAGTCCGACCGGCCAGCGCGCCAGATGCCTTGCTGGAGCGTTCCCCAGCCCTTGAGGCTGTACGCCACACCGTGGTCGAGTTGCGGAAAGTCGTCGCCGCCGAAGAACTCCAGCTGCAGGTCCATGGCTCCCGCAAAACCGGTGTAGCGGACCGTGTCATCGCGCCAGATGCCGAGGTGGCCGGCCCCTGCGATCCGGGTGCCGTTTTCGGTTCCCGCGGCCATCACCATTGAGATGCTCGGCGGTACCGGCCGCCTGCCGTCCGCCGGGATGGCTGAAGGTGCCGGCGGCTCTCCATGGAAAAAGGCAAGCGCGAGGCCGCCCCCGTAGCCGATCGCGGGTTCGGTGATGACGAGCGGCACCGGCAGGAAGCCGCGCCGGCCCACGAGCCATTGGCTGGCGTCGAGGCGACCGTCCTCGGGATCCTTGAAGATCTGGCGAAAGCTTTCTTCGGCGCATGCGTGGCCTGCCGTGACGCACGCCAGGCAGCCCGCGGCGATCGCGGAAATCCGCAGGCTGCGCTCAGGCCTCGGCGAACATCCGGCCGTAGTTCGACTCACCGCGTCCCTGGGCGAGCAGGAGCTGGAGGAAATCCTCGGCCGACATCGGCTCTCCGAAGAGCCGTCCCTGGCCGTAGTGGCAGTCGCGGCTGCGGAGGAAGTCGAGCTGCTGCTGCGACTCGATGCCCTCGGCGACCACCTTGAGGTCGAGGTTCTTGCCCATCTCGATGATCGTGCGCACGAGCGTCGCATCCTCGCGCGACACCGTCGCGTGGCGCACGAAGGACTGGTCGATCTTCAGCGTGCCGACCGGGAACTGCTGCAGCGCCGACAGCGAGGAGTAGCCGGTGCCGAAGTCGTCGATCGCGAGGTGCAGGCCCATCGCATGCAGCTCGTCGAGCAGCCGCACCATGCGCCCGGCCTCCGTCATGAGGGTCGTCTCCGTGATCTCGAGCTCGAAGTTCGAGGGCGAGACGCCGGAGTCGTCGAACACCGAGCGGTAACGCGTCAGGAACTCCGCCTGGCGCAGTTGCTTGAGCGACAGGTTGATCGAGATCCGGCCCGGTTGCGGCACCTGGTCCTGCCAACTGCGGTAATCGCGGCAGACTCGCTTCAGCACCCACTCGCCGATCTCCTGGATCAGGTTCGACTCCTCCGCGAGCGGGATGAACTGTGCCGGCGGGATGTCGCCGTGTCCGGGCAGGCGCCAGCGAATCAACGCCTCGCCGCCGACGACGCGCCCGTCGCGCAAATCGACCTTCGGCTGGTAGAGGATCACGAGCTCGTCACGCTCGACCGCGCGGCGGAGCTTCGATTTCAGCATCAGCCGCTCGACCGCCGCGGCGCTCATTTCCGGCGTGAAGAAGCTGTGGCTGTTGCCGCCGTTCTGCTTCGAGTAGTACATCGCCGCGTCGGCGTCGCGGATGAGGTCGACGACGTTGTCGGCGTCGCGCGGGCACAGCGCGATGCCGACACTGCCCGTCACGTAGAGCTCGTGCTGGTTGAGCTGGAACGGCCGGCCGAGCTCGTCGAGCAGCTCACGCGCGAGCGCGCCGATAGCCGCGCGGTTGTCGGTATGCGCGGGGAGATTCTCGATGAACAGGGCAAATTCGTCGCCGGCGAGGCGCCCGAGCATCGTGTCGCGCGGGAGCTTGCGGCTCATCCGCTCGGACAGGATCTCGAGCGCGCGGTCGCCCGCCGCGTGCCCGAAGGTGTCGTTGACCTCCTTGAAACGGTCGAGGTCCAGGTAGATGAGGGCGAGCTCGCGGCCGGCGCGGCGCGTGCGCGCGATGGCCTGCTGGAGCGAGTGCTGGAACTGCAGGCGGTTCGGGATCTTGGTGAGCGTGTCGTAGCGCGCGAGGTAGCGGATGCGGCGCTCGGCGCGCTTGCGCTCGGTGATGTTGCGCGCGACGAAGATGCAGCCCTGGAAGCGCGGATCCTCGGCGCTCATCACGGAGCCGGAGAGCGAGACCGGGATCGTCTGCCCGGCCTGCGTGCGCATCGTGAGCTCGAGCATCTCGTTAGTCGCCTGCTCGATGTTGAAGCCGGCGCGGTCCTGGTCGGCGATCAGGAACGAGATTTCGCGGCCCAGGAGCTCCATCTGCGACCAGCCGAGCATCTGGGTCGCCGCGAGGTTCACGCGCTTGATGAGGCCGTCCGGCGAGGTCACGAAGACCGCGTCGTTCATGCTGTCCAGCATGATGTCGAGGGCGCGGCCGGTTGCCGCGTGGTCCGCGAGGTTGATGCGCAGCCGCTCGAGCGCGGAGCCGAGCGCGCGTCCGACCTGGCCGGCCGGCTGCTCGACGCGCGTGCCCCAGTCGCCGCTCGAGAGCCGCTCGACCGACTTCAGGATGTCCGTAAGCGGCGCCTTGATGCGCTCGTTGAAACGCCAGGCCGAGTACAGCGTGGCCGCGAGGACGAGGCCGAGCCCCAGCAATGGCCAATACTGGCTCAGGAACGCAGGCATGGTTCTTGGCATCCCCTAGCGTGAGGAATCATCATAGCGCGCTTGAACGCGATGCAATTGACCGGCCGCGACCGCGGCCACCTTGTAGGACTGGAAGACCCGCGCTGCATGCTGCATGCGGCCGCGGTGCGCCCGTTTGTTGCATTGCGTGATGCCGCGGCCCTTGCGGGATTTGACCTCGTGCCGGTGTCGTCGTTTCGGGATTTCGGGCGCCAGCGCGCGATCTGGAACGCGAAGTTCCGCGGAGAGCGCCCCGCGCTCGACCGGGCCGGAAGGCGAGTAGACATATTGACGCTGGATGCTGGCGCGCGCGTCGAGACGATCCTCTTGTGGTCGGCGCTGCCCGGCGCGAGCCGCCATCACTGGGGCAGCGACGTCGACGTCGCGGACGGCAAGGCGATGGCGTCAGGCTACGCGCCGAAGCTCGAGCTCGATGAGTACCGTCGCGGCGGCCCGTTCGCAGCGCTCTCCTCCTGGCTCGGCGCGAACATGCGGCGCTTCGGGTTCTACCGTCCCTACACGCGCCGCGGGCGCGGCGTGCAGCCGGAGCCGTGGCACCTCTCGTACGCGCCGGTCGCGAAGCCCGCGCTCGCGAAGATGAGCGTGCGCCTGCTCGCCGAGGCGATCCGCGGCTCGGGCGTCGAAGGAGAGGCGGAGATCCTCGCGCGGCTGCCGGCGATCCGCGAGCGTTACCTGCTCGACGTCGACGCGCCGCCGCGCATGCGCTCGCGCTGGGCCCGGATCAGGCGCTGAACGCGGGCGCGCCCGCGCCGAAGACTTCCTTGAGGTGCTTGACGAGGAGCGTGCGCACGCCGTCCATTGCGTTCGTCTCGACGGTGAACACCGGCGGGTTGCGGCGCAGCATCGGCCAGCGGCTGCCGCGCGTGAGCGACTTCAGGTACTCGACGTTCTGACGGATCGCGTTCATGTACGGGTTGTCGCCGCCGAACAGCGGCTCGACGTGCCGATAGGCATGGCCGAAGGCGGTGCCGAGCCGGCCGTCGATCGTGTACGCGATGAACTTCGGCGTCTGGCGCAGGAGGTCGAGGCCGGAGCCGTAGAGCACCTTGACCCCTTCCGCGCCCGCGTGAACCGCGACGTCGCCGAGCACGAATTCCGCGTAGAGCCGGTCGCGACATTTCTCGAGGTAACAGCGGTCCGCCATCTGCGCGAGCATGTCGGCGGTGCCGAGCAGGTGCCCTACGAGGCGGTCGCGCGAGTCGGCGACGCGCAGCAGGTCGAGCGGCACCTCGTAGCCGGTGAAGTGCACGATGCGCGTCGCGATCGGGACCCAGCCCGCGAGCCCCGCGCCCGGCAGGTACTTCGCGAGGTAGCGCGCGCTTCTCGTCACGTGGTTGCGCGTGAACACCGCGCCGTTCGAGATCGCGGCCTCGCTGGTCTCGCGGATATACCCGGAGTCGTGGAAGAGGGCGATGATGAGCGTGACGAGTGCGCGCTCTGCGCCGATCTTCGGCCCGTCCGGATGGCTGCGCTCGTAGCCGGCGAGCAGCCGTGCCGTCGCGAGCACGACGTCCTGCGAGTGCTGCAGGTCGTGGTAGACGGTGTCGACGCCGAGGTAGCCGGGCGCCTGGCCGGTGAAAAGCTTTTCGAAGTCGCGCAGCGCCGCTTCCAGCGTCTCGCGCGGCGCGCCCGGCCAGGTGTCGGCGTAGAGCTCGAGGACCGCCTCGCGGACCGCCGCGGGCCGGCTGACCTGTACGGTGTCGGTGACGTCGAAATCGCTGCGGCGACAAGGCCTTGGCACGGGGCGACGAGCCCTCTTGTACGGCGTTTCCGGGGTCGATTCTAAGCCCCGGGAGGCATGGACCACGCGCTGGGCTGCCGCGGACATGCGCGGCATCACAACCTGAGGCTCAGCCTATGTCAAATTCGGCCGTGACCGGGGCGTGGTCCGACGGACGCTCCCAGGTGCGCGGCGTGCGGTCGATGGTGCAGGCCGTGCAGCGCGCGGCGAGCGCCTTCGACGCGAGCATGAGGTCGATGCGAAGTCCATGGTCGCGCCGGAACGCGTTCATCCGGTAGTCCCACCAGCTCCAGGAATTCTTCGGCTGCTCGAAGCGGCGGAAGAGGTCGACGAGCCCGAGCGAGCCGATCTTCGCGAGCGCCTCGCGCTCCGGTGAGCTCACGTGCACGGAGCCTTCCCAGGCCGCGGGGTCGTGCACGTCGCGGTCCTCCGGCGCGATGTTGAAGTCGCCGACCACGAGCAGGTGCTCGTGCGCCTCGAGCAGCGACGCGAGGTAGCTGCGCAGCCGCTCGAGCCATGCGAGCTTGTACGTGTACTTCTCGGACCCGACCGCCTGCCCGTTCGGCACGTAGACGTTCACGAGGTGGATCGGCCCGACCGACGCCGCGATCACGCGCCGCTGCGGATCCCCGTCGCCGGGGACGCCCATGGTGCATGCCGTCGCCTCCGCCCGCGAGAGGATCGCGACGCCGTTGTAGGTCTTCTGGCCGTAGCAGAGCGCGTGCAGGCCGAGCGCCTCGATCTCGGCGCGCGGAAAGTGCTCGTCCGCGAGCTTCAGCTCCTGGAGCGCCATCGCGTCCACCGCATGCTCCGAGAGCCAGCGGCTGAGGTGCTCCATCCGCACCCGCAGCGAGTTCACGTTCCACGTCGTGATGCGCATCCTAGGAGAAAAAGCCTGCGGCGCGGAGGCCCATCGAGCGGGCGACGACGCTGTAGGGGAATGCCTGGCAGCGGAAATTCAGCACGCTGACCGCCCCGTTGTACTGCTCGCGCTTCTCGTCGACGCGCGCGTCGAGCGTCTTGGCGCGCTCCCGGAGCGCCGCGAAGGCGCTGCTCGCCGAGAACTGCGGGTAGTTGGCCGCGTGCTGGAAGAGCGCCGCGGTTGCGGCGCGGTGCGACTTGTCGGCGGCGGCGAGCGCCGGGATGTTCGACTGGCGCGCGGCTGCGAGCACGGCGCTGCCCGCGGTCGAGACGCGCTCGAGCGTATCCCGCTCGAAGCGCATGATGCGCGAGCAGAGGCCGACGATACGGATCATGAGCTCCTGGCGCTTGACGAGCTGGGTCTCGAGCGCCGCCCAGGCCGCCTGGCGGGAATCCTGCAGGTTCGTGAGGCCGCGCCGTGCGGCTGCGACGACCGCTGCGGCGAGCGCTGCGAGCGCGAGCACGAGGATCCAGGCCATGAGGCATTCGAGTATATCATCGGCCTCCGCGGCAACTTCCCGGCAAAAGCATGACGCAGTCGTGGGATCTCATCGTGATCGGCGGCGGCAGCGGCGGGCTCGCCTGTGCGCAGCGCGCGGCGCGCCATGGCGCGCGCGTCGCGGTCGCGGAGCGCGGCCCTCTCGGCGGAACCTGCGTCAATGTCGGCTGCGTGCCGAAGAAAATCATGTACCACGCGGCGGACGTCGCCCACGCGCTCGTCGACGCGGCCGACTACGGGTTCACGATCGCGAACACGTGGCACGACTGGGCGGCGCTCAAGTCGCGGCGCGATGCCTATGTCGAACGGCTGCGCGGCATCTACCTCGAGAACCTGGAGAAGAGCGGCGCACAGCTCGTCCGCGCGCGCGCGCGGATCGCGGCGCCGGGGCGCGTCGTGATCGGCGATGCCGAGCACGAGGCACGCCACATCGTCGTCGCGACCGGCGGGCGGCCGCTCGTGCCGGACGTCCCGGGCGCCGGCGACGGCCTCACCTCGGACGGATTCTTCGCGCTGGAATCGCTGCCGGCACGGGTCGCAATCGTCGGCAGCGGCTACGTCGCGGCGGAGCTCTCAGGCGTGTTCGCGGCGCTCGGCAGCCGGGTTACGCTCGCGATCCGCTACGACCACGTGCTGCGGTCCTTCGACCGCATGCTCTCGACGCGCCTGATGGCGGCGATGCAGGCGGACGGCATCGAGATCATGCCCTACGCGCTGCCGACCGCGATCGAGAGCGCGGCGGATGGTCGCCGCATCCGCCTCGCCGCCAGCGTGGCGCTCGGTCCCTTCGACGCCGTGATCTGGGCCGTCGGACGCATTCCGAATACCGAAGGGCTGGGACTCCGCGAGGCGGGAGTCACCATCGGCGAGGACGGCGAGGTCGCGACCGACCTGCGGCAGGACACGAATGTCGAGGGCATTCACGCGATCGGCGACGTCACCGGACGCATGGAGCTGACGCCGGTCGCCATCGCGGCGGGGCGGCGACTCGCGGACCGGCTTTTCGGCGGCGAGCCCGAACGGCACCTCGACTATCGCATGGTCCCGACCGTCGTCTTCAGCCACCCGCCGATCGCCACCGTGGGGCTCTCCGAGGAAGATGCGCGCGAGGCTTTCGGCGAGGGGGTCGAGATATTCCGCCACGACTTCATGCCGCTCTACCACGGCATCACGCAGCGCCGCCGGCGTGCGGAGGTGAAGCTCGTCTGTACGGGCCGCGAGCGGCGCATCGTCGGGCTGCACGCGATCGGCATGGGCGCGGACGAGCTGCTGCAGGGCTTCGCGGTCGCGCTGCGGCTCGGCGCCACGAAGCGCGACTTCGACGACACCGTCGCGATCCATCCGACGAGCGCGGAAGAGATCGTGACGCTCCGCGGATGAGCATCCGTCCCTACCGCGGCATCCGGCCCGAGGTCGGGCGCGGCGCCTGGATCGATCCGGCGGCGACGGTGATCGGGCGCGTGCGGATCGGCGAGGACGCTTCGCTCTGGCCCGGCGTCATCGCGCGCGGCGACGTGAACCCGATCGTCATCGGCGCGCGCAGCAACGTCCAGGACGGCAGCATCCTGCACGTCGGCAGCTCACGCCTCGCGGGCGGCGACGGGATTCCCTGCATCGTCGGCGAGGAATGCTCCGTCGGCCACGGCGTGATCCTGCACGCCTGCACGGTCGGCCGACGCTGCCTCATCGGCATGGGCGCGATCCTGATGGACGGCGCCGTACTCGGCGACGAGGTCATCATCGGTGCGGGTGCGCTGGTGACGCCTGGAACGGCGATCCCGGCACGCACGCTTTGGGTCGGCAGCCCCGCGCGGCTGCGGCGTGCGCTCGACGCGAAGGAGATCGCCTTCCTCGCGGAATCCGCGGCGCACTACGTCGAGCTGAAGAACGACTACCTGAAAAAATGAAGGGTACTGTCCCCTTCATTTCCTTCCATTCACAAACGGTCGAGCGCTCCCATCACCGGCTTCGTCTCCGGCCGCACGCCGTGCCAGAGGAGGTACGACTCGGCGGCCTGCTCGACGAGCATGCCCCAGCCCTTGTAGGCGCGGCGCGAGCCGCGGCCGCCGGCCCAGCGCATGAAAGCGGTGTCGCCTCGGCCGTAGGCCATGTCGTAGCACACGGTGTCGCGGCCGATCGCGCGCGCGGGAAGCTCGGGCACCTCGCCGGCGAGGCTCGCCGCCGTCGCGTTGATGACGACGTCCCAGGGCCGGTCCTCGACCTCGGAGAAGCCCGACGCGGAGATCTCGCCGAGGTCAAAGAATTCGTCGCGCAGCCGTTTCGCGCGCTCGGGCGTGCGGTTCGCGATGTGGATCCTGCGCGGCTCCTGCTCGAGCAGCGGCGCGAGGACGCCGCGCGTCGCGCCGCCGGCGCCGAGGATGAGCAGGCGCGCGCCGTTCAGCGTGACCCCGAGGTTGCGCGTGAGATCGGTCACGAGGCCGACGCCGTCCGTGTTCTCGCCGTACAGCTCGGTGGGGCTCCGGCGCACGATCGTGTTGACCGCGCGCGCCCGCTCGGCGCGGGCGGAGAGCTCGTTCACGATCTCGGCCGCGGCCGGCTTGTGCGGAAGCGTGACGTTCGCGCCGCCGCCGCCCTCGACGAAGAAGTTGATCACGGCGTGGCGGAAGTTGTCCGGCGCCACGTCCTGCACCTTGTAGTCGACGACGTGGTCGAACTGGCGCGCGAACAAGCCGTGGATGAACGGCGACCAGCTGTGCGAGACGGGATGGCCGAACAGCACGAAACGTCCCGGCCCGGGCCTGGCATTCACTGGCTCGATTCCCCCCGCAGCCACGCTGCGACCCGGCCCGCATAGTAGCTCAGAATGCCGTCGGCACCCGCGCGCTTGATGCAGACGAGGCTCTCGAGCACCGTCCTTTTCTCGTCCACCCAGCCGTTCGCGGCGGCCGCCGCGATCATCGCGTACTCGCCGCTCACCTGGTACGCGAAGGTCGGCACGCCGAACCGGTCCTTCACGCGGCGCACGATGTCGAGGTAGGGGAGTGCCGGCTTGATCATCACGATGTCGGCGCCTTCCTCGATGTCGAGGGCGACTTCGCGGATCGCCTCGTCGCTGTTCGCCGGATCCATCTGGTAGCTCGACTTGTCGGACTTGCCGAGCGCGGCGCCGGACCCGACCGCGTCGCGGAACGGGCCGTAGAAGCAGGACGCGTACTTCGCCGAGTAGGCGAGGATGCGCGTGTCGTGCCGGCCGTCGGCCTCGAGCGCTTCGCGTATCGCGCCGATGCGCCCGTCCATCATGTCGGACGGCGCGACAACGTCGGCGCCCGCCGCCGCCTGCGATCGCGCCTGCTTCACGAGCGCCTCGACGGTCGCGTCGTTCAGGACGTGGCCCGAGGCATCGATGAGGCCGTCCTGTCCGTGCGTCGTGTAGGGATCGAGCGCGACGTCGGTGATGACGCCGAGCCCGGGCTCGGCCTTCTTGAGCGCGCGTACCGCGCGCTGCACGAGCCCGTCGGCGTTCCAGGCCTCGCGGCCGTCGTCGCTCTTCGCGGCGGGATCCGGCACCGGGAAGAGCGCGATCGCGGGGATGCCGAGCGCGTAGAGCCGCAGGGCCTCGGACGACAGGAGATCGACCGAGAGGCGCTCGATGCCAGGCATCGACGCGACCGGCTCGCGCTGGCCCTTGCCTTCGATGACGAAAAGCGGCTGGATCAGGTCGTCGGCGGAGAGGCTCGTCTCGCGTGAGAGGCGGCGTGAGAATCGGTCGCGGCGCATGCGCCGCATGCGCGTACCGGGAAACCGTCCTGCGGCTCGCCGACCCATCTAGGCTCCTGGCGCGGCTCTTCCTGCGGTAGATTTGCCCGTGGGCCGGGAATAACCAGCGACTATGGCCGGTCTTTATACATGAACCGCGGGAACGGAGAAACGGACCGGCGTCGGCGTTTCGGCACCCTGTGCGAGAGCCTGCGGCCGGACCTCCTGCGGTTCGCCTGGTGGCTCGGACGGGACCGGGCGCTGGCGGAAGACGTGGTCCAGGAGTCGATGTTGCGGGCCTGGAAGTCGTTCGACTCGCTGACGGACGAGAGCAAGGCGAAAGCCTGGCTGCTGACGATCGTGCGCCGCGAGTTTGCGCGCAGCTTCGAGAAGAAGCGCCTCGAGCTCCCGGACGTCGACGCGCTGGTCGCGGCGGAATCCGCCGTGCTCGCCGCGCCCGGCGACGCGCGCGTCGGCGAGATGCGCGAGGCGATCTTCCGCCTCGACGCGGACTACCGCGAGCCGCTCGTGCTGCAGGTGCTGATGGGTTATTCGACGAAGGAAATCGCGGGGATGATGGGCATGCAGCAGGGCGCCGTGCTCACGCGCCTGTTCCGCGCGCGCGCGAAGCTCCGCCAGCTGCTCGGCCTCGCCCCGGAGGCCGAGGCATGATCACCTGCCTGGAATTCCGGCGACGCGTCGGCGCGGAGCCTTTCACGGATGACGCCGAGGTCGCGGAGCACCGGCAAGGCTGTCCGGTCTGCGCGCGTTACCAGGACGAGCTGCGCGCGATGGACTCCCTTATCCAGCGCGCGCTGGCGGTTGACCCGCCCGCGAAGGCGGAGCGAGTCAATGCCAAGGGAGCATCGCGGCGGCGCTTCTTCGCCATCGCGGCGAGCCTCGTCGCAGGCGTCGCAGTCGGATCGATCCTGCTCGTCACCGCGCCGCGCGCGTCCGTCGCGCGCGAGGTGATGGGCCACGTGACGCGCGAGGCGGTCGAGTCGATGGCGCGAACGGCGCCGCTCGCGCCCGACGCTGTCGCCCAGGTGCTCGGTCCCGACGGAATGCGCCTCAAGCCTTCCGCCGGCATCGTGACCTTCGCGGCGCGCTGCCTGTTCGATGGCCGCGTCGTTCCCCACCTCGTGGTGCGGACGCCCGAGGGGCCGGTGACGGTGCTCGTGCTGCGTCACCGCTCGATCGGCGAGCCGATGCACCTCGACGAGCAGGGCTACACGGGCGTCGTGATGCCGGCGCCGCGCGGCGCGATCGCCGTCGTCGGCCACGACGTCGCCGACCTCGACGGCGTCGCGAAGAAGGTCTTCGACGCGGTGGAATTCGGGGGCTGAAGCGGCCTCACTCGCCCGCGATCATCTCGACGCGAGTGCGGCCGGCGCCGTCCGCGGCGAGCGTTGCATGGAGCGGCGGCAGGAGCTTCCGCAGGTCTTCCTCGAACTGCCACGGTGGATTCACCGCGACGATCCCGGATCCGTTCAGACCCGCGCGCGAATCGTCGGGGTGGATGCAGAGCTCCGCGACGAGCAGCTTCCTGAGGCCGGCGTCGACGAGCCGTCGATGCAGCCGCGCCGCGACGGCCGCCTGCTTGATCGGGTACCACGCGAGCAATACCCCTTGCGGCCAGCGCGCGGCCGTCGCGACGAGCGCCTCCGCGACGCGGGAGAAGTCGGCCTCCGTCTCCTCGTAGGGCGGGTCGACCAGCGCGAGGCCGCGCTTCTCTTCCGGCGGAAGCAGCGCGCCGAGCGCCTCGTAGCCGTCGCGCTCATGCACGCCGATGCGTGCGTCCCGTCGGAAGAGGCGCCGGAGCGCGTCTGCCTCGGCCGGCTGCAGCTCGCAGAACGCCGCGCGGTCTCCGTCGCGCATCATCGCCGCTTCGATCCAGGGCGAGCCGGGATAAGCGCGGAGTTTTCCGTCCGGGTTCAGCGCCCGCACGATCGCGAGATAGCGCTCGAGTGCGGGGTGCCCGACGTGCGCGCCGCGCTCCAGCAATCGCGCGACGCCGCCGGCGGCCTCGCCGCCGCCATCGAGCTCGTAGCGGCCGCGGCCCGCGTGCGTGTCGAGCACGAAAAGCGGGCGGTCCTTCGTCGCGAGCCGCATGAGCGCCGCGACGAGGGCGACGTGCTTCGTCACGTCGGCGAAATTGCCGGCGTGGAACGCGTGCCGGTACTTCACGCCTCGCCGAGCCAGTCCCGCGGGCGGAGCCAGTCGCGGAGGCTTTCCTCAGCGGAGCCCGGATCGGGCGTCCAGCCGTACTCCCAGCGCACGCGCGGCGGAAGCGACATCAGGATGGACTCGGCGCGGCCGCCGGTCTGCAGTCCAAAGAGGGTCCCGCGGTCGTAGACGAGGTTGAACTCGACGTAGCGGCCGCGGCGAAGCAGCTGGAACTCGCGCTCGCGCTCGCCGAAAGGCGTCGCGCGCCGGCGCTCCGCGATCGGAAGCCACGCGCGGGGAAACGCGTCGCCGATCGCGCGCGCGAACGCGAAGCAGGCGTCGAACGAGGGCGCGTTGAGGTCATCGAAGAAGAGGCCGCCGACGCCACGCGTCTCGTTCCGGTGCGGCAGGAAGAAATAGCGGTCGCACCAGGCCTTGTACTTCTCGTAGCTGCCGGAAATTCCCGCACAGGCGTCGCGCGCCGTGCGGTGCCAGTGGAGCACGTCGTCGCGCGCCGGGTAGAACGGCGTGAGATCGAAGCCGCCGCCGAACCACCACACGGGCGCAGCGCCCGGCGGCTCCGCGATGAAGAACCGCAGGTTCAGGTGCGTCGTCGGCACGTGCGGGTTCTTCGGGTGCAGAACGACCGAGACGCCCATCGCCGCGAACGGCGCGCCGGCGAGGGAAGCGCGCTCCTGCGTGGCGGAGGCGGGGAGGCTCGTGCCCGTCACCTCGGAGAAGTTCACGCCGCCCTGCTCGATGAGCGCGCCGTCCCGGATCACGCGGGACTCGCCGCCGCCGCCGCCCGGGCGCTCCCAGCGGTCGCGCGAGAAGCGCGCGGCGCCGTCGGCGCGCTCGATGGCGGCTGCGAGGCTATCCTGCAAACCGGCAAGCCATGCGCGCACGGCGACGCGGTCAGCCATCAGGGTTACTCCCCGGTCGGAACTTCCCCGGCGGGTTTCTTTGCCGCCGGCTTCCGGCGCGCGGCCTTCTTCGCGGGCTTCGCTTCGCCGGCTTCGGGCGTCGCTGCCTTCTTGCGCGCGCGCGGCGCCTTCGGCGCGGCGGCCGGCGCCTGCGCGTCGGCGGCTGCAGGCGCGGGCGCCTTCGCGCGCCGGCCGAAGCGGCCCTTGCGCTCCGGCGCCGCCGCGAGCAGCGCCTGGCATTCCTCGAGCGTGAGCGAAGCGGGTTCCCGGTCCTTCGGGACCTTGGCGTTCCGCTTCTTGTCGGTGACATACGGGCCGTAACGTCCCTTCAGCACCTGGATGCCGGCGTCCGGGAAATCCTGGATCGTGCGCTCGGCATCGGCGCGGACCTTCGCCGCGACGATCTCGAGTGCGCGCGGAAGCTCGAGCGTAAACGGATCGTCCTCCTTGATGGAGGCATACTTGGCGCCGTACTTCACGTACGGCCCGTACTGGCCGCGGCCGACGCTGATCGGCGTGCCGTCTGGCGCCTGGCCGAGGTCGCGTGGCAGCGAGAGGAGCTTCAAGGCGTCCGCGAGCGTGACATCGTCCATGTGCTGGCCGGGCAGGAGGCTCGCGAAGCGCGGCTTCTCCGGGTCGTCGCGCGTGCCGCACTGGACGAAGGGCCCGTACTGCCCCATGCGCACGCTGATCGGCTTGCCGCTCGCGGGATCCTTGCCGACCTCGCGCGACTCGGCGACTTCCTCGCGCGTGACGGTCTTGCCGATGTGCTCGACGCGCTCGCGGAACGGCTTCCAGAAGCGGCCGAGCTCGTGGTTCCATTCCTTCTCGCCGTTGCTGATCTCGTCGAGCGCGTCCTCCATCAGCGCCGTGAACCCGTAGTCCACGTAGGTGCCGAGGTACTTAACCAGGAACTTGCTGACGATCTTGCCGATGTCGGTCGGCACGAAGGCGCGGCCGCTCATCTCGACGTAGCGGCGGTAGCGCAGCGTCTCGATGATCGAGGCGTAGGTCGACGGGCGGCCGATGCCGTGGCTCTCCAGCGACTTGACGAGGCTCGCCTCCGTGTAGCGCGGCGGCGGCTGCGTAAAGTGCTGCTCGGGCCGGATTGACTGGAGCTCCACGCGCTCGCCGGCCTCCAGCGCGGGAAGGCGCTGCTCGTCCTCGCTCTCGACGTCGGTCTCGTCCTCGTCGTGGTCCTCGTGGTAGGCCGCGAGGAAGCCGGG
>Ga0075425_100000615_pt1 | contig 33711 bp, 23 predicted proteins | sample SoiMethybrSBSTD4_FD_75300 | JGI IMG/M metagenome (GOLD analysis project Ga0075425, IMG submission 75300) | Bulk soil microbial communities from a Populus tree surrounding site in Tennessee, USA - Soil MetaG P. TD hybrid SBSTD4 | ecosystem: Environmental > Terrestrial > Soil > Tree plantation... | reverse complement strand
AGATGCTGATCGAGCAGGATCGGCACGGACGATCCGCCAGGGATGATGGCCTTGAACTTGCGCCCGTCGAGCATGCCCTGTGCGAACTGATCGCCGTAGATCAACTCGCGCAGCGTGGTGTGCATCGACGCTTCATAGACGCCGGGCCGCTTCACGTGACCGCTGATGCAATAGAGCTTCGGTCCACCGTTCTTCTCGGGGCCGAGTCCGACAAACCACTCGGGTCCGTTCAAGACGATCGGCGGCACGTTGCACAGCGTTTCGACGTTGTTCACCGCGGTCGGGCACTGATAGAGACCGGCCACCGCGGGAAACGGCGGCTTGATACGCGGCTGCGCGCGTTTGCCTTCGAGCGACTCGATGAGCGCGGTCTCCTCGCCAGCTTCATAGGCGCCGGCGCCGCGATGCATGTAGACGTCGCAGTCGAAGCCGCTGCCGTAGATGTTCTTGCCGAGATGGCCGGCCTTGTAGGCCTCGTCGATCGCGCGCTCGAGGATTTCCTGCACGTGATAGAACTCGCCGCGGATGTAGATGTAGGCAACCTTGGCGCCGATGGCGTAGCAGGAAATCGCGCACCCCTCGATCAGCAGGTGCGGGTTGCGCTCCATCAGCACGTGATCTTTAAACGTGCCCGGCTCGCTCTCGTCGGCGTTGCAGGCGATGTACTTCGGCTTGGGCGTGTCCTTGAGGACGAACTGCCACTTGAGTCCGGTTGGGAAGCCCGCGCCGCCGCGCCCGCGCAGCCCCGACGCTTTCACCTGCTCGATGATGTCGTTCGGCTTCTGCGACAGCGCCTTGCGCAGTCCTTCGTACCCACGCGCCTTCGCGATGTAGAAGTCCAGCGTGTACGAGAGCTTCTCGCCGACGTGATTGGTCAGTACTGGTTCAAACGCCATGTCATCCTGGGCCGCCTAAAGGCGGCCCCTACGTACGTAGAGGCCGGCTTCAGCCGGCCTTCCCCTTCTCGACGTGAAGGTGACAGCCGCTGAACGCCGCTCTCCCCTTCGCACGAATCTCGTCGACGAACTTGCCGCACTGCTCCGGCGCGAGCCGCTCGTGCCAGTCGTCGTTCACCATCACCACCGGCGCGCGATCGCAGGCGCCAAGGCATTCCACTTCGATCAGCGTGAACACCCCATCCGCCGTCGTCTGCCCCGGCTTGATGCCAAGCTTGGCTCCGAGCTGTTCGGTCACACGCTCCGCGCCGAGCAGCGCGCACGACAGCGTCCGGCAGACGTTCAACACGTATTTGCCCACCGGCTTCGTGTAGAACATCGTGTAGTACGACACGACGTCTTCCACATCCGCCGCCGAGCAGCCAATCTGCTGCGCGACGTGGCGCATGCCGGCGCCGGTGATGTAGCCCTGCTGCTGCTGCACCAGATAGAGCGCGTAGAGAATCGCCGACTTGCGCTGATCCGTTGGATAGCGCTTCACGTTCTCGTCGAACTTCGCTTGATTCTCCGGCGTGTATGCGAATGGTTCGCCGGCCTCGGCCAACTTGCGCTCGGACCGGTGCCACCGGGCCGGCGCGTAATCCATCGGCGGATGAAAACTCACCGGTCGCAGTCTCCCATCACGACATCGGTGCTGCCGATCACGGCGACGACGTCGGCGATCAGACCTTCGCGGACGATGTACGGGAGCGCCTGAATAGCCATGAACGACGGCGCCCGCATCTTCACGCGCCACGGTCGGTTCGTGCCGTCCGACACCACGTAGCACCCGTGCTCGCCGCGCGGCCCTTCGACCGGCACATAGGCGTCGCCGGCCGGTACAGTGAATCCTTGCGAGTAGATCAGGAAGTGCTGGATGAGCGCTTCCATCTCCGAATAGACCTTGTCCTTCGGCGGCGGCACGACGCGCGAGTCGTCGCACGCCCACACACCGGTCGGTGAGATCCGCGCCAGCGCCTGTGTGCAGAGGCTCACGCTCTGACGCATCTCGGCGATGCGGACACGATACCGCGCGTAGACGTCGCCTTCGATCGCCGTCGGCACGGTGAAGTCGTAGGTCTCGTAGCCGCAATACGGGAAGTACTTGCGGACGTCGTACTCCGACCCCGACGCGCGTGCGATCGGACCGACCAGGCCCCAGTCGAACGCCTCTTCGAGGGTGAGCACGCCAACGTTCTCGGTCCGGCGTCGATAGACGTCGTTCTTCGTGAGCAGCCCCTCGAACTCGTCGATCTTCGTCGGGAAGCGTTCGAGAAACGCGGTGACCGTCTCGTGGAAGCCGCGCGGCAGATCCTCCCGCAACCCGCCGATGCGGATGTAGCTCGGGAAGAAGCGGAAGCCGGCGATGAGCTCGTTGATGTTCATCAACAGCTCGCGCTCGCGCACGCAGTAGAACAGCATCGACACGGCGCCCACTTCGAGACCGTGCGTACCGAGCCAGATCAGATGACTGGAAATGCGCTGCAGCTCCGCCATCAGCACGCGGATGTCCTTGACGCGCTGGGGCATCTCGAGCCCGAGCAGCTTCTCGACGCACAGCGCATACGCCAGGCTGTTCGACTGCGCGCCGAGATAGTCCATGCGCTCGACGAGCGGGATCACCTGCTGCCACTTCTTCTGCTCGGCGGTCTTCTCGATGCCGGTGTGCAGGTAGCCGATCGTCGGCATCGCCGACTTGATCACTTCGCCATCGAGCTCGAGGACGAGACGGAGCACGCCGTGCGTGCTGGGGTGCTGCGGCCCCATGTTCACGGTCATCGTCTCTGTTCGAAGTTCAGCCATTAGTGCGTTCGCTTCACGCGATCTCGTTCGATGTTCGCCTTGAATTCCGCTTCGGTGACCTCGAGCGGCTCATAGGTCTGCGCCGTCTTCCGAATCTGCACCGGATAGTCTTTGCGCGCCGGATGTCCGTCCCAGTCCTCAGGCATCAGCAGACGACGGAGGTCGGGATGACCGTCGAAGACGATGCCGAACATATCCCACGTCTCGCGCTCGAGCCACCCGGCGCTTCTCCACACGCCCTGAACGGTCGGCACCGATGCGCCCACGCTGGTGCGCACCTTGAGTCGGAGCCGCAGCCGATTCGGGACCGACAGCAGGTGATACACGACCTCGAATCGCGGCTCGCGCGGAAGGTAGTCGGCGGCGGTGACTTCGACCAGGACGTTGAAGGCCAGCGATGGCGTGTCGCGCAGGGCCTGACAGGTCTCCACCAGCTTGTCCACCGGCACGTAGACCGTGGCGAAGTCGACGCTCTTCCCTACCTCGTACGAGGCCCCGGGCACAAGGGGCTGGAGGGTCGCGATAACAGAGGCGGCGTCCATGAACGCAGTAATTCAGAATGCAGAATTCAAAATGCAGAAAAAGGACGCTCGCCCTTCGACCACCTTGGTCGTCCTTGCTCCAAAATCCGTGACAGTGTCTGCATTCTGCATTCTGACTTCTGCATTACAGAGCTTTACGCTCTAGACCGAGCGATCTTCTGTTGCAACTGCACGAGACCGTAGATCAGCGATTCGGGCCGCGGGGGGCAGCCCGGCACGAAGACGTCCACGGGCACCACCTGATCCACGCCCTGCACGATCGCGTAGTTGTCGAACACGCCGCCAACCGACGCGCACGCGCCCATCGAGATCACCCACTTGGGGTCGGGCATCTGGTCGTACACGCGGCGCATCGCCGGCGCCATCTTCCGCGACAAGCGCCCGGCCACGATCATCAGATCCGATTGACGCGGCGATCCGCGAAACACCTCGGCGCCAAACCGGGCGACGTCGTAGCGGCTCGCCACCATCGCCATCATCTCGATGGCGCAGCACGCCAGCCCAAACTGCGCCGGCCAGATGGCCGAGCGGCGCGCCCACTGTACGACCCACTCGAACTTGGTGGTCAGAAAGGGCAACTCGGGATCGACCAGGCCGTGATCGTGTTGTTCGGTAGTGGCCATCGTTCAGGCGACTTTCTTGATCTGCACGCGCGGCTTGCGAACCGCCGGACCCCAATCGAGCGCGCCCTTCCGCCAGACGTACACGTAGCCGACGAGGAGAATCAGAAAGAACGTGACGATCTGGACGAATCCCGCCCAGCCGAGACTGCGGAACGCCACCGCCCAGGGATATAAGAACGCGATTTCGATATCGAAGAGCAGGAAGATCATGGCCACCAGGTAGAACTTCACCGAGTGGCGTTCGCGGGCGTCGCCGACGGCCGGCATCCCGCATTCGTACGGCGCGAGCTTCTCCGGCGTAGGATTGCGTGGACCGAACAGCGCCGACGCGCCGATCATGGTGCCGGCAAACCCCAGGCCGAGCCCCATCATGATCACGACGCCTAGCCAGCCGTCCATCGACTCACAACTCCCTGCAGGAAACGGGGGAGCGGGAGGAAACGGGGGTCTTCACACGGGGGAACGGGGCAAACGGGCAGTTGAAATTCTCTCTGATGAGAGGATCCCCGTTACCCCCGTTACTCCGTGTGAGTGTTTCTCCGTTCACTCGTTCACGCGTTAGACGCTTGTGAAGAGTTTCCCAAACCTGTTCATGCTATAGAACCGACACTGAAAGGTCAATTATGAGGCTCGCCTGGTGCCGCGCCGCGACAGACCTGTCGTGTCGGATCGACGACACGGCCGCGCTCCTCGACGGCCTGCGATCGCAGCACGACATCACGCTCCTCGATCGCGGCTCGATGCACGACCTCGTGCGCCTCAGCTTTCGCCAGCCGTTCGACCTCCACGTCTACGAACTCGCCGACACCGACGACGATGAAGTGCTGTGGCCGTACGTGATGCATTACCCAGGGATCGCTCGGTTGCGCAGCGCATCGCTGCATCACAGTCGCGCCGCATCGTTGTTACGACAACGTCGCGGTCGCGATCGCGAGGCGGAGCTCGTCTTCGGAAATGGCGATCTCTCGGCTGCGCCGATCCTGGCGTCGCGCGTCGTCGTCGTCGCCGATGAATACCGCGCCGCGGCGCTGCGGCGCGCGTACCCCGAGGCGCAAATCCGAGTCGCACCCAGTGGACTGTGTAGGCCGGGTCTTCAGACCCGGCAGAACTTTACGGACGCGCCCCTCTGTTTGCGCGTCGGTGTGCTCGCGCATCCCCTTCGACACAGCATCATCAACGCCGTGCCGCGCGCGTCTGAGTCGGGAGCAACGATCGAACTGCTCACAGATACATCCCCGGAACGTGTCCTCGATGACGCCGACGTGGTGCTGTTCATGCCATGGCCGCCTCGCGACGATCTGACTCCGGCCATCGCAGCGCTCGCGTCAGGACGACCCCTGGTGATCGTCGAGACCGACTCGAGCGCGGCCTGGCCGCTGCTCGATCCGCAAACCTGGCAGCCGCGCGGCTTCTCTTCGGGTGAGATGCCAATCGCCATCAGCATCGACCCGCGAGACGAAGAACACTCCCTCGTCCTCGCGCTTCGTCGTCTCGCACGCGACGAGAGTTTGCGCACTCAGCTCGGCCACGCAGGGGTAGCATGGTGGGAGCAGCGCGCCACGGTTGGTCATGCGGTTGCCGCGTGGGAGACTATCCTTGCCGAGGCCACGACGATCGCGCCTTCCCTACACCCGCCCGAATGGCCGGCGCATCTCACGGCCGACGGGACCGAGCGCGCGCGCGCGCTGCTGGGTGAGTTTGCCGTGACCGTCGACTTTCTCGAATAGGAGTCTGTGACAGGCCGCCTGACTCTCGTTCTGCTCGCGCTCGCCGCGTCCGCGCAGATTCTGCACGGCCAGAACCAGCCCACTCCTCCGTCGCAACCCACGTTCCGCGTGCGCGTGGACGCGGTCGAGATCGATGCGTCGGTCACCGATGCACGCGGCAACCCGGTCACCACGCTCACGGCAGACGACTTCACGATCCTCGAAGACAAGAAGCCACAGGCCATCACCTCGTTTACGCTCGTGAATGTTCCGGTCGCGCGCATCGAACGGCCGCTGTTCGGCGGCCAGCCCATCGAGCCCGACGTCCTGTCCAATCAGAACGGCGACGGGCGCCTCTACGTGTTCGTGCTCGACGAAGTGGCGCCGGACCAGGCGCTTCGCACCCGCAGGTTCCTGCGGCGCTTCATCGAGCAGTACTTCGGCGCCAACGACGTGGCGGCGGTGTCGTTCCTCGGACGCGCCAGAGCCGCGAGCGCACAAGGCCTGACGAGCAATGCACGCCTGCTGCTCGAATCGATCGACAGCTTCACCGGCGGGTTCCCCCGCGACACGACGTCGATCGATCCGGCGGCTGGAGTGACTGGGCAGAATCAGCTCTCGCCACCGCTCAGCGAGGCGATGCTGCTCCAGAGGAACACCATGGCCGCGCTGCGCTCGATCGCCGAAGCCGTGTCCGCGATCAAAGGCCGTCGCAAGATGCTGCTGCTCGTGTCCGACAACCTGCCGGTGAACATGCAGCGGGTGATCGACTACCGCGGCGGCACGCTGTCGCTGGCGGAGGAGGATGCGCACAAGGCCATCACCGCAGCCACGCGCAGCAACGTCACCATCTATTCCATCGACCCTCGCGGACTGACCGCAGACGGCGGTCTTGGGGAAAGCGAGTCGGCGCCGACCACCAGCGGCGCGGACATCGATCACCGCATGAATATGGCCGCGTTGGCCGGGGTCACCGGCGGGTTTGCACTGACCAACACCAATAGCTTCGACCAGGCGTTCACGCGCATCGTGCGCGAGAACAGCTCGTACTACGTGCTCGGCTACTCGTCGACCAACGATCGACGCGATGGCCGATATCGACGGCTCGATGTCCGGGTGAAGCGGCCTGGCTTGCAGGTGCGCTCGCGAGGCGGGTATCTGGCGCCGATGGGGCGAGAGCGGGTGCCGGTCGAGCCACCGCAGAGGACGCCGCTCAACGCGTCAGTCACCACCGCGGTGCGCAGTCCAGTGGCCACGACCGGGATACCGCTGCGGGTGTTCGCGGCCCCATACAAGTCGGCGCAAGGCGAAGCCAGCATCGCGCTGGCCATCGAGATGGAGGGCAGCGCCTTCACCCTCGTCGAACGCAACGGACTGATGACGGGTGGCGTCGAGGTCAGCTACCTGGCGATCGACGGACAAAACAAGATCCGCCCCGGCGAATTTCACATCGGCGATCTCTCGTTGAAACCGGACGCCTATGAACGTGTTCGACAGAAAGGTGTGCGGGTGCTCTCCGAGATGCACCTGCCCCGCGGCCGCTTCCAGATTCGAGTGGCAGTCGGCGATCGCACCGGCAAGTCCGGAAGCGTCGTCTACGATCTCGAGGTCCCCGACTTCGCCCGTGCGCCGCTCACGATGAGCGGCGTGTCACTGACCTCGAAGGCATCGTCCGATGTCACGACGATGAGGCCCAAGGACCCGTTGAAGGGAGTGCTCCCTGGACCGATCACGGCAACGCGCGATTTCCCCCGCGGCGATGTCCTGACACTGTTCGCTGAGGTCTACGAGAACGCCGCAAAGACGACGCATGCCATTGAATTGACTGCGGAGTTGCGCGCCGAGGACGGACGCGCGTTCAGCCGCGTGAACGAGAAGCGCGCGTCGACCGAGCTGCAGGGGAAATCGGGCGGCTACGGGTTCACCCCGACGCTGCCGCTCGATGTGGCGCCCGGCAAGTACGTGATTCACGTCGAAGGACGATCGAGCGCCGGCGATCGTCCGACCGTCAGCCGAGAGATCCTCATTCGCGTGCGGTAACGGGGCCGCAAAGACCACGAAGGGCGCAGGCGCAGGCGAAGGAGCTCACGGGGTTTTCACACAGGGCTCACAGAGATCACGAAGGAGCGTCGCGGCTGGCTCGCGCTTCGCGGGATGGATCGAGAGGAGAGCACCACAACGAACGCCACCACGACTCAGGCGCTCGTTGTGGTGCTCTCCTCTCGATCCATTCGCCGGCCGAAGGCCGGCGGCCAGCCGCGACGCTCTCTGTGATCTCTGTGAGCCCTGTGTTGAAACTCGGTGACCTCCGTTGACCTCCGTCCCCTCATTCTTCCCATTCATATCCGGGTTCGGTGGTGAGGCGTGCGTCTTCGACCGGAACGCCCATCGAGAAGTGATACAGGCTCTGCCACGTGTCTCCCGACAGCCCGAGCAATTCGTGCACGGCATCGTCGTAGAAGCAGCCGATGCCGGTGGCGCGTGCGCCTGCTGCCTCGGCCTCGAGATATAAGACCTGGCCGATGAGACCGCACTCCCAGAACAGCCGCCGATAGAACCACTCGCCCCGCTCGGCGAGTGATGGCGCGAGGCGCGCGATCATGCCGAGACTGAAGAAGCCATCGCCGGCGATCTCCTGATCGCACGACACCCGGTTGCCCACCCACGTGACGTCCGTGGGCACGAGCAGAAACAGACGGTCGCTCACCTGCTCCCACAGAAACTCGCTGCGCATTGCACGACGCCATTCGTCGTGCACCGATGCGTCGCGAAGGTAGGCATAGACACCCGGCGTCAGACCATCGACGCGATGCACGAAGATCGCGAGGTGCACCTGCGGCGTCCACTCGATCGCGTCCCAAGGCGGGCCGCACGGCTGCAGGCGCGCGAGCATCGCGAGAAAGCGATCCTTCGAGAGCACCGCCGATCGCGGATCGAAGGCAACCGCACTGCGCCGCTGAATGATGACGCCGCGAGCGCGCACGACCGGCTTCCCCGCTTCACGCAGCGAGGCCGGTGTCAGCTCGTTCGTCTTGGGAGTTGGAAGTTGGAGATTGGGAGTTGAAGGGCCCGGATACCGAGTCGCCGCGGCCACTTCATCGATCACCGACCATTCCACGTGATCGGGACTCAGTTGATTGGCGATGCCCTGCCATGCAGACGCACGCGCGGCGGCGACGAGGGAATCGGGGTCACACTCGAGCCAGTGCACCGGATCACCGGGAGTCACGATCGCCACGCACTCGGGTTCCTCGCGTTCGGCAGCCACGAAATCCTGATCGCGATCGAGACCGAGAAGCGACGCGATGTGCGCATCGGACCACCGCGGCAGAATCGTCAGCGACCACCCGAGCCGCGCCGCCGACAGCGCCAGGGCGCCGATCGCGTGTCCGGTGTCGTGCTGGCAATAGCGAAACGCGCGCTCGCCGTACTTCCAGGCTTCACGCCAGTGAATGGACGTGAGCGCGACGAGCAGACCGTCGCGCCCGGCCGAAAACGCGCGCCAGGCGCCGCGATCGAGCGTCGTTCTCCGCTCGAGGGCGTGCTCGCGCGGCGCGTAGTGCATGACGCCATCGGCGCTGACCAGATACGCCTCGGTGGGGTGCAGATTGCCGCTTGAGGGATTCACGCGAAGCGCCCAGCGCGAGGACCGGTACTGCTTCCAGGCCGACAGGCCCATGCCGCAGCGCAGCCAGTCGCCGATCGACACGTCATCGATGGGAACGAGGGGCGTCGAGCGAGTGAAGATCGCGTCGTACGGAACGTCGGGCGCGACTGGAGCGCGGGGCAACTCGACGAAGGGTGCCCCGGCAAAGCGGCGAAACGGGTCGGGCTGCGAGGCCCAGTCCAGATAGCCCCGCGAACGCGCGAAGCGATTGAAGTAGTGCTTGGTGGCCTCGTGGTAGCGAAGCGCGATCATCTCGCCGTAGCGCTCAAGGCGCGAAGAGCCTCACGCGCTCTGCGCGAAGGCAAGGCGGACTACTTCGACAGTGCCGCGATCCGCTTCTCGATTTCAGCGAGGGCCTGAGACAGCTGCTGCTTGCGCGCGGCATGCGTCGCGACCTCGAGCTGCCGCTGCGTCTCGGTCCTGGCGAGTCGGAGCGACTCGATCTGTCTCAAGCGCTCTGGATCGGTACCCTTGCCATCCTGGCGGGCCTTGCGACGTTCCTGCTCGCGTTCTTCCATGCGCTCGGCGAGGCGGGACTCCGCGTCGACAAGGCCTTCTCCGGCATCACCCATGTGTTTGATTATCTCCGGTCGATACGGAATGCACAATGCTCAAGGCTCAACAACAGTGCAAGACTAAGATCACGAGGTGAAGCGCTCGGCACTCGACCAGTTTCACCCGGCCGTACGCGACTGGTTTACCGGCGCGTTCCCCTCGCCGACCACGCCTCAGCACCTCGGCTGGCCCGTCATCGCGCGCGGCGAGTCGACGCTCATCCTGGCACCCACTGGCAGCGGCAAGACGCTGGCGGCGTTTCTGTGGTGCCTCAACCGCGTGATGTTCGATCCGCCGCCGCCGAAGAAATCGCGCTGCCGCGTGTTGTATGTGTCGCCGCTGAAAGCGTTGGCGGTCGACGTCGAGCGCAATCTTCGTGCGCCGCTCATCGGCATCGCCAACATCGCGCAGGCCAGCGGCACCGCCGTCACGATGCCGGAGATCGCCATCAGAACCGGCGACACGCCGTCGCTCGAGCGGTCGCGATTCCTGCGGGAGGCGGCCGACATTCTGATCACCACCCCCGAGTCGCTGTTTCTGCTCCTCACCTCGAACGCGCGCGAACGACTGACGACCGTCGATACGGTGATCATCGACGAGATTCACGCCCTCGTACCTGGTAAGCGCGGTGCGCATCTGGCCTTGTCGATCGAACGGCTCGAAGCGCTTCGATCCGGACCTCCTCTGCAGCGCATCGGGCTCTCGGCCACACAGCGTCCGCTCGAAGAAGTGGCGCGCTTCCTGGGCGGCGCCGAGCCGCGGCGGCCATCGAAGACGCGAGCGAAGACGAAGTCGGCTGCCGCACTGAAGGCGACCCCCGCCGTCGAAGCCATCGAAGAAGATCTGCACGACGAGTTCGGTGGCGATGAGCGAACAGCGGTGGCGTATCGGCCGGTCACGATCGTGGATGCCTCGGACAAGAAGCGTCTCTCGCTGCGCATCGAGGTTCCGGTCGAAGACATGGCCCGCTTGGCAACGGCCACTGAGGTACCGAGTGGCCCTGCGGCACAGGGGCCCGTACGACCATCCATCTGGTCGTCGGTCCATCCGCGTCTGCTCGAACTGATTCGCGCGCATCAATCGACGCTGCTGTTCGTCAACAACCGTCGGCTGGCCGAGCGCCTCGCGACCGCTCTCAACGATCTGGCCGGCGAGCCGCTCGTCCGATCGCATCACGGCTCGCTCGCGCGTGCGGCGCGAAGCGAAGTCGAGGACTTGCTGAAAGCGGGACGCATCAAGGCGCTCGTGGCCACCTCCTCGCTCGAGCTCGGCATCGACATGGGCGCGATCGATCTGGTCGTGCAGATCGAATCCCCACCGTCGGTCGCGAGCGGCCTGCAGCGCATCGGTCGCGCCGGCCACCAGGCTGGGGCGATCAGCGAGGGCATCATCTTTCCGAAGTTCCGCGGCGATCTGGTCGCCTGTGCGGCGGTCGCACGCGCCATGCACGAGGGTCGCGTCGAGGCGACGAGATACCCGCGCAATCCGCTCGACGTGCTCGCGCAGCAGATCGTCGCCATGGCCGGTCTCGATACATGGGAGGTCGACGATCTCTTCGCACTGGTCAGACGGGCGGCGCCGTTTGCCGATTTGAGCCGTCGCGCGTTCGACGGCGTGCTCGACATGTTGTCGGGACGGTATCCCTCTGACGAGTTCGCCGAGCTTCGACCGCGGGTCACATGGGATCGCCTGCGCGGGCGTGTGACTGGACGCGCCGGCGCCAAACGCGTGGCGATTGCCAATGCCGGCACCATCCCCGATCGCGGGCTGTACGGCGTCTTCCTCGCCGGCGCCGATCGCCCCGTGCGCGTCGGCGAGCTCGACGAGGAGATGGTGTTCGAGACCGAGGTCGGTGAAACCTTCGTGCTCGGTGCGTCGACATGGCGGGTCGAGGAGATCACCCACGATCGCGTGCTCGTCACGCCGGCACCAGGCGAGCCGGGCAAGACGCCGTTCTGGCACGGCGATCAGGCCGGGCGTCCCGTGGAGCTGGGGTTTGCGATCGGCAAGCTCGTACGCGAGTTGCGAGGCATGCCGCGCGGGGCCGCCACCGAGCGCCTCGTCACGCAGCATGATCTCGATGCCACGGCAGCCGACAACCTTCTTCGTTACCTCGACGATCAAGCGGCCGCGGGCGCGATTCCCGACGATCGCACGCTCGTGATCGAGCGCTGCCTCGACGATCTCGGTGACTGGCGCGTGTGCGTGCTGTCGCCGCTCGGCAGCCGCATTCACGCGCCCTGGGCGATGGCGGCCACCGCGCAGATCCGCAATCGCACGGGCATCGATGTCGAAGTGCTCTGGGGCGATGAAGGCTTCGTCGTCCGCTTCCCCGGAGTGGAATCCCCTCCCGATCCGGCGCTGCTGCTGCCCGAGGCTGGAGACGTCGAACGCCTCGTGCTGAGACAGCTCGGATCGACCTCTTTGTTCGCGTCGCGCTTTCGCGAGACCGCGGCGCGCGCCTTGCTCCTCCCAAGACGACGACCGGGAGCACGGACACCGTTGTGGCAGCAGCGGAAACGGGCGGCGGATCTGCTGGCGGTCGCGGCGCGCTTCGGATCGTTTCCGGCGCTGCTCGAGACCTATCGCGAGCTGCTGCGCGATTACTTCGACATGCCGGCGCTCGTCGATGTGCTGCGGCGCCTGGCCTCGCGCAGCCTGCGGTTGACGACGATCGATTCGACGGCTCCGTCGCCGTTTGCGGCGTCGCTGCTTTTCAGCTACGTGGCCAACTACATCTACGACGGCGACGCGCCGCTGGCCGAACGCCGCGCGCAGGCGCTCTCGGTCGATCAGGCGCAGCTGCGCGAGCTGCTCGGCGACGCCGAGCTGCGCGAGTTGCTCGATCCCGAATCGATCGAGACCGTCGAGAAGCAGCTGCAGTATCTCGATACGACCCACCATGTGCGCACGCCCGACGCGCTGCACGATCTACTCCTGCGGATCGGCGATCTGACCGTCGAGGAGATCGAAGCCCGCAGCGCACTGGCCGACACACGCGCCGCAGTGGCCGACCTCGAACGCGCGCGTCGAATCGTGCCGCTGCCGATCGCGGGCGAACGGCGCTACGTCGCCGTCGAGGACGTGGCTCGCTATCGCGACGCGCTGGGCACACCGATGCCGCCGGGACTGCCCGAAGCACTGCTCGAACCGGTGCGCGATCCGGCCGGCGATCTCGTGTTGCGCTACGCGCGATCGCACGGACCGTTCACAGCGCGCATGTTTGCCGATCGCTACGGGCTGGGCATCGCGGTGGCCGGCACGATGCTGGCGCGGATCACGAACGACGGACGCATCATCGAGGGTGAGTTCCGACCCGGCGGCACCGAGCGTGAATGGGTCGATGGCGACGTCCTTCGCCGTCTGCGCAGCCGTTCGCTGGCGCGTCTGCGACAGGAGATCGAGCCGGTCGACGCCGCGGCGTTGACGCGCTTCACGGTATCGTGGCACAGCATCGGATCGTCGCGGCGTGGACACGACGCGCTGCTCGATGCCATCGAGCAGCTGCAGGGCGCGCCCATTCCAGCCTCGGTGCTCGAACGAGACGTGCTGCCGGCGCGCGTGGCCGACTACCAGCCGGCAATGCTCGACACGCTGATGGCCGCCGGCGAGATCATCTGGGTTGGTGTCGAGTCGATCGGCGAGCGCGACGGCCGCATCGCGTTGTATCTCACCGATCATCTGCCGCGTCTGCGTCCACCCGCTCCTCCACCGACCCGGACGAAGCGCGCAGACGAGGACGGCGATCGCTCTCGCGCCGACGACATCCTCGACTACCTCCGCGCCCATGGCGCGTCGTTCTTCGCCGCGATTCACGAGGGCACCGGCGGCGGCTTTCCGCGCGAGAGTGTCGATGCGCTGTGGGATCTGGTGTGGAAGGGGCACATCACCAACGACACGCTGCATGCGCTGCGCGCGTTTGGTCAGGCACCGGACAGCCGAACCACGCGGCGGCCCAAAGGCGGATCGTTCCGCTCGAGACGACTGGTCCCGCCGTCCGCCGAGGGCCGATGGTCGCTCGTCGCGCCGGCCGGTATGAACGTGCCAACGCCGACCGAATGGAGCGCCGCCCTCGCGCAACAACTGCTGACTCGCCACGGAATCGTCACCCGAGAAACCGCCGCGAGCGAGAGCCTGCCGGGCGGCTTTTCCGCTGTCTATCACGTGCTCAAGGCGATGGAAGACGCGGGCAGAGTTCGACGCGGCTATTTCGTCGCCGGATTGGGCGGCGCGCAGTTCGCGATGCCGGCTGCGCTCGATCGCCTGCGCTCGATGCGTGAGCCTGGCGAGACGCCGCACACCGCGATCGTCGCCGCGACGGATCCCGCGAACCCGTACGGCGCAACACTCAAGTGGCCCCTCGACTCGCTTTCGCTCGCTCGGGACAAGCCCCTCGACTCGCTTTCGCTCGCTCCCCTCGACTCGCGTCGGCTCGCTCGGGACGGGCCCTCTGGGCCCGCGGAAACTGCTCGGGACGAACGTCCCTTGTTGGCGGACATTGGGCGCGGGCCGACGCGAACCGTGGGCGCGCTCGTCGTCCTGGTCGACGGCTACCCTGCCGCGTACCTTCGCCGCGGCGAGCGCGAGCTGCTGCTGCTCGCTCCCGATGCCGAGCCGCAGACATCGTCATACGCGCGCGCAGCCGCGCACGCGCTCATGGCGCTGGCGCGCTCACGCGAAGAAGGCCGGCGCGGCATGCTGATCGCAGAAATCAACGGCACGCCGGCAAGCACGCACACCACGGCGCACCTCTTCGTCGCCGAGGGATTCATCGCGACGGCGATGGGGTTGCAGGCCCGCGTTCCGCCGCGCGCGCCCGAGTCGGTGCCCGAGGTCGACTTCGTTCCCAGATCCGACACCCAGCTCGATGCCGGAAGGTGACACCATCCACCGCACCGCGCGGACGCTGCACCGCGCGCTTGCAAGCCGCGTGGTCACTCGCTTCGAATCGGTCTATCCCAGGCTGACACGGGTCGACGCCGACGCACCGTTGTGCGGTCGTACGATCGAGCGGGTCGAAGCCCGCGGCAAGCATGTGTTGATGTGGTTCTCGGGCCGCCGCCCATTGATCCTGCGTACCCACATGCGCATGCAGGGGTCGTGGCACATCTATCGGCCGGGCGAACGATGGCAGCGGCCGCGGCACGAGATGCGGATCGTGATCGAAACCGACGCCATCCACGCCATCGCCTTCAATGTGCCGGTCGCCGAGTTGGCAGCCGCGTCCGAGATCGAACGCGGACACGCACTCAGCACGCTTGGTCCAGACGTGCTGTCAGACACCTTTGACGCCAACGATGCCGCACGCCGCATGTCCGAGCGAGCCGACATGTCCATCGCTGACGCGCTGCTCGATCAATCGGCGATCGCAGGGATCGGCAACATCTACAAGTGCGAGGCGCTCTTTGCGGCACAAGTGCATCCCTTCGCCCCGGTCGGCTCGCTCGCGCCAGAGACGATCTCGCGTGTCCTGGCGGCAGCGGTGAAGATGATGCGCGCGAACGTGGCGAAGTCGGCCGCAGGTGCGATGACGGCGCGGCGCACGACCGGCCGCGCGGATCCGGATGCGCGATTCTGGGTGTACGGACGCCGCGGGCAACCGTGCCGACGATGCGGTACGCCGATCGCGCGCGACGCACGCAGCGATGCTCGCGTGACGTACTGGTGCCGCCGCTGTCAGCGCGCAACGCTTGAATCAAATGATCCTGGTCGTTAACATGAGCAGCGTATGGCAACTCAATGCTCTTTCGACATCACCTCCAATGTCGATCTGCAGGAAGTTGACAACGCGTTGAACCAGGCGCGGAAGGAAGTGGCGCAGCGCTACGACTTCAAGGGATCGAAGGCCTCGATCGAATTCGACCCCAAGGACTCGAAGCTGGTGCTCATCGCCGACGACAACTTCAAGCTGAATTCGTTGTGGGAGATCGTGCAGACGCGGCTCGTGCGCCGCAACGTGCCGGTGAAAAACCTGACGCGCGGCGATGCCGTGCCCGCCGCCAACAGCACCGTTCGTCAGGAGATCGCGCTTCAGCAAGGCATCCCCACCGAGAAGGCGCGCGACATCGTCAAGTTCCTCAAGGACGCCAAGCTGAAGAAAGTGCAGGCGTCCATTCAGGGCGATCAGCTGCGCGTCACTTCACCGTCGAGAGACGATCTGCAGGAAGCCATGCGGCAGTTGCGCGAACAGGATTTCGGCGTCGCGCTGCAGTTCGGAAACTATCGAGGGTGAGAACACAAATCGGGCCGGCGCTTCGCGGCGGTGCGGCGGACGCCTCCAGCGTCCGTGGGGCGCGCGCTTCGCGCGCGTAGGTCGCGAGGCTTCGCACCGCGTGGGAAGGATGCAATCTGAAACCGGAACTGCCCGCACACGCGCGCGTAAGCGTGCGCCCTACCGTCTCGCCGACGCCGCAGGGAAAGGGGGACGGCCCCACGCGACATGAGTAGAGGCGGGTCTGAAGACCCGCCTCTACGTTGTTTGCTACGTTACTTGCGCCGTTGCTGGCGATTGTCGCGCCACTGCTCGGCGCGCGCCTGACGCTGTTCTCGCAGCGTCTTCAACTGCGACTGCTGATCCGGCGTGAGCACCGTCCAGATCTCGCTGTTGAGACGTGACGTCTGGATGGCCGCATCCACTTCGGCCTGGACCATATCCTGCGTCAGCGAGGTGATCTGCGCTTCGTCGGCGGGGACCGTTTCCACCGCCTTCCGCTGCGTTCGCCGGGCCGCTTCGAGCCGCGTCATCGCCTCGCGCATCTGCGCTTGGTGGCGACTGCGAATCTGGCGGACCTGCTCCTTCTGCGCATCGGTCAGCTGGAGCTCGCGCAGCGGCAGCCCGAAGCCACGTGCCCCTGGGCCACCGGCACCGCCACCTCGCGGCCCCTGCGCGGAGACGAGGCCGCCCGCGAGCAGCGTCACCACAGCCACCGCTGCGGTCAACCAACGTAAACGGTTCATGTGCTTCCTCCCAATAAACGTGTTTCGCATCGCACTTCATTGGACGGTACCGCTGTGGCTTCGAAAGGGCGGAGACATGACATATGAATGGCTCGACGGTACGACGCTGATTTGTCACAAGCTTGCCGTGTCCTCGCCATCCCGCCTGCGTCACTATGGCGAGGTCCACTTTCCCGAGGCTTTCATCATGAAGCGATTCTTCGTGGCCGCTGCGACACTCGCGCTTGTATCCGGGACCGTTCCATCGTTTGCGCAAACGCACCCAGATCTCTCTGGCACCTGGGTCGTGCAGTCAGTCGATCAACAGCGGCCACAAGCTGACAACGGCGGCGGCGATCGCCGGCGTGCCGGCGGAGGCGGCGGGTTCGGGGGTCGTGGTGGGTTCGGCGGTGGACGACGCGGTGGCGGCGGGGTCGGCGGCGGCGGCGGCGGCGGCGCGCGCACCGGCGGTGGCGGCGGTGGCGGCGGTCGTGCGCTGCTCGGCGACACGTATCAACAGGACGACCGCATCGCCATTACGCAGTCCGACGACAGCATCATCGTCACCAACCAGAACATGGGTCGCATGAGCCGCTACACCTTCGACGGCAAGGAAAGCAGCAACCCGGGTCCAGGCGAGTCGAAGGTCAAGAGCAAGGCGCATTGGGACAACGCATCGCTCGTCGTCGAAAGTACTGTGACGATGCAGAATCCACGAAGCGGCGACACCGGCGGCCGTGAGATCAACGTCGACACGCGGCAGATCTGGAGTCTGAACACCGACGGCACACTGAAGCTGGAGAACCGGACGAAAACGCCGCGCGGAAACGCGACGACGACGGTGACGTTTAGAAAATCTTGATAAGTGGAAGAAGTGGAAAAGTGGAAAAGTGGAAAAAGTGAAAGTGGCGTAAGTGTCGAAGTGGAAGAAGTGCGTCAGGTGAAGATGGCGACTGCTCTACTTATCGACTTGAGCACTTAACCACTTTCACTTTTTCCACTTTTTCCACTTCTTCCACTTTTCCACTTACACGAGGCATCCTTCGAACAACGCCTCGACCGCTCCGGCCACCTCGCGCGTCGATTGCACCCGGAGCGAAGCGTAGGACGCGTCCTCGCCCGTGCGCTCGCGATCGAGCCACACGGTCTGCACGCCGTGTGCGTGCGCCGGCACGATGTCGTGATACCAGCTGCACGCCACGTGCACCCACTCGCAGCGGCTGACGCCGGTCAGCCGCCGGAACGCGCGGAAGTGCCACGGCGCGGGCTTGTAGGCGCGCACACGCTCGGCGGTCACGAACAGATCGAACGGCTGGCGGAACCGGCGATGCGTGATCTCGAAGAGATCGTCGTCGCAGTTGGTCAGCACAGCCAGGCGCCATCCGCGCCGACGTAGCTCCGCCAGCATCGACTCGACGTCGTCGAAGATCGGCAGCGAGCCCCACGATCGCTCGAGGGCGCGGGCGTCCGATTCGGACAGGCGCACACCACGGGCCGCGGCGGCGCGCGCCAGTGCCGTCGACAGCACGGTCTTGTACGAGCGATGCGGCGTTTCGCGCTCGATGATCCGCTCGCTCGAGTGATACGCACGCACAACGTCTGATGTACGGTCGCCGGCCAGCGGGGCGATCATCGACGCAAACCCCGTCTGCCAATCCACCAGCGTTCCGAAACAATCGAACGTCACCCACCGTGTTTGCGTGCCGCGCGACACAGGAACCTCCTTTCAAGGTTCGTCGGAGTGTCCGGCTTGTGCCGGACCCAAAAAGCCGAAGGGCCATCACCCTGTCCGGATGATGGCCCTTCGGCGATCTCATGCGAGGTCGGCGTCTCTACATCATCCGTATGAATCTGTCCCGTGCAGCCAGTCGAAGCTGACTGCCGTGGCAATGCGTGCATCTGCGGCGCCGGTGACCGGCGGCGTCAGGCGACGCTTGCACTCGATGGTGTTGTTGGTAAGACGCACAGGCGCTCCGAATCGTTGTCCTTCTTTACCTGATCATAACGCAGGCGGCGGAATTCCCGAACAACAAATCTCTGTTACGGAATGCCGAGATCGCGGCGTAGGGCCTGAAAGCGTTGGTCGGCGGCGAAGTAGTCCATCTTCGGATCGGAGCCGAGCGAATACAGCCACGCGGAGTTCTCGGCCGCGGCTCGCTCGATTTCGGCGAACGCCTCTTCGCGCTGATCGAGCGCGATGCGCAGCACGGCCATGAAGAAGGCATCCAGGTATTCGGAGCGACGCAGCTCGGTGAGCGAGTCGACGATCGCGGTGACCTCGTCGAGCCTGCCGAGATGCGCGAGGCACGCCGCCTCCATGGCGCGCAACCACGGCAGATCCGGCGACATCATCGACCCGCGCCGATACTGTTCGAGCGCCTCGGCCGGCCGGCCCGAGTACTCGAGCGCGCGTGCGTAAATCGCGCGGCCGACCTGCAAGTACGGATGCAGCTCGACGAGCGTCGCGCCGACCTCGATCGCGAGATCGTACTCCCGACGGAAGAATCGGATCGCGCTCTCCATCACCGGAAGCATGGGCAACAGGGGATCGGCGCGGTACCCGCGGGCCACCACCTCGAGCGCTTCGTCGTACCGTTTCAAGGTGGCGTACACCATCGCCAGACGAACGTAGGTCGACGCCAGCGTCGGCTTCTCCTTCAGCACCGTGCGGAACTCGGCCTCGGCCTCCTCGAACCGGCGTTCGAAGAGATGCAGACCGTGCGCGCGGTTGCAGCGCAGCTCCGGCGTCAGACCACCCAGCGAGACGGCGCGTTCGTGCGCGACGAGAAACTGCGGATACATCTCCCGCGGCGGACGCATGCCGAACGTGGCGAGCGCGAGGTACGACACCGACAAGCCCTCGAATGCCCGGGCATCGGCCGAGCACTCCCGGCTCGCAGCCGTGAAGCAGTCGATCGCCCGTTGGAACCCCTCGCGCGTGCGGCGGTTCCAGAAGTGCAGCCCGCGCCGCACGTGTTCGTCCGAGGTCGGCAGCTCGAAGCTGTAGCCCACTTTCGGTCGATGCGTGATCCAGGTGCCGTACTGCCCGAGGGTTTTCTTCACCTCGCGAACGGTGACGTCCACCGTGTGACGCGAGACGAACGTGCCTTCCCACGCTTCCGTCATCAGCTGCTCGTAGCCGAGCGATCGTCCGTTGTGCTGCAGCAGCACGCGCAGCACATGAAAGGCGCGGGGGCGCAGCTTGACCTCGGCGCCGTCGCAGAACAGACGGGCGCCAGCCACATCGAGCGTAAAGGGTCCGAACGTCACTTCAGCAGCGTAGGGCACCGGCTAGGAATTTGACGCCTTTTTGTCGCAGGGTCAAGACACCCGATCGCAGTATTGACCAAACGGGGCAGGTTCGCCTGCCCCGAGCGAGCCACGCGAGTCGAGGGCCTGCCCCGAGCGAGCCACGCGAGTCGAGGGCCTGCCCCGAGCGAGCCACGCGAGTCGAGGGGGTGCGGTCGCGGAGAAGGGTGTAATATCGCCCCTACCGGACGGTCGGTCCGGATACCGCATGAAACCGCTCGTCTTCGTCGTGTCGCTCTTGCTCGCGGAGTCGGTCTTCGCTCAAACACCTGATGGCGCGCAGGTATTTCAGCGCAATTGCGCCACCTGTCATACCGGCGCAGCCGAAGCCCGCGCCCCGTCGCCCGACGCGCTGAAGTCGCGTACGCCGCGCGCGATCCTCGATGCGCTGATGACCGGGGCCATGCGGCCGCAAGGATCGCGGTTGAGCGGACCCGAGCGCCGCGCGGTTGCCGAGTTCGTCACCGGGAAGAAAGTCGACGGCGACGTCACCGGAGCCGAGCGCGGACGCTGCACCGCGGCGACGAATGCCGGACGAGGTCGCGAGGTGGCCGCGACCTCACACTGGAGCGGATGGAGTCCCGGACCCACGAACACGCGCTTTCAACCAGCCGACCAGGCCGGCCTCAGCGCTGCCACCGTTCCCAAGCTCACGCTGAAATGGACGCTCGGGTTCCCCGACGCGTCAGTGGCTTGGGCGCCGCCAACCGTCGCCGATGGTCGCCTCTTCGTCGGCAGTCAGAACGGCACCGTCTACGCACTCAACGCCAGGACCGGCTGTATCTACTGGACGTTCAGCGCCAATGGCGGCGTGCGCACGGCGATCGCCGTCTCGCCGTCGCGCGGCTCGAGCCCGGCGCTGTTGTATTTCGGCGACACGGCGGCCAACGCCTACGCGCTCGATGCCGCCAGCGGCAAAGTGGTGTGGACTCGCAAGGTCGAGGATCATCCGTTCGCTCGCATCACGGGCTCGCCGACGTATCACAACGGCCGTTTGTATGTGCCGGTGTCGTCGTACGAAGAAGCACAGGGCGCCGATCCCCAGTATCCATGCTGCACGTTCCGCGGCAGCGTCAGCGCGCTCGATGCGGCAACAGGACGCGTGGTGTGGAAGACCTACATGATTCCTGATGCAGCGCAGCCGCGCGGCAAGAGCACCGCGGGCGTGACGTTGTACGGGCCATCCGGATCCGGCATCTGGTCGGCACCGACGGTCGACGAGAAACGACGCCTGCTCTACGTCGCCACCGGCAACACTTACAGCGCGCCCGCACAGCCATCGAGCGATGCCGTCGTCGCCCTCGATCTCGAGTCGGGATCGATTCGCTGGATGAAGCAGGTGACGCCGAACGACGTCTTCTTGACCGGATGCCGCGCCGGCAATCCGAACTGCCCCGAGACCAACGGTCCTGACGTCGACTTCGGCAGTCCGCCGATGCTGACTCGCGCCAACACCCGCGATCTGATCGTGATCGGTCAGAAGTCGGGAGTTGGATTTGCGATGGATCCCGACAAGCAAGGCGAGATCGTCTGGCAATACCGCGCCGGTCAAGGGAGCACGCTCGGCGGAATGGAATGGGGCGGCGCGGTGGACGAAGGTCGCGCGTACTTCGCGGTGTCGGACATCCTGACGCCAAAGCCCGGCGGCCTGCACGCCGTGAATCTCGCGACCGGCGAGCGAGTGTGGTACGCGGCGCCGCCTCCGGCTGCGTGCGGCACCGAGCGTGGATGCAACGTGGCGCAGTCGGCGGCGCTGACGCTTATCCCGGGCGTGATCTTCTCGGGCTCGAGCGACGGCGCGTTGCGAGCGTATTCAACGACCGACGGGGGCGTCCTGTGGCAGTTCGATTCCAACCGCGAGTTCGAGACGATCAACGGCGTGCCGGCGAAAGGCGCGTCGATGATCGGACCGGGTCCGGTGGTGGCCAACGGCATGATCTTCGCGAACTCTGGGTACGGTGGCTTCGGTGGCCGGCCGGGCAACGTGCTGCTGGCGTTCGGTGTGGATTGAGGCCGCGCTTCAGCCGCGTATGAGAATGACGACACACAGAGGCACCGAGGCACCGAGGAGTGATCGTCAACTGAGGGGACTTCGGTTCGTGGAGCACAACGCTATGAAACGCTTGGGAATCTCGATCAGCATCGTCGCTATCCTTGCGACGGTCACTTCCATTGCGCAACAAAAAAGTGCCTCTGGCACGCCGCGCACGCCGTGGGGCGATCCGGATCTGCAGGGCACATGGACGGCCGAGGCCGAGCTGAGCGTGCCGTTCGAGCGGCCGGCCCAGTACGGCGAACGGCAACTGCTCACCGATCAGGAGTACGCCGCGCGCCTGTCGCAAACCGAGAAGCAGGTGCAGAGCGACAACTCGGAGTTCGACATCGAGACGGCCGATCGCTCGAATGCGGGCGCGGTGGGATCGGCCACGTCGCCGCCGCCGCATTGGCTCGAACGCGGCAAGACGTCGCGGCGTACGTCACTGGTCATCGATCCGCCCGACGGCCGCGTCCCACCGCTGGTGCCGGCCGCGCAGAAACGCGGACTGGGACTGCGTGGCACGTTCGCCACCTCGTCGTTCAACGGGCCTGAAGATCTCAGCCTGTGGGAGCGCTGCATCACACGCGGCATGCCGAGCGCGATCTTCCCCACCGTCTACAACGCCAACGTCCGTCTCGTGCAGGGCCCGGGCGTCGTCGCGATCACCTACGAGATGATCCACGACACGCGCGTAATCACCATCGATAGCCGCGACCACGTCGGCACTGGCGTGCGCGGCTACTTCGGCGACTCACGCGGTCACTGGGAAGGCGACACACTCGTCGTCGATGTCACGAACATCAGCGACAAAGGCAACTATCGCGGGTCGCGCGAGACGCTGCACCTCACGGAACGGTGGTCTCGCGTCGGGAAGAACCTGCGCTACGAAGTGACCGCCAACGACCCGCAGACGTGGACGAAGCCGTGGACCGCAGCGCTCGAAATGGCACCGCAGCCCGACGGCATGTTCGAGTACGCCTGCCACGAGGGCAACAACTCGATGCGCAACATCCTCAGCGCATCGCGAGCAGCGGAGCGCGCTCCGAAAAAGTAGAGGCGCGTCTTCTCAGTACGTAGAGGCCGCCTTCAGGCGGCCTTGTGACGCGACACGGCGTCTCGCTCACTTGGGTTCGTCTTTCAACGTGGGGGCTCGCGGGTCCTGTCGCCGGGTCCTTCCCCACGGCCTTGCCGCCAAAGGCACGATCACGCTCGTCGTAGAGGCGGGTCTTCAGACCCGCCTTCAGTACGTAGACCCGCCTTCAGTACGTAGAGGCCGCCTTCAGGCGGCCTTGTGGCGCGACACGGCGTCTCGCTCACTTGGGTCGTCTTCAACGTTTGGGGCTCGCGGGTCCTGTCGCCGGTCCTTCCCCACGGCCTTGCCGCCAAAGGCACGATCACGCTCGTCGTAGAGGCGGGTCTTCAGACCCGCCTTCAGTAACGTAGAGGCCGCCTTCAGGCGGCCTTGTGACGCGACACGGCGTCTCGCTCACGTGGGTCGTCTTCAACGTTTGGGGCTCGCGGGTCCTGTCGCCGGGTCCTTCCCCACGGCCTTGCCGCCAAAAGAAGGATCACGCCGGTCAAAAGCATCGATCACGCAGAAGGCGGCTGCGACCGTGGGGATGCCCCTCCCGGCGCCACCCACTCGGCGAGCAACACGCTTCAAACCCACGTGAGCTTCGCATGTGCTCGGTCGGTCGTACTCTCGGTGTCATCGTGAAAGACACCGTCCGGTCGCCTTCGATGACGTCAACGATACGAACGCGCTCCTGGGTTCAGCGGGTAAGACGCCGCTTCGAGCGGGTGGCGCCGGGAGGGGCATCCCCATACGCCCCGCAGCCGCGTTAAGCGTGATCAGAGCTTTTGACGGGCGTGATCCTGCTTTTCGCGGCGAGGAGCGTATGGGGAGACCCGGCGACAGGACCCGCGAGTCTTCGATGTAGACGCGAGACCCAGTGAGCGTCGTGCAGGGAAGGCGAAGTGAGCGGGCGGGCCGCCTCAAGGCGGCCCCCACGTTGGTGTGAATATCGATCGCTAACGTCGCGCGGTTGACGATGACGGCTGCTGTCCCTCAACCGTGTAGGTCATGAAGCCGATCATCATCTCTTCCCAGGTCTGATCGCCCCAGCGTACGGTCTCGTTGGGGTTGGGGTTGGCGCGGTTCGCAGTGGAGTTGTCGAAGTGTGCGGTGACCCGCAGCGTCGATCCCTTCGGCAATGACAGCGGCTGCTTCAACCAGTAATCGCCCTGCCAGTTGAAGTCGTACTTCGGCACGCGCAGCACCACTTCGCTGCGACCGTCCGGATACGTCGCCGTATACGTCATGTCCTTGCCGCGGAAATGCATGTGCGGATGCATCGTCCAGATCTTCACGTCGTTCGTGAAGTTGGCTTCGGCCTCGACCAGGTGATTCGACTCGCCGGGGGGAATCGCGAACTGCGCGTTGGCGATGGCGGCGGTGCGCAGTTCCTGCTTCGGCGGCTCCTTCGTGAAGATGAATCCGATCTTCGAGCGATCCTTTCCAGGCGTGCCGTTGGTGGTGTAGTGCACCTGGAACAGCAGCGTCGATCCCGAGGGGATCCGCTTGGCGAGACCATCGGGATGCACCGGCGCGTCTTCGCCGACCGCCCAGTTGACCAGCATGTTCCCACCTGCAAAACGTGCGGCCCTGGTCAGCCCGGCGCGCTGATCGTCGGTGAGTTGGCGCGGCGCTCGCGCGGCCGGCGCGCTCGGCGTCTGCCCTTCGGGAACGATCGCCTTCACGTTCATCACGTTGGGCCGCCGGGTTCCCGTCGGCTCGATCACCGAGACGATGATGTGATGCACGTGCGCGCGATCGCCCGCACGCGCTTCGCCGGCCCGCATCCATCGGTCCTCGGTGAAGTTGGTCGGCACTTCGAAGTACTGGTAGTCGACCGTGCCACGCGCCGGGATCTCGAACTCGGTGGCCATCTCGAACACGGCGTCGGGCTTGCCGATCTGCCAGCCGTCGGCAAACTGCGGTGCGGCGGGCAGGTCGGTCGCGTTGCCTTCAGGCGCGCCGTCGCTCACCCATTTCACGATGGTGTCGATCTCGCGATCGCTCAAGCTGCGATCGTTGCGGAACGCCCCGACGTGCGGATCCGCGTGCCATGGTGGCATCACCCGATTCGATACCTTGTCTTTAATTGACGCCGCCCACGGACGGACGTCGCGATAGGTGATGAGCGCCATCGGGCCGATCTCGCCGGCGCGATGACAGGTGGCGCACTTCGAGTAGAGGATCGGCGCCACGTCCTTGGTGAACGTCGGCGAGGCGGCCTTGGCCGTCTGCGTCTGCACGCTGGATGACGCACTGGCAAGAATGATCAGGACGACGGCACCGATGCTGGCGATTCTCATGAGCGCTCCCGCAAGCCGACCTACCGAACGGTCGGACAGTCCATTCTACGGCGAAGTCGGGCGATCAGCGCAAAATTTTGCCGCTACGACGCCGGTTTGTGTCGCCAGAACGGGCGAATCGCGCGGTGACGAGGCACGATGTGCGCGCCGTACTCGTTGGCGAAAATACGCGTGACTTCGGCACCGAAGAAAAACACCTGTGCCGAGTAGTACACCCAGCCGAGCAAGGCCAGAACACTTGCGGCGCTGCCATACACCGACGCCCCGCCGGCGATCCCCACGAACGTCGAGATCGTCACAGTGCCGACATTGAAGAGCAACGCCGTCACGAGTGCGCCCACGCATGCATCACCCCACGCGACGTGCGCATCGGGCACGAACTTGTACACCAGCGTGAACACGGCCGTCGTCAACGCCAGACCGACGCCGAAGTTCACCGCTTGTAACAGCGCCGCGGGTATCGGAAGCGCGCCCTCGACGTAGGTCGCCACAGCGGCAATGGCGGTGTTCACGAGCAGCGACACGAACACGAGCAGGCCGGCGCCCACGACGATCAGAAAGGCATAGAACCTGTCGCTCACCATTGCCCGCGCCGACCCCAGGATCCCGGTGTCCTGCGACGGCGCCTGGACGCGCCACACGATATTCAACGACTCGCGCAGCTGGGTGACGAGGAAGGAGGCGCCAAGAAAGAGCGTGACGAGCCCTCCGACTGTCGCGACGATTCCACCAGTGGGCGTCGCCGCCTGCTTGAGCATCAGTTCGGCTGCCTGTGCACCTTCAGGACTCAGGAACCGCTCCAACCACGGCGACACTTGACCTCGCGCCGCGGCGCGCCCGATGAACAGGCCCGCCACACCGGTGATCACCACCAGCATTGGCGCCACCGAAAACAGCGTGAAGTACGCGAGCGCCGCCCCTAAACGTGCAGCGCCATCCGACGACCAGTCGGAATACGCGCGGTAGAGCAGCCCCGCGATCGTTCGGAGTCGCAGCGCCAACAGCGCCGTCAGCTGGCGCCGCAAGCCATACATCCGCTGCCGATGGACGGGGGCCGACGACGGCTGAACGGGCGGCTCGGCTGGATTCACGATTCCCCCCCGATCATCGTCGCCAGGTACGCCACGAGTCTGCAAGCTCAACGCTTGCGATGGAGCGTCGGCGCTATCGGACGTACACGGCCAGCCTCGGGAACGTGAACGTGCCCGCGACGTCGTCAACGATGTTGACCTGACACGTGTAGAGGCCGGGCTGGAACTGCGAGGCGGGCACTTCGAATTGGAACAGCGCCGCCTTGCGATCGGCGGCGTCGAGATCCGATCGCTCGACGAGTGGCGTCTCGAAGACTTTCACGGTGCCGCGATAGAACGACAAACTCGTTTTGAGGAGCGGACGCCCGCCGGTGGCAGCGGGGTCGTACACCTCGTAGTAGAAGTACATCTTTCCATCGCGATCGACGACGTGCGAGAGGCTGGGCAGCAGCTCGACGCCTTCGCGCACGAGCGGGCTCTCCGATCGTCGCCGCCCGTTCACCGGCCGGACCAAGGTGCTCAGCGTGACCGAGCTCACCTTGACGGGCGCCTGCTTCAGGTCGGGCACGAATACGCCCGTTTCAAACGATCCCATCGCGCCGCCGGCGTTCTCGCGCACCACCACTTTCACCGAGAAGCGTCCGGGCGGCAGCGTCAGCCCCGATTGATACAGCACCTGTCTCGACGACCGATTGCCTCCAGCGTCTGGCGGGATGTCGAGCGTTTCGCGCATGCGGCCGACAGGCCTTCCCTGTTCATCGCGAATCAACCCGAGCACGTCGAGCGTGCCCTTCTGCGGCGCATCGCGAAGACCGCCACCAGACACGGCCACCGACAGCGGGACGTAGTACCGATCGGCGGCGAGCCGGAACCATCCCGCCGACACCACGACAGGCAGGTCGGTTGCGGAGACGGGCGCGCTGATCTGCTCCTCGAGCTGTCGGTCGCGATCCTGCTTGCCGGTGTGAGCGAAGTCGCGATCGGCGTAGTAGCCGGGCCGCGCCTCGACGCGCAGATCGGCACGCTTCACGCGCACCGAGATGCGCCTGAACCGTCCGTCTTTCTGTGTGTTCGTGCTGCTGTATCCGATCAAGTAGTACGACGAGGTGTCGCGCTGCACCTGCGTGAAAGCCGCGCCGAAGTCGTTGGAGTCGGTGAACGCCTTGCCGCCGGTATCGGCGGCCAGCGTCTGGAGCGTGTCCTGCGACGCGAACAGCTGATCGAACTGCTGGTTGACGCCGCGGCCCGAGAACGCGTTCACGCCGCGAGCGCTGGCGCGCGACGCATCGCCTCCGGGCACCACGGCCTGCAAGCCGCGCGTGTCCACCGGATAGAGCGCCACGTTGGCGCGGACGGCGGCAGTGGTCGCCGCGCGCAACTCCACCTGGTTGTCGCCGCCGCTGCGCGTCATCCCGCCGCTGAAATACAGGATCGATTTCTTCTGCTCGATCGGCGCCAGCTCCTCCGACAGCGTGCGAATCGCGCGCAGACGCGCGTCGTTGTTGAACAGATCGTATTCACCGGTGTCGGCGGTAACCGCATCGCCAGTCGACGCGGTGGTCTCATCGGTGGCCGTCGTCTCCGCCGCTGGAGTCTCGAAGCCAACGGCGCTCACCGAAGAGAACTGCGACAGCGCGGTCTTCACCTGCTCGCGATCGGCGGTGAAATCGCTGACGACCTTGAGTGTCGTATCGATGGTCGCCACCGCAACCAGATCGGCGTCGACCATCTGCGTGTCGACGTAGTCCGCTGCCGCACGGCCCGCGCGCTCGAGATCCTCGGGCTGCATCGAGCTCAAGTCGAACAGCAGCACGATGAGCCGCCGGCCGGCGAGATCCTCGCGTCGCACCGGCGTCGCGGCCACATCGGCTGCGGGTGCCGCCTTGTCAGGCGTTTGCGTGCCCGCGACGAGCAGGGGCGGAATGGGCTGCGCCTTCGGCGGTGTAGTAGTGATCTCTTCGACGTTGAACGACACAATCTGCTGCGGACGGTTGTCTTCGCGAATCTCGAAATCGTTTGCCGTCAAGCCGCGCACCGGCGCGCCCGATTTATCTCGCACCACCACGTCGACGACGACGAGATCGACATTCGTCCGAAAAGCAGCCTGTTGCGCGAACGGCGATGCGTTCAGGCTGACGATCAGTGTGAGCACTGCGAGCGTGCGCGCGCTTGCCCTGAGCGAACGAAGCGAGTCGAAGGGCGCTGTCATCAGTATCTGAATCTCAAATTCAATTGCACGCTGCGCATCGGCTGCACCGAGATCACCTGGCCGAACGTCGGTGAATTCACCACAGTATCGATGGCCCCGTAGCGCACGGTGTTGAGAACGTTGTTCGCCTCGACGCGGATCGACACCACGCGATTGCCCGTCAGGCGCACGTCGCGACCAATCGCCGCGTTCAGCAGCTGCTGCCCCGGCCCGATGATCGTGTTGCGGCCCGCGTCGCCGAACGTGCCCGGCGCCGGCACCGTGAACGCATCGGTGTTGAAGAACCTGAAGAGCGTGGGATTGGCCACGGCGATATCGGCGCCGGTGTAATTGGCGCGCAGCGTGCCGTTGGTGCCGCGGGCGACGTCGGATGCCGCGCCCACCAGTCTCGCGGTGAATGGCGTGCCCGATTGGGCGGCGAAGTTGGCCGAGATCGACCAGTCACGCAGCAGACCGGCCACGGCCCCATCCGTGTTCAACCATCGCCGATTCGGACCAAAGGGCAGCTCGAACGTGAGGTCGCCGCTGAACTGATGACGTCGATCGAAGCTCGAGAGACCACGTTCCGCCCCCAGATCCCGATCGTCCTGTGCCACCACGCGCGCGCCGCCGCCGATATTCGAGGCATCGTCAATCGATCGCGCGAGCGTGTAGGTGATCGTGCCGCCGATGCCGCGCGTCGGCTGCCGTCGCAGACGGAACGTGCCGGCATGGAGGATCGAGTGGCCATCGGCACTTTGCCACAGGAATGGCTCGACGCCGGGTATGCGGAGACCATCGGGACCGCGGTTCGGGGCGCGCAGCACATCGAGGTCAACGCCGCGCGTGCCGGTGTATCCCGCGCCCAGCTGCCAGAGCCGGCCGACGCTGCGGGTGAGGTCGACATTCCAGGTGTGAATCACGCCGAGCTGATAGTTCTTGTCGACGCCGTAGTTGTTGGTGGTCGTCGACGATCCGATGTTGGCAAACGGATCGGCCAGGATGATCGGCGCGACAAGCGTGCCGATGCTCGTGTCGGTGGACGCGAACGGCGGCTGCGCGACGAGCTGACGGGCAATGGTCGCGTAGGAGCCGTTGTTGAAGCTGATGCCGTAGCCGCCGCGCACGATCGTCCGCTGCGATGCGCGCCAGGCCACACCCACACGCGGCGCCACGTTGTTGAGATCGTTGTCGATGAGCGCGGGCGGGAACGCGCCCGTGAAGAGCCCCGTCCCGCCTGATATCACCGGCGCCGCTGCCGTGAAGCCGTTGGTGACATCGAGATTGACCATGTGTCCGTTGGCTTCGGTGAACGGTCGCACGATCTCGTAGCGCACGCCGAGATTGAAAGTGAGATTGCTGCGCGCGCGCCAGTCGTCTTGCGCGAACAGACTGTAGGACTGCCCGTGCAGGACAACGTTGCCGGGTCCGAATTGCACCGTCGCCTGCTGAGGGAGACCCAACAGGAAATCGGCGAAGTCGAGGCCGGTGCCGCGCGCCACTTGAGCGCCGTTCGCCGAGTAGAGCCCGGTGAATACGAACGACCCGCGCGCGTCGGCATCGGTACGACCGCTCGAGGTATCGAAGCGCACCTCACCGCCGATCCGGAATGCGTGTCGATTGAACGGCCGCGTCATCGTGTAGCCCAGTTGCACGCGCCGATCGCGGCGCTGACTGGGCGTGAGATCGCGAAGGCCCGTGAAGGTCGAGAACGACAGACTGGGTACGCCCCAATCAAATGGATCGGTGGACACGCCGGTGATTCCCGCCAGCGCTGCGGCGTTCGTCACGCCGGCGAAGCCGTTGCGCGTCTCGGACGAGGTGCGCGTGACGGTGGCCTGCAGGTTGTGGATCGCGCGTCCGTGCAGCACGTTCACCTGCACGGGTACCGACACGCTCGAATTGCTGTTGGTGCCGCCGAGCGTGGGAAACACGTTCACCGCATCCGAGTCGTTGCGGCGGTACTGCACCTGCGCGTTCAACACGACCGTCGTACCGGTGACGCCGCGTCCGCGCCCGCCGCCGCCACGTCCGCCGAATCCACCGAAGCCCCCGCGGCCGCCGCGACCGCCCCCGCGCTGCCCTGCCGCGTTCGAGAAGTTGTGCGTCAGGCGCGCGCTGAACCCGTCCGAGGTGTTGAGCGATGTCGTGGTCCGTCGAAAGTTCTGCGCCGTCCCAGGCAGATTGGGCAGCGGGATGTACTGCAGCAGCGCCAGCGCGCCAGGATCGATGCGACCGGTTGGGACGCGGCCGTTCGCAAACGGCAGCCCAGTGCTCGGATCGACGACGGCAGCGCCGGCTCCGAAATCGCCCGCACGCAGAGCGGCTGTTGGAACCGTCGCATATTGATCCACCAGATTGCTCGAGCGGCCGCCGTTGTAGTTGAAGAAGAACGTCGTGCGCGAACCGTCGTACCTGGGCAGACGCAGCGGACCACCCACTGTCGCGCCGAACTGCTGCCGCGTGTAGTCAGGATTCGATTGACCGTTCGCGCGCAGCGGATACGGCGCTGCGTCGAGAGCAGATCCTCCGAAGGTGTACGTCGCCGATCCCTGCACGGGATTCTGTCCGCGACCGCGTCCAAGCAACGCGCCGCGTCCACCACCAGGCACGCCGCCTCCACCACCACCGCCACGTCCGCCACCACCAAACCCGCGTCCGCCACCGCCGCCAGCTCCGGGCCCACCGGGACCACCCTGCGCAAGGCCACCGCCGCCGAACTGACCGAAGCCACCGGCGCGACCTTGTGTATCGAATCCGTCGGGACGCTGAGATCCCGCGGCATCGAACTCGCCGCGCCCGAGTGCATCGAGCCGATCGCGCAGCTGTCCGCGATCGAGGTTTGCGGCATCACCAGTCACCGCAACGACATTCGTCTCGGCGTTGGTGGAGAATCCCGGCGGCAGCAGACGCGTCGCCGGATCCGATTCTTCGATCGTCGTGCTCGCGGTCTCTGCGGCGCCGGCCGTCTCGGCCTGTACGACTTGGAGTTGAGAGAACCGCGCTTGAGCGCCGCCCGCGCCGGGTGCGGCACCGCGACCGCGCGCCTCTTGACGCGGCGCAGTTGCCGCGGGAGCCGATGCGGCGGTGCCAGCGACCGGCGCTGCCGACTGCACGCGCGATCGCAGGATCAACTGCAGGTTCAATGTCCGCGTGCACTCTCCGGGGGTTCCTGATTCCGAGGCATTGGATTCGGCCACCGACACGTTCTGCTCGACGGTCGCGAATGCAGGAAGATCCGCCGTGATGCGGTAGTCGCCCGCCGGCAGCCGCAAACGATATGTGCCCGCGAGGTCAGTGGCCGTGGCCGACACCACGCCGCCCTCGCGCGTCGCCATCAGCGACACTCCCGGCAACGGCGTCGTCCCGTTCGACACCCGACCAGTGACTACGCACGTCGCGGACGGTCGGGGTACCTGCGCGAGCACGAACGTGGTTGTGCCCGCAATCACCGCGAACGATGCGGCGCCGACCTGTCGCAACACGTGCTGCCGTTGAGATTTCGCGGTCACATCCTCCGCACCATAATCACACGCGGGCCCGATTCACGCCTATTCAGCCACGTTTCTTGTGTTTCGCCCACGACAGCCGTGTGACAACTCGACGTGCGTACGTGGCCGTCCGGCTTCATCCGGACCATCCCGACCCTGCCATCGTTTTGTCACTTGCGAATCACAGCCCACCCACGTCATCGCTATACGATCGAAGATGGAAAGATGGCAGAACGGCCGACGGTTCTGGTTGTCGAAGACGAGACGCATATCCGCGAGCTCGTGGCGTTGCACTTGCGCCTCGAGGGGCTCGCCCCTAACGAAGCCGCGGACGGCGACGGCGGTCTTGCACAGGCGCGAACGCAGAAGTTCGATCTCATCATCCTCGACCTGATGCTCCCCGGCCTCGACGGCGTGACGGTGTGCCGAGCCATTCGCCGCGACTCACCCAACGCCGACACACCGATCCTGATGCTGACCGCGCGCCGCGAGGAGTCGGACAAGGTGCTCGGGCTCGACAGCGGCGCCGATGATTACCTCACCAAGCCGTTCGGCATACGCGAGCTGCTGGCGCGCATCCGTGCGCTGCTTCGCCGCGGCGAAACCACTCGCGCCCGCGTCGCGTCCGGAAATCATGCGGGCCCGATCGAATACAAGCACATCGAGATCGATCCGGCGCGGCGGCGCGTACGAATCGGCAGCATCGACGTCGATCTCACCTTCAACGAATTCGAACTGCTCTACGTGCTGATCTCGAACCCCGGCATCGTTTTCAGCCGCGAGGGGCTGCTGAGCAAAGTGTGGAAGGATCAGACGTTCGTCACGGTGAGAAGCGTCGACACCCTGGTCAAACGTCTTCGCAAGAAGATCGAGGCGGATCCCGCGAACCCCAAAGTGATCCTCACCGTGTGGGGCGCGGGCTATAAAGCCGCGGATGTCTAACCCGCGTTGGTATCAAAGTCTCTACTGGCGCATCGCTCTGGGCCTCTTCGCCTTTCTGGCGTTGATGCTCGCCGCAGAAGCCGGACTCTTCCTCTGGCTCACCGATAAGATCGCGGGATCGTTCCCGGCTCGTTCCCCCCGACGGCTCGCCGTGCTCGTCGCCTCTGATGTCGGCGCCGCGCTCGCCGCCAATCGCAATCTCGATCTCGAGCCGTATTTGCACGAACAGTACGGCGATGCGCTGCAGACGTTCGTGATCATCATGGACGATGGGCGCACGCTCTCGAATCATGACGATGTCCCGTCCCCGCTCGTCGAAGCCGTGCGCGAGGAGATCGAGTATCTCGAGTCTCTGGGTGCCAGGCGGTTCGCGCGACGATGGGGCGGCAACGCGGCATCAAGCGACGATCCCAACGCATCTCCGCCCAATCCCCCTTCCGATCGCGGCCCGGATGCGCGCGGAGGCGGTCCCGATCTTCGCGGCGGACCCGGCCCGCTCGGTGGAGGCTTTCGCGCGCGGCGCGGCCGCGAGTTCGCGCCGATCCTCGTGGCCGGCATGCCCGTCGG
>Ga0075425_100000614_pt1 | contig 33734 bp, 28 predicted proteins | sample SoiMethybrSBSTD4_FD_75300 | JGI IMG/M metagenome (GOLD analysis project Ga0075425, IMG submission 75300) | Bulk soil microbial communities from a Populus tree surrounding site in Tennessee, USA - Soil MetaG P. TD hybrid SBSTD4 | ecosystem: Environmental > Terrestrial > Soil > Tree plantation... | reverse complement strand
AACATGACCGGCTGGATCGTCGAGAAGACCAGCAGGTCCGGCTGGCGCCAGAAGTGGCGGAGGTTCCGCATCGTCACCACCGCCGTGTCGATCACGCTCGCCTCGGCTGCCCGTGGCGACGGCGCATGCGCGCGCGTGCGCGGGCGAGCAGGTTCCACGACCGTCTCGGCGGGCACGGCGGCTGCGGTCTGCGCCTCGCCGTCCTCGCTCAGCGCCTGACCGGTCAGCTGCAGGAACACGTCGTCGAGCGTCGGCCGCCGCAGCCCCATGTCGCTGACGCCGATCCCGGCCTGGCGGAGCTCCGCGGCGGCCTCCTCGACGAGCACGAGGCCATCTCGGGGCGCCGGCAGGGTCAGCCGATTCGGCCGCCCGTCCTGCTCGGGAGCGCCGCAGCCGACGCGAAGCAGCGCCGCCTCTGCCTCGACGCGCTGCCCCACATCGGTCAGCTCCACCTCGAGGATCTGGCCGCCGACGCGGTCCTTGAGCTCGCTGCCCGTCCCTTCTGCGATCACCCGGCCGTGGTCGATCACCGCGATCTCGTCGGCGAGTTGGTCTGCTTCTTCGAGGTACTGCGTCGTCAACAGGATCGTGGTTCCCTCGCGGCGAAGGTCGCGGACGATCTCCCAGATCTCGTTGCGACTGCGAGGATCGAGGCCGGTCGTCGGCTCGTCCAGGAACAGCACACGCGGCTGCGTCAGCAGGCTGGACGCCAGGTCGAGTCGCCGTCGCATCCCGCCCGAGTACGTCTTTGCGGTCCGGTCAGCGGCGTCGGCGAGCTCGAAGCGCTCGAGCAGCTCCGATGCCCGCTGGCTGGCCTGCGCGCGCGAGAGCCGGAACAGGCGCCCGAACATCTCCAGGTTCTCGCGGCCGGTCAGCAGCTCGTCGACCGCCGCGAACTGGCCGGTCAGCGCCAGCAGCTCGCGCACGCGCGCCGGCTCGGCGACGACGTCGCGCCCGAGCAGCTCCGCCCGTCCCGCATCCGGCACGAGCAGCGTCGCCAGGATGCGGACGAGCGTCGTCTTACCCGCCCCGTTGGGGCCAAGCAGGCCGAACACCATCCCCTCGGGGACCACCAGATCGACGCCGGCCAGCGCCCTCGTCGACCCGAACCACTTGACCACGCCGGCGACCCGGACCGCGGGCGGCCGGTCGCCCCGTGATCCGTTGGACTCAGGCTGCGACAACGAGCTCGGGCGTTAGGGGTGCACCCATGATCCGTAGCCTACGTCGAGGCGAATCGACTGCAACACCTGGAACGTGGTGCTCTCGGTGAACACGTCGGCTGCGGCGAGGACGCCGGTGTACTTCTCGATCACAGGCGCGGCTGCCGTGGCGACCATCTCGTCGAGGCCGCCCCTGAACGCCGCCCAGGGGTTCTCGCCGTACTTCTCGAAGTAGCGGGTCAGGTCGGCGCTATCGATCGCCTTGCGGGAGCTCTCGGCGATGTCCGCCATGTACTGCTGGTGCAAGGCGATGTCCTCGCGTGTGCCGAGCCGGCCGAGGTGGCCGCCAATGAAGTGCTTCCAGGGGTAGCCGAGCGCCTGGTCGGGTGCCTCGAGGTAGCCGGGAATGTCCTCGGTCAGGTTGGACTGGAAGACCGGCGCCCAGCCCGGATTGACGATGTCGATCAGCATCAACGCGTCGTGCTCCGGGAGGTGGATGATGATGTTGTCGGGCGAGTGATTGGCGCCGTGCCATGCCAGGTCGATCCGCTCACCGCCGATCTCCAGGGTGCGGCGGTCCTGGAAGGTCTCCTCGTTCGGCGGCCGGGCCGGGTCGTTGTCGCGCACCAACAGCCGCCGCGTCTCCTCGTGCCCGATGCGGGTCACGTTCCTGTCGAAGAGTGACGACGCGCCGGCATGGTCGGCGTGATGGTGCGAATACACCAGGTGCGTGACCTTGTTGCTGACGCCGTTGGCCGATGCGATCTCGTCCACCGCCCGCTGGATGTTGTTGCCGATCGTCGGCGGCGCGTCCAGCAGCACCACGCCGTCCGACGTCGTCAGAAACGCCGACACGTAGGTGCCGTCGGTGATCCAGTACAGGTTCCGCTCGACCCGGCCGACGTAGTAGCCCTGGGCGTTCAGCGCCGGCCCGAGCGCCGATCGTGGCACCGGTGCGTAGTCGGGCAGCGCGTTTGTCTCAGTGGTGCTCATTGCTCCTCCTCGGGGGTGTACCGCACGACAAAGACCTTGATGTGAGTTCCGTCAGGCTGCGACGCGAACGCGGCGGCACGGGCGATCACACCGACCGGCTCTTGAGCACCGGGATCGACGACGAGGCGCACGGCCGTTTCGGGCTGATGGGCGCGTCGACTCGCGGCTCGGGCTCGGCCTGGGCCGGCTGTGACTCGATCACCACGGCGGCGAGCACCGCGCCGAGTGCGGCGCCCGCGGCGAGGGCGTAGAACGCGATCTGGAAGCCATGCACGAGCGCCGAGCCGTTGAGGGCGGTGGCCAGGCCGTTGGAGTTCACGTAATTGTTCGTGGCCGTCGTCGCGATCGTCGTGGCGGCCGCGACGCCGATCGCCCCGCCGATCTGCTGGCTCGTGCTGATCAACCCTGACGCGATTCCGGCATCCGCCGGGCGGACTCCGGTGAGTGCGCCGATCGACATCGGTATGAAGGCGAAGGCCAGCCCGAGGCCGCTGATGATGAAGCCGGGGAAGAGATTGCGGAAGTAGTGACCGTGCACCGGAACCTGCGCGTAGAGAACGAGCGCCACCGCGGAGAGCGCCAACCCGACCGGCAGCACCCTTCTCACTCCGAGTCTCGTCACGAGCCCCTGCGAGACCGCCGAGCAGGCGATGGTCGTCAGCGTCAGCCCGATGTAGGCGACCCCGGTCTTGAGCGCCGAGTAGTGCAGGACCTGCTGCATGTACAGCGTCAGCAAGAAGAACTGTGAGAAGACCGAGCCGCTCGTGATCAGGGCGGCCAGGTTCGATCCCGCGAGTGTCCGCAGCCGGAAGATGCGCAGCGGTAACAACGGCGCCTTGGAGCGCGACTCGATCACGAAGAAGCAGACGATCAGCACTCCGGAGCCCGTCAAGAGGCCGATGGTCGCGGCAGTGGCCCACCCGTGCTGCGTGGCCCGAGTCATCCCGTACACCAGCAGCATCAGCCCGGCCGTGATCGTCGCCGCACCGGCGAGGTCGAAGTACCGATAGGGCAACTCGGCGCGGCTCTCGCGTACGAGCACAGGCGTGACCGCCAGGGCAGCGGCGCCGACGGGCACGTTCACGAAGAAGATCCACGGCCAGCTGAACGCGCTGGTCAAGACGCCTCCCAGCAGCACTCCGACGGCGCCACCGCTCCCCGCCACGGCGCCCCAGATCCCCAGTGCGCGGTTGCGCTCGCGACCCTCCTCGAACGTTGTGGTCAGGATCGACAGGGCGGCGGGCGACATCATGGCGGCGCCGAGACCCTGCAAGCAGCGAAACGCGATCAGCGAGGCCTCCGACCAGGCGAGCCCATTCAGCAGCGAGCTGACCGTGAACAGGGCCAGTCCCGACATCAGCAGGCGCCGGCGTCCGAACAGATCCGCGAGCCGTCCACCGAGCAGGAGGAACCCGCCGAAGAAGATCGAGTAGGCGGTGATGACCCACTGCAGGCTCTCCTGCGAGAAGTGCAGGTCGGTCTTGATCGACGGCAGGGCCACGTTCACGATCGAGATGTCGAGCACGACCATGAACTGCGCGGTCACGATCACGCCAAGCGCGAACCAGCGGCGGCGGTCGTCCGCCCCGACTGCCGGATGTGTCACGATTTCGGCCGACATCGCAACCCCTCAGAAGCCGACGGACTGCCGGACGAGAACGATGTGGATGCGCCCGGGATTCTCCTGGTGGATCTCGAGGAGCTTCCCGATCTGGCTGTTCTGCCCGTAGGCGGCGTACGCCCGCGCGTCTTCCAGGGGGAGACTGTGCTCTGCGATCCGCTGACGGGCCCGCTCCGCGCTGGGCACGAGTTTCTGCGCACCGACGACGAAGATGACGTGTGCGGCACCCCACACGTAGGAGGCCAGCTGGCTGCCGGAGGCAGATGCGATGACGAGCGTCCCATCGCGGGTGATCGCATGAACGCTGCCAAGCGCGAAGTCGGGCTGGCCGGCGATTGCCTTCATCTCCTGCAGCTGGGTGGCGAAGTCGAGCGCCATCATCTGGTTGCGCGCCGACTGATAGACACCGTCCTCGTTGACCGCCGCCGCGATACCAGCCTCCTCGAGCGTGACCGAGGTGTTGGTCATCACGGACGCGCCTTCGGGGATGCGGGCGAGGACGGCCTCGCGGGCGGCATCGAGGCTGTCCACGACCTCCACGCTGAATCCATGCTCCTCGAGCGCGACCACGGTGGCGGCGAGCGTCTCCTCGTCGGGCAGCGTCGTGAAGCGGCCAGGTTGGTCGACGGTGGTCATTCGGCGTCCTCCTTTCGGACTACGACCGAGCATGCCGAACGGGGGGTGCTGATCGCATCCGCCGATGGCCAGTCGTTCCAGCCGGTTGGCACCCGTGTAACCTGACTCACCAGCGAGATGCCCAACCTTTCCCTCGTCAGCCGCCGTGCGACGTCGCTAACGGGCCGTCGCAGCGAATGCGACGCGCTCGACCGGCTGATCGAGGCCGTCGGCGCGGGTGAGAGCAGGGCGCTGGTGGTCCGTGGTGAGCCGGGCGTCGGCAAGACGGCGCTGCTCGAGTACGTCGTCGAGCAAGCGCCGGAGTACCGAGTGGTGCGCGCGGCCGGCGTGGAGTCCGAGATGGAGCTCGCCTTCGCCGGTTTGCATCAGCTGCTGGCGCCGATGCTGGATCGCCTCGAGGGGCTGCCCGCACCGCAGAGCGACGCGCTCCGGACGGTGTTCGGCCTCTCCGCCGGCCGTGCGCCGGATCGCTTCTTCCTCGGTCTCGCGGTGTTGAGTCTGCTCTCCGACGTAGCGGAGCAGCAGCCGCTGCTCTGCGTGGTGGATGATGAGCAGTGGCTCGACCGCGCGTCAGCCGAGGTGCTTGCCTTCGTCGCGCGTCGTCTCGACCGGGAGTCGGTCGGCTTGATCTTTGCCGCGCGCGCCGTCAGCGATGAGCTCGCCGGCCTGGCGGCGCTTGGCGTCGAGGGGCTGAGCGACGCGGACGCCGGCGCGCTATTGGACTCGCTCCTGTCCGCACCCCTCGATCCGCGCGTCCGTGAGCAGATCGTCAGCGAGACGCGCGGCATACCGCTCGCGATGCTGGAGGTGCTTCGTGATGTCACCCCGGCAGAGCTCGCGGGTGGCTTCGGGCTCGCCCGCGGCGTTCACGCATCCAGCAGCATCGAAGAGACCTTCCGGCGCCGGGTCGACGCGCTTCCGTCCGATTCGCGGCGCCTCGTGCAGCTCGCGGCGGCCGATCCGGTCGGCGATCCGCTGCTCGTCTGGCGCGCGGCCGACCTGCTCGGTCTATCGACGGACGCCGCCACGGCACCGGAGCAGGCCGGCCTGCTTGAGCTCGGTACTCGCGTGCGCTTCCGCCATCCGCTGGTGCGCTCGGCGGCCTACCGATGGGCGTCGCTGCAGGAGCGCCAGGACGTGCACCGCGCCCTGGCCGCGGTGACCGACCCCGAGATCGATCCAGACCGCCACGCCTGGCACCGAGCCCACGCCGCCGCCGGCCCCGACGAAGACGTCGCCGAGGAGCTCGAACGCTCCGCGGCCCGGGCGCAGGCACGCGGAGGCCTGGCCGCGGCCGCGGCGTTTCTCGAGCGCTCCGCCGAGCTGACGCGCGAACCCGGGCGCCGCGGGGAACGCCTGCTCGCAGCTGCCCGGGCGAAGCGGGATACCGGGGCGTTCGACGCCGCGCTCGGGCTTCTGGCCTCGCTCGAGGCGGAGCAGCTGGATGCCTACTCAGCGGCGGAAGCGGAGCACCTGCGCGGGCAGATCGCCCTTGAGCAGCAGCGCGGCGGCGACGCGCTTCCGCTGTTGCTGAGCGCCGCACGACGCCTGGCGCCGCTCAACGTTCGTGTGGCTCGCGAAACGCACCTGGAGGCGCTGGTGGCGGCACTGTGGGCCGATGACCTCGATACCCCCGGCGGGCTGCTGGCGGCCGCAGAGGGCGCGCGTGATGCCCCGGTCGGTCCCGAACCGACCCGCGCGGTGGACGTGCTGCTCGACGCGCTTGCGATCCGGTTGACGGAGGGCTATGAGACGGCTCTGCCGGTGTTGACCCGTGCGCTCGAGCTGCTTCTCGGGCAGGACGTCGGCCGTGACGAGGTCGGCCGATCGCTCTGGCTCGCCACCTCCAGGTCGACCCAGGCGATCGCCGTCGAGCTGTGGAACGCAGACGCCGTGCATACCCTGGCCACGCGCCAGCTCGAGGTGGCCCGTGAGGCGGGCGCGCTCGTCCAGCTGCGCCTCGCGCTGAACTTTCTTGGTGCAAGCCTGGTTCAGTCGGGGGAGCTATTGAAGGCGGAGCTGCTCTTCGACGAGGATCGCCTCGTCGCCGAGGCGACCGGCAACCAGCCCGTGACCTACAGCGAGTTGCTGCTCGCGGTCTGGCGCGGCCAGGAGGCGAAGGCGACCGAGCTGCTCACGGCCACACTGCGCGAGGCGGGCGTGCGCGGGATGGGCCGCTTCATCAGCGCCACGACCTACCTCGAGACGGTGCTCGGCAACTCCCTCGGCCGTTACGACCTGGCACGCGATGCCGCGTGGCGGGTATTCGAGAGCGATCACATGGGGCTCGGGCCGGTCATCGTGCCGGAGTTGGCCGAGGCAGCGTCGCGGACTGGTGACGCTGCACGCCTGAACGCCGCACTCGACTGGGTCACCGAGCGGGCCGAGCTGACACCGACCGACTGGGCGCGCGGCATGCAGGCCCGGGTGCGTGCCCTGTCCAGCGATGGCGAAGACGCGGAGGCGTGCTACCGCGAAGCGCTCGAGCGCCTCGGCCGCAGCCGCCTCCGTATCGAGCTCGCCCGCACGCATCTGCTGTACGGCGAGTGGCTGCGACGCGAGCACCGGCGCGTCGACGCCCGCGAGCAGCTGCACGCCGCGGAGCACATGCTGTCGACGATGGGCGTCGAAGCGTTCGCCGACAGGGCCCGCCGTGAGCTGCAGGCCACGGGCGAGACCGTCCGCAAACGCCGCGTCGAGACGCGCGATCACCTGACAGCGCAGGAGGCCCAGATCGCGCGGCTGGCGCGCGACGGATTGACGAACTCCGAGATCGCCGTCCAGCTGTTCATCAGCCCGCGCACGGTCCAGTACCACCTGCGCAAGGTGTTCCAGAAGCTCGGCATCAGCTCTCGCGTCGAGCTCGACCGCGTCCTTCCCGGTGACGGTCCGTCGAGCGGAAGCAGCCCTGGAGGTGGTCGTTGACCACCCCGACGTTCTGCATGAACGCGTACACGCTGGTCGGCCCGACGAAGCGGTAGCGCTGCGACTTCAACGTCTTCGCGAACGCCTCGGCCTCCGGGGTCGTGGTCGGAAGTTCGGCGAGGGATCTCGGCGCCCGCCTGCGGGTGAGCTGGTACGACCTCGCGAGCTCCGCGAGCCGGGGTGATGCGGCCATCATCGCCCGGGCGTTGTCGACGGTGGCCTGGATCTTGGCGCGGTTGCGGATGATCGACGCGTCGTGCACCAGGCGATCGATGTCACGGTCGGTCAGAACGGCGACCTTCGCGATGTCGAACTCCCGGAATGCTTCTCGGAATGCGTCCCGCTTTCCGAACACCACCGCCCAGCTCAGCCCGACCTGGAAGACGCCGAGCGTGAGCGCCTCGAACAGCGCGGATTCGTCGTAGGTGCGGGTGCCCCAGACCTGGTCGTGGTAGCGGCCCAGCGCGGTATCGCCATCACCTGCCCAGCGGCAGCGCGGCTTCCCGTCGTACCCGATGATCACGTCGGTGCTCATGCCGATCAGCCGAGGTCGACACTGCAGGATGTGCCGCCCCGCCGCATCGCACGGTCAGGCCATCTCGTAGTCGCGGGGCTAGCCCGCGCGCGCCTCGCGATACATCCTCGCCAGCGACTGCAGGAGCTTCCATCCGATCACGCCGTTCGACTCGACCAGCGGCCGGAAGTCCCAGAAGGTGACCCCGTAGCAGCCGAGCTCGCTGGTGGCGGTGATCGTCGCCAGCCGCGCGCCCTCGTCGATCAGTGCGATCTCGCCGAAGTAGTCGCCCGGCCCCAGCGTCGAGTACTCCTTGCCGGCGACGAACACCGTCGCCTCGCCGGACTCGATCACGTAGAACGCCGCCCCACCGGAGCCCTCCTGCACGACCGTCTCCCCGGCCGGGAAGGTTCGCTGCTTGAACAGGCGGGCGATCTGCTTCACCTCGCGCTGGTTCAGGTCCGCGAACAGCGGCACCCGCTGCAGCGCGTCGACGGGTGCGCCGGTCACGTCGCCATCCTCGCCACCGTCACGACCCCGATCGCGTCACCGCCCGGCACTGCAGCAGGTGCAGCTTGCCGTCGGCGAACGCCCATTCGATGTCGCGCGCGGGCCCGTAGATCTGCTCGCAGCGGTCGGCCAGCCCGTTCAGCTCGGCCAGCTGTCCGTCGTCGAGGCAGAGCTGCTCGACCAGCTCGGGCGGCACCTCCTGCTCGAACGTGCCGCCCTCCGGCAGCGTCCGGATCGCGATCTTCTTGAACCCCGGCGTTCGCTGCAGCACCTCTCCCGAGCGATGGATGCGGTAGCTGTCCGGGATCACCTGGCCCGCCACCACCGCCTCTCCCAGCCCCCAGCTGGCCTCGATCATGCGCTCGTCCGCGCCGTTGATCGGGTTCCTCGTGAACATCACCCCGGCGCTCTCTGGATCGAGCAACGCCTGGACGACGACGCCGACGCTGGGCCGGGTGAACAGCCCGACCCGCTGGCGGTAGCTGATCGCCGAGTCGGAGTTCGCCGACCACCAGATCTCGCTCAGCGCCGCGCCCAGATGCTCCGACGACGGCACGTTCAGCAGCGTCAGATGCTGACCGGCGAAGCTGGCCTCGGCACCGTCCTCATCCACGGCCGACGAGCGCACGGCCAGCGGGCCGCCCAGCGGCCGCGCCGTCTTCGCCACCTGCTTGATGGCGCGGTCGTTGCCGGCTGCCACCGCCTCGACGATCGCGCCGGACAGCGCGAACCCCGGCGGCACCGGCAACCCATCCCGGATCGCCTGTCCCAGCCCCACGGCCTTGGAGCCGTACAGCGCGGTCTCGTGCGCCTTCACCAACGGCACGGTGCCCTTCACTCGACCACCGTCACCTCGCCGGCGTCACCGTCGACGCGCACGCGCACCCCGTCCCCGATCCGACCTGTCGCCTCGCGCGTACCGACCACGCCGGGGATGCCGTACTCGCGCGCCACGATCGCCGAGTGCGAGAGCAGCCCGCCGCTGTCGGTCACGATCGCCCCCAGCAGCGGCAGCAGGATGTTGAAGGCCTCGGTCGTCGACTGGGTCACGAGCACGTCTCCGGTGACGATCCGGTCGAACTCCGACGGACCCGCGATCAGCCGGGCCGGCCCTTCGTAGATACCCGGGCTGGCTGCCAGCCCGCGCAGCACCTCCTCGTCGTGCTCGGCCTCGGAGCTGCCGAACAGGTGACCGAGCGCGATGCCGGTGGCACGCATCAGCCGGGCCACGTCGGGCGGCAGGCCGGAGGCGTCCGGCGGCGGTGGCGGCGGGTCGCCCAGCGACCGTGGCGCCGCTTTCGGGTCGCGCGTCGTGCGCTCGGTGGCACGGGCGGCCAGCTCGTCGGCCGAGGGGCCGGACCCGTCCGCGACCAGCGAGCACATCTCGTCGAACCCGGCATCGATCAGATGCACCGGCTCGTGGATCAGCCCCCGCTCCGCGACGCGGCGCCCGCCCTCGAGCACCGCCCGGCGCATCAGGCCCGATGCCCAGATGTCGCTGAAGACGCCGCGCTCGTCGCGCAACCGGTAGGTCAGCCGTGCCTCGCCGAGCAGCTCGTCGAACTCGGCACGGTGCTGCTCGGGCACCTTGCCGCGGATGTCGGCGACCGCCGCCTCCACGTCGGCGCCCTCGAGATCCCGTCCGGCCACCGCTATCTGGATCGCGCGCACCAGCGCATCCGGCATCGCGAGTGCGTACGGCTCGGAGATGTCGAACCCGTCCAGCAGGCGGTATCCGACCAGATCGAGGTACCCGGACACCGCCTCGCCGGCCTCGCCGTCGAGCGCGCGCAGCTCAGTGAGCACCTGGGCTGGGTCGTCGCCGGACGCGAGCAGCTCGCGCGCCCGCGCATCCGCCTCGAGCGCGGCGATCAGGCGCTCTAGCTCGGCCGAGGCGCCGGCCGACACGGGCGCCGTGCCGCGCATCAGGCCAAGCAGCTCGGCCGGCGGCACGTCCGTCCAGTCGCCCACGTGCGCCAGGAAATCCCCGGTCGGGACGACGGCCGAGGCCGTGTAGCGCATGTGCTGCGCGATCATCGCCGCGTGGTGGTCACGGCAGCGCGTCAGGTACTCGACCAGCTCCTGGTCGGAGAGGACGGCGGGATCGACCGACTGCACCGCCTGGTGCGCCCGGATCGACTCCGGCTTGACGCGCTCATCCCAGTCGCGGAGCTGCTCGCGCCAGAGCTTGCCCTGCATCACCTCCGTGGCGCGCTCAAAGCGGGCGGGGACCTCCTCGTCAGCGACCGGCACCATCGACCGGTAGCCGAACCCGTGGACGTACGCCGATGCCAGCGAGCCCATCAGCATCCCGTAGAAGCGCGCGAAGTCGCCGGTGCCGCGCGCGAACGCCGCCGGATGCACCTCCTGCCAGTAGCGCGTCATCGGCCGCGGGAAGTGCACCGGGTCGCGTTCCCAGTAGCCTGGAGCCGGAGGCTCGAATCGCAGCTCCGCCACGGTATCTGCGTTCGTCATCGGACGTCCTCTCGGTAGCGGGTGAGGCGGTGAGCATACCGACCGCCGGGCCTTCCGCGAGCGCCAGCGCTTGACATGTGACCATATGGTCACATATAGTCCCCGCATGGACGACGACGCGGTCTTCAAGGCGCTGGCCGACCCCACCCGGCGGCACCTGCTCGACCGGCTGCACGAGCGCGACGGGCGCACGCTCTCGGAGCTCGAGTCGGAGCTGGAGATGTCCCGCTTCGGCGTGATGAAGCACCTGCGCGTGCTCGAGGCCGCGGGCCTCGTCGTCGCCCTCCGCTCGGGCCGGGAGAAGCTGCACTACCTGAACCCGGTGCCGATCCGGCTGATCCACGACCGGTGGATCGACAAGTACACCGAGGGCCACGTCTCCGCGCTGGCCCGGCTGAAGACGACACTGGAGGACACCGCATGACCACCATGACCGCGACCACCACGCAGGTCTACCAGCTGTTCATTCGGGCAACGCCCGAGCAGATCTGGGAGGCGATCACGACGCCCGAGTTCACCGCCCAGTACTTCTACGGCGCCCGCATCGAGGTGACCGGCGAGCGGTACCTGTCACTCGGCCCCGATGACAGCGTCTGGGGCGACGACCCGGTGCTGGAGTTCGACCCGCCGCGGCGGCTGGTGCACGGCTGGCGCTCGCTCTACTCGCCCGAACTGGCGGCCGAGAAGGCCAGCCGCGTGACCTGGGAGATCGAGCCGCAGGACGGCGGCTACTGCATGCTGCGCGTTGTGCACGATCAGCTCGAGGGCGCTCCCATGACTGCCGAGGCCGTCTCCGGCGGCTGGATGATGGTGCTGTCCGGCCTGAAGACGCTGCTCGAGACCGGCAAGCCTCTGGCCGGGTAACACCTGGCCCCGTGCGCGGCGGCGTCGGGCCGCCGCCGCGCACACCGCACCGGGTTCACGCCCGACGATCGCCAGGCTCGCTAGCGGGGCTCCGGCGGCGGGTGCACCGGCTCGGCGTCGGGTCGCGGATTGTTGCCGATCGTGAAGTGGTCGAGGTCGGACTCGCTCATCCCGAACATGTGGCCGAGCTCGTGCAGCAGCGTGTCGTGGATCTGGCGGTGCAGCGCCGCGCGGTCGCCCGACACGCGCATGATCGGCCGCCGGTAGAGCGTGATCTCGGACATCACGTCGCTGCCGCGGCGCTGCGACTGGTAGACGCCGAACACGCGCGGCTCGCCGGCCCGCTCCTCCTCGACGGTGATGGCCACGTTTTGCTGTGTGATCGCCCGGCCGATCCAGGGTGGCAGCGCCGCCAACTCGGCCTCGACGATCGCCGCGAACTCCTCGTCGCTGACCGCGACGCTGATCGGGTGCGCGGCGAAGGCCGCGTCGGCGCGCTGCGCCCGCTCCTGCAGCCACAGGTTCTGGGCGCGCACCTCCTCCAGGTCGGCCGAGACGCTGCCCAGGAACACCCGCGCGATCACCCAGCCGCCGGCCAGCGAGCCTCCCAGTAGCAGCAGCGTGCCGGCCGACGATGTGGGGCGGTAGACGAGCGTGTTCACCCACACCGGGGAGGCCAGCAGCGACCCCAGCCAGATGCTCTGGAGGGGATTGCCGCGCCGGTAGCGGGTGAGCAGCTGTCGGACCACGCTGGGATGGTAGGTGCCCGGGCCGCTCCGATCGGCCCGGGCACCTGGGGGCGCGGCGCTACTGGTGTGGCAGCACCGGCGTGCCCTGCGCCCGCACCGCCTGCAGGTCGCTCGGATCGAGCCCGAGCAGGTGCAGGATGGTGGGCGCGATCTCGGTCGTTTCGACGTGGGTCGTGACCAGACCGTGCGCCAGGCCGTGCCCCCAGACGAGCAGCGGCACGTGGCGGTCCTGCGCGTCCTGACCGCCGTGCTCTGCGATCTTGGCCGTGTGGCCGGTGTAGACGACGCCGTGCTGCACGACCCCGACCAGGTCGGGTACCCGCGCGTCGCCACGCGGCACGCCGAAGAACGACGGCCCGTCCAGCACCCGCTTCAGCCCTGAGGCGGTGAAGCCGATCGGGTTGCCCGCGTAGTCGGTCGCCGCCATCGCCGAGGCCGGCTGCGAGTAGCCGAGCAGGAACCGACTGGCGAACCGCCGCGCCTGCGGCGAGCGGTGCGACAGCCAGATGTACATGGCGTCGTCGTCGATCGCGAACGCCACCAGGTTGTCGCTGTGCCCGCGGGCCTGCCATGCGGCGTTGAGCGCGTCGATCACGTTGCCGTCATCGATCCGCTTCAACGACGACGTCTCGATCGGCGACTGGCCGTGCTTGGCCGAGATCACGATGTCGGTGCTCTCGAGCAGGCCGCGGCGGGACAGCCGGTTGACCATCAGCCCCAGCTGGCGGTCGACGAAGCCGAGCGCGTCGCGCAGCACCGGCCCGGGTACCCAGCGGCCGTCGCGGCGCAGGTAGCCGCCCTTGCGCTCGACGCCGTGGATCGGCGAGGTGGGCAGCTTCTCGGCGGTCGAGACCGACTGGAAGTTCATGCCGAAGATGCCCGGCACGCCCGTGTGCAGGCTGCCACTGTGGTCGCGGCCGTCGATCTCGTTCAGGACCGCCCGCACCTTGATCGCGTCGTAGAACTGGGTGTCGCGGTTGTTCGTGGTCCAGTCGGGGCCAGGCCCGGCCGGCAGCGAGGGGTCGGTGGTGGAGCTGTTGATCTCGGGCGTGAACAGGTCGTCGATGGCGTGCCCGGAGTGGCCGCTGATCAGCTCGTAGGCCGCGTGCTTGTCCGCCCAGGCGGTGCGCATGCCGGCATCGTGGGCGACCTGGAAGATGGTGTTCACGCGCAGGTACTGACGCGGGTAGACCGGCTTGCAGGTGGCCGGATTGATCGGTAGCTGGCCGGGATCGATCATCCGTTGCTCGATCTGGGAGACGCGGCCGGGCAGCGCCAGCACGCTGGTGGGAAGGCCCGGGTAGAGGTTCGGGATGCCGGCGCCGGCGTCGATCGAGTTCAGGTTGCGATCAAGCACCTCCGAGAAGTTGACCTCGGTGCCGAGGCCGCTGGTCTGGCCGGGCGTGCACGAGCTGCCGGGCGGCAGCAGGTGGCGGTTGTAGCTGTCGTCGTAGTACACGCCCGTGGTGCGCGGGTCGCCGCCGGTGACCTGCGCGACGAGACCGGGGAAGGAGTCGGACGGGACCGGGGTGGCCGCGTTCGTGTACTGCGTGCCCGTGTGAGCGATCCGTGCCAGCACGCTGTCGGGGTGGTGCTGGATCCACCAGCGCAGATCGGACTGGTGCAGTCCGTCCACCGAGATCAGGAGCACGTGCTGGGCGGGTTCGGCGGCGGACGTCTGGGACGGGTGCGCCGCCGCGCTGTACGACGCGGCCGTGCTGGTCACGGCCAGCACCGCGGCGGCCAGCACGAACCCGGCCATCGGCTTCAACCTGAACATGGGAACCTCCCGTTCGGTGCGTTCGATTGCTTGCCGGGATGGTGCTCGGATCCAGGCCGGGCTGGGGGTGAGATCCGGTTGTGGGACGGTGACGAAGTGGTTACCGGTGACGGGGCTTACGCCGGCGGCGGATCCGCGTCCGGCCGCCACACAGGTTCGGGTCGCATGCGGCGTAGGATCCGGTCATCAGGGACGACCAGACACCGAAGCCCGACCAGCGTCCGGCCACCGCTGCCGCCTCATCGCCGGTGGTGGTCGCCAGGCACAGCGATGGGCCGCCCCTGCTCGTGCGCGCGATCTGGTTCATCTTCATCGGCTGGTGGCTGACCGGGCTGGTCAACGTGCTCGCCTACCTGATCGCGCTCACGATCATCGGGCTGCCGCTGGCGTTCATGATCTTCAACCGGCTGCCGACCGTGCTCACGCTGCGGCCGCGGACGGTGCACACGACACACGAGGTGTCGGGCGGCGTCACCCACATCTCCGAAACCCGCGTCCCGCAGCGCGCCTTCTTCCTCCGCGCCGTCTACTTCGTCCTGATCGGCTGGTGGTTCGGCGCGATCTGGTCGGCGCTGGCCTGGCTGCTCTGCATCACCGTGATCGGCATCCCGGTCGGCGTGATGATGTACAACCGGCTGCCGGCCGTGATGACGCTGCGGCGGTACTAGGTTCCCGGGTGGTCAGGCCGGTGTGCTCAGTGCCCGTGCGCGCGCAGGGCCATGTCGAGCAGCACGAACAGGCCGATCGCGACCGGGTAGAAGACTTGGCGTCCCATGCCGGTGTCATCGGCTCACGCCGGCTCATGGTTGAGGCAGCGGGATCCCGGCCTAGGGAACGTGGATGAGCGTCGGGTAGCCGTTGTTGTTGAAGTAGTGGTTACCCTGCCACCCGGACTGCGCGTTCTGGAAGAGCAGGAAGGTTGGTGTGCCATCCGGCATGAACATGGCGTTCTTCACCACCGCCGAGCTACCCCACACGGCTGCCGCCCGCGCGGCGACGTTCGCCTCGGCGGTCTCGTTCCAGCCATAACTGGCGGGGCCGAGGCACTCGTTCTTGTCCAGATGTGACGTTCCGATGACGTAGTGCCCGAGGATGCCGTTGCCGAGATACCCAGCGGAGGGTGCGTAGATCCGGTAGTGGGTGTCGGTGCAGACGGTGTTCTTGCGGCCGCCGCTTGACACCCAGACGTTGCCGCCGCCGTCGTTGACGCGCTCGTACTCAGTCGACCCCGACCACGACCAGTTGATCTTGTTGTAGACCTTGGCGATCGACGCGTTTCCCCAGAATACGAGGTCGACCGGCCAATCCACGTTGTTGGTGGCGACGGTCTTCGAGTTGAAGTCGTAGTTCTGATACGAGTCCCCGCCGAAGTTCACGGTCGCCAGGTTCTTCGCGGTACTCGCCGTCGCACTGCTCGCTCCGGCAAACAGCGCAAGCGCGGCTGCCACGACCACCCCAGCCACCAACCACCGCCGCACGGAAATCACCTCCACCAGCCCTCCGCAGGGCGTGGGTACCCCGAACCACGCAAGCAACAATCGATACGACTGGCGACTGTACACCCCTGGCGCCCCAGGTGGCAATTCTACCCGCCGTGCTGGCTCAAGAGACGGAGGGGGAGGGATTCGAACCCTCGGTACGCCTTAACGACGCACAACGGTTTTCGAGACCGCCGCATTCAACCACTCTGCCACCCCTCCAGGTGCCCGCGTATCCTAACGAGCGGGATCGCAGAGGTTCTCGTTTACTCTGCTGGCGACACTCTCTGCAGGGGCAGAGCCAGGAAGCTACGGGCCGCCCAGCCCGCCGCCGGTCGGTGGGTTATGGAGTTCGCCGGGGGACGGCATACCACCCCTGCTCGACCCGGGGCGATACTCGCCGCTCTCCTCGATGGGAGCGCGGTTGCCTGGGGGCGTGAGCCGGCGGCCTATCGCGCGTGCGCGTCGCGTGAACGCCTTCCAGGGAGCGCGTGCCATGTCCGCGATGCTACATCCACGGCCAGCCATCATCGCCGCAACCGCGTTCGCTAACGATCCATCCACGGAGCGCAGCAAGCGGCTACGATCGCGCGACGCGACCATGATCAGCGGCGTCCACGCCATCATCTTCACCAGAGACGCAGACGCGGTGCGCGCGTTCCTCCGGGACGTGCTCGAGCTTCCGTCGGTGGACGCGGGCGATGGGTGGCCGATCTTCGCCCTCCCGCCCGCGGAGCTGGCCGCCCATCCAACCGACGATGCCGGTCACCACGAGCTGTACCTCATGAGCGATGACATCGTAGCGGCGATTAGCGAGCTCGAACGTAAGGGGGTCGAGGTCAGCCGACCGATCGTCGAGGAGCGGTGGGGGCGGGTGACGACCATCAAGATGCCGGACGGCGGCGAGCTACGCCTCTACCAGCCGAAGCACCCGATCCCCCCGCACGGCGCGGACGATCGGTAGCTTGCGCGGTACCGCAAAGCCCCGAGCCGGATACCGCAAAGCACATGGCCGGATACCGCGGCACGGCGATGGCTGAGGGCGCGGCGCCGGCCGATGGCAGGCATATCGGCAAGGCGAACACAAGCCTTCCCGCGTCTGCCGGCGCTGGCCGCCCGGCAACCAACGAGCCAGGCCACACCCCCGCGTCCTTTAGGAGGACACCTTGAAGAAGTACCTACCCCTCGCCCTTGCGGGCCTGGTCGGCGCGACCCTGGTCGCGCCGAGCATCGCGGGAGCGATGACCACCCACAACGTGGCGTATGACAGCACCCCGGTCAAGGGCACCGTCAGCGTGCCCTCGGTCGGCCCCGAGGCCTACTCGTTCAACGAGGTCGGCGACGAGGTGATCTTGCGACCGCACTCCACCATCGGCCACGTCAAGGTGACGATGGAGTCGTGGGCCTGCGAGAGCGGCTCCTGGCAGTCCGGGTGCACGACCACGCCTGGCGCCACGTTCAAGACGCCGATCACGTTGCGGCTCTACCGCTACAGCAAGCGTGACGCGACTACCGGTGAGGTCAAGCCCGGCAGGCTGATCACGGAGATCACCAAGACGTTCAGCATCCGCTACCGGCCCACCTCCCAGTCGGATACCAGGTCCGAGTTCGTGGGCAAGGACGGCCAGCCCCACAACGGGATCGCACAGACGATCTCGTTCCCGGTCAACCGCAACCTCCCCAACGACGTGGTGTGGACGGTTGGCTACAACACGAACTCCAGCGGGCACGCTCCGCTGGGCCACACGTCGCCCACCGACAGCCTGAACGTCGGGCTGTCCCGGCGAGCGCTGGTCAGTCACGACCGGTTCCCCGGCTCGATCATCTGGGATACCCGCTACGCCGGGTTCACCGGAGGCGCGCCGTTCGTGCCCGGCCAGCTCAACCTCGACCGTGATGCCTGGGCTGGCTTCGTGCCGGCTGCGCGCTTCACCGTTCGCTGACGAAAACCTCCCCCACCGGGGAGGTTCCGCCGGCAATGGCTGCCCGGCGCTGATGAGTCAGGCCACCACCACCCAAGTCGTCCGCTAGCGCTCGGCCAAAAGCCGGTCTGGTACCGTCACGGCCGTGGCCGAACTGGCACCCCAGACGCTCGATCTGACCGACGACCAGCGCGAGATCCAGGCGCTCGCGCGCGAGTTCGCACGCACCGAAATCCGCCCCGTGTCGGCCGACGTCGACGAGCGCGACACGTACACGCCGCTCGACGTCGTCTACAAGGCGGCCGAGGTCGGACTCACCTCCTTCATGCTGCCCGAGCAGGTCGGCGGCGGTGGCATCGGCGACGTGCTGACCGGCTGCATCGTGCAGGAGGAGCTGAACTGGGGCTGCGCCGGCATCGGCAACCTGATCACCTCCGGCGCCTTCTTCGGCCGGCCCGTGATCGAGGTGGGCACGCCCGACCAGCAGCAGCGCTGGCTCGCGCCGCTGTGCGGACCGCAGCCGCCGCTCACCTCGCTGGCCTCGACCGAGCCCGGCGTCGGCTCCGACACCGCCGCCATGGCCACCACTGCCGTGCGCTCCGGCGACGACTTCGTCCTGAACGGCCAGAAGACCTGGATCTCGAACGGCGGCATCGCCGAGTACTACGTGATCTTCGCGACCGTCGCTCCCGGCACCGGCTCCAAGGGGGTCACCGCCTTCGTGGTCGAGAAGTCCGACCACGGCATCACCTTCGGCGAGCCGATGCGCAAGATGGGCCAGCGCGCGATCATCAACACCGAGGTGTTCCTGCAGGACTGCACGATCCCGGCCGACCGCCTGCTGGGCGAGGAGGGCAAGGGCTTTTACAGCCTCATGCACACCTTCGACGAGTCGCGCATCCACCTGGCCGCCTCCGCGATCGGCATCGCCCGCGCGGCCTTCGAGTACTCAGTCGAGTACGCCAAGACCCGAAACGCGTTCGGAAAGCCGATCGGCCAGCACCAGGCCGTCGGCTTCCGCCTCGCCGACATGGCGACCCGCATCGACGCCTCTCGCCTGCTCTGCCACCGCGCCGCCCGCCTGATGGACGCCGGCAAGCACGTCCCGGCCGAGGCCGCCATGGCCAAGCTGTTCGCGTCTGAGACGGCCACCTGGGTCACGTGGGCTGCGATCCAGACGCTGGGCGGCTGGGGCTACTCGCGCGAGTACCCGGTCGAGAAGTGGTCGCGGGACGCCCGGCTGGAGGAGTTGGAGGAGGGCACCTCCGACATCCAGCGGCTGATCGTCAGCCGCCGCTTGCTACGCGACTGAGCCCACCGGCGGCAGCGCGTCCTCGTCGATCGGCGCAACGCCCGTGTCGGTCAGCACGCGCAGCGCCTCGGACGGCATGTAGACCCGCACCGGGTCGCCCTGCTTGTAGGTCAGCTCCTCGCCGGTATTCTGCACCAGCGCCTGCACCCTGTCGCCGTTGGCGAGGATCACGATGATCTGGTTCGAGTTGCCAAGGTAGACGACGCGCTCGACGATGCCGGGCACGCGGTTCTCGCCGCTTGACTCGTGCGGCTCCAGGTGCACCCGCTCGGGTCGGATCACGATCCGCGTGTCGCCGGTGGTGTGCGTCTCGCCGCGCGATGCGTGCAGCTCGAAGTCGCCCAGCGTCACCCGGCAGCGCCCGTCGCTGTCGCCGTGCGCGACCACCCGCATCAGGTTGGACACGCCCAGGAAGTCGGCCACGAAGGTGGTCGACGGCTCCTCGTAGACCTCGGACGGTGGCCCCACCTGCTCGACGCGGCCGTCGCTCATCACGGCGATCCGGTCGCTCATCGTGAGCGCCTCTTCCTGGTCGTGGGTGACGTAGATGAACGTGATGCCGACCTGCTGCTGCAGCGCCTTCAGCTCGATCTGCAGCGCCTTTCGCAGCTTCGCGTCCAGCGCGCCGAGCGGCTCGTCCAGCAGCAGCACCGCCGGCTTCAACACCAGCGCCCGGGCCAGCGCCACGCGCTGCTGCTGGCCGCCCGACATCTGGGCCGGCTTGCGGCGCTCGAGGCCGGTCAGCTGCACCAGCTCCAGCGCCTCGCCAACCCGCTGCTTGATCTCGTTCTTGGGCGTCTTCTGGCGCCGCAGCCCGAACGCGACGTTGTCTTGCACCGACAGGTGCGGGAACAGCGCGTAGCTCTGGAACACCGTGTTCACGTTGCGCTTGTGGGGCGGCGTGAACGCCATGTCCTCACCGTCCAGCAGGATCTGACCGCTGGTCGGCTGCTCGAAACCGGCGATCATCCGCAGCGTTGTCGTCTTGCCGCAGCCGGACGGACCCAGCATCGAGAAGAACTCGGCACCGGGCATCTCCAGGTCGATGCCGTCGACCGCCGTGACGTCGCCGAACTGCTTCACCAACGCTATGAGCTTTACCTCACCACCGGCCACGCAAACTCCTCTCGAAATGGGTCGCCAAGGCTACCCGATTGATGCACGAGCCGACCGGCCATCTACATCCCGAACCCTGCGACGTCGTCGACGGCCGAGCCGCGGCCGCCCTCGCCGCGCGTGAACATCCGGAACACCGCCACGCCGGCCACGACGGTGATCAGCGTGATCGTCATGATCACCGTGGCCAGGCCGTCGGTCGAGGGCAGCGGCGTGGCGCGGGTTGCGTCGTAGATCAGCATCGGCACCGTCGTCGAGTTGGCGCCGTTGGACAGCCACTGGCTGATCACGAAGTCGTCGATCGATATCGCGAACACGATCGCCGCACTGGCCACGATCGCCGGCAAGAGCAGCGGCATCAGCACCAGCCGCAGCGCCGCGCTCGGCGACGCTCCCAGGTCGGCGGCCGCCTCCTCGTACGACCTGCCGATCGAGAACAGACGTCCGCGCACGATCACCACCACGTAGCTGATCGAGAACGTGACGTGCCCGAGCACCTGGGCCAGGGTACCGGTGTTCACGAAGGTGAACAGCTGCGTGAACAGCAACAGCAACGAGACGCCCATCACGATCTCGGGCGTGACCAGCGGGAACAGCATCAGGAAGTTGGAGGCGCCCGAGCCGCGCCCACGCCAGCGGGCCAGGCCCAGCGCCAGCATCACGCCGATCGGCGTTGCGATCAGCACGTCCAGCGCCGCCAGCTTCAGGCTCTGGTTGAGCGCGCCCCGGTAGGAGGCGTTGTGCCAGATCGAGTCGACCGGGTCGGAGAAGTACCACTTGGTCGTGAACCCGTGCCAGACCGTGAGCGAGCGGCTGTTGTTGAACGAGAACTGGATCGCGATCAGCACCGGCGCGATCGACCAGACGATGTAGCCCCAGGTGATCAGGACCAGGAACCGGGGCTTGCCCCAGGGGTTCGTGATCCAGCCGTAGACGCGCTGCCAGAGCGTGAACTCCTTGGTGGCGGTCGGGGTGGCGACGGCCTGGCTCACGCCACCAGCTCCTTCGAGGATTTGTGGATCGTCCACATGTAGTAGCCCATCAGCACCACCAGGAAGGCCGACAGGATGATGGTGATGGCGGCTCCGATCGTGGGCTGCGGGCCGCCGTGGAAGTAGAGGTCGATCTGGTTGCCGATCATCGACGTGGTCGGTGCGCCGGAGACGATGTTGGGCGTGTAGTAGTCGCCGAACATGGGCAGCACGATCAGCACCGCCCCGCCCAGCAGGCCGGTCTTGGACAGCGGCAGCGTCACGTGCCAGAAGGCCCGGAACGGGCTGGCGCCGAGGTCACGAGCAGCCTCCAGGTGCGAGCGGTCGATGCGATCGAGGGAGGCGTACAGCGGCAGGATGAAGTAGGGGATGTAGCCATAGATCAGCGCGAAGATGACGGTGAAGCTCTGCCCGCCCAGGAAGTTGTTGGGCTGGCTGAGCAGGCCCATGTGGTAGAGCAGGTCGCTGATGTGCGTGAAGGACAGGAACCGCGCCGCGTAGCCGCCCGGGGCGAGCAGGTTGATCCAGGCCAGCATCCGCATCAGGTAGCTGATCCAGAACGGCAGCACCAGCAGGATCAAGAGCAGGCTCTTGGTGCGCGAGGCGTGGCGGGCGATGTAGTACGCAACCGGGTAGCCGATCAGGATGCAGCCGCCCAGCGACAGGGCGACGTAGCGGATCGTGCGCAGGAACACGTCCCAGTAGACGCCGCCCGGCGTCAGCTCGTTCAGCACATGCGCGACCCAGCCGGTGTTCCAGTTGATCGGATTCCAGGCCGGGATCGGCGTCTGCAGGATCGGGTCGATGTTGCCGAAGGCCACGCCGATCACGGCGTAGAACGGCAGCAGGAACAGGATCAGCAGCCAGACGACGCCCGGGATGGCGAAGGCCGGCCAGAGCCAACGTGGATACATGCCCCTACTTTACGCGCCCGACAGGAACGTCGAGTACCCGTCCTGCCAGAGCGACTGGCCGGTGGTTGTGAGCGTCATCTCCTGGAGCGAATCCGGGCCGAGGTCGGACTCGGTCAGCACGCACGTGGCCAGCGTCTCGGGGATGACCTTCTTCTTGACGAGATCCTCGGGGACGATCTCGTTGAGCGGGGGCTGGTAGCCGTTGAAGTTGACGAAGTTGGAGTAGGCGACGCCGTTGTCGAGCATGAAGTTGAGGAACAGGTGCGCCAGCACCGGCTTCTTGGTGGTGGTGCAGATCGACCACATGTCGTTCTGGATCGGCCCCTTGCCCTTCACAGGGTGCCAGAAGCGCAGCAGCGGGCCGGTGGCCTTGTTCGGCAGGTAGTAGAAGAAGGCCGACATCATGTCGCCCGACCAGGCCTGGTTCAGCCACGCCTTGTTCTCGGGGATGGTCGAGTACTGGAGGTCGCCGACCTTGATGTTGCAGATGTTGTAGAGCTCCTGCAGGTCGGCCACGGCCTGGTTGATCTTGGCCGGATCCTCCGTGTTGATGTCCAGCTCTCCCTTGCGCAGCAGCGCCATCGCGATCGTCTCGCGCACCTCGGACAGCAGCGCCGTCTTGCCCTTGTAGGCCTGGGCCTGCCAGAAGATGTCCCAGGGGTTGGACATCGAGGGGATGTCCACCTTGACCTGGTCGGTGCGCCAGGCGATGCCTGTGGCGTACGCCGTGTAGGGGACGCCGTACTGCGAGCCGACGTCGTAGAACGGGTCGACCAGCGAGGGCCAGACGTTCTTCTTGAGGTTGGGGATGTAGTCGAGGTTGAGCGGCTTGATCAGGTGGCCGGCCACCACGCGGTCGAGGTTGTCGGGCGTCATCTCGGTCACATCCGGCTGCACGGCACCGGACGCCAGCTTGGCGACGCCGGTGTTGATGTCGTCGAACGGCGTCACCTTGACGGTCACGTTGTACTTCTTGCCGAACTCCTTGAGCAGCGCGCCGTAGATGTACTCCGGGTAGTTGAAGATCGTGAACTCGCCGCCGGTCTCGGGCTTCATTCCGGACGGGATCGGCTGCTCCCACAGCGGCAGCGTGACGCGCCGGTTGGGGCGGGCCAGCGGGAGGCCGCCGGGACCGACCTTCTGGCCGGCCGAGTTGACGGTGCTGCCGGCGGTGGTGGTCGAGTTGCTGCACGCGGCCAGGAGCCCGCTGGCGCCCGAGAGGGCAAACGCCGCGCCCCCTGTGCGTGCCAGGAATTCTCGTCGGGTCGCGGCGGAGCGCCGTTCCTTGGGATGCATGGGGTCTCTCCGATCCTGACTGACTGGCCAGTCAACTGGGCGTACTGTAACGATCTGGGTGACCGTGTCAAGGGCCGCGGTCACCCATAGGACGAACAATCGGCCGCGATTGTTTCCGGGCGATTGAATCAATCGGAGCTCCATAGGTCAAGGTTTCAGGCGCTTTCACTTGCATTCGTTCAACGTGGTCGGTACGAATACAGGCGTGGCGCGGACGAAGAACCAGAGCGCGCGGCGGCGGCAGCTGACCGAGGCCGCGGGGCGTGCCATCATCGCCCGCGGTGCCGCTGCGGTGCGGCTGAAGGACATCGCGGAGGAGGCCGGAGTCACCCCCGGTGCGGTGCTCTACTACTACCCGGACGTCGACCAGCTGCTGGTCGAGGTGCACCGCACCGCGGGTGAGCGCTTCTGCGACAGCCGCAACGCCGCGCTCGATCAGATCGCCGACCCGCGGCGGCGAATGCTGGCGGCGATCAGCAGCGGGCTGCCGACCGGGCCGCACGACGAGGCGGTGCGCACGCTGTACGAGATGGACGCGCTGGTCGGCCGCAGCAAGCTCTACTCGGCGCTGGCGGTGTCGTTCTTCGAGCGACAGGTGGCCCTCTACCAGGTGATCCTGGAGGCGGGCGTGGCGCAGGGGATGTTCACGCTGTCAGCGTCCTCCCAGACGATCGGCCGCAACCTGGTGGCGCTCGAGGACGCGCACGGCCTCCACGTGCTGATGGGCGACGCTCCGATCGACCGAGCCGAGGCCGAGCGGCTGATCGTGTCCTACGCCTGCTCCGCCACGGCGTGCGATCTGACGGCCGCCCGCTGAGCGCGGTTGACCGCACCTGGCGCGCGGCGGCTCTGGCAGACTCTGCGGCCATGCCGCGCGACCTGCGACCGCTGTTCGACCCCACCTCGGTGGCCATCCTGGGTGCATCAGATGACCCAGCGAAGTGGGGCAACTGGCTGGCCCGCGGGGCGCTTCGCGGCGCGGGCCGCCGTCCCGTCTACCTGGTCAACCGCAACGGCGGGGAGGTGCTCGGCACCAGGGCCTACACGGCCGTCACGGAGCTGCCGGAGTCGCCCGAGCTGGTCGTGATCGCCGTGCCGGCGGCCGGCTTCGAACAGGCGGTCGACGACTCACTGGCGATGGGCGCCCGCGCGCTTGTGGGCATCACCGCCGGGCTGGGCGAGGCCGGCGGAGACGCGGCGGCCCGCGAGCGGGCGCTGGTGCAGCGGGTGCGCGACGCCGGCGCGATGCTGCTCGGCCCAAACTGCCTGGGCGTGTACGACGCGTCCAGCGACCTCGGACTCTGCTCGAACGAGTTCCCGCCCGGGTCGATCGGGCTGATCTCGCAGAGCGGAAACCTGGCGCTCGAGCTGGGCCTGATGTCGCGGCGTTACTCGCTGGGCTTCTCGCGGTTTGCGTCGATCGGCAACCAGGCCGATCTCGACGTGGCCGAGCTGGTCGCCTCCTACGCCGAGCATCCCGCCACTGAACTGATCGCCGTCTACGTGGAGGGCTTCCGCGACGGGCGCGCATTCGCGGCGGCGGCGGCCGTCGCGCAGAAGCCCGTGATCCTGATCACGGTCGGGCGCAGCGACGCCAGCGCCCGCGCCGCCCGGTCGCACACCGGGGCGCTGGTCAGCCCGCTGTCGACGGTGCAAGCCGCCTGCCGCGCCGCGGGCGTGCACCTGGTCTCGACCCCGGCCGAGATGATCGACCGGGCGCAGGCGCTGCTGCAGCCGCGGCGGCTGGCCGGCCGCCGGATCGCGGTGCTGGGCGACGGCGGCGGCCACGGCGCGATCGCCTGCGACGTCGCGGCCGGCAGGGGGCTGGAGCTGCCGGTGCTGTCGGACGCGCTGCAGGCGAGGCTGGCGGCGATGCTGCCGCCGACGTCGTCGGTGCGAAACCCGGTCGACCTGGCCGGTGCCGGCGAGGCCGATTTCTTCAGCTACTCCCGGATCGCGCGCGAGCTGCTCGAGGCCGACGAGCTGGACGGGGTGCTGATGACGGGCTACTTCGGGGGGTACAGCCAGTACTCGGAGCAGTTCGCCGACGCCGAGACGGAGGTCGGTCACGAGATCGCGCGGGCGGCGGCCGAGACCGGAAAGCCGCTGGTGGCCCAGTCGATGTACGCAGGCGACCGCCCCAACGTCGCGCTTCGCGACGGCGGCGTTCCGGTCTACTGGACGATCGAGGCGGCCGCCGCTTCCCTGTCTGCGCTCGTGCAGCTTCCCGCTGCGAGCGGCCCGCCGGCGCTGCCCGAGCAGGTGACCGGGCCGCTCGATGCGGGCTACTTCGGTTCGCGGGGGCTGCTGGCCGAGGCGGGCGTGCCGTTCGGGGCAGCGCGCAGCGCCCATACGCGCGATGACGTGCTGGCGGCGGCAGCGGAGGTCGGCTACCCGGTGGTGCTGAAGGCGCTGGGGCTGCTGCACAAGTCCGACGCCGGCGGCGTCAGGGTGGGGTTGGCCGACGCGGATGCGCTGGCGACGGCTTGGTCGGAGATGGACGGGCGGCTGTCACCGCCGGGGTACTCCGTGGAGGCGATGGCCCCGCTTGCGGACGGCATCGAGCTGATCGTGGGCGCCCGCCGCGACTCCCGGTTCGGGCCGGTTGCGTTGGTCGGCCTGGGCGGGATCTATGCAGAGCTACTGGGCGACGTGGGCGTGGCGCTGGCGCCACTTGACCGGGGCGAGGCGGTTCGGCTGCTGGAGTCGCTGCAGGGCGCGGCCTTGCTGAAGGGCGCGCGCGGGCGGGCGACGGTCGACATCGGAGCGGCGGCGGACGCGGCGGTGGCGCTGTCGCAGCTGGCGGCGTCGCGCCCTGACATCGCGGAGATCGAGGTGAATCCGCTGCTGGTCACGCCGGAGGGCGCGCTGGCGCTGGACGCGCGCATCATCCCGGCCGACGAAGGAGGCGACGATGCTGGTTGAGGGCTGCTACGACGGACGGGTGGCGTTAGTAACGGGCGGCGGCAGCGGGATGGGCCGCGCCATGGCCCAGGAGTTCGCGCGGCTGGGGGCGTCGGTGGTTGTGGCCGGCCGCCGGCCGGAGCCGCTGGAGGAGACGGTGGCGCTGATCGAGGCGGCGGGCGGCCGAGCGGCCGCGCAGCCGACTGACGTGCGTGACCCCGACCAGGTCGAGGCGATGGTGGCCGCGGCGGTGGAGCGGTATGGGCGGATCGACTGCCTGGTCAACAACGCCGCCGGCAACTTCGTCGTGAAGGGCGAGGATCTGTCCCCGAACGGTTGGCGGGCGGTCGTCTCGATCGTGCTGGACGGGGGCTTCCTGTGCACGCGCGCCGCCGGGCGGCGGATGATCGCGCAGGGGAGCGGCGGCGCGGTGCTGTCGGTGATCGCGAGCTATGCGTGGACAGGCGGGCCGGGGACGGTGCACTCCGCCTCGGCCAAGGCCGGGCTGCTGGCGATGTCCAAGACGCTGGCGGTCGAGTGGGCGCCGCACGGGATCCGGCTGAACACGATCTGCCCAGGTCCGACCGATACCGAAGGGGCGGGGCAGGCGCTGTGGCCGGACGCGGCCGACAGGGCGCGGGTGGAGCGAAGCGTGCCGGCCGGGAGGCTGGCAACCGTCGAGGAGATCGCCTGGTGGTCGACTGCGCTGTGCTCGGACTTCGGCTCCTATGTGACCGGGATGAACTTCACGATCGACGGCGGCCACTGGCTCGAACAGGACAGCTACATGCCGTCACTGAAACCGCGCGAGTAGGTCACAGCGGCGTACCACCTGTGCGGTCTGCGGCACGCGCCTGTGACGGGTGTGTCGATCTGGCTGCCAGAGTCGCGTGGAGGTCGGCGGAAATCGGCTGAACCCGGGGAGTTGTAGGATCGGCTGGTGCTTCTGGGGAGGGCATCGGAGTGCGCTCGCATCCAGGCCGCGCTCGACGCGGCTCTGGCTGGGGAGAGCGCGGTCGTCGTGGTCTCAGGCGAACCGGGCATTGGCAAGAGTGCCTTGCTCGAGTATGCCGTGGCTGCGGGCGACGGCATGACCGTGCTCGCGACCCGCGGGTTCGAGTCCGAGAGCGAGCTCGCGTTCGCATCGCTGACCGAGCTGCTGCGGCCGCTCGAGCAGGACATCGGTGCCCTTCGCGACGTCCAGCGGGAGGCGCTAGCCGCTGCGCTCGCGATCGGCCCACCGGTGGACGCGGAGCCGCTGACCGTCTGCGTCGCGGCACTCGACCTGGTGGCGGTCGCGGCCGACCGCGAGCCGCTGCTGATCGTGATCGACGACGCCCAATGGCTTGACCGTCCCACCGCCGAGGTGGTGTCGTTCCTGACCCGGCGGCTGCACGCCGAGCGCGTGGCCGTGCTGGTCGCCATGCGCCCCGCAGCCGGCGCCTTTGACTCGGGCGGCCTGGCCGTGATCGAACTGGACGGCCTGGAGCCGGGCGCCGCCGCCGAGCTGGCAGGCGCGGCGGCACCCGTGCACGCGGCCGTAGCCGCGCAGTTGGCCGCCCTCACCGGCGGCAACCCGCTGGCGCTGGTCGAGCTGACAGGCTCTCTGACCGATGCTCAGCGCGCCGGCGCCGAGCCCCTGCTCGAGCCGGTCCCCGCCAGCGGCTGGGCCCAGCACGTGTTCGGCCAGCGGCTTGAACAGCTGCCCGGCCCCGCCCGCCGCGCGCTGCTGATCGCCGCGGCCGCCGGCAGCGACGAGATGGTGCCTGTGGCCCGTGCCCTCGCCGTCGAGCATCTCGAGGTGTCTGCCCTGGAGCCCGCCGAGCTGGCCGGCCTGATCGTGCTCTCCCCTGACCGCGTCGTCTTTCGCCACCCGCTGGTGGCATCCGCCGTCTACCACCTGGCCGCTGCGCCGGACGTGCGCTCGGCCCACGCCGCCCTGGCCGCGGCGCTGGTGGAGGAGGGCCGCGAGGACGAGCGGGCCTGGCACATGGCGCTGGCTGCAGTGGAGCCGGACGCGGCAGTGGCCGCCGCGATGGGCGACGTCGGGCGCTCGGCCCAACGGCGCGGCGGGTTCGCCGCCGCCGCGCGCGCCTACCTGCGTGCGGCCACGCTCGAGCCCGACCGCGACGCGCGCGCCCGCCTGATCCTGGCGGCAGCCGACTGCTCGCAGCGGATGGGTGCGATTGCCGCCGCCCGCCACTGCCTCGACCAGGTCGAACAGCTCCACGTGACCGGCGTCGAGGCCGCCCGCGCCGATCTGCTGCGGGGCCGGATCGAGGCCCGCACCGGCTCCACACTGCGCGCATTCGACCTGATGCGCTCCTCGGCAAACCTGCTGGAGCCTGTCGACCCTGCGGCCGCTGCGCTCGCGCTGGTCGAGTCGGTCGACCCCTGCATCCGCTCCGGCCAGCCCGCGCTGGCGCTGGAGACGGCGGAGCGCGCGAGCCGGCTGGCGTCGGGCACGTCCGGCCCCGCCGCGCTGTATGCTCAGGTGGCAACAGCCGCCGCGAAGGTGTTCCTGGGCGACGCCGGTGAGGCCTCGCGGCTGGCCCTCGCCGCCGCCGACGAGGCGCTCGGCGAGCTTGCCCACGACCTGCAGCTGCGGTCATACCTGGGCATGACGTTGGCGTTCGCCGCGGAATGGGATCGCGCCCGCTCGGTGCTGGCCGACACGGTGGCCGCCTGCGAGCGCGCGGCGCCCGCCATGCTGCCCTACCCGCTGACGGCGCTGGGCTGGCTGGAGCGCGGCACCGGGCAGTGGACGGCCGCCGCTGGCGATCTCGAGCTCGCGATCGAGCGATCGCGCGAGACCGGCCGCGCCAACGACGAGACCTGGGCGCACAGCATCCTGGCCTGGATCTGCGCCGCCCGCGGGCAGGCCGGTCAGGTCGAGATGCACGTCGCCCGCCAGCTGGAGCTGGCCGAGCGGCTGGGGCTGCCCTACCAGGCCCTCACCACCGACGCCGCGCGCGGACTGCTGGCGCTTGGTGCCGGCGAGGCCGCGGATGCGATCCCGGCGCTGCAGCGGGCACTTGACCGCAAGCGCGCGCTCGGATTCTGCGACGCCACCACGCACCCCTCGCTGACGCCCGACCTGGTCGAGGCGCTGGTGCGGTGCGACCGGCGCGACGAGGCGGCCGAGCTGACCGACCGCTTCGAGCAGGAGGCGAGCCGCCCCGGCGGCCGCGCCTTGGCGCTGCGCTGTCGCGGGCTGCTGGCCCCCGACGATGACGCCTCGGAGCTGTTCGATCAAGCGGCCGAGCTGCACCGCCTGGCCGACGACCCGTTTGGCCTGGCCCGCACGCAGCTCGCGCACGGCGAGCGGCTGCGCCGGGCGGGGCAGCGGAAGCGCTCACGGGAGCTGCTCGACGCCGCCCGCGAGGGATTCACCGCGCTCGACGCCGTGCCCTGGATGGCGAGGACCGACGAGGAGGACGGCCGCAGCGCTCGGGTGCTGCGCAGCGATCCGGCCGATCGCGACGAGCTCACCCCCAGCGAGCACCAGGTGGCCAGCCTGGCGGTGCGCGGGCTGCAGAACCGTGAGATCGCGCAGCGCCTGTTCATGAGCTCAAAGACCGTCGAGGCACACCTCACCCGCATCTACCGCAAGGTGGGGGTGCGAACGCGCGTCGAGTTGGTGCACAGCTACCGGCCGCGGCCCGTAGCGGCTGAGTAGCCCACGTAGCTGCGACTCGGTTCGAATCGACGGAGAGGGAGGGATTCGAACCCTCGCTGGAGGTTTACCCCCCAGACCCACTTAGCAGGCGGGCGCCTTCAGCCACTCGGCCACCTCTCCCTAGGGCCGCGTGTGCGCGACCACGTCCGTAAGATACCCCGTCATGTGGCGCCGCGTGGTTGTGCTCTGGGTGGCAAGCCGCGCGGCCACTGTGCTGCTCGGCTGGCTGATCAGCACGCGGCTCGGCTGGCACAAGGCGCTGGAGCCGTGGCAGCATCAGCCCTGGACGGCGCTGACTGGGTGGGACTCCGTCTACTACATCCGGATCGCCCACGATGGCTACGCAGCCGGACCGCGGGTGGCCTTCTTCCCGCTCTACCCGCTGCTGATCCACGTCTGGGAGACGGTCACCACCCAGGGCGACGCCGTGGCCGCGCTGGCCGTCTCGAACGTCGCCACGCTGATCGGCTTTCTCGGCATCTACGTCCTGGGACGCGACCGCCTGTCGCCGCAGCACGCCTGGCGCGCCGTTCTCTACCTGGCGTTGTCGCCCTACGCCTTCGCGCTCACGCTGGCCTACAGCGAGGGCGTCTTCATCGCCCTGGCCAGCTGGCTGTTCGTGTTCAGCGACCGGCGCCGCCACCTGTACGCCGCGCCGCTCGGCATCCTGGCCGGCCTCACCCGCGTGAACGGACTGGCCCTGTTCGCGCCGCTTGTCTTGGTGGCATGGCGCGAGCGATCGGCCGGCGCCTGGCTGGTGGCCCTGTCGCCCGCAATCGGCCTAGCCATCCACATGGCCTGGCTGTGGCACTCCGTCGGCGACCCGCTCGCGTTCGTCCACGCGCAGGGGCACTGGGGCGGCCATGCCAGCTTCCCGCCGTTGGCGCTGGGCGAGGAGTTCTGGCAGTTCGCGCAGACCGGCCGCGCCATCCACCTGCTGAGTGGTCTCACCGTGATCGTCTACCTGGCGCTGCTGATCCCGATCCTGAAGCTGCGCCGCTTCGCCGCGCATCGCTGGGAGGACACCCTCTACGTCGGCGGCATCTTCCTGCTGCCGCTGCTGGCGGGTGTGCTCCAGTCGTCGGGCCGCTTCGGTCTGCTGGCCTTCCCGCTGTTCTTCGCGCTAGCCGACCTGGGCATGCGCAGACCCTCGCTGCACCGGGGGTACGTCGTGTTCGCGCCGGTCGTGCAGGTGCTGGCGTTCGGCTACGTGGCGCTCGGCTACCTGGTGCCCTAGCGGGTCAGCGCTCGGTCCAGGTGGTGTGGCCGATGATCACGCCGTTTCTGTGCGTGCGCGTGTACGCGTACAGGTAGAAGTGGTAGGTCGAGCCTCGCGCGAGCGAGTGACGGGCGTGGTTGTAGGTCCACGAGCGGGCGAACTGGTAGGAGCTCCTGCGCGGATAGCGCACCAGCAGCGTGCTGCTGCCGCGCTGCAGGATGAAGGCGTAGCTCCTGGCACCGGAGTAGCGCGTCCAGTCCACCTTCGGCGTCAGATCGCTGATCACTCCGCCGTCGCGGGGCTGGCAGATCCGCCCCAGGTGCACCTTGACGCGCAGGCCTGGCGAGTGGTAGGTGCGGCTGTGGTCCCAGGAGCGGTACATCGCGAACAGCGTGTAGCGGTACGTGTGGAACTGGCGCGGAGCCGTGTCGTTGGCCAGGCCGGTCCGGTGCTTGACCCTGGCTCCGTCCCCGGGGTTGCGCGGGTAGCGCTTGGAGTTTCGCACCAGCACCATGCTGGAGAAGCCGGACGCGTCGGGCGCCCGCCATGTCAGCCGCACCGACTCGCAGCTGGTGGCGGCGCGCAGATTGCTGGCGTCGGCCGGGGCCACGCCGTTGCCGCCGAGGCCAACGCTTAGATCGGGGCCGGCATCGTTTGCAACCACCAGCGTGGCCAGCCGGCCGCCCAGCTTCCGCGGAGCGAAGCGCACGTTCACCCTGCAGGTACCCCCCGGGGTGATCGCCGGGCCGGTGCAGGTCTGCCTGCCCAGCACAAAGCTCCTCGCGTTGCCGGCCAGGTGCAAGCCCGAGATGGTCAGGTTGGCCGTACCGGTGTTCGTGATGATCACGTGGGTGACGCTGGTAACGCGGCCAAGCGCGACGTCGGGGAACGACACCGATAACGGAGTGGCACCGATGTTCGGCAGCTGCGCATTGCCCTGGAGGTTCACGACCTGCGTGCTGCCGGCCACCGATCCGCTGTCATCGGTGAAGGTGACCGTCGCGTTCGACGTACCGGCTGTCGTCGGCAGGAACGTGATTTTCGCGCTGCACGAACCACCAGGCTGGATTTGTGCACCGCAGTTGCCGGTCCCGGAATCGGTGAAGGTCGCGTCGCCCGTCAGCGTCGCGCTCGTTAGATTCAGCACGGCATTGCCGGTGTTAGTGAGCGTCACGGCCTTGGTCTGCGGGACGTTTCGAGGCGTCGCGAAGCTGACCGAGGCGTCGACCAAAGCCGCCTGCGGGACCGTCCCATTGCCTGTCAGGCTGACGGCAGTCGGTGACGCCGTATCATTGCTCGAGATGGACAGCACCCCGGTCTTGGGGCCGGCGCTGGCAGGCGAGAAGGTCACGGTGATGTCGCAGCCGCCGGCCGGGGGGACAGTGCCACACCCGTTACTGCTCACCGCGAACTCCCCGGTCGATCCGACCGTGGTATCTGAAGCTGAGACCGTCGCCAACACAAGGTCGGCATCTCCGGTGTTTGTGATGTGCACCGTACTGTCTGACGAGGTCGTTCCGACCTTCTGATCGCCAAATGACACGCTCGTGGTGGATGGGTTTAGTACCGGGGCCGCCGACGAAACGGTGACGCCCGAGACGAGTCCCGCAGTCAGCACGAGGAGGATCAGAGGAAGCCGGCGGTGCATCTTCAGCGGATCATGATGTTACCGCCGCGAGTGCCGCGGGCACCGCGCGTCCGCATGACGGCGACCGAGACGACCAGCGCCAGGAGCGCCAGCACCACCAGCGATGCCGCCACGATCGCCGCCACGGCTGCGATCTGCGGCACGCCGCTGTTCGACGTGTGGGAGACCGGGACGATCGGCTTCTGCTTGCCCGACTTAGATGTGGGCTGCGTGGTCTGCGGCGTGGTGGTGGTGCTCGGATGCTTCTTCTTGTGCGTCTGCTGCGTGTGCTTGACCTTGTGGTGAACGCGCACCTTTGTGCCGGTGCTCGAGGAGCCCGAGCTGGTCTGCGTCGGGGTCGTCGTGGTCTGAGTTGGGGTCGTCGTCACCGGCGGCGGCGTGGTCGTCTGCGGCGGTGGCGGGTTGCTGGTGGTCGGGGGCGGCGGCGGGGGTGGCGGGGGAGCCGAACCGGTCCCGGCGTAGGCCGCGATGGTCAGCACCGAACCCACTGCAAACAGCAGGAACGACGTACCCACAAACCCCAAAAAGCCTCTCGTTTTCATCTACCCCCGCATGTCCGTCCGCTCTGGACGGCGATGCACCACGAGTTACTACGAGCAGAGCGAGCCTAGCATGAGTGGCCCACGGATGTCCGGAGCCAGCCTCTCGGAACCTGCCTCTTTCGAGGATGCATCGTGCTACCTGTGTCCAGCGTACGACCGGCCGGGGCTGTTGAAAACCCCACCTGCTGCTACTCTGTGTCTACGGGCGGCGGCGTGTCGCCCCGTGAGGTTCCACTCTCTCCCCGAGGGCCGGACCCTCGCCCTTTGATCGAGAGGCGGCCGTGGCCGGCCGCCGAGGAGAGATACATGAGTGAACCCACTTTCCGTGGCCTCGGTGCGAGTGCGCCCGTGGCCGACGTGCTCGCTGCCCAGCGCATCGAGAGCCCTTTTGAGATCCAGGGCCGGGTGCTGCCCGACGCCCTCGCCGGCCAGGACGTGCTGGCAAAGGCACCCACCGGCTCCGGCAAGACGCTCGCTTTCGG
>Ga0075425_100000612_pt1 | contig 33763 bp, 32 predicted proteins | sample SoiMethybrSBSTD4_FD_75300 | JGI IMG/M metagenome (GOLD analysis project Ga0075425, IMG submission 75300) | Bulk soil microbial communities from a Populus tree surrounding site in Tennessee, USA - Soil MetaG P. TD hybrid SBSTD4 | ecosystem: Environmental > Terrestrial > Soil > Tree plantation... | reverse complement strand
TGCCGGGGCGGAGCGCCGTCGCTCCGCGATCAAGCCAGGCGCCCGGCCCGCAAGCCGCACCGCAGTTGTGACCCGCGCTTTGCGCGAGGCGATCTCAGCCCCTGTCAAACGCTCTGCGCTCCGGCGGGAGCACCGGCTGCAAATATGCTAGGACTGGGTAGGTTGCCCGGCTTGCCGGGTGCGAGACGTCTTTCGAAGGGAGGACACCAGTGGCGCAGAAGATCGTGAAAAGCGTGCAATCGATGGTCGAGGCCGCCAAGCGCGAGATTGAGGAAATAGCAGCTGCCGATGCCGTCAAGCTCCACGGCCGCGATGGGGTGGTGCTCGTCGACCTGCGCGATCCGCGCGAGCGCGAGCGCGACGGCAAGATCCCCGATACGTTCAACGTGACGCGCGGGATGCTGGAATTCTGGATCGATCCCCAAAGCCCCTACTACAAGGAGACATTCGGCGAGGACAAGAAGTTCGTGTTCTTCTGCGCGGGCGGTTTGCGCTCGGCGCTCGCCGCCAAGACGGCGCAGGATATGGGCCTGAGGCCGGTCGCCCATATTCTCGGCGGCTTCAAGGCCTGGAAGGATGCCGGCGGACCGGTCGAGGACGGGGAGCCAAGCGCGGGGAAGAAGCGGTGAGCAAGCCACCCGGGGTCGGCGGTCTCGATGGTCAAGGAACGGTGGTCGAGCCGGGCATCGACACGCTCGGCAAGCCCATCGACGCCAAAAAACACCTGCCAGTGACTGGGCCAGTGACTGGGCCAGTGACTGGGCGTGCGACTGGACCTGTGACCGGACCTGTGACCGGACCTGTGACTGGGCCTGCGACTGGGCCTGCGACTGGTCCAACCATCGCCTTGGCTCTGGGTGGCGGTGGTGCGCGGGGACTCGCCCACATTCCGATGCTGGAAGTATTTGACGAGCTGGGGCTCAAGCCCAAGGTGATCGCCGGCACCTCCATTGGCGCCGTGTTCGGCGCGGCCTACGCCTCCGGGCTTTCCGCCACCCTCATCCGCGCCCACGCCGAGGAGGCTTTGAGCCAGCGTTTGGACATCGCGCGTCAGCTGCTGTCGGCGCGTTCGGAGCCGGTGCTCAAGTTCCTGAACTTCCTGCCCCTGCGCTCGGCGCTGCTCAAACCGGAGGCGGTCCTCGAATTCATGCTGCCCTCCGCCGTGGCGCGCGACTTTGCCGAGCTCAAGATCCCCCTCAAGATCATAGCCACCGACTACTATGGCCAGGAGCAGGCGATTTTGAGCGAAGGCTCGCTGCGCACGGCGGTGGCGGCCAGCATGGCTCTTCCGGCGCTCTTTACCCCGGTCACCATCAGTGGACGGATGCTCATGGACGGTGGCCTCACCAATCCGCTGCCATTCGACATCCTCCGCGGGGACGCCGATATCACCGTTGCCGTCGACGTGAGCGGCGCGCCCGTCATGCCCGGCAAGCGCCCGCATCCCTCCGCCTTCGCCGTGCTGATGGCCTCCTCGCAGATCATGCAGCGCACCATCGTGCGCCAGAAGCTCATGGTGGCGCAGCCCGACATCTACATTGACGTCGAGGTCGATGCCTATAACGTGCTCGACTTTCACCGCTTTAAAGACATCATGGCCGCAGCGGCCCCGGCTAAGGAACAGTTGCGTCGCCAGCTCGAGCGCGTCCTTACCACCGAAACGTTGGACGCGCTGCCGAGCCAAAGCGTCCCGCAGGCCGTTGCACCGCCTTCGCGTGCCGTGCCCCTCCTGCGTCGGCTGCCCCCGGTCAACCGGGATTAGCCCATTTCCGCCGAGGAGATGAGCCATGCTTGACGCGGGGGCGAAGTCGCAAAAATGCGGGCAGCGCATCGCCGTGGCGCTCGGCGGCGGTTCGGCGCGCGGGCTTGCACATGTGCCGATGCTCGAGGTCTTCGATGAGCTCGGCGTCAGGCCCAGCGTGATCGCCGGCACGTCGATGGGAGCCATTTGCGGGGCGGCCTACGCGGCCGGCCTCACCGGTGCCGAGATGCGCGAGCAACTCACGGCTCTGTTCGCCAACCGTGCGTATTTCTTCAAACGCTTCGCCGGCAAGCTGCGCGGCGGCTTCTCCGCCTTGTGGAGCGCGCGGACGCCGGGCGTCGTCGATCCCGTCACGCTGTTTGAGATGCTGCTGCCCGAGGCCATGCGCTGCGACTTTGCCGCGCTCAAGATCCCGTTCCTGGCCATCGCCGCAGATTTCTATGCCATCGAGCAGGTTGTGCTCGATGAGGGGCCGCTGATCCCCGCGCTGGCGGCGAGCTCGGCGCTCCCAAGCCTCGCGCGCCCGGTGGTGCTGGGTGGGCGCACGCTGATCGATGGCGGCTTCGTCAATCCAGTGCCCTACGACGTGGTGCTTGATCGCGCCGACATAACCGTCGCCGTCGACGTAACCGGGACGCCACGCCGACGGCCTGGGGGCAGGCTGCCGCGTACGCTCGAGGCCGTCACGGGATCAACGCAGATCCTGTTTCACTCCCTCACGCGCGCAAAGCTCAAGGCGGCCGCCCCCCACATTTTGATTCGTCCCGGCGTGGGCGCCTTCGGCGCCATGGACTACTTCAAGGTCGAGGCGATCCTGGCCGCGGCCCAGCCCGCCAAGGAGGATTTGAAAAGGAAGCTTTCTCAAGCGCTTGCCAGGATTGGTTAAGCCTTTCACGACAGAATTGCCCAGGCGCAGAGGAACCTCCTTGACCTTGGCTGCCTTGAACGTGCTACACGCCTTTGCTGTTAACCTTTCGTTGAGCACGATTTCCGGGGGCTTGCGGAGTGCGGCGCGGGCAAAGCGAAGGCTTTCGTATTGATCTCGACCTGGATCACGCGCGGCGTGAGGCGGAGCGCGTGCGGGACATGCTGCAGGCGCTGCGGCGCCGGCACGACCTCTCCCGCTACGAGTATACGCGGCTCGTGCGCATCGTGCCCGGCGGCGATACCTTCAGCCACCCGATGCTGACGCTCGGCAACCGCTTCGCCGAACACGAGGACCTACTGCTCTCCACCTACCTGCACGAGCAGATGCACTGGTATCTGTGGTACTTGGGTACGCCGGAGCACGATCCCGTCGCGCCCTTCGTCGATGAACTGGTACGCCGTTACCCCGAAGCACCGACCGATCTACCGGATGGGGCGCGCAATTACGAATCGACCTACCTGCATCTGGTGATCAACTGGCTGGAGGTGGCCGCCACGTCTGAATTCATTGGCCGCGTGCGCGCCTGCGCGGTGGCCGAGGCGCAGCGCACCTATCGCTGGATCTACCGCACCGTGCTCAAGGATTGGGACCTGCTGGCCGAGCTCTACGAGCGACACGGCATCATCCCGATCCGCACGGCGCCGGAGCTCGCCGCCGAGAACGCCGCGGCGCCACGGCACGGGCTCAACGGCGGCCGGCGAAAAACTCCCGCAACAGCCCAATCGCCCGCGTCTCCTCGATCCCGCCGTAAAGCTCGGGCGCGTGGTGGCAGGTCGGGTGGCTGAAGACGCAGGCCCCGTGCTCGACGCCTCCACCTTTTGCATCGGGGGCCCCCCAATAGAGACGCCGCAGGCGAGCCAACGAGATGGCGGCCGCGCACATCGCACAGGGCTCGAGCGTGACGTAAATATCGGCGCCGTCGAGGCGCACCGAACCGTGGACGGCACAGGCTTGACGAATGGCCAGCATCTCGGCGTGCGCGGTGGGATCGGCGAGCTCGCGCATGCGGTTGCCGGCACGGGCAAGCACGCTGCCACTGCCGGTCACCACCACCGCACCCACCGGAACTTCGCCGCGCCGCCCAGCAGCCTCTGCTTCCGCGAGGGCCGCAAACATATGGCTCTGGTTTGGGCGAGGTGTCATAACCGGTCTTGAACGTGCTGAGCTCGATTGTGAGCGGGAACCGCCATTCCATGCAAAAAGCCGAGAGCGGTCAACGTGCAAGGTTGCGCGGTCCGGCGCCGGCGCGCGAAGGGGCACCCCCGGGCCCGATGCGCATCGCCAAGGCGCTGGCCCGCGCGGGGTTGTGCTCACGCCGCGAGGCGGAGCGCTGGATCGAAGCCGGACGGGTGTGCGTCAATGGCGAGGTTCTCCGGAGCCCCGCACGCGACGTCGCGCCTGCCGATCAGATCCTCGTCGATGGCAAGCCGTTGCCCGCGGCGGACCTGCCGCGCCTTTGGCGCTACTATAAGCCCAAGGGCCGCGTTACCACGCATCGCGATCCGCAAGGTCGACCCACGGTGTTCGAGGCGCTGCCAGAAGCGATCCCGCGCGTCGTCTCTGTCGGTCGTCTCGACTTTAATACCGAGGGCCTGCTCCTGCTGACCAACGACGGCGCGCTCGCCCGGCATCTGGAGTTGCCGGCGACAGGCTGGCTCAGGCGCTATCGGGTGCGCGCGCACGGAACGGTCCGCCAGACGGCACTGGACGCGCTCAGGCAGGGGATCGAAATCGCGGGCGTGCGCTACGGCGCGATCGAGGCCACCCTCGACAAGGTTCAGGGCACCAACGTTTGGCTGACGATTGGCCTGCGCGAGGGCAAGAATCGGGAGGTGCGCACCATTCTCGACCGCCTCGGGCTGACCGTGAACCGGCTCATCCGCATCTCGTTTGGACCATTTCAGCTCATCGACTTGCACCCCGGCGAGGTCGAGCCGGTCCCGCGGCGGGTGCTCGTCGATCAACTTGGCATCCGCATCGCCCGCGAACTCGGGCTCATGGATCCGAAGCGCCAAAGCGGCGGCGAGGAGGCGCAGTGAGGATCGTGGGCGGACGGTTCCGGGGCCGGCCGCTGGTGGCGCCCACGCACGAGGGTACGCGGCCAACCTCGGACCGCGTGCGCGAGGCGATCTTCAACATCCTCGCCCATGGCACTGCCAAGGTCGAGCTCGAGGGTGCACGGGTGCTCGACCTCTTTGCGGGAACCGGCGCGCTGGGCCTCGAGGCGCTGTCACGCGGCGCCCTGTTCTGCCTCTTCGTCGAGCACGACGCGCAGGCGCGTGGACTGACGCGCCGCAACATCGAGGCCCTCGGGCTGACTGGCGTCACCAAATTATTCCGCCGCGATGCCACGGAGCTCGGCCCGGCAGGCAATAATAGTGGCTTCACGTTGGCTTTCCTCGATCCGCCTTACGGCCAGGGTCTGGCCGTAAGATCGCTCGCATCGGCCGCCGAGGGTGGATGGCTCGCCCCCGGCGCCGTCGCCGTGGTCGAGGAGCATAAGGGCACCGAGCTCGCCTTGCCGGGCAGCTACACCGCCTTCGATCAGCGCACGTGGGGTGACACACAGGTGCTGTTTGCGCGCTTCGTGCCCGACCGCGGGTGAGATCTCGGACCCACACCCCGCCGGGGGACTCTGGCCCTGAAACTCTGGCCCTGAAACTCTGGCCCTGAAGCTCTGGCCCTGAAGCTCTGGCCCGAGACTCCTGGCCGGGGACCGGGCGTGGGCCGTCCTTGTAACAGCCCGCTGTGCTGGGGCACAGTGCCAGGGCTCGGCTCCATCGAAGCCTCAGCGGCAAGCAGCCGCTGCCGCATGGGCGGCCCTCGGATCGGGAGACTTGCCAATGGCGATTACCATCTTCGTCGTGCGTGCCACCATCACCAAAGACCGGGAGGGGGCATTCAACAAATGGTACAACGAGGAGCACGTGCCGCAGGTGCTGCAGTTCAACGGTGCGGTCAGTGCGCGGCGCTACAAGAAAATCCTGGGCGAGGACCAGTTCCAGTACATGGCCGTCTACGAGTTCGTGAGCGAGGCGACCTTCAAGCGCTTTCAGGAATCCGATCACCTCAAAACGCTCGTCAAGGACTATAACGCCAGTTTTGGCGAGGCCTCCGACCGCGAGCGCTCAGCCTACGTGCAAATCTGGCCGTGAGGGAGCGATCCATCGCCCGTCCCAGGTCAGTCGAAGGGGTCGTGACAATCGAAGGGTCGCTGCGGCTCTTGGAGCCGCTGCCTGGACGCGCTGGCCTCCATGCAGTCGATCCACGGGAACGACCCCACGCAGCCGAGCCTCGGGCAACCGGCTCACGCCTTGGCACCGAGGCGACCGAAACCCAGCGCCGGCGCTGCGTCGGGGTCGAGAGGCCAGCGCGCGCGCGCGGCCACATCGAGGCCGTCCGTCCAGCCCCGCACCAGCCGCTCGGCGCCGGCCCAGGCGACCATGGCAGCGTTGTCCGTGCACAGGGCTGGCGGCGGCACGTGCAGCGCATAACCGCCGCTCGCTGCCACCTCGGCTAAACCCGCGCGCAGCCGCCGGTTGGCGGCAACGCCGCCCGCCACCACGAGGTGCCGGGCAGCGCGGGGAGCCAAGTGCGCATTCGCCATCCCCATGCCCCTGCGCACGCGGTCGGCTACGCTTTGCGCGGCGGCAAGCTCAAAGGCGGCACACAAATCGGCGACATCCTCGTCGCTGAGCGGCGCCAGGGCTTGCGCCTGCTGCCGCACCGCGGTCTTGAGGCCGGCAAAGGAAAAGTGCGGCTCGGCGCGCCCCAACATTGGCCGCGGCAGGGCAAAGCGTTCGGGACGGCCGGTCAACCCGGCGCGCTCGACTGCCGGTCCTCCCGGCTGGCTCAGTCCGAGGAGCTTGGCGGTCTTATCGAAGGCTTCGCCCAGCGCGTCATCAATGGTGGTGCCCAGCCGGCGATAGCAACCAACGTCGCGCACAAGGAGGAGCTGCGTGTGGCCGCCGGAGACGAGCAGCAAGAGATAGGGCGGTCCGAGCCCCTGGGTCAGTCCGACCGTCAGAGCGTGCGCCTCCAAATGGTTGACTGCCACCAACGCCAGGCCGTGCACCATAGCGAGCGCCTTTGCGGTTGTGACGCCCACCAAGAGCCCGCCGATCAGGCCGGGGCCGGCTGTCACCCCCACCGCCGCAAGATCGGCAAAGCCGACGCCGGCCTCGCGCATGGCCTCGCTCACAATCTCGTCGAGGCACTCGACATGGGCGCGGGCGGCAATCTCCGGCACCACGCCGCCATAGCGACGGTGCTCTTCCCACTGCGCCCGCACGACGTTGGCGAGAATGCGCCCTCGGCCGTCCGGGCTGCGCGCAACGACCGCAGCGGCGGTCTCATCGCAGCTCGTCTCGATGCCAAGCACGAGCGTCTCGTGCGTGTCAGAAGCATTTGCCATCGGCGGCGGTAAAAGCCTCGTTTGCACCCTGGTCCGGTCGGGAGCATAAACCGCGGATGCGGACCGCCATCCCGTTAGCACCGCGGGTTCGCCGGCGGCAAGTTTGGTGATGGGTCAGTGAGCACGGCTCCCATGACACAGAGCCCGATGACAAAGGTAAGCATGCGCCCTCTACGGACGGCCAGGCCTCCCCATCGCTCCCGCCAACACGGGGATTGGTTTGCGCCCGCCAACCCCCCGGGCGCGATAGCGCTCGCCACTCGCAAAACGGTGGAGGCGGGGCGCCTGCGGCACGGACGAGCTGACGCGCCATGAAGACCAAGATCGGCACACGCGGATCGGTGTTGGCGCTCGCCCAAGCGCAGGAGCTACTCGCTGGGCTCAGGGCAGTGCACGAGGCCAGCCGACAGGAGTTCGAAGTCTGCGTCATCAGGACGTCGGGGGATCGCATTCAGGACCGCCCGCTTTCCGAAGCCGGCGGCAAGGGCCTCTTCACCAAGGAAATCGAGGAGGCGCTGCTGGCGCGCGAGATCGACCTTGCCGTGCACTCGATGAAGGATGTGCCCACGATCTTGCCGGCGGGTCTGGCGATCGCTTGCTATCTGCCACGCGCGGACGTGCGCGATGCCTTCATCAGCACGAAGGCCGCAAGCCTCACTCAATTGCCCACCGGTGCAGTCGTCGGCACCTCCTCGCTGCGGCGGCAGGCGCAGCTGAAACGGCTGCGGCCCGACCTGCGGGTCGTGCCGCTGCGCGGCAACGTCGACACGCGCCTGCGCAAGCTGCAGGAGGGCGCAGTGGACGCCACGCTGCTCGCCTGCGCCGGTCTTGCCCGCCTGGGCCTGTCGAGCCGCATCACACAGCCCGTATCGGTCGACGATATGCTGCCGGCGGTGGCGCAAGGGGCAATTGGCGTCGAGATCCGTGCCGACGACGACAGGACCGCGCACCTCCTTGCGCCCATCAACCATGCGCAGACGGCTCTGGCCGTGGCCGTCGAACGCGCGTTTCTCGCCAGGCTCGACGGCTCGTGCAAAACCCCGATCGCCGGCCTCGCCCAGCTCGCGGCGCCGGATCGCCTGGTGTTCCGTGGCCAGATTCTTGCGCCCGATGGACACCGCGCTCACGCCACCCGCCGCGAGGGACCGCCCGAGACGGCCATCGCCATGGCCGAGGATGCAGCCGCCGAGCTTATCGCACTGGCGGGGCCCGACTTCTTCCGCGCGCTTTCCTGATGCGCCTTCTCGTCACGCGCCCTGAGCCCGACGCGCTCAAGCTCAGAGCCGCACTGGAGCAGCATGGGTACCAGGCGACGGTGGAACCGTTGCTCAGCGTGTCGTTCGACGACGGCGAGGACTTCGACCTCGACGGTGTCCAGGCGCTGATCGCCACCAGCCGGTACGCACTGCGCGCACTCAGGGCCCATCCACTGCGCGCGGCCGCGCGCAAATTGCCGCTCTTCGCCGTCGGTCGCGCGACCGCCACGGAAGGCCGGGCGCTGGGATTCGAGACGGTGATCACGGGCGCGGGCCGCGTCGAGGAGCTCATCGCTCACGTCGTGGCGGTGACCGATCCGGCTGCGGGCCTCCTGCTGCATCTCGCCGGGGACACCCTGGCAGGCGATCTCAAGGCGGATTTGGAATCGCACGGATTCCGCGTTCTGCAACGTGTCGTCTACCGCATGCGTCCGGCCAACGCGCTCGGCGAAGACACCATCGAACAGCTGGCTTCGGGCGAGATCGACGGCGTCATCCTCATGTCGCCGCGCACGGCGGCAGTCTACGCTTCGCTGATGCGCAAGCATGGGCTCACCGCCGTCGCCCGCCGGCTGACCCATTTCTGCCTCTCAAGCCAAATAGCGCAGCGACTGAAGCCGCTGGGCGACACGCCTGTGCAGGTTGCCGAGGCGCCCCGGCTGGAAGAAGTGCTTGCCCTGATAGATGCCGCCGCTGCAAAATCGCACCGCTGAACGGGCCGTGGCACGGGAGGGTCGGGGCGGGTGCGACTTCGTTAAGGCGAAGCAGCCAATCTCGCCAATCGCTTCCTGCAACTCGAGGATCGAGCCCCATGGCCAACAACAAGGAAGAAGCCGGCAAAGGCACCCCGCGACCCGGCGAAATGCCGGGCGGCAGGCGGACCTACGCAACGCTCGACCTGACGGCGGCCGAGGTGGAGGGGAAGACTGCGGCTGCAGCGTCCGGTTCCACGTCGGCCGGCGTGTCCGCTGGAACCCAAGGCAGCGCACACGCGACGTCCGAGGCCAGCTCACAGGACAAGTCTCAGAGCAGACCCGAGGACAAGTCACGGGCCAAATCTGAGGCTATGCCTAACAGCAGGCCCGACACCAAGCCTGACACCAAGCCCGACACCAAGCCCGACACCAAGCCCGACACCAAGCCTGGCACCAAGCCCACCGATCCCGCCGTCGCGCACAGGGACGCGGCCGCTTCCCACAGCGAAGCGCCGGATCCGACCCAGGGCGCACCGACGTCGATGGCAGCACGCCTGCTGGCTATGCCTTGGCTGCCGCATTTGGCGTCCGGCGCGCTCGGCGCCCTCTTGGTACTGATCGTGACCGAGCTTGCGACCACGCGGCCGCCGCCGCGAACGGAAGAGATGGGTGCGCTTGGGCGCCGCGTAGCGAACCTCGAAACCACCCTTGGCGGGCCCGCGGGCGAGGGCGTGCGAGCGCGCATCGAGGAGCTCGGCCGCTCAATGACCGCGCTCAGTGAAGGACAAACCCAGCTCGCACGCGACGCCAAGATGATCGCTTCCAAGCTCGCCAATCCGCCCGAGGCGCCGCCGGAACTCGTGCAGCGGCTGAGCAAGCTTGAAGAGGCGCTAAGCGCGGGCGCCGCCGCCGATCCGGCGACGCAATCGGCACAGGTGGCGGCACTCTCCGCCAAGCTCTCCGAGCTCGAGAAATCCGCGCGCGGCGCGGCGGACGTGGCAAAGTCGAGCGTTGCCCGCCTCGAGGCCGAGCTCTCCTCCCTGAGGGCCGATGCTGGCGGTCTCTCCCAGCGTCTTGACCTGCTCAAGAGCCAGATCGAAGAGCGCCTCAAGGAAACAGCGAAAGCGGCCGACTTCGCCACACTCAATGCTGCGATTACCACCCTGGAGCGCGAGGTCGCTACGTTCCGCAGAAGCGAAGCCGACCGGGCAGCCAGCGCCAATGCCAATGCCACGCACATGCTCCTCGCGCTGGAACTTGCCAATCTCAAGCGCGCCATCGATCGCGGCCAGGGCTATGCGGACGAACTGGCGCGGGTGAAAAAGCTCGGCGGCTTCAGCGCAAATTTCGTGGGCCTTGAGCGCCACATGCAGGAGGGTGCACCGCCCGTCCAAGAGCTCGCCAAGTCCTTTCGCAAGGTTGCCGATGCGATGCTCGACGCCGAGGCCGAGCCAGCCGATGCCACGCTGATGGACCGCCTGCTGTCGGGCGCACGCTCCATCGTGCGCGTGCGCAAGGCCGGGCACGCCGATGACGACATGAGCCTCGAGGCCATCGTCTCCCGCATGGAAGCAGCGGTGAAGGATGGCCGCCTCGGAGATGTGCTTGCCAATGCCAAGAAGCTGCCGCCCAAGGCGGCACTCACCGGCGAGGACTGGATACGCAAGGTTGAGGCGCGTCAGGCTGTCGATCAGGCCATGGCCGAGGTGGAAACCGAGCTCAAGGCAGCGCTCGGAGGCAAGAAGGCCGCCCCGCCGGAAGACAAGCGATGATGCGCATCATCGCCTTTTTCATCATCATCCTTGCCGCAGCGGCCAGCCTGCACTGGCTTGCGGATCGTCCGGGCACGATCGTCGTCGAATGGCAAGGCTACATCGCCGAAACCAGCGTGTTCCACGCCCTCGTCATCTTGGCGGTGGCGATCGGACTTGCCATGCTGGCGTGGTCAGCGCTGCGCTCGTTGTGGTCGAGCCCTGCTATAATCGGCCGCCTCCTTGATCGGCGGCGCCAACAGCGCGGGCTGGGGGCGCTGTCGAGCGGCTTGATCGCCATCGGCGCCGGCGACGGCCCGCTCGCCCTGCGTTACGCAGGCCAGGCACGCAAGGCGCTGCCGAACGAGCCGCTCACGCACCTGTTGCGGGCACAGTCGGCACAGCTCATCGGCGACCGGGCCACATCGCGGCGCATCTTCGAGGCCATGTTGTCCTCGCCCGACACCGAGCCGTTGGGCCTGCGCGGCCTCTTCCTGGAGGCCGAGCGCGAGGGCGAGCGGGAGGCGGCGCGCCAGTTCGCCGAACGGGCGCTCAAGCTCAACCCGAGGCTTGCCTGGCCCGTGGAGGCGCTGTTCGACCTGCAGTGCCGTTCGCAGGATTGGGAGGGCGCGCTCAACACGCTGGCGGTTGGCCAGCGCTACAATCTGATCGACAAGGCGGTCGCCACCCGACGGCGCGCCGTGCTGCTGACAGCTCAAGCGCAGGCGGCCGAGGACGGAGCCCCCGAGAAGGCGCTGGAGCTCGCGCGCGAAGCACATCGGCTGGCGCCCGATCTGGTGCCGGCCGCCGCCATCGCCGGCCGCGTGCTGGCGGCGCAAGGCAATACCCCGCGTGCCGCACGCGTGTTGCTCAAGACGTGGCGGCTATCACCGCATCCCGATCTTGCTGCAGCCTACGCCTATGCTCGTCCCGGCGACAGTCCCCGCGACCGACTGAACCGCATGCGCCATCTCGCGCGTCTGACACCGCACGACAGCGAGGGACCCATCGCGCTCGCCATTGCCGCCATCGAGGCGCGCGAATGGGAGGAGGCACGCGCTGCGCTGGAGCCGCTGCTGGACAGCCGCTTGACACAACGCGTCGCCGCTCTGATGGCGCGCATCGAGGGGGAAGAGCACGGTGATCGGGGCCGCGTGCGCGAGTGGCTGGCGCGGGCCGTCAACGCGGCGCGCGATTGCGCCTGGACGGCCGACGGCGTTGTCTCGGACCGGTGGGCGCCCGTCTCGCCCGTGACGGGCGCGCTTGACGCATTTCGCTGGCGCGTGCCGGCAGAGGCGATCGACAAGCCGGCCGGCGCGCTCTTGAGCGCCAAGCTCGGAGCCCTCGTTGGGTTCGCGGCCACCGGCGAGCCGGCGCTGGCGCACCCGACCCCATCCCCACCAGCTGCGGCCTTTGCGGGCAATGCGACCGTGGAGCCGATCGAGGCTCCGCCTGCACCCGCCGACACGGGCTCCGCTGAGAGGCCGGTCGCGCCAAGGTCCTTCCCCGCGCAGGCTGCGCCGACCGCCACCGCAACCCCGACCAACAGCCGCCTCGTGCCAGTCGATCCTGAGGACGCGGACGACCTTAAAGAGCGCATCAGGCTCGCGGCGCAAAGAGCCATTGCCGCGTCCGCGGCGCCAGCGCCACCGCCAGAAAACTCCGCAGCTGCCAACAGCGCGCGCGCAAAAATACCAGCCGCGCCGCCACGTCAGCCCAAGTCGGTCGAACCCAAGTCGGGCGAGCTCAAGTCGGGCGAGCCCAAGATTTTCGTGTCTCCGCGGGCACCGGACGATCCGGGCCTTGATCCAGACGCTAAGTCTCGCGCCGCCGACGCCGACTTCGAGCTCGAGTTATCCCGCTCGCGCGCTGCCAAGTCGTAAGGCCTACCCGAGGGTCCGCGGGGTAGGTGGGCCCAAGGCGGCACTCAGGCGACGGCCGGAGGCATACTCATGGGGCTCTTCGACGCGCTCACTCTGGCGCGACTTCAGTTCGCCTTCACCATGTCCTTCCACATCGTGTTCCCCGCTTTCACGATCGGGCTTGCCAGCTATCTGGCCGTGCTCGAGGGACTGTGGCTCGCCACGGGTCGGGCGGTGTTCCTTGCCACCTTTAACTACTGGAAGAAGATCTTCGCCCTCACCTTCGGCATGGGCGTCGTGTCGGGGATCACCATGAGCTACCAATTCGGCACCAACTGGAGCGGATTTGCCGACAGGGCCGGCCCCGTGATCGGGCCCCTGATGGCCTACGAAGTGTTGAGCGCGTTCTTCCTCGAAGCGGGGTTCCTGGGCGTCATGCTGTTTGGCATGAAGCGCGTGGGGCCCGCACTGCACTTCTTTGCCACCCTCATGGTGGCCGTCGGCACCTTGTTGTCGGCATTTTGGATCCTCTCCGCCAACAGCTGGATGCAGACCCCGACGGGCTATGCCGTCAACGCTGTGGGTCAATTCACCGCCGCCGACTGGTGGGCCGTCATCTTCAACCCGTCGTTTCCCTATCGGCTTATCCACATGGTGCTCGCTGCCTATCTCACCACTGCATTTGTGGTAGGCGCTGTCGCTGCCTTCCATCTCCTGCGCGATGCCGGCAACGAAGCTGCGCGCGTCATGTTCTCCATGGCCATGTGGATGGCCGCCCTCGTCGCGCCGATGCAGGTCGTTGCCGGCGATCTGCACGGCCTCAACACCCTTGAGCACCAGCCGGCCAAGATCGCCGCCATCGAAGGGCACTTCGAGACCCGCCGCGGCCAGCCGCTCATCCTGCTGGGCTGGCCCGATTTGGCCGCCGCGACCACACGCTACGCGGTCGAGGTGCCACGCCTCGGCAGCCTCATCCTGACGCACGATTGGAACGGCGAGGTCCAAGGCCTGAAGTTCTGGCCGCGCCAGGACTGGCCCAACTCGCCGCTCGTGTTTTGGAGCTTTCGCGCCATGGTCGGCGTGGGCGCGCTGATGGTATTCACCGGCGTTTGGAGCCTGTGGTCGCGCTGGCGGCGGCGCCTTTATGAGGGCGTTTGGCTCCTGCGGCTCGCCGTCGTGATGGGCCCGTCGGGTTTCGTGGCGGTGCTTGCGGGATGGATCACCACCGAAGCCGGTCGCCAACCCTATACGGTCTATGGCCTCCTGCGCACCGGGCAGGCCGTTTCTCCCATCGACGCACAGGCGGTGGCGGCCTCCCTCCTCGCCTTCATCGCCGCCTACTTCGCGGTGTTCGGTGCCGGGCTCCTCTATATTGTGCGCCTGATGGGGCACACCCCGCGCACGGACGAGCTCGATATCGAGGCCGGTGCGCCCTTGCGGGCAGCCGGCATCATGTCGGCACCCGCCCTGGAACAGTCCGAGCACGGCGCCGGCAGCGGAGGGTCTTAAACTCATGCCAGATCTCGCCTTCATCTGGGCCGGGCTCATCGCATTTGCCGTCCTCGCCTACGTGTTGTTCGACGGCTTCGATTTGGGCATCGGCATCCTGTTCCCGTTCCTTGGCTCGGACGCGGAGCGCGACCAAGCGATAAACTCGGTGGCACCCGTGTGGGACGGCAACGAAACCTGGCTGGTGCTCGGCGGGGGTGGGTTGCTGGCTGCCTTCCCCGTGGCCTACGCCATCATTCTGACCGCGCTCTATGCGCCGCTCACGGCCATGCTGCTGGCGCTCATCTTCCGGGGTGTCGCCTTCGAGTTTCGCTGGCGGGCGTTGCGCAAGCGGCCCTGGGACTGGGCGTTCGCGGGCGGCTCAATGCTGGCCACGTTCGCCCAAGGCATCGCGCTGGGTGCGCTCGTGCAGGGCATTGCCGTGTCCGACCGCACCTATGCCGGTGGCTGGTGGGACTGGCTCACGCCCTTCAGCCTGGTGACCGGCGTGGCGCTGCTCGTGGGCTATGCGCTGCTCGGCGCCACCTGGCTCGTGCTCAAGACGCAGGCTCACTTGCAGGAGCGCGCCTTCCGGTTTGCCTGGATTACCGGGCTTGGCACGCTCGCGCTGGTCGGGGTCGTCAGCCTCTGGACGCCGCTTATGAACCCCCAGTTCATGGCGCGCTGGTTCGCCTGGCCGGCGATGCTCTATACCGCGCCGATGCCGCTCCTCCTTGCGGTTTCATCTGCCGTACTGCTCTTGGGCCTCGCGCGGCGTCGCGAGGTGGCGCCGTTCCTGGCAGCGGTGGCGTTGTTCGTGCTGTCCTATATCGGCCTCGGCATCAGCTTTTATCCCTACATCGTACCCCCCACGGTGACGATCTGGTCGGCCGCCGCACCCCACTCGAGCCTGCGTTTCCTCCTCGTCGGCGCCGGCATCCTCATTCCCCTGATCCTTGCCTACACGGCATGGTCTTACTGGGTGTTCCGCGGCAAGCTCGATCCCTCCGCGGGCTACCACTGATGGCAGCCAGCAACGAGAGGAGACTGCTCGTGCGCCTGGCTTGGTTCGCCGCCCTGTGGCTCGCAGGAGTGGCCGCTTTGGCAGTGGTTGCGCTGTTGCTCCGCGCCGTGCTGTAACCGGATGAGGCACGCTTGGGGCGCGCGCAGCGGGGTCGGGAGGTGAGGCGATGCACGTCGTCATCGTCGGCGCTGGCATCGGCGGGCTCACCCTCGCTTTGATGCTCAAGGCGCGTCGAGTTGCATGCGAGATTTTCGAGGCCTCCGCGCGCATCCGCGAGTTGGGCGTCGGCATCAATGTGCTGCCGCACGCCATTGCCGAGCTGAGCGCACTCGGCCTGCTAGACCGCCTCGACGCCGTCGGCGTGCGCACCCGCGAGCTGATCTATGCCAACCGCTTCGGCCAAGAGATCTGGCGCGAACCGCGCGGGCTCGAGGCAGGCTACGACGTACCGCAGCTGTCAATCCACCGGGGTCGCCTGCAGGGCGTGCTGCGCGATGCCGCCGTTGAGCGGCTTGGACGCAAGGCGATCCACACCGGTCACCTGTTCCAGGCCTTGAGGGAAGGTGAGGGCTCCATCAAAGCCCGGTTCAAGCGCACGATCGACGGCACGCGCACCACGGTGGCCGGCGATGTTCTCGTCGGCTGCGACGGCATCCATTCCAGCGTGCGCCGGCAGCTTTATCCGCAGGACCCGGGCTTGAGCTGGAACGGCGTGCTGATGTGGCGCGGCGCAACCAGCGCCAAGAGCTTTCTCGATGGCCGCACGATGATCGTGGCGGGTGGTTTCAACAACAAGCTGGTGCTCTATCCGATCGGCAAGGGCAGCAAGCCCGGCACGCAGCTCATCAATTGGGTGGTCACCCATCGCATGGGCGACGGCTCAAGCCCACCGCCGCGGCGCGAGGACTGGAACCGGCATGGCACGCTCGCCGAGCTGATGCCACATGTGGCCCGTTTCGGGACGCCGCACGTGGATCTGGTGAAGCTGGTGAAGGGCGCACCGGCCTTTTATGAATATCCAATGGCCGACCGCGATCCGCTACCGCGCTGGACGCACGGGCGCGTGACGCTGTTGGGTGATGCCGCCCACCCCATGTATCCGGTAGGCTCCAACGGGGCGAGCCAGGCGATCCTCGACGCGCGCTGCCTGGCGGATCTGCTGGCCGGCAGCGAGCACGCCCGCGTCGCGCTAGCGGCCTACGAGGCGGAACGGCTGCCAACGACGGCCGAGATCGTGCGCAACAACCGCAGGGGCGGACCCGAAGGCGTCATCGACGAGGTGGAGCGCCGCGCCCCCGACGGCTTTGCCCACATCGATGACGTGCTAAGCCGCGCCGAGCGGGAGGCAATCGTCAAGGGCTACGCCCAGCTCGCGGGCTTTGCCAAGGAACAGGTGAACCGGGAACCAAGCCTCGCCCCTCTCTCCAAGAAGCGCCGCCGACGGCGCCGCGGCGCGGGGTAGCCCGCGCGCCCCCTTGGAACGGTGCGGCACGCCTCCACAAGGGGGGATCAGCCCTTGTCGGGAGGCGGCAAGAAGGTGACGTCGTGCAGGCCGGCGAGGCGCGTCACCTCGGCGGGGTCGGGCACGTTGTGGATCTTCTTGAACAGTTCGAACAGCTTGCCCGTCGGCGACACCCAGAAGAGACACTTCACCGGCTGGTCACTCTTGTTGAAGATGCCGTGCGCCACCTGCATCGGCAAGCGGATGAGGTCGCCAGCGGTGGCGGATGCGTCCTTGCCGTCCAGGAACAGGTCGAAGCGCCCCTCCAGAACGTAGATGAACTCGTCCTGGTTGGCATGGATGTGGGGGGGTACAAAGGTGCCCGGTGGGAACAGCGCATGCCATGAAAAAGAACTCTCGCTCACCTGCTTGGGCGTGTAAGTCTGGCCCAGGATATTCCACACGAGATTGTCGATGCTCTTACCCGCCTTGGTGACGCCAGCCGTCATCGCCTTCATGGGACCACTCCCTACTCCTGATGTGGCCAGTTTGGCATGAAGTGTTGAGCCTGCGCTACCGCACTCCTCCATCGCCGGCTGTATCTGGAAACGATTGTCGGTGATGTCGGCAATGCGCCTTGCAAAGTACGCGCATCCACCCCAGAGCGTGTCGAGCGACTTTGGCCAGCTCGCCGCCAACCGCCACTTGATCCCGGGCGAGGATTGCGCGATGGCCGGCGCGGCGATCGACGCTGCCGCAGCACCGATGCCGCCAGCGCCCGCGGTCTTGATCAACTTGCGCCTGGTCACTCCGTCATTTGCCCTCCTCCTGCGGCTTTGAGTTGGGGGCTGCGGCTCTTTCCGTTCCGCCTCGAGACGAGGTCCACCACGTAGCGGGGCAAGCTTGCGCTGAGGGCTCTATCGGGCGCACGCAGACTATCATGCGCGACTCCGGCGGCCGGCTCCCTGGACGCGCCCGCAGTCGCGCTTGCCCTTCGTTCCCGGCGCCTGGTCGGCGCCCAACCGAACGTGCTAACGTTGCCGGCAAAAAGCATGGCTCGGAAACCGGCGGAGATTTGAGCATGAAGATTGGCGCGTACTACTTCCCGACCGACTACGGCATCGACATCGCTGAGCTCGCGCGTGCGCTCGAGAGCCGCGGCTTTGAATCGCTGTTCGTGTGCGAGCACACCCACATTCCCGTGAGCCGGCGCACCCCGTTTCCCGGCGGCGGGGAGCTGCCGAAGCGCTACAAGCACACGCACGATCCCTTCGTTGCGCTCGCGTTCGCCGCGGCGGCAACCAAGAGCCTGAGGCTCGGCACCGGCATCTGTCTCATCCCCCAACGCGACCCGATCACCACAGCGAAGTCGGTGGCAAGCCTCGACCAGCTTTCGGGTGGTCGCTTCATCTTTGCCATGGGCGGCGGTTGGAACGTGGATGAGATGGAAAATCACGGCGCCAAGTACGAGACGCGCTTCGGACTGCTGCGCGAGCGGGTACTCGCCATGAAGGAACTGTGGACCAAGGAGGAAGCCGAATTCCATGGGGAATTCGTCAACTTCGACAAGGCCTGGCTATATCCCAAGCCAAAGCAGAAGCCGCACCCGCCCCTGTTCCTCGGCGGCGAGAGCGACCATACGCTCAAGCGCGTCGTGGAGTTTTGCGACGGGTGGTTTCCGCGGCCGCGCGGCGGCTTCGAGCCCAAAGCCGCCGCGGAACGCTTGAGGAAGGCAGCAGCCGCAGCTCGCCGCGATCCCAGGACTTTGTCGATCACAGTGTTCGCCGCGCCAGCGGACGCGGCCAAGCTCGGCCCATACCGCGAGGCTGGGATCGATCGCGTGCTGCTCGAGGTTCCGGACCTCAGCCGCGACGAGATCTTGGGCGTGCTCGACAAGAACGCGGCGCTGATCAAGGGATGATGGTACTCGAGGGGGACCTGCACCCGCAGACCTGAAGGTATCGGAGCTGCCTACTTCGTTGCCGCCATCAGGCGGGCCATGAACCCGCCGATGGCGGCGCCATCGATCCAGCGCAACACGGCGACGAGGTCATGGTCGGGGTCGATCCAGATCATGTGGTTGCCGGCGCCAACCGCAAAGACGCTTGCTGGCGATGCGGCGGGTCGGCGCGCCGCACCCGCGTTGAGCCACCACAGATAGCCATAGCCGGGGTTGGTGGGGGAGGGTGAGAAGGTATCCCGGACCCAGCTCTCTGGCAGCACCTGGTGCTTGCCCCAGCGGCCGCCGCGCGCCATGAGCAGCCCAAGGCGGGCGTGATCGCGGGCGCCGATGACCATGCCACCACCCCAGTGTCCACCACCCGCTACGGATTGCACGCGTCGGCCGCCAACCTCAGTCCACGACGTTGAATAGCCGTGCCACTCCCAGGTGCGCGATGCTCCGATCGGGTCCATGATCCGCTCACGCAGCACATCGGGCAGTGGTCGGCCAAACCGCTGCAGCAGGCAGAACGCCAACAAGTTCACGCGGACGTCGTTGTATTCGAAGTGGCTACCCGGCGCCATTGGCTCGCGGCGTTGGCCTTTGCGGCTCTGGTCGGCCCCCGCCCCGGTTTGCCGGTTGTGGTCGACCTGATCGGACTTGCCCCACAGCTCACCCTGCCACTCGCTCGATTGCTGCAGCAGGTGGCGCCAGGTGACGCGTGCGTTGTGTTGACTGGAAAACCAGGGACCTTGCACGGTTGTGCCGACCGGTTCGTCGACGTTGGCGATGTACCCATCGGCGACGGCGAGGCCAGCCAGCACGGCAAGGTAGCTCTTGGCGACGGAAAAGGTCATATCCGGGCGCATCGTGTCGCCCCATTCGGCGAGAACGCGTCCACCCTTGAGAACGACGCCCGCCGGCCCACCACGCGGCAGCACGGGGCCTACAATCTCGCTCCACGGTCCCGTCTCGTTCCATTCGACGTTGCCAACGTAGCGTCCGTCCGCGTGATAGAGGCTCTGCGGCCAGGAACTGTCGTGGGCGAGGGCGAATTCGACGGCCGCATCGAGACGAGCGCCATCAAAGCCCACGGCGGCGGCGCTGAGGCGGTCCCAGCTTACCGCGTCGGGGATGTAATCATTCTGTCCGTGGTCTCGCGTGGGCGCTCGATGCATCTCACCTTCCCATCGGTTTGGGGCCCTAAATCTGTGGCCCGCAGGTCTAAGGTCCCGCAGATCTGAGGTCCATATCAGTTCATCTGTCTTGGGCTATCTGTCTTGGCTCATCAATCTCGGGCCCATGCATCTGGGGCCCGTGCACCTGGGGCCCGTGCACCTGGGGCCCGTGCATCTGGGGCCCGTGCATCTGGGGCCCGTGCATCTGAGACCCGTGCGTCTGAGGCCCCTGCGTCTGAGGCCCGTGCGTCTGAGGCCCGTGCGTCTGGGGCCCGTGGGTCCCCAGGCGCATGCTGTGTCCGAGCGAGCACGCGGGGACGATGCGATCGCGCACGCTCTGCTTGATGTGGGCACGGCTCGCCTTCCATCCCGCGTGCAGACCCCAGCCGCCAAGGCGGCAGCAGGCGATGGCGATGGCGTGACGCGCGGGCATCGCCCCCTCTAGGCTTTGAACTTCGCCGCGATCTCGCGCAGCTTGAACTTCTGGATCTTGCCGGAGGGCGTGCGTGGCATCTCGGTCAGGAGCTCCAGCCGCTCGGGCCAGTAAGGCTTGGCCATCCCCTCCGCGGCCAGGAAGCGGGTGAGTTCGCGCAGATCAAGCCGCGCATCGGCTTTGGGCCGCACGAAGGCGCAAGCGCGCTCGGCCAGCCGCTCATCGGGCATAGCCACCACCGCACATTCGGCCACCGCCGGATGGCGATAGATAAGGTTCTCCACCTCGGCCACGGGAATGTTCTCGCCGCCGCGGATGATGACGTCCTTGGTGCGGCCGACGATGCGGATGTAGCCATCGGCGTCCATGCGGGCGAGATCGCCGGTGTCGAACCAGCCGTCACCATCGATCGCGTTGAGCTGCGGCTTCTTCAGATAACCGACGAAATGGGTTATTCCACGTGCCTGCAGATGGCCAACGCTTTCGGGCGGCACGGGCCGTTGCTGGTCGTCCACCACGCGCACCTCATTGCCGGGCAGCGCCCGACCGTCGGTCTCGAACGCCTTCGTCTGCGGATCACGCTTGCGCGTGATGGTGAGACCGGCGTTCTCGGTCATGCCCCAGCAGGAGAGCACGTCGAGGTTCATCTCGGCTTTAGCGCGCTGCACCAAAACGCGCGGGATCGGGGCGCCCGCACACACCCAGGTGCGCAGCGTTCGGCTCACCCGTGTGCGGAGCGCGTCGGGAAGGTTCACCACATCCGATAGGAACGGCGTCGATCCCATGGAAAAGGTGGCGCCCTCACGTTCGATCAGCGGAACCGCATCGGCGGCCGACCACGCATCGAGAGCCACCGTCGTCGTGCCCAGCATCACCGGCATCAGCATGCCATACAGGAAGCCTGTCTGGTGGGCGAAAGGGGAGCCCATGAACACGATGTCGCCGCCGGTGAGGCCGATATCATCGATGAAACACCGCGCCGGTGCCAGCACCGTATTGGCGGTGTGCATGACGGCCTTAGGCTCGCCCGACGTACCGGAGGTGTAGATCAACTCCACCACCTCGTTGGGGCCGGGACGCAGCTTGGCGAGCCTGTCCCGCTCGGCATGCGAGACGTCTGGGCGGTCGAGGAAAGCCCGTTCGAATGACTGGCCGTCCCTACCACCGACGACAAACACGTGTTGCAAGTGCGGCAGATCGGAGCGGATCTCCCGCAGCATGGCCACATGGTCAAAGCCGCGCCAGAGCGCGGGCACGACGGCAACTTTGGCCTCGGCGAAGCCGAGCATGAAGCGCAGCTCGCGCTGGCGAAAGATCGGCATCAACGGATTGGCGACCCCGCCAATGCGAGCGCAGGCGTAGAACAGCGCCGTGAACTCCCACCAGTTCGGCAACTGAAAGGCGACGACATCGCCCTGGCCGACGCCACAGGCGTGGAGGCCCAAGGCGATCTTGTCGACACGGTCGCCGAGGTCAGCATAACTCAGCCGAATCTCGCGGCCCTGCGCACCATTCCAGCCCACAAACGCGGTGCGTCCGGCACCGTTGCGGATGGCCTGGTCGAGGTCGTCGATGGGCAGCCGGTCAAGCCACAGTCCACGCGAGGCCGCAATCCGCGTGTGCGGCAGATAGATGTCGAACGCCATGACGCTCTCTCCCCGGGGCCCAACGATGCCCGTGAAGGCCATTGACACTCTAGGCCGGGTTCCATCGCACTGCCAAACCTCGCTCGGGCGCATGGGCTCCGTCAAAACGGGGCGATTCCATGGCAGGAGGCGGGCTGCGCATGAGGGAGCTGTGGCCCAGGGGCAGCTGCCGTCGCGGCCACCAACAGGAAGCCGCAACAGAGGACCACGGCGGAGGTACCAAAGGTCGCACCTGACTTGAGCTTTGCCGCCCGGGGGCGATGCGCGCTTGGCCCTGCAAGCGGCCCACGGCTGCGCGCGTCAGGGGTTAAGGGTCGCTTTCAACCGTGCACGGCTGGGCCCTCACGGTCGACGCATTTAGCACCGGGCTCTCGCGCCAGCGCTCACCCTTACGCTTTTTTAATCCGCTGCACGGGCTTCGCATCTTGACCTCGTCCGTCCTGCCGGTGCATGTGCCGCGCCAGACGAGGTGAAGCGCGTTTTGGGGGCCTCCTTTCCTTGCGTATCGTATCCGTCGGCCTGAGCTTGGCCGCAGCTCTGCTTGTCGTGGCGTTGGCGTGCTTGCCATCCTACAGCGGCCCGCATCCCGGTGATGCGTTCCTGGCGCGGGCGCAGGAGGCCGGATTCTCTGCGGGGGATCCAGTGATGATCCGCGTCTTTAAACGGGAATCCCAGCTCGAGCTCTGGATGCGCAAGGAGGACCGCTTCGAGCTCTTTGCGACCTACCCGATCTGCTTCTGGTCGGGAAAATTGGGACCCAAGGTGCGCGAAGGCGACCGGCAGGCACCCGAGGGCTTCTACGCCTTCGGGCGAGAGCAATTGCGGACTGGCGGACGCCACCCCCTGTCTATCAACATCGGCTTTCCCAATGCTTTCGATCGTGCGATGGGGCGGACCGGTTCCTACATCCTCCTGCATGGCGGCTGCACATCCATCGGCTGCTTTGCCATGACCGATCCCGTGATGGAGGAGATCTACAAGCTCGTCGATCAGGCGTTCCATCACGGTCAGGATCGCGTTCAGGTGCAGATCTTCCCCTTCCGCCCGACAGAGGCGAACTTGGCACCCTATGCCAGCAACAAGTGGTACGACTTCTGGCGCACGCTCAAGCAAGGCTACGACGCGTTCGAGAGCACGCGGGTGCCGCCCGCCGTCACCGTGTGCAACAGCACTTATGTCGTGAGTACTGCGGATTCCGATGGCGATGCGACCGCCCGCGTCGCGTCCGATGCTTGCTCCCCCGAGCCGCCCATCGTTACCGCATCCGCTGGCCCTACCCCCAAGCGGCCGCATCTGAAGGCTCGGCCGCGCGTGGCGAGCTCGCACAAAGCGGGCAAGGCCTCACATAGCGCCCGCTTGGCGTCTCGCCCCACCCGGTTTGCGGCTGCACGGTCCTTCCACAAAACTGCCGCTGCGGGCTCCCGACGCATACGTTAGAACTCTCCCCTTGCGGGGCGCACTGCGCCGGCCGAGTGCCCAAGCCCGAGGCAGGCCGCGAAGCCGCACTGCGCATTGTGAACGCAATATAAAATCGGGCATTTCGGTGCGAGCCGATCGGGCAACTTAGCCCGGCCGCGCGGCCTCCTTGCCCCGGTTAATCCACAGCAGAAAACATCACGCCAATAGCGCCTCGGCTCGCCGATCCGCATGCGCGGCATTCGCACCGGGGACTGTTCCGCGCCCAGCCGGTGCGCAATAGCTGCTGGAACATAGCCAAAGAGTGTGTATCTCTATCCTCAAGGCCCGCGCCGATGGTGCAGCGGCAAGGAGGACGTTGATGACCAAGCGCGCACGGCTGGGCGGGCTGCTCAGCCTGCCAGCAGCTGCGGACGGCACGCAGCCACCGGTTATCTTCCACGCTGCGCTGAGCGCCGGTACCACTCGTCGAGATGCCACCGACTTCCTCGCGGACCTGCGGTCCGACAAATCCAAGACGGTGTTCGAAGCGCAGAGCTTCACGGTTCTGAGCAGGGTCGATCCTGATTGATCGTGCGACCCTCGACAGGCCAGGCGACGGCCGGGGATCCTCAAGGTGTCAGGCCATGGATTGGATGACCCTCAGCCCGGAGGAATGGACAGCCGTTCGGCTCAGTCTCAAGGTCGCAACCGTGGCAACGCTGGTCGGCTTGCCCTTCGGCATCGGTGTCGCGCTCGCGCTGGCGCGCGGCCGCTTCTGGGGTCAATCGCTGCTCAATGGCCTCGTGCTGCTGCCGCTCATTCTCCCCCCCGTCGTCACCGGCTATATCTTGCTCATCGTGTTCGGCCAACGCGGACCCGTCGGCAGATGGCTGGCCGACTACTTCGGCATCGTCTTCTCGTTTCGCTGGACTGGCGCGGCCCTTGCTTGCGGGATCATGGGATTTCCCCTGATGGTGCGGGCCATCAGGCTGGCAATTGAATCCGTCGACGCGCGCCTCGAGGAGGCGGCCGGAACTCTGGGCGCCAATCGCACCTGGGTGTTCGCCACGGTAACGCTGCCCCTCATCGTACCCGGTATTCTCACCGGCATGATCCTGTGCTTCGCCAAGGCCATGGGCGAGTTTGGTGCTACCATCACTTTCGTATCCAATATCCCAGGCGAGACACAGACGCTGCCCTCGGCGATCTACACGTTCACGCAAGTGCCCGGCGGCGACCAAGGTGCATTGCGCCTCACGCTGGTGTCGGTCGCCATTTCGATGCTGGCCCTGCTCGCCTCGGAGGTGATGGCACGCCTCGCCCACCGGCGGCTCGAGATCGAATGACGCTTGCCATCGACATCCGACACCGGCTCGGAAGCTTCCAGCTCGATGCCAAGTTCGAGACCGGCGGCGGGCTGGTCGCCCTATTTGGTCGGTCGGGATCGGGTAAGACGTCGATCGTCAACATCATCGCGGGGCTCATCCGGCCTGACCACGGCCGCGTCGTGAACGACGGTGTCGTGCTCGTGGATAGGGCGCGCGGCATTTTTGTTCCGCGCCACCGCCGCAGGATTGGCTATGTGTTCCAGGAGGGCAGGCTCTTTCCCCATCTCACGGTGCGCCAGAACCTGCTTTATGGGCGCTTCTTTGCCCCCGATAGTGAGCGTCGCGAGGGCTTCGATCCGGTTGTCGACCTGCTCGGTATCGGCGGGCTGCTCGACCGACGGCCCGGCCGCCTGTCCGGAGGCGAGAAGCAGCGCGTGGCCATTGGAAGAGCGCTGCTTGCCGGTCCTCGGCTGTTGCTTATGGACGAGCCACTGGCTTCACTGGACGAAGCCCGCAAGGCAGAGATCTTCCCCTACATCGAGAGGCTGCGCGATCAAAACAGAGTGCCGATCGTCTACGTCAGTCATGCCCTCGCCGAGGTTGCGCGACTGGCCTCCACGGTGGTTCTCGTCGCGGAAGGCAAGGTTGCTGCGGTCGGGGCCACCACCGACGTGATGCACCGGTTGGATCTCTTTGCATTGACCGGCCGCGCCGAGGCCGGTTCCATCATCGAAGCCATCGTGGAGCGGCACGACGCGGCGTTCGGCCTGACCGAGCTGCGCTCCCGCGCGGGGGTGTGGCGATTGCCGCGGCTTGACCTCGCCATCGGCACGCGGTTGCGCCTCACCGTGCGCGCCCGCGACGTGATGCTCGCCAAATCGGCGCCTGGCGATTTGAGCGCCCTCAACATCGTGCCCGGGGTGGTCACGGACATGGCAGGTGCGGGAGGCAGCATGGGGGCGATCGTCGAGATCAAACTCGACTGCAATGGCGATGTCCTGATCGCGCGCCTCACCCGCTATTCGGTCGAACGCCTTGGCCTGGCGCCAGGACAACAGATCCACGCTCTCATCAAGAGTGTGGCCCTCGACCGGCGCGGTCTCAGCGGACCGAACCGGGGCCCCGCGGGCGCCGATGCAGAAGCCAACGAAACTTAGCCGCCATCATGGACGCTCCCGGCTCGGCGGCTTTGCCGGCAATGAGAGCTTCAATGCCCGCAGGTCGGCGGCGGACGCGATCGCAGCAGCACCCTCAATCGCCCGATAGCGACCGACCACGTCCCGCCCGAGCTTGGTGAGGCGAGCCCCGCCGCCGCCGGTACCACCCATCTGCGTCTCGACGAGCGGCTCGCAGAACATATGATTGATCTCATCGACCAGCAGCCAAGCGCGACGGTAGGACATCCCCATCTTGCGGCCCGCCGAGGTGATGGAACCGTGCTTGGAGATGAGCTCGAGCAGCGCGATCTTACCCGGACCCAGCGAGCCATAGCCCCCCAGATCGATGCGAATGGTGAGGCCCAGGTGCGACTCGGGCCCATCGCTCGCCGAGGAGACCGCCGCTCGCCTGCCGCGACGCATCGGTCCTGGCATTTCCCGCCTGCCTATTTCCAGGGCATCGTCATGACGTCCAAGGCACCCCCATCTTGCCACAAAATTTGTCGAGCCGGGACAAAAATGGCAACTGGACATCCGCGCATGGGTGCGGGATTGCTGCTGCGGTCTCTGGCTTTGTGGCTCCCGCGGAGTTAAGGCTGGTGCCGGTGCGCCAACCCCAGTCGTTGCCCCTGCGTCAGTTTATGCGCCTTATGCGTCGGGCTCACCACCGGACTGCGGTTGTTTCTCGCGCACCGATCGGCTCGCACGGGAACAGCTGCCCCCATGAACGGGTATTCTGGATCGGCATGCGATAAGTGGCACGACATGACGGGAACGACATGACTGGCATTGGCCCCAAGACGGCGCCCGGCACGCGGTCGACCGGCAGCGCCGACTTGCCGCTGCATCACGGCCGGGTACCCAAGTGGCTGGCGCTGCGCATGAGCCGCCTTGGCGCGGTCATGAGCGAGGCCATTATCCATCACTATGGCCGCGATGAACTGCTGCGCCGCCTTGCCAATCCCTTTTGGTTTCAAGCTTTTGGCGCCGTCATGGGCATGGATTGGCATTCCTCGGGAATGACCACCAGCGTCCTCGCCGCACTCAAGAGCGGTCTTACCCCACTTGAGAGCGAACTCGGCGTGCACGTGTGCGGCGGCCGCGGCAAGCATGGCCGCAACACGCCCGGCGAGCTGATCGACATCGGCGAGCGGGTTGGACTGGATGGTGCCGCCCTGGCAAACACCAGCCGGCTGATCGCCAAGGTAGACAGCGCGGCGGTCCAGGATGGGTTTGATCTTTACCTCCACGGCTTCATCGTCGCCGATGACGGCAAATGGGTCGTCGTCCAACAGGGCATGAACCCCGGGATGCGGCAGGCCCGCCGTTACCATTGGCTGTCGGAGGGCTTGGAGAGCTTCGTTGAGGCCCCGCATGCGGCCATCGAAGGGAGAGCCCAAGGCGACATCATCAATCTCACCGACCGCAGGGCCGCGCCCTCCCGGCGGGCACAGCTCGATCTTTTGCATCGCCTGGGGCCCGACGCTATTGCTCACAGGTTCTCGACGCTCGCGGCCCAAGGGGCGGCCAATGGCCCACCAGATCAACTCACTTTGCATCTCATCATGCCGGCACATCACGCCATTCGCCCAGGCGATGTCATCGCTCACCGCCTACGCGGAGCGCTGGCTGCGGCAGCCAAAGTGGGACCCAAGGATTTCCGGGACCTCCTGCTGACACCGGGTGTCGGCGCGCGCACCGTGCGCGCGCTTGCCCTGGTGGCCGAGGTCGTCCACGGAGCACCCTTCCGCTTCAGCGACCCTGCCCGCTTCTCCTTTGCCCACGGCGGCAAGGATGGCCATCCATTCCCGGTCCCGCTCAGTGTCTACGACGAGACCATCAGGGTCCTCAAGTCAGCCGTGCGCAAGGCCAAGCTCGGAAGCGACGCGGAGCTGGCAGCGCTCAGGCGCCTCGATGCGCAAGCTCGAGGTCTCGAGGCACGGGCCTCGCGCCCTTCCCTGCCCGAGCTCATCGCGCAGGAGCGCGAGCGCACACCCGCTTGGGGCGGCCGCAGCGTGTTTACCCACGGCCGACGCGAGGCTCAGTGAATTGGGCCCAGTGAATTGGGCCCAGTGAATTGGGCTCAGTGAATTGGGCTCAGTGAATTGGGCCCGGTGAACAGGGCCCGGTGGACAGGGTTGGGAGCGCGTCGACCTTCCCGGCCGTGCACAACAGGGCGCATGCCTTTGCAAGCGAACGGGCCATGGCTGGCAACGGAAGCCGGCGGGCTCATTCCCACTCGATCGTTCCCGGCGGTTTTGACGTAACATCGTAAACGACGCGGTTGATGCCCTGCACCTCGTTGATGATGCGCGTGGCAGTGCGGCCAAGGACATCGTGGGGGAATGGATAGAAGTCGGCCGTCATGCCGTCGGTGGAGGTTACTGCGCGCAGGGCACACACATGGTCATAGGTGCGCGCATCACCCATCACACCCACCGTGCGCACCGGCAGCAGCACGGCGAAGGCCTGCCAAATCTTGTCGTAGAGGCCGGCCTTGCGGATCTCGTCGAGGAACACGGCATCGGCCCTGCGCAAGATGTTGAGCCGTTCCTCGGTCACCTCACCGGGCACGCGAATGGCAAGGCCCGGACCTGGGAAGGGATGGCGCCAGATAAAATGCTCCGGCAGCCCCAGCTCGCGCCCGAGCGAGCGCACCTCGTCCTTGAAGAGCTCGCGCAGCGGCTCGATCAATCTCAAGTTCATTCGCTGAGGTAGCCCGCCGACGTTGTGGTGCGACTTGATCGTCACCGACGGACCGCCCGTGAACGAAAGGCTCTCGATCACGTCAGGATAAAGCGTGCCTTGCGCCAGGAACTCGGCACCGCCCAGCTTCTGGGCCTGCTCCTCGAACACTTCGATAAAGAGCGCACCGATCGTCTTGCGCTTGGCCTCGGGATCGCGCTTGCCGGCAAGCGCAGCGAGGAAGCGTTGGCTTGCGTCGACATGGACCAGCGGGATGTTGAAGTGACCGCGGAAGAGCGACACGACCTCCTGGGCCTCGTTTAATCTCAGCAGGCCATGGTCCACAAAGATGCAGGTGAGCTGCGAACCAACGGCCTCATGGATCAGAACGGCTGCGACCGCACTGTCGACCCCACCCGAGAGGCCGCAGATAACGCGCCCTTTGCCGACCTCGGCGCGGATCTTGGCGATCTCGCTCGACCTGAAATGGGCCATGCTCCAATCGCCCGGCAGGCCAGCAATGCGGCGCACGAAGTTGGCGATGATCTGGCTGCCTTTGGGCGTGTGCACCACTTCGGGATGGAACTGCACGGCATAGAGCTTGCGCCGTTCGTCTGCGATGGCGGCGAACGGCGCCCCTTTCGATATCCCCACCACCTTGAAGCCGGGTGGCAGCCGCGTTACGCGGTCGCCGTGGCTCATCCACACCGTATCGCGCTCGCCCTTGCGCCACACGTCCTTGAAGAGCAGGGCATCGCCCGTCACCTCGAGCTCCGCGCGGCCGAACTCTCGGTGGTGTCCACCCTCCACACCGCCACCCAACTGCGCCACCATCGTCTGCTCGCCATAGCAGATGCCGAGTACGGGCAAGCCGGCGGTGAAGACCCAGTCGGGCGCGCGCGGGGTCCCGAATTCGGTGACGCTGGCGGGCCCGCCAGAAAGGATCACCGCCCTAGGGCGCAGGCGCTCCAGCGCGTCCTCGGCGCGGTTGAACGGCACGATCTCCGAGTAGACGCCCTGCTCGCGCACACGCCGGGCGATCAGCTGCGTCACCTGACTGCCGAAATCGATGATGAGGACGGTATCTGTGTGCGTCTTCATGTTGGCGACGGTCATAAGGCGCCCTCCTAGGCCAGCGCCGCCCGGCCGGAGAATCGTTGCACAGGCGAGACCCGATAGACCATCGCGATCAAGGACGGTCAAGGCGCACGGCCGGATCCTCGACAAGGAGCCGGTCCGCGCAGGGCTCCGCCAACGTTCGGCCGCGGCCAATGCGGCCAAAAACGGCCACTTTCACCTTGACTCGCGCGCAGTGCAGCGTAGGGTCCCGCGCGCTTCGCAAACCCGCGAGGCCGGAACGAGCCAACGAGGCCAGCTATGGGCTTCTTTGCCGAGAGCGTGAACCGCATTTCCCCGTCGCAAACCATTGCGATGTCGACCAAGGCGCGCGAGCTCAAGGGTCAGGGGCGCGACATCATCGACCTGTCCGCTGGCGAGCCGGATCTGCCCACGCCCGACAACATCAAATTTGCGGCGATCAGGGCGATAACCGAGGGGAAAACGCGCTACACCGACGTGGATGGGATCCCCGAGCTCAAGGCCGCGGTGGCCGGCAAGTTCAAACGCGAGAATGGTCTCGACTACAAGCCTTCGCAAGTTTCGATCGGCACCGGAGGCAAGCAGGTGCTGTTCAATGCACTCGCCTGCACACTCAATGCGGGCGATGAGGTCGTCATCCCTGCGCCCTGCTGGGTGTCCTATGTCGACATCGTTCGGTTGGGCGGCGGCAAGCCGGTGTTCGCCGAGTGCAAGTTTGAGGACGGGTATCGGCTGCAACCGCAGGCCCTCGATGCCGCAATCACTCCCAACACCAAGTGGTTCGTGTTCAACGCGCCGTGCAATCCCTCGGGAGCGGCCTACACCCGGGCGCAGCTGAAGGCGCTGACCGAGGTGCTTATGGCGCCCAAGAACCGCCATGTGTGGGTGCTCACCGACGACATGTACGAGCACCTGATCTACGACGATCTCGCCTTCTACACGCCCGCGCAGGTCGAGCCTGGCCTCTACGAGCGCACCCTCACCATGAACGGTCTCTCCAAGACCTACTGCATGACGGGCTGGCGCATGGGCTACGGTGCCGGACCGGAGCCGCTCATCAAGACCATGTGCAAGCTGCAATCGCAGTCCACCTCCAACCCGTCCTCAATCTCGCAGTGGGCGGCGGTGGAGGCGCTCACCGGGCCTCAGGATTTCATTGCCCGCAACGCTCAGATCTTCAAGGAACGGCGCGATCTCGTCGTGTCGATGCTGAACCAGGCCAAGGGAGTAAAGTGTCCCAAGCCCGAGGGTGCGTTCTACGTCTATCCCTCGTGCGCGGGGGTGATCGGCAAGACGTCGGCCAAGGGCAGCAAGATCAAGACGGACCAGGATTTCACTCTGGCGCTGCTCGAGGAGGAGGGTGTGGCCTGCGTGCACGGTGCCGCCTTCGCCATGAGCCCCTACTTCCGCATCTCCTATGCGGCGTCCACGGCGGAGCTGGAGGAGGCCTGCAATCGCATTCAGCGGTTCTGCGGAAACGCGCGTTAGGGCGAGGAGCCGATCGCGGCGCCGATGGCCACCGCGCAAAGATCGGCTGAACCGTGCTTGGCCCCTTGTTCTGCCTCGGCGGCTAACCGATGAACGGCAGCCGCACCGCCAGGGTAAACCCGTTGACCATCAAAACGAGGCCCAGCGTGCCGAGGCCCCCGCTCATGATCAGCAGCCAGGGGTTGCCGATGATAAGGTGCACCGAGGCCAGCACGATGGCGATCTGCAGGAAGGCCTGGCTCCAGTCGAAATAGGGATCTTTGGCGAGCGCCAGTTCGCGATCGACCTCCAAAGCCTTGGCCTTTGTGAACAGCTCGTCGAGCCCCTCCTTCTTGGCGGGATCGGTGGTGAGCCGCTGTGCCTCCGTGCGGTACTCCTTGATCTTCTCCTCGAACCTGCGCTTGACCTCATCGGGTATCGTCGGCTGAGCGGCGAGCATGAGTTCGAGCTCGTTGGCGGCGAGCGTCGTGGAATTGCGGCGGATGTTCTTGGCCTGAAAGAACGCCCACGTGTCGGAGGCACCAATGTTGCTCTGAATGGCGTCCTTGGTGGCGTTGGCGCCCCCGACGTTGCAGATTGCCAGCAGAACCGCCAGCACACCGATGTACACGCCAACCCACTTGTTATGCGCGTCCTTGTGGCTGCTCAGCTGCTCGGTCACCTCGTCCAGCGCCATGGTCTCTCCCCCCTTGTCAGCAGTTGCGCCCACATTTGACGCCAACTCTGCAAAAGCGCAAAACCGAACCCTCAGCGGTGAACGCCTTCCCCGATTTGGGCGTTAGGCGGTAGGCGACGGTCGCTGATCGGCTCTGAGGTGGTTAAGGAGGCAGACATTCCCAGGCGCCGTCCAGTGATGCTGGCAATCCTTGACGGCTGGGGTTGGCGCGAGGACGCAGCCGACAATGCGGTGCGTCTTGCTCGAACGCCAATCTTTACCAAGCTGTGGGAGACCTGCCCCCACGCGTTGCTCAATACATCCGGCAAAGACGTGGGCCTGCCCGACGGACAGATGGGGAACTCCGAGGTCGGCCACCTCAACATCGGTGCCGGCCGGGTGGTGCTGCAGGATCTGCCGCGCATCAACCAAGCCGTTGCCAACGGTGACATCGCCAAGGCGCCGGCGCTGCTCAAGCTGATTGAGAGCCTGCACACATCCCGCGGGACCTGCCATCTCATTGGCTTGGTGTCGCCGGGCGGCGTGCACTCCCATCAAGATCACGCTGCTGCGCTTGCCAAGGCCTTGGCCGCAGCGAAGGTCGCCACCGTAGTCCACACCATCACCGACGGCCGCGACACACCGCCCGAGGCCGCCGCGGACTACGTTGCACGCCTGTGTGCAGCGCTGCCGTCGCAGGCAACGATCGGCACGGTCTGCGGTCGCTACTACGCCATGGATCGTGACAATCGCTGGGACCGCATCGAAAAGGCTTATCGCGCGATGGTCGCGGCGGAGGGCCCGCACTTTCCCGACGCGTTGGCGGCGATCGCGGATGCATATGCGCACAAGGTCAGCGACGAATTCATTGTGCCCTCCGTGATCGGCGGCTATCGCGGGATGAAGGACGGGGACGGTGTGCTGTGCTTCAATTTCCGCGCCGATCGCGTGCGCCAGATCCTGGCCGCCCTGCTGGATCCCAAGTTCGGGGCATTCGAGCGGCCGCGTATCGTCCGCTTCGCCGCTGCCACAGGCATGACGCAATACAGCGAGGAGCTCGACAAGCTCCTGAGCGCGATCTTCCCCCCGCTCAACCTCGCCAACGTGCTGGGTGCCGTCGTCGCCAACGCCGGGCGCGCACAGCTGCGCATGGCCGAGACGGAGAAATATCCGCACGTCACGTATTTTCTGAACGGCGGCGATGAACACCAATGCGCTGGCGAGGATCGCATCCTGGTGCCCTCGCCGCGGGTCGCCACCTATGACCTCAAGCCCGAAATGTCGGCGCCTGAGCTGACCGAGCGGGCGGTAGTCGCCATCGGCTCGGGTCAGTATGATCTCATCGTCCTCAACTTTGCCAATCCCGATATGGTCGGACACACCGGCAAGCTCGACGCCGCCATCGCCGCCGTCGAGACCGTGGATAGGGGGCTTGGCCGCATCGTCGAGGCCATCCGCGGCGCCGGCGGCGTGCTCTTGGTCACGGCCGACCATGGCAACTGCGAGCTGATGCGCGATCCGCTGACGGGCGGCCCTCACACCGCGCACACCACCAATCCGGTGCCAGTGGTGCTGGTGGGCGGAGGCGACGTGGCGCTTGCCCAGGGTAGGCTTGCCGATGTCGCGCCGACGCTGCTTGAGCTCATGGACCTGCCGCAGCCCTCGGAGATGACCGGCAGATCGCTGCTCCGCGGCTCGGTCAAGGCCTAAGGACCCCAGCGTCTGGCGTGCCGGCGCTGGCCCTCAAGACACCTCGCTGCGCAAGGCCGCTCGTCACCCCAACCCCGGTCGGGCGACCCGCGCAGGGAATACTTGCGATTGTCACCAACACCGACCCTACCTAATGGGGCCAACCCGATAGCCGCAAACCGATGGGCCAAACGTATGGAGCTGCAACGCCATGACCGACAGCGCGCATAACTTCTCACGAACGGGGGGCTGCCAGTGCGGCGGGGTGCGCTACGAACTTCTTGCACCGCCGCTCAGGATTTACATTTGCCACTGCACCGAGTGCCGCAAACAATCTGCCTCCGCGTTCGGCATTTCCTTGATCGTCAGAGCCAAGTCCTTTGCCCTGACGCGCGGGAGCCCCCAACGCTGGTCCCGTCCCGCCGACAGCGGCCGCACGCTCAAT
>Ga0075425_100000611_pt1 | contig 33795 bp, 28 predicted proteins | sample SoiMethybrSBSTD4_FD_75300 | JGI IMG/M metagenome (GOLD analysis project Ga0075425, IMG submission 75300) | Bulk soil microbial communities from a Populus tree surrounding site in Tennessee, USA - Soil MetaG P. TD hybrid SBSTD4 | ecosystem: Environmental > Terrestrial > Soil > Tree plantation... | reverse complement strand
GCTTCTTTAAGGAGGCGGCGCGCCTCGGCGCGCGACTTGTCGATGTCGGGCCAGTAGCCGATCATCTTTTCCAGCTCCTCCTTGGTGGCGGCCAAGGGCGAACCGGGAAAGACGATGCTGCCCACCGTCTTGACGATGGCGATCTTGGAAAGAGCCTGCGCGCCCTTCCATTGGTCGATCGCCAGGAACAGCGCCTTGCGCACACGCACGTCATCGAACGGCTTCTTCTGGTGGTTGGGTGTCACCACATTGCCGCAGTTCCAGTCGCTTTCCTGTGCCTTGATCTTGTCACCGAGCTCCTTCTGCAGCTGGTCGCGCGCGGAAGGTGGCAAGCCCCGAAATTCCATGGCCGCGCGATCGGCTCGGATGGCGTCCGTGCGGACGGCCTGCTTGGGCGCGTAGATCGCCACAAAGCCGTCGAGATAGGGCTGGCCGGGGTGGTAATAGTCGGGGTTGCGCTCACCTTTGACCGACTGGCCGATTTGGAACTCGACGAGCTTGAAGGGCCCCGACCCCATGATGTTCTTCTCATACCAGTGCATGTCCCGGTCGAGGATCTTCTTGGAATAAATGTAGGAGTAGGGGTCGGCGAGCGCCGGCAGGAAGGTGAGGGTGGCAAACTTGAGCTTAAAGACCACCGTCGCGTCGTCGGGTGCGGTGATGGTGTCCACCATCACGAAATTGTTCTCGCGCGCACTCGCAACTCCCGACGGGGGATGAACAATCTTGTTCCAGCTGGCCGCGACATCCTGGGCCGTCAGTGGCGAGCCATCGTGGAATTTCACACCCTTGCGGATCTTGAACGTGTAGGTGAGGCCGTTGTCCGTTGGCTGTGGCATCTCCGTGCAAAGGTCACAAACGAAGTCGGTGGTAGACGATGGGTTGTCTGGATTCACACGGATGAGCACGCTGTAGAAAGGTGCCGTCGCATGCACCACGGCGTAGGTCGTCTCCCGGTGTCCATCAAGGCTTGGTCCGCCGTCAGCCGGGATCATGTAGGTCAGAATGCCGCCGCGATGCGGAGCTTGAGCCATCGCGGCGAGCGTGCCAAGCACGCTGACGCCGACGATCCAGATGCTGGTGCGGACGAGCCAAATCAAGTTAGACACTTTATGCCGATTGTGTACCACAGCGCTCTCTCACAGATATGCTTTCCCTGACCTTGGCTGCACAATGATCTTTCAGGTTCGCATGTAACCTTCACACTCTGAGTACGCCCACGCGAGCGTGGTTTCCATTGGCTCGCCCTGAGAGTAGCGTACGATCATCTTGGGTTGGATGGCCTGGTTGAAGATTTGCAGTGCAATGGTCGGCGGTGCAGGCGAGCAGGCCACGACGTCCTTCTCATCGCCGCGCGTGACGTAATGGTAGATGGAGCCCTTGGGCGGCCCTTCCTCGGCCCATGTTTTGAAGTCGAGAAGTTTCGAATAGGGGGGCAAATCGTAACCTTGGCTAGCGGCCACCAATTGCTCGGCCTGGCGCCGCATTGCGAGTGCCCTGATCAGGCTCTTGGCCGCCGCCTTGTTTTTGGCGAACTTCCAAATCCCGAGGTAGCGCGGAAGGTAGGGCACGAAGCGGCCTTGGGCTCCTTTCGGCATGCCATGGGTCCAGCACTTCTCCGCGACCTGTGGCGCGTCGCGCTTGGCCACAGCCCACGCCGATGGGGGGTTCATGATCAATGACCCCTTCCCCGAGATGAGCCACTTGTTGTTGCCGGCATCATCCCAGGCCGCCACGTCTGGCGGCAGGTACTGCATCAGTGTCTTAGCGTAATCCAGCACCTTGCGGACTGGTTCGCTCTTGACGGTGATCTTACCACTCGCATCCACCAGATCAGCGCCGAACGAGCGGAATAGGGCACCCACCCAATTCTGCGTATCGGTCGTCACTCCCATCGGCAAACCGAAGGAATAGCCCGCCTTGTGCAATTTTTCCGCGGCGACCAGGAAGCTATCCCAGGTCCAATCCGCCGTTGCCGCCGTTGGATCAGCGCCCGCCGGATACATCGCTTGAACATCAATCCCGGCATATTGCTTTAAGAGATCAAAGCGAGTGCAACACGGCAAAGTCAGGCTTCCTCGCGTCGACGGAACCACGATCCAATGATCTTTTACCTTGCCGAGATACGTGGTCGCCTCAGAAACCGATCCATTCTGAGCGATGATATCGGCCATGACATCATCAACAACCTCGAGGGAGTCCTGGTATTGCTGCGGCTCCCACGTGTTGAAATCCATGACATCGTGACCCGCTTTGGCCTGGTTCTCGGCGGACAAAGTGAGGATCAACTTATTGCCTTGGCTAGTAATGTAGTCGATTTGAACATCGACCTTTTCCTTCTCGGCCCATTCCTTGATGAGCCTGGTCGTCACCTCGTTCGCGCCAGGTACCCAATGATCCCAAAGGCCAATCGAAAGTCTGCCCGCGGCGTGGGCAGTGCGCACATATGGTGACGCGATCAGCGTCGCGGTAGTCGCGATGAAACGGCGCCGTGTGAGTGATTTGTTCGTCATGGCGTCTATCGTTCCTTCCCACTTTGCGGCTAATTACTTGCGCCCTCGTGAGCAATGATGTTGCCAAAGAGTTCCCAGGTCTCACCCTTGAAGCGCGCAAGCCTCACGGCTTGGAGTGGATAGTAATCCGTCGGGCTTGTATTCACTTTGATGCCGTCAATCACCATCGGCAGCTGGATGTCCCTAAGGTTGGCCGCCTGGTTCATGACGTTGGCGCGTGTGAGGTCGTCGCCGCATTGCTTCAGCACGATTTGAACAAGGTTAGACACCGCGTACCCGTAGGCATTGCTGGCATCGTTTAGGTCTCCGGCGGGATAGTATTTTTGCATAAAGGCCTTCCACTCGAGGAAGTCCTTGTCCTTTGCGTATTGCGGGTCCGTCGGATCCTTCAGATACTGGGCCGTAACGATACCCTGCCCATTCTCGAAGCCGGCGGGCTTCATGACGGTCCCGACCGAAGCAGAAACATTGTTAAGATAGTGCGCGGGTTTCCAGCCGATCTCAGCCGCTTTCTTGATAGCCTGCGCTGCAAACTTGGGTGTCGTGATATTGAAGAACACATTGGCGCCGGAGTTCTTCAACTGGATCATTTGGCTGTCGATCGTTGGGTCCGTCACTTCGTATGTCGCGTGAGACACAATCAGCTTGTCGGCGTCCTTACCCAGACCTTGTTTGAAACCATCATAGTAATCCTTGCCATAGTCATCATTCTGCATAAGGACAGCAATCTTCGGATCCTTGATGTTCTCGATGATATGCCGCGCATAAATGTTGGCCTCGGTGACATAGTCGGGCTGGAAACCCATCGTCCACGGGTTTTGCTTGTAGTGACCCCACTTGGAAGCGCCCGTGGCCACGAACAGCTGGGGCACCTTCTTTTGGTTGAGATACTTCTGGATTGCAGTATTGGGCGGCGTCCCCAGAGTGTTGAAGACGAACAAAACGTTGTCCTCTTCGACCAGTTTGCGCACCATTTCCACGGTTTTCGGGGGTGAGTATCCGTCGTCATAACTGATGAACGTAACCTTACGGCCGTTGACGCCGCCTTTCTCATTCACCATCTTAAAGAAGGCGTCGATGGCTTTGCCAATGGTTCCATAGGCCGATGCGTTGCCGGAATAAGGGTTGGTGTGCCCAATCTTGATCTCTGTATCAGTGGCGCCCTCGTCATACTTTTTCTGCGCCGACGCAGAGGATCCAACTACGCAAAGCGAAAGCGCTGTCGCGTAAAGAACCAACGGACGATACCTGGACATAGAAGCGTTTCCTCTCGAGCTGTCCTAGCCGATGGAGGGGCGGTGCTGCTCGCTCCGAGACTGGATCTGCGATCGGTTCGCCGGAACGCACCCGGACCCCGGCGCACTCTTTGGTGCGTCCGGAGTCACCCTCCCTAGACTTGGGGTGCAGTGGTCTTGATGACGTTTGGCGTGGGCGGTAACCCTCCATGTGCAGTGGGAGCGGCCCGAGGAGTGTCATTCCTACGCGGGCGCCCCTTTTTTGAGGAAATAGCGTAGAACCAAAACGAGCGTTCCGGCAGGAGGCGCAACCCTAGGGGAAACTCCCCTAGAGTGAGCTTGATTAGAAAGGTCGATCAGAGGGATTGCATCTCAGCTGAGCTAGGTGTCGCGTCGCTCACCCTTCAGCTTCACGGCCATGTAAATCAGGTCCGCCAAGCGATCTGCTTGCATACGGTGCATCGCCGATTCGCGGTAATGCTCAACGGTGCGGGGACTGACATCCAGACGTGCCGCGATCTCCTTGTTGGAGAGGCCTTGAACGGCAAGGTCCATTACCTGCCGCTGGCGCTCCGAAAGCCCGGCATATCGGGAGCGCAGGCTGGCGAGCTCCTGCTGGTCGGCAATCTTGTCTTTGCTGCGCCTCACCGCAGCGGCGATGCTTGTCGCCAGCCGCCGATCGTCGATAGGTTTCTCAACGAAGTCGAACACCCCCGACTTCATCGCCCTGACAGCCATATCGATATCACCATGGCCCGTGATCATGATGAGAGGAACCAATCGGGACTGGCGAACAAGTGCCTGCTGCAGTGCCTGACCACTCATCCCTGGCATTCTCACGTCCGTGACGATGCAATCGAATTCGTCTCCTGCATCGAACGCCGCTAGGAGTGCCTTGGCCGTTCGGAAGCAGCGCACGGCAAAGCCTCTACGGCGCAACAAAAGCTGTACCGAATCCAGGATGGCTTCATCGTCGTCGACGAGGGCAACACTGATCCGCTCAGGCACGATCATGCCTCCGCAACAGGCAGTGAAATACTGACACGGGCGCCAGACCCTGTATTGCGGATCGTAAGCGCACCCCCGTGAGCCTCGGCAATTGAACGACACAGCGAGAGCCCAATACCCAGTCCTTCAGGCTTCGTGCTCGATAGGGGAAAGGAGACGTCGCCCGCAAAACTCGACGCAAAGCCCGTACCTGTATCGACGACCGACAACTCAACAAGCCCAGGATTTGAACGACTAGCTTGGATGATGATTTCGCGGCGACCGTCTTCAGCCGCAATAATTGCCTCTGCGGCGTTTCTAATGAGGTTCAATAGGACCTGCTCGATCTGCAACCTGTCGGCCATGAGCAATGGCAGGTCCGGCTCGAGATCGAATTTGACGACGATCTTCTCACGCTCAAGATCGGCTCGCACGAGATCAATGGCCTCGCTTATGATCGTCGTAGGGCTGGTAGGCACTCGCTCACTGCGACCTAGGCGGACCAGCGTGCGCAGTCGTCTGACGACGTCCGCAGCTCTTCTAATCTGCGATACTGCCTTGAGAGCCAAATCGCGAATACCTGGATCACGCAACCCCTCCGCCTCTAGCGACTCTGCAACGAGCCCCGTGTATGTGCTGGCAGCGGACAAGGGTTGATTGATTTCGTGGGCGATCGCGGCTGCAAGTTCTCCCATGCTGCCTAACCGCGATACTTGCGCGAGAGCAGCTTGATTCATGCGCAATCGAGCCTCGGCGGCGCGGCGTTCGCTGACCAGGACCCCAGCGACAAGGCCGGTGATGGCCAGGACAAGCATCCGTGCTTGGAAATCGAGAACATCAATGGTTCCGCCGGGAAATACGACAAGGGCCAGCACCAAGCCAAGCTGGATGGACATCAGCGCTACACTGACGCCCTCTACCCCAGAGCGGACGGCGATCCAGGTCACCGGCAGGAACAACAGGTAGAAGAGCTGCAATTGATGATGCCGAGCAAAGACCGCAGCCACCCATATGGTGAGCGCAATGGTGCTGGCAATCTGAAACACGGACTCCCACTCCAGCCGGATCAGTGGCTCCCTTGAGAAGGCCAGCAAACCGAAGGGCGTCACAACTGTGACGCCAATCATGTCTCCGACCCAGTAGCGAAGTAGGGCCGTTGGCACGTCCTGCGCGGGCAACAAATCGGCGATAAATAAGAGGGAAACATAGGCGGAGGCGACGGCCACGCTACTTAGAACGAGCACCAGCAAAAAGACAAACAAGTCACGCACCGACGAAAGCGAGGTATCAAAGCGCACGGAAGGATGCAGGAGGGCAATCAGGGCAGTTCCGTAGCCGGTGCCGACTAGCAAGGATTCGGCGAGAGCTACCCACATCGGCACCGGCATGCCGCGGATCAGCAGGTTGGAAATAATCAAGGCCGCAAAGAATACGGGCAGCGTGCGCTTTCCCAGCAACAACACCATTAGGAAGCCGAGACCCGTTGACGGATTCCAAGGCGTCAAGCCAAAAGAGCCAAACGGATGCACATAGCTCAGCCAATCCAATAGCATGTGAGCGCAGGTATAGATCGCGCCCAAGGGCAATAGCGGCAAAGATCGTAAGCGACTCGCTCGCATCGGGCGAACCCGGAAGCACCTTGAACGTAAAGATGCCACTATCCCGAGGCCCTGCCTAGGGAGGGTTCCCTAGGGTGCACTGCCCCCGGTTTCGACCCCGATTGCCGCCTCGTGGGTATTGGGCCAGCCTTTGCTCTACGAGCTCATTGCCGTCCCCAGCCTCAAGACGTCTGTCGCAGCGTCTCCGCAAGGGCAATGGGTTGACCCTCAGTGGGTAACCTCCATCCATGGGTCCTGCGGCAACGTCGTGGCGCCCCCGTCGGCGGCGTTGTCGCAGTCGTAACCCCGTGAGGTGCATTGCGCGAGTTCGCAATGCGAGCTCAGGAGAATTATATGCGCCAACTCCGCGAATTCCTCCTAGCGGTCCTGTTGGCCTGCTTGGTGGTGTTGGTCAACCCTCTTTCGGCACCATCCCAAACAGCGCCGACCCAAATCGCGCCGACGCAATCGACTTCAGCCGTAACGGACACTGCGCCGGCCGCCCCACCATCCCGTAGCGCATCACCCCTAGCGCCTGCGCTGACCGCCAAGGACATCCAGGGGTTGGACGTGTTCGGATCCGACGGCCAGCAAGTCGGGAAGATCGCAAAAGTCAATGTGACCGACGGTACTGTCAGGGACGTGGAGGTTCAGTCCGTAGGATTTCTCGGATTCTTCTCCAAAACATACCTCTTGCCGGCAGAGAAGCTAAACAAGAAGGGCGGCCGCGTGGAATTGTCCATGACAAGTGAGCAGGCAAAACAGTTCGTCAAGTGAAAGCCGCTGCCTCCATGAAAGGGCCCCGAACTTACTTGATCCCGGCCATTAGGAAGAACGAGGTGCGGCAGCTTCGTCGCAGCTTTCAACACTGGAGCATCCTTGTCATCGCATTGGCCATTACCGCAGTGACGTTGAACCGCAATTCGTCAAGCTTCGACGTCCAAATGAACGCCGCGCTGGTCAGTCTGACACTCTTGCTCTCAACGGCTTTTGAGCTGGTGGGCTTGCATATTTGGCAAGACGCGAGCGAGCTCATGTGCGGTGCGTGGATCGCCGCTTCGCCCTACGCGTACGCAGAAGTTGGTGAGCTGCGATATTGGCACCTCTCGTTGGGAGCGGCGCTCGCGATGCTCGCGACGATCAATATCTGGAAGGCCGCCAAACGTGTGCAGCGAAAATGAGTGGAGGGGTTGGTCAGGCTTATCGAATGGCAAGATCGCGTTGAGTGTCATGGGCTCGTGGCCGAGTACGCCCGGCCGGAGGAACGCGGGCGCGAACCACGAAATGGATGTTTTTCAAACGCCAAAGAGCAGCTCTAGCGTGTGGGAAGCACTGATGTTGGCAACGCGCTTCCTTATTCTTTTCAGCATGGTGCAAATGATCATTCTAGGCGCACAAAGCAACACGCGCGCACAACCGCTCCGCAGCAAGGTTGAGGTCGATTGTGGCGTATTCCACAACAACTCGGATGGCTCCTGGACCTTGCGTCATGAGACGACTGTCAACGAGGGAATCTATGGTTTCGTACTCAAGCCAGGAACCTTTCGAAGGAACGATGCCAACGTATTCGGGTACGATCTCACGCGCGTGCTCGAGCAAGACTGCCTAAATGGACGGCAGAAACAGTGAGAGCCTGCGTTCACCGCGCAGCAAGTTATAAGGCCCATTTTTCACACGAGATGGCGGCGGTGACGCCGCTAGCAATAAGCAGTGTGCTCGCGGTCGAGTCTTAAGGTCTGAGTTGTCCCGGATGTCACAGGGGATCCGTCGCAAAATCGCCCCATTTATATTCGTGTGTGGGTTTACCCTGCACGAAATAAATGTCCACGCGATCGCATATGCTGCATAGATTGCGAACGCTGCGTAGTGTGCCGTTGCCAGTCCGCCTCCTTGTGACGGGAGCGGCTGTGGGGCTGGTATGCGCTTTTCAGCTACCCCTAGAACCCGACGTACCCGGCGATCCATTTCTCCTCTTTTTCATGGTGGTGATCGCAACGGCGTTCGCGTTCGGCGAACGTGTGGGCTTCGTCGCCGTCGGACTCACAAGTCTGTTGGCATTCTTTTTCTTTGAGCCGTTCGGAACCCTAGCAATCCGACACGCGGGCGATCTAGTTAGGATTGAACTATATGCCGTCCTCGCTGCCATCTCAGCGCGCATCGTTGGAGCAATAGGCCGAGCGTTGGCAGACGCTGTGGGTGGGCAAACGGATACGAAGGGAAGCATCTTCCTTCGAGAGCTTAGCCATCGTGTCGCGAACAACTTCGCCGTGATTGCTGCCCTTATCAGCAGGAAGGCTGGTTCCATCACTGATGCGCAGGCTCGATCCGTACTGGACGAGGCCATCGAGCAGGTCACGATCATGGCTCGCTTGCATCGGCATCTACAAGTCGACGGCGAAGCCGTGTCAGTCGATAGCAAGCAGTTCATCGGTGAGTTGTGCCAGGACCTGCAGACATTTATGGCACGTGATCGCCCCATCACCATCGAGCATACCGGTATTTCCTGCATGTTGGCCGTCGCTCAGGCGGTACCTCTGGGCCTGATTATCAACGAGCTTGTCACGAATGCGCTGAAGCACGCCTTTCCGGGCAACCGACGCGGTACCGTACACGTGCGCTTGGATCAACCGACGTCCAAGAACATACTGCTGGTCGTTGAAGACGATGGCGTGGGTATGCGAGGTCATTCTCTCCCCACTGGTATGGGCCGGGGTGTGGTCGACGCACTTGCTGCGCAACTAAGCGGTAAATTGGAATGCCGATCTCACGACGGAGGTACGACGTTGTCGTTGTCGGTTCCGATCGCGCCTCTCCGATCAGCTTCCAGCATTGATGCCATCGGCACCAGCTCAGCCAAGCTTAAGTCTACTTGCTGAATAGCCCCACCGGACCCTGCGCGAGGCCGTAATGGGGCACACGCCGACGGGCTCACCCGTCCATGTGCGGAAGATGAACGGAGACAGGTGATGAAGCAGCTAGGGGAACTCCCCCTAGGGTTACATCTCCTTTGGAATTGTGTCTTCTTGTCTTACCCTTGCCGGTGAGTGTGCAATGAGGGCCATCGCCCCCCCCGTTGGTTGGCGCACCCCAGCACCAGGCATCATCATCAAAAGCACAGCGTTCCAGGGAGGGTAGTCGGTTCTTCGGCTCAACGAGGGTAGCTCAGGGGGTCGTGAGTGTAACGTTGGCGGAGTAGCACTATGCTTCGCAAGACAGTCATGGGCCTCCTGGTGGTCAGCATCGTTCTGCTCGTTGCGACGATGTTTGCCGCACACTTTGATTTAACATTGCTCCGGCTTTCTAAAGACCCATCTATCCGGAGCGCTAAGCCAAAGGCGGCTTCGCGCTCGCGCTCAGCTCGTCCCGAGAACACCCAGGCTGCGCCTGACAGCTCGAAGTTCGATGTGGCACGCATCGATCCTGAGCGGGCCTCGGTATTCGCAGGGCGCGCGCCGCCAAATGCGCAGGTAACGGTGCTTGCCAATGGCCAGATAGTCGCGACGACTAAGGCCGATGAAAATGGCCAGTGGGCGATCGTTGTCGAGAACCCATTTGCGCCCGGCGAGTATGAGCTCTCACTGCGGATAAAGTCGACAGGGTCTCCCGCCGAAATGGTTGCTGGGAGCGTTCGCATCGCAATTGCAGCCAACGATCATCCTCCGCCAGCGCTTGCGCCATCGCCAAAGGCGGTCACACAGCGCGACGACACGCTGCCGCCGGCTCCAATCATCTTTGACTACAACGAGTCGAGCCTCTCAACGGCTGGGCGACAACAGGCAGCGGCATTGAGCGAGTTTCTAAATAAGCGGAAGCTCACGTCCGTGACGTTGAGCGGGCACGCTGATGAGCGCGGCTCCGATGAGTTCAACATGGACCTCTCAAGCCAACGGCTAGAGACCGTGGCTCAGTACCTGCACGAGTCCGGCTATAGAGGTGACCTGAAGCTGATACCGAAAGGTAAGAGAGAGCCGTATCTGACGGCCGACCGTGAAAGATTACCAAAGGAGGAGGCGCTTCGACTCGACCGGCGTGTCGAATTGCATCTGACGCGGGAGTAACTGAAGTGAGAAACGCACGACACCAAATATCCGTTTCGTGAACGTGCGGCTGCACAAGCGGTCACAGTGAAGGACAGGGAGGACATTCATGTCGACGAGAAGTACGCGCTGCCTCTACGCTACGTTGGTCGCAACCGCACTCACAGGAGCAAATGCAGTGCAAGCTGAGGACAAGGAGATTGTCGTCGGCCTGCAATGCGATCGAACCGGCCCCACGCAGATTGTGGGCACTGTGCTTTGCCCCGGGTACCATGACTACATCGCGCTTGTGAACAGTAGGGGTGGAGTCGAAGGTCATAAGATCCGCGTGGTAGAAATTGATCACGAGTACAAAGTACCGCCTGCCATGGAGGCGCACGAGCGCTTCAAGTCGGATGGAGAAGTATTGGAAGGGGTTTATGGCACGCCGCAAATCGCGGCGCTGACCAAAAAGCTAGAAGAAGACAAAATCCTTGGGACCTCGCCAGGGTTCGGCACGGCAGCGGCAGCGGATGGCAGACACTATCCGTATGTGTTTCCCATTGCGGCGAGCTACTGGTCGCAGGGGGCAGCTGCTGTTCAGTTTGCCAAGAAACAACTGGGCGGCAGCCTCAAAGGCAAGAAGATTGCGTACCTGTTCTACGACAACCCGGCAGGCAAGGAGCCGCTGGCGATCCTCCAAGATCTGTCTGCGTCCGAGGGGTTTGAGCTGAGGACCTTCGCCGTTCCTGCGCCCGGAGTGGAGATGGCGGCACAGGTGCTCGACATCACCGGCCGGTTTAGACCTGATTTCGTAATAGCCCACTTGTTCGGGCGCGCGCCATCGGTTTCCATCAAGGAGCTCAAGGGGAAGGGCTACCCGCTGAGCAAGGTCGTCTCGCTGGTCTGGGGCTCTTCAGAGGCCGATATCGAGGCTGCTGGCGGTTACGCTGCGGCCGAGGGCTACCACACCATGCAGTTCGCTGGGGTCGGCTCCGACTTCCAGGTGGTCAAAGACATCGATGCCATGTACCGAGCTGAGGGCAGGCCGGTGCCGAAGGAGCAGGCGACCAGCGTCTACTACAACAGAGGTCTGATGACGGCTGCCCTGCACGTGGAAGCGATTCGCAACGCCATCAAGGCAAAAGGTGGCGCCCTGCCTACCAGCGAAGACGTCAAGAACGGTATGGAGGCGATCAAGGACTTCACGCTTGGTGGAATGCTACCACCGTTGCAGCTATCGCCCGAGGATCACGAGGGCGGTGGATGGGTACAGATCTGGACGGTGAAGGGCGGCAAGCTGGTCAAGGACGGCGACTGGTTCCAAGCCTATCGTGACGTGATCAGAAAGCATCTTGCGGCGATCAATTGACGCTACGGGTTTCCCACAGGATTGAGGCCGACCCTCGGGCTGAGGGTTGGCCTTCTTCTGTGTCTGAGGCATCGCCTTGACGGTGGAGGTGAAGGTTCCAGTCCGGCCGCTGGAAGTCGCCGATCACCTCACTGCCGCGAAGGATAATGAACTGATGCCGGTATTTACAGGTGCAATTTTCGAAGAAGGGGCGAAAATATCAAGTCGCAATGTTCAGACGCGATCGCAGTGAGAATGCTCCTAGCAATGTCAAAGAAGTGGCGGCTCGAGAGACATTACAGGGATCAACACCCCAGAAACGTCGGTTAATGCATTAATGCCGCCGCATACCCAGGAGAACGGACCCCTGAGTAAGGGTTACACCCGATTTGTGTGAGTCGGCCGACCGCCTAATCTCCGCAGCGATGATCCAAGAGAGCGTTGATGAGCGCAATAGACGCGCGGCGGTCGATCGCAGAGAATTGTCTCGCATGGTGCCTCTGATGCAAGCCGGTCGCATTTGGCCTTCGGTGGTGGCAACAGCAACTCTTGGTTTTCTCTTAGCTGCCACAGCTGCCGATGCGCGCGGTGGTCGATCGGGTGGCCGCATGCGCGGATTTGTGAGCACTCCTAGCTCGACATCGCCTGTAAACTCGACATCGCCTGCAAGCTCGACATCGCCTGCAAGCTCGACATCACCTGCTAATTCGACATCCCCTGCTAGCTCGGCAGTACCAGCGGCGATTGCTGCGCCAACGCAAGCGGTTGAACCGGCTGCGGCTCCGACGAATGCAAAGATCAACCTCAGTACCGTGGGCACAATCGCACCTCCGCCGGCTCCTCCCTCGGCAGCGCCCGTACCTCAAATCGCAGCGCCGATATCGCAACTTGGTGCAATTACTCCGCTCACGGACACCGCCGGCATACCGACAGCACAGGTGACTGGGGGAAGTTCGGGCGTTGCGTTACCGGAAACCCCGGGCGGTGGCCGCGAGGGTTTGCAGGCGTGCATGGAGTTCTGGGATGCCGCCACACATATGACCAAGGCCGAATGGAAGGCGGCCTGCCAACGCTCAACCTATCGGCTCCAAGGCGTCTCTGGCCCGAAGAAACCCTGAGGCGGCTGAACCTGGTGAACGCCGTGAGCCCCTCGTCTTCGTTGGCTGCGGGCAGCCTCCAACAACCATACCGGGGCGCTCGACAAGCTTAGGCGAGACCTTAAAAGTAAGGGCGTCAGCGACACAGAGCGCGCAACGCCTTTGCCGAAGCCTTCGCCATTGCTGTCCCCGAGGTGGAGGGCTCCGACGAAACCGAAGAGAACGCAGGTTGGAGAACGAGAGCACCCGGAACGGAGGCCCTCCACCCCTATGGTTATCGCCAGTCCTGCCAGATCCCGCGCGTCACGCAGGCCGAAATCACGTCGGCAGAGCAATTGAGCCACGAACCTGTGTGCCGATGCGTGAACTGCCGCACTGGAGCCAGCTCCTCGGGATCGCCGGCATCAAAGACCCCGACACTCGTGGTCGACGCGTCAACGTTGCTAGCCGCCATGCCTAAGGAGTGCCAACCGGCCGCAGTCAGAGGGCCTCGTCAACTTGCGGAGCAACGGTCCCCAGATCAGCCCGAACTTGGGGCATCAACGCATCAACCCGGGGTTCTCCCGACGCGGTCTTACGCAACAATCCCGATGTCGGCACCCTAGCTTCAGGCCTAAGTCCAACGTTAGCAACTGATCACGGTCTTCAAAACCGAAGTGCGTCCTCCCCGCGCGCACCAAACACAAGGGCGTTCAGCTAAGTGCCTCGGTAACTTTGGCGTTCAGCACCAGTCGACGTATCTGCAGCTGCAGGGAGAAGAACGTCGTGTCGCAAGAGCGTGTGCAACGTCGACTAGAAGCAATCATGTTTGCCGACGTGGTCGGTTACAGTCGCCTGACTGGCCAGGACGAGGTCGGCACCTGGCGGCGTCTGCAACGTGTATTGCGCGAAGTGGTTCGGCCCGAGGTCAACTCGCATGCTGGCCGAATTGTCAGAATCAAGGGCGACGGCATCTTGGTGGAGTTCCCAAGTGCCGTGGAGGCAGTTGTCAGCGCTGTCGCACTGCAGCAAGCGATGACTGAGAGGAACGCCAGTTCCCCGGACGCACAGCCAATCGAATTGCGCATAGGCATCAATCTTGGGGATGTCATCACCAATGACGACGATGTCCAGGGTGATGGGGTCAATATCGCATGCCGCCTCGAACCCCTGGCGGAGCCCGGGGGCATTTGCATATCCGCCACGGTGCATGAGCACGTGCATGGCAAGCTTGGCTACCCCTTCGAGAATCGTGGAAGGCAAACGCTCAAGAATATCGCCGCCCCAGTGCTCATCTATTCGCTGGGACCTGGAACTATTGCAGGACTGCCGAGGAACGATGCGCGGGCGGACAGGCCCATACCGTCCTGGGGATGGTCTGGAGCCGCGCTTGCTTTAGTTTGTTTGAGTGCAGTGCTGTGGTCATTGTGGCGATATACCGACCAGCCATCACCATCACCGGACGTCCAAACCCATCCGCCCTCCCAGTCTGCGTCATCCGCTATTGTACCGAGCGGTCCGCTCAGCACCCCAGCACAATCCATCGTGGTGCTTCCGTTCACTGCCCACGATCCGGATCAAGAATATTTCGCAGAAGGCATCACCGAGGATTTAACCACCGACCTATCACGCATTCCCGGTGCATTCGTGATCGCGCGGAGCACCGCTTTTGCCTACAAGGGAAAGCTCATCGACGTTCGCCAGATCGGTCGCGAATTGTCAATACGCTACGCCCTTCAAGGCAACGTGCGCAGGGTGGCCGAATCCGTCCGCATTAACGCACAACTCGTCGATACTGCAAATGCTTCACAGTTGTGGGCAGATCGATTCGACGGCGATGTCGCGCAGCTTGCGAAGGTGCAGGACAATGTCACACAACGTATAGCCACGGCGCTAAACGTGGCGCTCATCGACGCAGAAAGCCGGCGCACTTTGCGTGAGAAACCGAACAATCCCGAGGTCGTCGATCTCACCATGCGCGGCTCGGCACTCCTCAACAGACAGGTAAGCCGTGAGAGCACGCAGCGTGCTCGCGAATTCTTCGAGGCAGCGCTACGGCTCAATCCTAATCATCTTCCAGCATTGAACGGCCTCGCCCAGGCGATGGTGATGCAATGGCAATCAACGTGGTATCCTCGTTCGGGAGACGAGCATCTCAGGGAACTCGACCACGTCGTTACCAAGGCGCTCGCGGTCAAACCCGACGATGCGCTCGCCACCTATTTTCGTGGCTATCTTCTGAAGCGATTGCCAAAAGATCTCAATCGGGCTTTGGCAACTTTTGAGCGTGCAATTGAAATCGATCCCAATCTTGCGGGCGCCCACAACTACGTCGGCCAGCTGAAGGTCTTTTTAGGCCGAGCCAATGAGGCAGCCCAACACACCCTCAAGGCGATTCAGCTCAGTCCGCTCGATCCGCAGCTGGCACTATGGTACTATCAGTTGGCGCTCACTTATATTCACCAACAACGCTACGAAGACGCGGTGGAGTGGGCGCGGCGCAGCGTGGAGATCAATCCGGCCGTGCGCTATCCCTATCGCGTCCTTGCGATTGCTCTTGCGTTGTCGGGAAGGACCGACGAGGCCAAGCTCGTGGCGGCTGAAATGCTGCGCCGCTATCCCAAAGAGACCGTCAGCGCTTTTTTGGCGCGCGAACCCTGGCCTAATCCGATCTATCGTGAGGGGCAGAATCGCGAGATTACGGGAATGCGTCTCGCCGGCATCCCTGAATGAAGGGGCGCAGCGCATGAGCAGCGCAAGCACCACGAAAAGCCAGACGGCGCACGCGCGCTTGCATCGCATGAAGTCGTTCGCTCACTCAGCATCTCGACGAGTTCGTTCCTGCCCTCAAAGTAGCCGATCTTTACTCGAGCCTTAATGAAAAGCAGCAAGGTTATCGCACGTCGCTGCGAGCGAAGAGAGGTGGAATGCCAATTACCCACATGGGTGTCTGCTGCACGAGCGTGCCAGCGCAGCAATCCCTTCCGATCAGTCAATCACCTCATTGGCAAGAGCAAGTAGCGACAGTGGAACGTTGATGCCGAGCGCTTTCGCAGTCTTGAGGTTGACCGCAAGCGCGAAAGTGATGGGTTGCTGGATCGGAAGGTCCCCTGGCTTGGCACCCTGCAATATACGGTGTACGTAATCCGCGCCGCGAAGAAACAGATCCGGGAGGTCTGGTCCGTACGATATGAGCCCTCCAGCCGCCACGGCCTCTCGTACCTGATACATACCCGGCAGCCCACTCTGATCGACAAGAGCGATGATTTTTGGCAAATGGTCGCGATGAGAGGGGTCGTTGGTCATCTGGAACGCGTCCGGTCGCTCATGCATCATTGCGGCTAAGGCGCCATCGAGCTCGGTGATGCTGCGGACCTCAACCGAGATTAACGACATGCCGAAGTTGGGAAGCATGTCCTTTAGCTGCATAACTTGAGCGACATTCGAGTCGTTGTCCGGGTTCCATAGAAACCCCAGGCGATTAACCTGCGGAATGAGCTCTTTGAGGAGTTGGAGGCGTTTGGCGACGACGTCGGATGCAAGAATTGTGTTGCCCGTGATGTTGCCGCCCGGTCGGCCGAGGCTTGCCACGAGGCCTGCGCGAACCGGATCGCCGATCGCGATCGCGACAATAGGGATCGTCGATGTCACCTGTTGCGCTGCCCGACTTGCCGGGGTACCCCAGGTTGCGATCACGTCGACGGGAATCCCCGCCAGCTCGGCTGCGGCCGAGGCAAGACGCTCCGGCCTGTTTTCCCCCTTCCGCAGCTCAATCGCGATGTTGTGGCCGTCGATATATCCATAGGCCTGCAGCCCCCGACGAAAATGGTCCCATAATGGCGCGTCGTCGTCGATGATGCCGATGCGCGGGATCTTGCTACGTGGCTGGCCCAGCGCCGCAGTTGGCCGGGCGATGGCCGCGCCGCCGAGAAGCAAGATGAACTCCCGGCGCTTCATCGCCTCGCCTCATCGAATGAGTTATGTGAGCAATCTAACAGATTTCGATCCTATCGCGGGGGAAAGCCGCGCTGCAACGGACCTCCAACGTCGACTGGAGACGGGTTCCTTGCTCTCACTGCCGACTGGCGTTCTGATGAGCGTGGCACGCGGGGTGCGCACATCCCGAATTTCGCGGGATCTCCAGGCAACACATAACGAAGCAAGCCTTACACGGCGTGAATTGATGCAACTCCCAGCGCCGGGAATCGCGGCGCATTGCGGTTGCACCATGCTCCATGTTTAACTCCACCCGGCCGGTGTCTTCCGTTGGGCCACGCCGGGATTGGGGTAAACAAGGTGGCCGAAATCGTTCGCAAGGCATTGTTCGCCAGCGAGAGGCTGCAGATTGGGTCAATCCGGGCGCAGCCGACGTCGGAGGCGTGCGGCGATGTCGAGCGACAGACGTCCAATGCCATAGTGCTTCCCGTCAGCGGCGTCTTCGCCAAGCACGAGGCGCCGGGCCGCTACGTGATCGGCACCCCAAGTCACGCAGTATTGTTTGCTACGGGCGCACCCTATCGCATTGGTTTTCCAGGGGCCATCGGGGATCGCGCGCTAGTACTGCGCTTTGATGATAACCTGGTGTGGGAGCATCTCGACAAACGCGCGGGCAGCGGGCCGCTTTTGTCGCAAGGTCTACTGCCCCCCGATGCCATGCTGCTGCGCAATCTGCTTTGGGCACGGCTGCAGGGGGCTCCTGCCGACGAATTCGCGAGCGAAGCGCTTGGCCTCGATCTTCTATGCCTGTGCCTAAGGTCGATGCATACGGACTGCACCTTGCCTCCGCGCCGTTCTGCGCTCGCTCGCAACCGGCGCGCCGTGGAACGCGTGAAGGAGGCGGTGGCGAGTGCGCCAGCCGAGCGGTGGACCGTCGCCAAGCTTGCACATGTCGCGAACCTGTCGCCCTTCCAACTCGCCCACGTATTCCCGCAGCTGGTCGGTACCTCACTTTACGACTATGTCCTGCACGAGCGCCTCGCAAAGACAATCGACGCCGTTCTTAATGGCGGCGACCTCACGGCCATCGCGCTCGATGCCGGATTTGCGAGTCACAGTCACTTCACGGCGCATTTCCGCCGCTTCTTCGGCTGCACCCCGACGATGTTGCGGCGCTCCCGATCACGCGAAGCAGCCGCCCAATCCCGCAAGATCGTGACAGCGCGACGCGGGCAGTTTGACTAGCTTGGCCTCCGAAGCAACGGAGGCACCATGGATATCGCGACCTTCCACGCCAGTCGACGCTCCGCCGACGTGATCTCGGGACGCATCGCGTTCTTCGAGAGGGGTGAGGGCCCGGTGGCGCTCTTCATCCACGGCGTGCCGCTCAACGGCTACCACTGGCGCCATGTCATCCAGCGGGTCCAGCATCGGCGGCGCTGCATAGCCATCGACCTGATGGGGCTGGGCTACACCGAGATCGGCCCCTCGCAGGATGTATCGTTCACCGCGCAGGCGCGCATGATCGCCGAGGTTCTAGATCAGCTCAACATCAAGAAGGTTGACCTCGTCGGCAACGACAGCGGCGGCGCCATCGCTCAGATCTTCGCCGCCCACCATCCGGAGCGCCTGAAATCGCTCATTTTGACCAACTGCGACGTGCATGATGGATGGCCACCGCCGCAAGTCCTGCCGATCCTGGAGCATGCGCGGAAGGGGACGCTAGCAGCCATCTTTCAGCCGATGCTCGATCGTCCAGATCTGGCGCGCGATCGCTATCTCCGAGGCGAAATGGTGCCGTTGTTTCGCAGCTATGCCGATCCCGGCGTGCTGACAGATGACGTCATCCGCCTCTACTTACAGCCTCTATTGTCGTCCCGGAGGCGGATCGAGGCCTTCCAGCGCTACTGGCTTGGCTTCAATAATGCGCATACGATTGCTATTCACTCGGCGCTCAAAAGCTTACAGGTTCCGACGCTCATCGTGTGGGGTTTGAAAGACATTTTTTTCGACAAGAAGTGGGCGTATTGGCTCAGAGACACCATACCAGGGGCCGCGCGCGTGGTCGAAGTGGCGGATGGGCGGCTGTTCTTCCCCGAGGATCGCCCGGCTGAGCTGATCGGACCAATGCTGCAGTTCTGGGACGAGGTAGAGAAGAAGTAACTGAGTGCGTGGTTTGCAATCCCACTGCATAGGCAAGCCCTTAATACTCACCTATGAGCTGGGCGCCCAGTTCCGGTAAATTGCGGATCGAGCTTGCACGTTGATCAGAACTCGAGATCCGCTAAGGGAGGCCTGAGCCTCGGGCGTCATGACCTCGCCACGCCCCGAGATTTTGGGTGCGCCATCGGCACCCCGCAACGAGAAGGAGGGGCTGTCATCAGTGTCATCTTAAGGCTTGGAAGTTCATACGAAAATGCTGATGTCTGCAGTGATCCCGTCCATGGCCCGCTTGATTTGCATTTGTTGGTGCAGCCAAACTAAGCCCAGCGTCTTTCCCTAGACCGGAGGAACCATGCAGGAAGTTCCCGTCCTCATCGTCGGTGGGGGTCCGGTGGGCCTGACGGCTTCGATCCTGTTGTCTCGGTTGGGGGTGCGCTCGGTGCTTGCTGAACGTCACGCGGGCACGGCCATCCATCCAAAGGCGCGCGGGATCAATGCCCGTACGATGGAGATCTTCCGTCAGTGCGGTGTCGAGGACGGAATTCGAAATGCCGGCCTCCCGCCAGAGCGGACGGGCCTAATCGTGTGGCTGAGGACATTGGCCGGCGAAGAGATCGAGCGCCGTGTGCCCACCCGTTCGAGCGCCGCCAGCGCAGCGCTCAGCCCTGCTCGCAACTGCGTGTGCGCCCAGGACGACCTTGAGCCGGTGTTGCGGGCGCACGCAGAAGCCCTTGGCATTGGCACACTATGCTTCAACGCCGAGGTTGTCGCCTGTGAACAAGACGAAACGGGTGTCACGACCAAGATTCTTGACCGCCGCAACGGATCCGAGACCGGAGTGCGGGCCCAATACGTGATCGCGGCGGACGGCGCCCAGAGCCGTCTGCGCCGTCAGCTCGGGGTAAACATGATCGGCCAGGAGCATGTCTACGAAAGCGTAAACATCCTTTTCGAGGCCGATCTCAGTCCCTGGACGGCCGATCGTCCGGCAGCTCTTTATTTCGTGGAACATCCGAAGATCAGGGCTACGTTCCTGACGATCAATGGGGTGGACCGGTGGGGATTCCTGGTCAATAACCTTGCAGCATACGGATACGATATCGAGGAATTTACTCAAGAGCGGTCCGCGGATCTCATTCGCCTTGCGGTCGGCGTACCTGATCTCAATGTTAAAGTCCTTGGTGTCGTGCCCTGGATTGCCTCGGCCCATGTCGCCGATCGGTATCGCCACGGCCGCATTTTCCTTGCGGGTGACGCCGCCCATGAAATGCCGCCTACGGGCGGCTTTGGTCTCAACACCGGGGTGCAGGATATTCACAACCTCGCCTGGAAGCTGTCAGCCGTGCTCGCAGGCGTAGCAAAGGACCCGCTGCTCGATACGTATCACGACGAACGCCATCCCATCGGGCGACTCATTACGGAACAAAGTCTTGTCAATACCCTGTCAATGGGACGCGTCGGCAGACGCGCGTCAGGGCCAATCACGGCTCGCCCCGAATATCTCAATGAGCAGGGCTTGATCTTCGGCGCCACTTATTCGTCGATGGCCGTCATCCCTGACGGAACGGTCGCTACCGCCGTCGCCAACTCCATCACGGACTACATTCCCTCCGCTCGCCCAGGCGCTCGCGCTCCTCACGTGTGGTTGGTTCGTGAGGGTAACGAGGTCTCGACCATCGATCTGTTTGGCGGCGGCTTCACTTTGTTGGCGGGCGCGAAAGGTCGACCTTGGAAGCAAGCCGGAGAACGTTCGGATTTGGGCATTGACTTGAAGTGTGTCATCGTTGGAGAGGACGGTCTCCGGGGGCCTCTCGAGCAATGGCGACTGGCCTATGGCATTGACACATCAGGTGCGGTGCTCGTGCGACCGGACGGATACGTCGCTTGGCGTGCGCAATCGCTCAACTCAGATCCATTCACCACTTTACGGTCAGCGTTGGACGACATTCTCGCCCGACGCGCGCGGTGAGCACTTCTGCAGCAAGGTCATCCCCGCTCTTTGTGCGTTGTTGGCTCGTCCGCGAAGGACAAGGATGGAACTCGCGGAAACCCCGCCGATGGGCAACTCAGATCCCGATCGACTGTTGCCGCTTCATGTCGCCTGACGAAGCGCAAACCCACAGGACATCCATCCTCAGTCAGCTGGTGGCGCAGCGGGCCGACGTTCGGGCCTGTGGCTCAGGATCGACGGGCTCTTGCTGCATTCGGAGCGAAATGCCGTCCAACAGGATAGCACGTGGCCGGCGCACTCCGCCCCCTTGGCTGTGCTGGGTGCAAGGCCCTCGTGGCTGCCAGCGGTGTGCTCCTCTCGCCTTGAGTGCTGCTCCCGCTTGAGCCGGTTGTACCCCGACCTTCATGTGAAAAAGCAGCACGCGGGCCGCAAGCGGTGCCGAAAGCACCAAGGGAAATTGACCGCTGACGCTTGACCCCTCTGGGATGCGAGCGATAGCTTCGCGCAGATCCTGGCTGTTTCTCGAACCCCATGGTGGCGATCGTCGGCATGGAGGAGAGAAAGCGCCGACGCCGGTCGCTGACCAAATGTACCGTTCGTTGAGAAAATCCATGCTTCCCCGCCGCTGGTGCGATGACCATCGGCCGCTGTGGGACGTGAACACCGTGCGCCACCAAGCCGGCACCGCGCGGGCAATGAACGAGCGAAACGCCCCTTCGGCAAATGCAGGAGCAGGTCCGACTGATCGCAGAAGCATCGCTGCCATCGGCGGATCAGAGCCCGACTTCCCGTGGAGGACTAGCCCATGACCAATGCCCCCCAATTGCGCCCACTGGGCGAGCTCATCGGATCCGAGGCCTTGGGTGTTGATCTCTCAAAACCACTCGACGATGCGACCTTCGCTTGGATCAGGCGCACATTCGCCGAACATCCGGTGCTCGTGTTCCGGGACCAGAATCTGGGCGCGGGCGAGCTCGCTCAATTCGGCGGTCGGTTCGGCTCCCCACGCATGCATGCGCTCCTCAAGTATCGTCACGCCGAACACCCGGAAGTGTCTTGGCTCACCAATGTCGAGGGCGACGGAAAAGTGGATTGGTATGGTGTAAAGCGCGCGACGGACTGGCACACGGATTCAACCTACGAGGCTGATCTGCCGATCCTCGCCATTTTGCACGCAAAGGAGATACCATCCGCAAAGGGCGGGACTGTATTTGCCGATATGCGTTCCGCCTACGATGCCCTGCCCAAAGCCATGAAGGACCGCCTCTCCACCCTGGTAGGCCTGCACGGCCGCAGTACCGGACCCGCTGGCGAAAGACTATATGGTGATGACAAGGGACAGACCGAGAAGATCTACAATGAAGTGCGGTGGCCCGCTGTACTCCAGCATCCCGTGAGCCGTCGGGCGATCCTGTTTGTCAACCCGATGCACACGCATGGTTTCGTCGGCATGCGCCGGGAGGAGGCCTGGGCTTTGATCGAGGAACTTGCCAACCACGCGACGCAGGATCGGTTTGTCTATTACCACCACTGGCGCGTTGGTGACGTGCTGATGTGGGATGAACGGGCCACGATGCACCGTGGCGCGGGCGATTATGATCCCGACGAACACCGTGTCATGCTGCGCACGATTGTGTACGCCAATTGAAGCGGGCTGGCGCTCAAGATCGTGCGTTGATCGATCGGGTTCGCTAGTCTCAGGATCAATGCGGATGCCGCGTCTTTCGCGTGGTGGTGCCCGGCGATGATCACCGCCGGACGCAACGGGTGTGCGCAACCCAACGCCGGACCGCGCGTTATGTCCTGCGGTATGATCGCCGCAGGGCGGGCCCAATGGGCAACCGCGCTTTTGGGGCCGGGCAGTCGATGGGGCACACGCGGCATCTTCGCGAGCGCATGGGTGTAGGTCAGCTGTTGGCCGCCAAGAGCAGCGGCGACATCAAGCGGCCCGCATCCCCGCGCTCGGCGAGGCCTTTTCGTTGGTTCCCAACTCCGGCATCAGGGCAGCGGCCTTCAGGCCCTCCTGCACCTTGGGGACGGTGGCCTTCACGTCGGTAATGGGCAGCCCGTGGGTCGGGGCGATCGTCTTGACGCCCAGCCGTTCGATCAGGTGGTCGAGCCGATTGCAGTACACGTTCATGTCGGCGAATTTGGTCCAAAACAGAGCCAAATCGGCGAACGTTGACGACACGTCTGGCAAATCGAGGGACGTTGCTTCCTCGGCGACCAGCCCGCAGTGGCCGTCCTCGTGATAGTGGCTGTAGGCGAAGCCGTCACCGGGAAACAGTACGCGCTCGCGCGTCTCGAAGCCCCACCAAGTGGTACGCAAGTCGCGGATTACCGGCTCCACTGCCATCAGGCTTCGGCCGCCGAGATCAATCTCGTCGCCTTCCTGCATCCATCGCATGCGCTCCTCGTATTGCGGGAACGCCAGGTGATAGTCGCTCACGTCGCCGCACAGAAGCGTATCGGGGAAGGTTTTCAACACCCGACCCAGTCCGCCGCAATGCGGCGTCTCCTGGTGCGTGACGAACAGGTATTTCAGCGGTGCCACGCCGCGGGCGAAGAGCTGCGTCAAGTGCTGCTCGATGACCGGAAAATCTTTGGGATGTCCGGTCTCAACCAGGCACGATGCCGTGTCGCCGGCGATCAGGAAAGCGGCGTTGTAACCGTGATAAATCTTGCCTTTGTGGCGTTGAGCCAAGCAGTCACCAATCCAGAACACTCCCGGTGCGATCTCGCGCGGCAGGCTGTTGCGCATGCTCAGCGCTCCTCTTCGCGGTCGACGTAGCGCGACGTTGCCACGCTCTTGTCGCATGCCTTCAGAAACTCATCGAGCAGCTGATAGTGCCGCGCCACCACCTTGCGCCCACTCAGAAGGCAACCGTAACCGGGCGCGATCGTCTCGACGTCGTATTTGTCGAACACCGCATCGATGCCGCGCCGGATGCCGTCCGTCGGGGCGCCTTCCAGCCACCAATAACGCGTGTTCAGCATGAACGACCGCAGCTCGCGCCCGGTCGTGGTGTCGTTCTCTTCGGTGACAACCCACGGGCCAGTCTCGCGGTCGCGCCAGACATGGGTGAAGAGGTCCGAGCTGAACAACGTTCGCGTGGCGCGGTCGTACAGCCAACGCGTGGCGATCAGGCGAATAGGTGCCTGCATGACGTCGAGCGTGCGCCCTGTCTTGCCGACGTCGATCGTGTCCGCCCGGGTCACCGCGCTCACGCGCATCGATCCCAGAATGCTGCGGCCGTCGGCCTTGGCGCCGAAATCGAACCACAGCGCCGCATCAACGTTGCTGGTGTAGCATTGCTCCACGTTGAAATGCGCAGCAAAAGCCTCGACGTTATTGATCGACATGAACTCGTTGAGCCGTAGCGGAAACATTGACAGCGGCAGCCCCGGCGCGATCAACGATTCGATTTGCGCACGGATCACCGGCTCATCCTTGCCAAAGCCGGTGTCGATCAAGAGCGCGGCGTCGCTCTCGGTCAGAAGGTAGCTATTTGCCACCGAAAATCCGCGCGCGCTGGCGGCGTAGGCGCTGACGCGGCCATCGAGCACGAAGGGATTTTGCAGGGCGAAGAGGTTGCCTTCGCCAAGCGCAGCTATGCCGCCGGCAAAGTCGCTTGCGCCGCGCCTTTTCGCTGGTGCCTCGTCTACCGATGCCGACATAATCGGGAGAGCTTATCGGGCCTTTGCGGCAAAGGAAATAGGCGAGGCGGTCGACGCCATCCCGATGGAGCGACCCAGCTCTGAGTTTCGCGAAGGGCGGTGGCAGCCATGCCTCGGCCGGTTCCCCTTGCGCCGAACAAGGCGCACGAGGGGAGCCCTTGACAGGCAACACCCAGTGCACCTCCAGTGCGCTTCAGTCGGCACTGACCTCAGCCCAGCCTGCCCGCTCGCCGGGGATGTGAGTACCGGGGATGTGTGTGCCGGGGATGTGAGTGCCGGGATGTGAGTGCCGGGATGTGAAAGCCGGGATGTGGACCGCGCGCGTTGGGCGCTGCCGCGTGGCGTCCCTCGCGACTTGCTGTTGACATCGGCGCCAGCAGGACATCTACTTTCTCGGGTAAGTCCCAACCATAAGGGGACACCGCCGACAACGGGCGTGGGAGGAGCGATGGCGGTCACCTCGACCATCGAGAACCCGGTGGTTGCGCGCGCTCAAACGCGGTCGGTCAGCTGGCGCAAACTGACGCGCTCTGATCGCCTGTGGGCTTTGGCGTTTGCAACGCCCTACGTTCTCGTATTCGCAGCTTTCGTGATCTATCCGATCTGCTTTGGCCTGTGGCTTGGCAGCGATCCGGCCACCTATCGGCAGCTGTTTGCCGATCCGGTTTATCCCTCGGCGCTCCGCAACACGCTCATTTACCTGACCGTGGCGGTCAATTTGAAGCTGTTCCTCGCGCTGCTGTTGTCGGGCTTCTTCATGCGCAAGGGCTGGTGGACCAAGATCCTGTTGCTGATCTTCATCCTGCCCTGGGCCGTTCCCGCCATCCCCGGCTACATCTCCATCCATTGGATGCTCAATAGCCAATGGGGTTTGGTGAACAATGCCATTTGGAGCCTGCTGCAGGCCGACGGTCCTCCGTGGCTCGACAACTCAGCCCTCGCGCTGGGCTCCGTGATCTACGCCCACATCTGGAAGTGGCTCCCCTTCTGGACCATCATTTTGATGGCCGGGCGCATGGCAATCCCGCTGGAGCTTTACGAGGCCGCCAAGGTCGATGGTGCGAGCGCCCTCGATCTCTTTCGCCATATCACCGTTCCCATGCTCGCCAGCCTTTATCTCGTCTGTACGCTGCTGAGCTCGATCTGGGCGCTCGGCGACTTCAATGCTGTGCGCTTCATCTCGGGCGGTGGGCCAGCACTGTCGACCCACGTGCTGGCAACGCTTGGCATTCGCAATGCGTTCGAGATCGGCAATCCACCGCTCGGCATGGCCACCGTGCTTTCCGCCTTGCCGCTGCTCATTCCGCTGGTCATCCTGCTGATGCGCCAGCTGAAGAAAGGTCAGGTGCAGCTGTGAGCCTGGCCCGCCGTGCTCGCGCGAAGAGGCACATTGCGCAAGTGGCTGCGGCCGTCCTCGGCGCGTTTCTGGTCGTGTGGTCACTCGTGCCGCTCTACAACATGGTGCGCGTGGCGCTTCAGGAGAAGGAGGACGTCTTCAGCAGCAACGTCATTCCTGCCACGCCGAGCCTGCACAGCTTCTGGACGGTTTTTGACACGTCCTACTGGTTGCTGGCCAAATTCTGGATGCAAATGAGCAACAGCTTTTGGATCGGCGTTGTCGTTGCCTCGCTGACGCTGATCATTGGGACATTGACCAGCTTCACGATCGGCCGCCTGCGCATCAGGCAGGGCTGGATGCTCACCAATGCCGCGCTGATGACATATGTCATCCCAATGTCTTTCCTCGCTATTCCCTTTTACGGGATCATGGGAAAATATGGGATGACGGATAATCCGCTGGCCGTGATTGCGGTGGAGGTCACCTTTGCCACGCCTTATGCGATCTTCATCTTCCAGCAGTACGGCGCATCGATACCCTATGAGCTCGATGAGGCCGCGCGGATCGATGGTGCGTCCCCGCCGCAGATATTCTTGTTGATCTATCTGCCGCTGATGGCCCCAGCCCTGGTTGCGATCGGCACGTACGCGCTACTGCTTTCGTGGAATGAATACCTCTATGCCTTCCTGCTGTTGTCCACCGAAGGCAAGCTTACGGTGCCGGTCGGATTGGGAAAGTTTCTCAACAGCGACGAGGCGCCCTGGAATTATCTAATGGCCGCCGCAATCGTTTACGCAGTCCCACCGATGGTGATCTACTACGCTTTTCGTCGAAAGATGAGCACTGGTCTCACCATGGGGGGTGTCAAGGGCTGACCCCGCAGCGAAGCGGATCGCATTGGAGAAGGAACATCAATGAGAAGGTTGTCCCGCCGTCACACAATCGCCGGCCTCGGCGCGGTCGTCGTCGCCTCGCCCATGCGTATCCGATCAGCCAAAGCCGCCGAGCCGGTCACGGTATGGTGGACGCAGGGCTTCTACGAGGCGGAAAACAAGGCGGTCATCGACAATCTTGCGGCGTGGGAGAGGGCCACCGGCACCAAAGTCAACCTGACCATCATGAACGGTCCGGATCTCATCACCAAGCTCATCGCCGGCATGCAGGTGGGCGATGTGCCCGATCTCGTCCACTCCGTGACCGGTGATCGGTTCCTGGTGCCTCGCGCCGCATGGGACGATCAGCTCATCGATGTGAGCGATGTCATCGACAGCCAAAAGGCCGAGTTTCACCCAACCTCGCTGATCAGTTCGCGATTCTACAATTCCAAGCTCAAGAAGCACGCCTTCTACACGGTACCCATCAAGTGCTCGACCCTGATGGAACAGGTATGGCGGCCGCTGATCGAGGAGGCAGGCTTCTCCGACGCCGACATGCCCAAAACTCATGACGCCTATTTTGATTTCTTCCAGACCGTCCAGGACAAGCTCCGTGCCAAGGGCAAGCGTGTCTATGGCTTGGGCTACTCGATGGCGGCGAAGGAGGCCGATTCCGGAACCTTGTTCCACCATTTCCTCGTGGCCTACGGGGGCAAGGACATCGTACTGCCCAGCGGCAAATTGAACACTGATGACGCCGCCGTACAGAAGGCGGCGATCATGGCGCTGGAGCGGCTGACGTCGCCCTACAAGAAGGGCTACGTTCCTCCAGGTGCCATAAATTGGGGTGATGTAGACAACAACAACGCCTTCTTCGCCAAGCAGATCGTAATGACGCCAAACGCCACGATCTCGATTGCGGTGGCGCAGATGGAGAAGGGGGATCAGTATTACAAGCAGATCATCACGCAGGGTATTCCACTCGGCAACGACGGCAAGCCGGTTCCAGGCATACTCGCGGTCTCACCGTGCCTCATCCCGAAGGGGGCCAAGAACATCGACGCGGCCAAGGATCTGTTGAAGAGTTTCATCCGACCGGACAATCTCAACCAATATTTGAAGGAGACCCGCGGCCGGTTCCTTCCCGTGATGATGTCGAACATCAAATCGGACCCTTTTTGGCAAGATCCCGCCGATCCGCACCGGCCCGCCGCGGTCGACACCGGCCTTATTAGACCCACCATTTCCTGGTGGATGAACTACAACCCAGCTTATTCGGCCGTACTGTCCGAGCAGACTTGGAGCCAAGCGGAGGCCAATATCACGCAGAAAAACATGACCCCCGAGCAGGCAGCCGAGGAGGCGGTCGGCAGAATCAAAACGATTTTTGAACGGTTCAAGGTCGTCTAGCGTTCGTCGCACCGCACGCGATTGGGAGCGATCACATTTGCCTCGCGCCGTCGAGCGGCCGAATGACGCGAAAGGGCACCTCGCGCTGCGGGCACGGCGAGGCGACGAGCTCGCGCCAGCGTCAGTTGCTCTAATGGCACCCAGAAGATTTCCGCGGCGTACCAGGCTCCACAGTTATAGGGCGTCCAGATTGAGCTGCCGCGCAGCAATCGTCGGCTCGGCGTTGAGCCTCAACTCATCTGTCGCCGTGGCAAGCTCGGGATCGCTTGATCGATGTCGATGGGCTGGGTCGATCCCACGGCAACTGCTTTCGTGCGGCGCGTTGTCCGCTCCATCCTCATCCAGGTGATGACCATGAGATTGGGCTTTTATGTCCTGAAGCTTGGGTTAGCTCTACTGGCGACCATGCCGATCGCTCAGGCTCTCAATGCGCAAGGGTATCCGGCGCGGCCCATAACTTTGATTGCACCCTGGCCTGCAGGCGGTGCCATCGACGCTCTGTGTCGAGTCCTGGGGCCGAAGCTCGCTGAACGACTAGGTCGACCCGTTGTCATCGAAAACCGACCAGGTGCAGCATCGACGCTTGGAGTGGCCGCAGCGGTTCGTGCCACCCCGGACGGCTACACGTTGGTCATGGCAGGTAGCGGGTCGCTCGCCATCGCTCCTACGGCCTTCAACAAGCTGCCATACGACCCTACCAAGGATTTTGCGCCGCTCGGGCTGATCGCCACCATCCCCTTCGTGCTGGTCGTTCATCCCAGTTTGCCCGTCAAATCCGTCCCCGATCTGGTCAGGTATGCGAAGGAGAAGCCGGGCCAGTTGAACTACGGATCGGGCGGGCCTGGATCGCCGCACCAGCTCCTGGCCGAGCTCTTCAAGGGCATGACGGGCATCGACATGGCGCATGTCCCCTACAAGGGCAGCGCGCCTGCACTGAACGACGTTGTGGGCGGACACATCCAGGTTCTGTTCTCCGACCCACTGCCCTCCCTGCCGCAAATCCAAGCGGGAAACGTACGGGCGCTCGGGGTCTCATCGTCTACCCGCTGGCCAACCGCTCCCGAGATTCCCACGATTGCCGAGGCCGGTGTTCCCGGCTTCGACGCCGCCGGTTGGGGCATGTTGGTGGCACCGGCGGCCACCCCAAACGATATCGTCGTGCGACTTCATGCCGAGCTCAAAGCTGCGCTCGGATCAAACGACATTCAAGAGCAGATCCTCAAGCTCGGTATGCTCCCCGCGACCGGTCCTACACGCGAAGAGTTGCAACCATTCATCAATTCGGAGATTGAGCGCTGGGGCAAGATCGTGCGGCAGGTGGGCCTAGCGGGAACTATGTGAGGGGGATGCGAGCCATCGGGCAAAGCGCGACCGGCACCAGCAAAGGCAGCTATATCCCGGGTTGGGGAATGTGCGCGCGCGTAGGCAGCTTCAACGAAGAAATTCGGCGATGCTGCGTAAGCAGATCTCAGACTGCTGATCCAGTCGATCGGACTCAAGGTCCCATTCAATCCCGATCTGTAGCAGCTGGTCGCGCACTTCGTTGCAATCACGACCGGGTCGGGCGATGTAGTCGCGCCTGCACAGCTCTGCAATGTGCAGAAGGCCCATCTCCCAAAAGACCACCTCGGGCAATCTAGCCTCTTGCGCCCGCTGAATTACGGTCAGATCTGCCCAACGGCGCAGTTCATTGCCTAGCCTTGAAGTAGCCATACCCGTACTCGGCACACGAGGCCCGGAACTTGGGCCCGGAACATGGGCCCGGAACTTGGGCCCGGAACATGAGGTCTGGTCGAAACGGATAGGCCAGCCTGTACGAGGAGGGAGCCGAAGTGAGGGACTCCAAGCCATCCGGACTGTTAACCAACGTATATCACGCCGATCTGTTCCTCCTGTTGTGCTCGCAACTTAAAGGAGGGTGGGAGCATTGGCCAGGGCCGCCAGCAAAGAAATATCTTCCCGACAGAGGCCGCCAGCGCGGGGCGACTTATCCACTCCCAAGGGTGCCGCCGAAGTTGGTGAAACGGAAAGCTGCTCGCTCGCGTCGGATAGAGGCTCAGGCGGTGCTCCTGCAAGCAAGGGTGGCGCCGGCGAATGCGCTCTGGATGTGGAGGGGATGGGTTTCGAGAAGGCGGAGAACGGCTTGCCGCTGGAGGCCTCATGCACTTTGGCGCTTTGGCGGGCCTTTGTTGGTGCTGATCGCCGCGTCAAGTGTCCATAACGTCAAGGAGAAATCTGTTGCATCTTCTGCTTTTTGTCTTCGCCTGGTACCTGAACTTGGGTGCGTTAGGCTGCTTGGCGCTGGTGCCAGGGCGCTCGAAGTGGGGCCGTTCGACGGCGCATGAATGAGGTGCTGGCTCGGAACGAGGTTTTTAAGCGTGAGGTTTGCAAGCATGAGCGGGATCAATTGCGTCATTTTCGACATCGGCAACGTCCTCGTGCGCTGGAACCCGTGCAACCTCTACCGGCGTATGGGATATTCAGATGAGGAAACGGGCACGATCCTAACGGAGATTGGGCTGTTGGAGATCAATCATCGCGTACTTGATGCCGGGGGACAGTTTTCCGCAACACTCGAGCTTCTGGTTGAGCGCTTCCCACGTCACACCGAATTCATCCGTGCGTTCGACGTCCGGTGGGTGGAGACGCTCGGCGGGACCATTGACGGCAGTGTGGCCATTTTCCAAAGACTGAAGCAGGCAGGTGTGCCAGTACACGCTTTGAGCAACTACAATCGGCAGAAATTCGACATCGCCTGCGAGCTCTTTCCCTTTCTCAGGAACTTTAACGAACTCGTGCTTTCGGGCGATGTTGGACTTGTCAAGCCCGATGCAGAAATCTTCGAACTCCTCATGAGCCGATGTGGACTGGATGTTGGTCGAACGGTCTTCATAGACGATGCAATCGCCAACATCGCCACCGCCGCGCGCCTTGGGTTTGCGACGATCCATTTCAACGAGAAGACGACTGACCTTGGAGCGGAGCTTCTCCGCCTTGGCTTGCCTGCAGATGCGCTCGCTCTTTCGGGGGGCCCTACCCCGGCGCTGCAATGGAGGAGATGAGCAGCTTTCATCGATCAGCCCTTCTTGGCGCCATCGGCGCACTTGCCCGTTGGTATCTGCACATGGATATTTTCGCGCCTCGCAGCAATGGTCCTCTTGGCACTCTTGGCTGCCTGCAAGACAACGCAACTTAAGGCCATCGGGATCGGAAGGAGGCCGAAGCTTCCCGCTCCCCGAGGTTTGCCGCAACATGGGGGCCTGTGCACGAGATAGGCTGGTGCTCACGAGGGCAAGTGCAAATCGGGTCATGGACGATCCCGGTATTTTGCACTTTCTGAATACCATGCCATGTCATGCCCCACAACGCGACGAGCTCGGCTAGAATGCCAGTGCGTGTCGGATATTTTCCCCTCAAACAACGCATTTCTTGCTTTGTGCTTGCCGCATACCACAGACCATGCCTAAATCGATGCAATCAAGAAAATGGCCTGCAATGCTGCTCTTGTGGGCCAAGAGTCGGGAGGAGGAGACACCGATGGCTACGTCACGCCGTATGTTTGTCAAGGGCACCGTGGCGAGTGCCGCCACCATGTCGGCGCCCGGGCTTCTCAGCGCACAAACGACCCCCAGCCAAGCGCACACCGTGCGTGCCGTGCTGCACGGGGACCTCAAGGTCTTCGATCCAATTTGGACCACGGCCAACATGACGGGCAATCATGCGCTGCTGATCTACGACACTCTCTTTGGCTTGGACGATGCCCGCAACGTCCAGCCACAAATGGTCGATAAATGGAGCATCTCCGACGACAAGAAGACCTATACATTTACTCTGCGAGATGGGTTGAAGTTCCACGACGGGCAGGCCGTTACCAGCTCCGATGTCGTCGCCTCGGTGCGCCGCTGGGCCGCCCGTGATGGTGCCGCTCAACATTTGTTCAAGCGTGTCGCCGACACACCCATCAAAGACGACAACACGTTTGCAATCGTGCTCAAGGAGCCTTATGGCCTCGTCCTTGAGGCACTGGCCAAAATCGAAACCAACCTGCCCGTCATCATGCGCAAGAAGGATGCGGAAACGGACCCCAACCAGCAGGTGACGACCAAGGTAGGGTCGGGCCCGTTTAGGTTCAACGAGGATGAGACCAAATCGGGTCAGCGCTACGTCTACGACAAGTTCGCGGGATACGCCCCCCGCAAAGAGCCACCGTCCGGCATGGCCGGGGGCAAGATCGCCAAAGTCGACCGGGTCATCATCGAGAACATGGCCGACGAGCAGACCGCGGTCGCGGCCCTGAAGGCGGGTGAGATCGACTTCTACGAGATCCCGCCGATCGACCTGCTCGACCAGCTCGAGGGCGATAAAAACATCAAGCTCGACGTCCTCAACAAGGGCGGCAATGTCGGCATGTGTCGGCTCAATTGGCTGCATCCACCATTCGACAAGGTAGAGGCCCGCCAGGCGATGCTCTATCTCATCAAGCAGGAGGACATTCTCAAGGCGGTTTTCGGCAATCCCAAATACTACCGCTCCTGTGCATCGCTGTTTGCCTGCACCGGCCAGATGCAGAGCGATGTCAATACCGACTGGTTCAAAGGTGGCCAGAACATCGCCAAGGCCCGAGAGCTCTTTACTAAGGCTGGCTACGACGGTCGCCCGGTCGTGATCCTGCAGGCGACCAACATCGCCTTCATGAACAATGCATCCCTGCTGGTGGCACAATGGCTCAAGGAAGCAGGTGTCAATGCCGAACTCGCCGCATCTGACTGGGGAGCGGTGATCACCAGGCGCGCCGTCAAGAAGCCGGTCGCCGAGGGCGGCTGGAACATCTTCATCACCTGGGGCTCGGGTGAAGGCTTCGACAATCCGATTGGTTTCGTTGCCCACACGGCCAACGGCGAAGCGGGCTGGTTTGGCTGGCCCAAGGACGATTTGCACGAGACGCTGCGGGACGATTGGGCGCTTGCCTCCACGCTTGAGGAGCGTAAGGCGGTTGCGAGGAAGCTGCAGGAGAACGCTTGGAATTACGTACCGATGGCACTGCTTGGCCAATGGGCGCCACCCGTCGCCCGTCGCGCCAACGTCAGCGGCTTCATTCCTCTCCCCGCCCACGTGCCCTTCTGGAACGTCGAGAAGACGTGATTATCGGCCACGCTCCGCGCTCGTCGGAGTTGTGGTTCGCAAATCTATGGCGTGACTACGGGACCTCTGGGCTAGTAGGTTTCGCTCATGCTTAGTTTCATCGCGCACCGATTGCTCTCGACCGTGGTGGTCATGGCGATCGTAGCGGTTTGTATTTTCCTGCTGCTGCATTTATCTCCGGGCGATCCGGCCGCGATCATCGTGGGCGATAACGCCACTCAGTTGCAGATCGACGCGGTGCGCAAACAGCTCGGACTAGATGATCCCTTGGCGGTGCAGTTCGCGCGTTGGCTCGTCGGGATCCTCAACGGCGATCTCGGAGTTTCGATCTTCTCCCATGAGCCCGTCAGCAAGCTCATAGGACAGCGGATCGAGCCGACCGTGTCGCTCGCTTTGACCACTCTCGTGTTCGCCGTCATCATCGCTATTTCCTTCGGCGTGCTCGCGGCATGGAAGATCGGCACGTGGATCGATCGGCTTGTCATGGTGCTGTCGGTCCTGAGCTTCTCGGTTCCCGTATTCGTC
>Ga0075425_100000606_pt1 | contig 33939 bp, 38 predicted proteins | sample SoiMethybrSBSTD4_FD_75300 | JGI IMG/M metagenome (GOLD analysis project Ga0075425, IMG submission 75300) | Bulk soil microbial communities from a Populus tree surrounding site in Tennessee, USA - Soil MetaG P. TD hybrid SBSTD4 | ecosystem: Environmental > Terrestrial > Soil > Tree plantation... | reverse complement strand
CCCTGGCCGTCGCCGCCATGGCCTGGAGCCGGACGTACCTTCAGGTGCACTGGCTCTCGGACGCCGTCGCCGGCGGGGTCCTCGGCGCCGGCATCGCGCTCGCCACGTTCGCCACCGGCCAGATTCTCGCGCCGGTCAGGCGAACGGCGCACCGAGCAGCTCGCTGATCTTCTCGCCCGCGCCGGAGCGTGTTACGGTCGTCCCCGCGATGTGCCGCTGGCTCGGATATCACGGCGTCCCGATCCACCTCGAAGAGCTGCTTCTCCGACCGAAGCACTCGCTGATCGACCAGAGCCTGCACTCGGAACGGGGAGCCGAGACGACGAACGGCGACGGCTTCGGCGTCGGCTGGTACGGAGACCGGCTCGTGCCCGCCCGGTTCAGGAGCCTCTTCCCGGCGTGGAACAACCGGAATCTTCGCGACATTGCCGAGCACGTCTCCTCGCCGCTCTTTCTCGCGCACGTCCGTGCAGCGACGAGCGGGCCGATCCAGGAGACGAACTGCCACCCCTACCGGTACCGGCAATGGCTTTTCGTACACAACGGCCTGATCCGCGACCACCACGCCGTCCGCCGCGAGCTCCTGCTCGAGGTCGATCCAGGCTACTTCGCGGACATCGAGGGGACGACCGATTCCGAGCTGATGTTCTTCCTGGCCCTGACGTTCGGGCTCGAGGACGACCCGTTCCCGGCGCTCGAGCGCATGGCCGGCCTCGTGGAGGAGGTCGGGCACAAGCACGGGGTCGAGTTTCCGCTGCAGATGTCGCTCGGCCTCGCGGACGGCGAGCGCCTCTACGCAGTCCGCTACTCGAGCGAGGGCGCCTCGCGGACGCTCTACCACTCGGCGGAGGTCGAAGCCGTCAAGCGGCTCCACCCGGAACGCCCGCGGCTGCAACGGCTCCCGGACGACGTGGTCATGGTCGTTTCGGAGCCCATCGTCGACCTCCCCGACGCCTGGGTCGAGGTGCCGGAGGCGACCGCGCTGATCGCCGACGCGGGGGACGTCGAGCTCCGGCCCTTCACGCCGCGGGCGAACTAGGAATCGCGGCTCCCGAGACGAGCCACGCAGAGCCCCGGCTCGACGAAGGGCCGAAGCTCCTCGAGATCCAGCCGGCCGCCGAGCTCGTCGAGCGCGCCGGCGATCAGTCTCAACGGACCCGGCAACCACCGACCCGCTGGGCTCGACATGGTCAAGGCCGATCAGATGACGCCGGACTGGGTGACCTGGAACGGCTACGCCGGACAGTACGTCGCACATCCGCTGCAGGCGATGCCTGGCCAAACGGTGCGCTCTGGGTGGTCGACGCCGGACCGAACCTCGACACGGACTTCCACGTCGTAGGAACCCTCCTCAACCGCGCCTGGATCGACCAGGATCTGACGCGGTTCGAGCGGAACGTGCAGACCGCCGCGGGTGTCTGCCGGCGGCGGCGGCGTCTTCGACGTGCGGATCGACCATCCCGGCCTGTACCCGGTTGTGTCGCACTCGTTCGCGAGCGTGAACATGGGCCAGGTGGGACTGCTCCGAGTCGGCGACGTGCACGGCTCCATGAGCCCTAAGACCGGCGATGCGGGCGTCCGAGATCCAAGCTATCTTGCAGGCGGACAGAACGTCCAATCTTCCGTGGACAGGGTCAAAGCAAAGCTTCCGCTCGTACTGTCGGCGACAGCGCTCGTCGTCGCGCTCTTCGGCGCGACGCCGCTCGGCAACGCTGCGTACAACATGGTCTCCTTCGCGAAGAACGCCGGCAAGGTGAACGGCATCAAGGCCTCGCGGGCGCCGAAGGCCAACCAGCTGCTGCCGCTCGGGCCGACCAGGAAGTTCCCGTCGTCGGTCGTACCGCAAGGGCCGCCCGGGCCGCAGGGGCCCGCCGGGCCCGCCGGCCCGGCAGCGAGCAACCTCTTCGCCGTCGTCAACGCCGACGGCTCCATCTACAAGCAGAAGGGCGTCAACGGGCTCAACAAGGTCGACACGGGTGTCTACGACATCACGTTCAACCGCTCGATCGACGACTGCGCGGTTACGGCCAGCGTCGGGGGCCACCGCACCGGCCCGACGACATGGAACGACGCCCCCGAGGGTGTGGCGACGCTGCGCACGTTCGGACAGGTGGTCGAGGTGATCATCCTCGGCAACAACGGCGCCTACGGGCTCACCGTCCACCGCGACTTCGGCTTCCACGTCGCGGCGTTCTGCTAGTTCTCCGCCGCCGGGGGACATAGCGGCGGCTACCGTGAGCGCCATGCGGCGCTTCGCGCTCGTCACCGTGCTCCTCGCCGCGTCCGCGGGAATCGCAGCCCTCGTCGCGGTGGCCGCGCTCGAGACGGGAGGCGCCTCGGCGGCGCCCCAGGTTCGCCTGGCGAGAGTCGCGTCGGGGTTCGATGCCCCCGTCGATCTCGCCGTGCCCCGCTCGGAACCGGGACGCCTCTACGTCGTCGAGCAGGCCGGCCGCATCCTCGTTCTCTCCGGTGGGCGGCGCCGGGTCTTCCTGGACATCAGACGGCTGGTCAAGTCCGGCGGCGAGCAGGGGCTGCTCTCCGTCGCCTTCGATCCCAAATACCGCCGTAACCATCGCTTCTACGTCGACTACACCGACCAGAACGGCGACACGCGAGTCGTCCAGTACCGCTCGAACGGACGCCGCGGCCTGCCCGGCACCGCCCGGCAACTGCTCTTCGTCGGCCAGCCGTACGCGAACCACAACGGTGGGCAGCTGGCGTTCGGGCCCGATGGCTGGCTCTACGTCGGCATGGGCGACGGCGGGAGCGGCGGCGATCCACAGAACCGCGGCCAGAGCCTCCAGACGCGCCTGGCGAAGCTGCTGCGAATCAACGTGAACGCGAAGCCGGCGCGCATCGAGATCGCCGGGTACGGGCTTCGCAACCCCTGGCGCTTCTCGTTCGATGGGGCGACCGGCGACCTGTGGATCGGCGACGTCGGCCAGGGCGAATGGGAAGAGGTCGACTACACCCCGCGCCGAAGCCCGGGTCTCGAGAACTACGGCTGGAGCGTCTACGAGGGGCGCTCGGCTTTCAAGCGCGAGGATGTGAACCCCGCGGGGAGGCTCGTGATGCCGATCGCCGTCTACAGCCACGACGGCGGGAACTGCACCGTCATCGGCGGCTTCGTCTACCGCGGCCGGGCCGTCCCCTCCGCCCGCGGCCGCTACTACTACGGCGACTGGTGCACAGGCATCATCTGGAGCCTTGTCCAGCGGAACGGACAGGCGACCTCCTTGCGGCGTGAGCCGTTCCGCGTGCCCGAGCTCACCTCGTTCGGCGAGGGAGCGCGCGGTGAGCTCTATGCCGTCTCACGCGGCGGGTCGGTCTACCGACTCGCGCGTGGCTGAGGCTCCACCTCCGTGAGGATCGTCGTCGCGGGCGCGGGAGCCGCCGGCACCAGCGTGGCCTACCACCTCGCGCTCCTCGGCACGCGCGATGTCGTCCTCTGCGACCGCGGCCGCGTGGCCGGTGAGTCGACGGCGCGGGCGATGGGCGGCGTCCGCCAGCAGTTCTCGACGGCTGCGGAGGTGCGGCTGGCGCAGGAGAGCACGCGGTTCTTCGAGGAGCTGGGTCGGCCGTATTTCGACCAGGTCGGCTACCTCTTCCTGGCGACGACCCCGCACGGCCGCGAGACGCTCGAAGCGCGGCAACGTCTGCAGCGAGAGCTCGGCGTGCCGGCCGAGCTCGTCGATCCCTCGTACGTCCGCGGCCTGCGGACGGACGACGTCCTCGCCGCTGTCCTGTGCCGCAAGGACGGCGTCGCCGACCCGGCGGCCGTCGCCCGGGAGTTCGTGCGGCGCAGCGTCGAGATGGGCGTCCAGGTGCTCGAGCAGACGCCGGTGGAACAGGTTCGCGGCGACGTCTACGTGATCGCCTCCGGCCCGTGGTCGGCCGGAGTCGCCGCCGGCTTCGGTGTCGAACTGCCGATCAGGCCGCTCTGCCGGCAGCTGCTCGCCACCGCCGACCTGCGGCTCCCGCCGGAATTGCCGATGGTCGTGGAGGCCGAGACCGGCTTTCACTTCAGGCGCCTCGACCGCCGGCTCGTCCTCGCGATGAGCGACCCCGAGCCGCGGTGGGGGTTCGCGCAGGAGGTAGACGACTCCGTCTTCGGCGATCGCCTCGCGCGCCTCGCGCACCGGTTCCCACCCGCGGCCGGCACACGCATCGAGTCCGCGTGGGCCGGCCTATACGACATGACGCCCGATGCCCACCCCATCCTCGGCCGGGTCGCCGACGGCCTCTTCGCCGCCTGCGGTTTCTCGGGCCACGGGTTCATGCAGTCTCCGGCGGTTGGGCGCGCCCTGGCGGAGGAGATTCTCACCGGGTCGTCCTCGATCGACCTGTCGCCGTACCGGCTCGAACGCTTCGCCGACGGAGCAGCAGCGCCAGGCGAGGAGCTCGTGCTCTAGGCGTCCGAGCGCCGGCCGAGGAGGGCGCCGACGAGCAGGCCCGCCGCGAGCACCTGCGTCGCGGTCGTCAGCCCGCCCGATCGGTGCCACCCGACGATCCGGTGGCTCGGAAAGAGCTTCCTGCCGCCGGGACGCGGGAAGGGCAGGACATGCTCGAGGTCGGGCGCGGAGGACGCGACCGCTCCGATCACCGCCGGGTCGGTTAGGCCGCGCCGCAGCCCTAGGAGCACGACCAACGAGCCGCCGCTCACGATCTCGAACCTGCGAGAGGCCACGTCGTGATGCGGGACGCGGTCGCCGAGGAAGTGCAGCGCGAGGCCGGTGGCCATCGCGGCGGTCCGGCTGCGCGCGAGCGCGCCCGCGGCCGCGCCGGAGGCGACGTGAAGCGAGACGATCACGCCCGAGTTGTACCGGCGGCCGGCAGGGTCAGGTGCCGCTGCCCCGAAGTGTCCGCTCGGTGGCGACGCGAAGAGAACGCCAGGTGGAGCGTCTCGTTGAGCGCCTGACGCTGTTTCGCGCTCTGCGTCTCATCATCATGACAGCGATCGCGCTCGTTCTCATCGCCGGCGGGCTCGAGCGCGTCGTCGAGCCTTCCAGGTTCACGTCGCTCGGGCTCGCGTACTGGTGGGCCGTCCAGACGGTAACGACCGTCGGCTACGGGGACATCGTTCCCAAAAGCGTGGGAGGTCGCGTCGTTGCCGGCGCCCTGATGCTCGTCGGCATCGCGCTCATCCCGACGCTGACAAGCGTCACCATCTCCGCCCTACTTGCGAAGCGAAGCCGTCAGTCGGACGAGGAAGACCGCCGGGCGCGGGACGAGAGCGCGGCGACCCTCCTGCGCATCGAGGAGCGCCTCGAAAAGCTGGAGCGCGGGCTCGGCGGCTAGGACGCCTCGCTGCTCCGCGGCGCCGTCCCCGCCGGAGCCGGTCTCGGTGTCGGCGCACGGCGGCGCCGCCCGCGCGCAGACGTGAGTACGAGCCCGGACAGGATCATCGCGGCACCAACGAGCTGCAGCGGAGACGGCTCCTCTCCGAGGATCAGCGCCGCCAGGATGACCGTCGCCACAGGCTGCAGCGTCAGCAAGATCGACGTCACGACGGCCGGCAGACGCGGGAGCGAGATCGAGATCAGCAGCCAACCGACGACCTGCGACGACAGCGCGAGCAGCAAGAGCCAGCCGAGGGCGGCAGGGCCCGGCGTGAAATCCAGCTTGCCGGTGGGCACGGCGTACAGCGCCACTCCGACCGCGGCCGTGAGCGTCGCGTCGAAAAGCGGGCCCGCTGGGCGGCGCTGGTCAGCGTTTCCCTCCCTGAGACTGAGCAGGAAGCCGGCATAGGAGATTGCGGTGAGCACGCCCAGCACCGCGCCGAGCCGGGGATTCGACCCATAGGCGCCCGAGCCGACCACGCCGGAGATGAGGACGACGCCGAACAGGACGATCGGAATGGAGGCAATCGACCGGTTCGACGGGCGCTCGCCGAGGAGCACCCACGCGAGCAATCCGACCAGGACGACCTGCGTGTTGCCGAGCACGGTCGACAGCCCGGCGCCGACGGCCTCGATCGCGTGATGCCAGAGGATCAGGTCAGCAGCGAAGAACGAGCCCGCAAGGTACGCGAACAGCCGTCCGCGGAGCGGGCGCGGACCCAGCCGGCGATCCTCCCAGAGCACGAGCACGTAGAGCGGCGGCAACGCGAACAGGCATCGAAAGAACGCGCCGGTCTCCGGCGACACGTTCGAGAGCTCGAAGAGGATCGCGGAGAACGCGATCGACACCGCGCCCGCAAGGGCGGCGAAGGTAGGGCGTCTTCCGAGGACATGGAGCCGGCGCACGCATCCGTTCTACCGGAGCGGGCCGGGCCGCGGCGGAACCGGCTACAGATCGACCGCGCGGACGACGAGGATTCCGGCCAGCCTCCCTGTTCGGAGCGTGAACAGCCAGCAGCCGGCCGACGGCACGTTCACAATCGAGGGGAAAGGCGCGTGGTATCCCCGTGGGGAGCTACTCGCGCCGGCCTGCTCGAACGCCTGGCTGAACTGCCCCTTTCCGTCGAGCCGGATTCCGGTCAAGTGGAGGCGCACGCCCCAGCGCCGTCGCACCCACCACAGCACCTTCGTGTTCATCTCGTCGGGTGCAGCCCCATGGGTGTACATCAGCGCAGCGTGATCCGGCGTGAACCAGGACCACACGCCTGCAATGCCTGCTGCGCGCGGCCGCGCGAGAGCCATCGACCTGGCTTCGACCGGCGTCGCGTCACATGATGAGCCGGTCGACGGCGGAACAACGAGTGCGACGATGCTTGCCGTCCCGCGTCCGGTATGCACCGTCAGGCGCCAGCAGCCGACGCTCGGGAACCGAAGGATGGACACGAGTCGTCGATTCTTCACCCGGATCGGCGTCGTGAACGACCGGGCGCTGCCGACCTGCCGGGCGACTACGACCGCTTCGACGCTCCAAGCGCCGGTCGGCGCCCAGACGAACCGTTCACCTCGCGTCCAGAGGACGAGACCGTCGGAGCGGTTGACCCGCGCATCCCGGAGCGTCGAGCGGTACGACGCAAGAAGCGCAACCACGCCGGCCCGATCCGGCCGCGCCCGCACCCACGGGATCTCCGAGAGCCCCGGGTTCTTCGTCGGCTGGTAGTGAACCAGTGTCGTGGCGCACGCGGCCGCGCGAGCGGTCTTCCCGCTGTGCGCCCCGAAACCGAGCCAGGCCGCGGCTCCGATCACAGCGGCGAGTGCGATCCGGCGCACGTTCGCATTACACCACCGAGCGCCCTGAGGTTCCCTCGGCGGACCTCCGCGCCGCCCGCGGGCGTAGGTCCATCTGTGTCAGACAGCCGACAACGGGAGCTCGACGAGAACGGCCTGGCCGTCGTCGAAGGCGCCCTGTGCCCAGGTGCGGTTCGCCGGGTGACCGCGGCTGTCGACCGGCTCTACGACGAAGAGCAGGCCGCGGGGAGGCTTGCCGGGGACGGCTCGCTCCACCTCCTCGGCGCCGTCGCTCGCGACGAGGCCTTTCTCGAGCTCCTCGACCTGCCGACAACGTTCCCGCTCGTCTGCGACGTGCTCGGCTGGAACATCCACATGTACCACTCGCATGTCGACGTCCATCCGCCGGTCGACGGCGGCGGCCCGGAGCCATGGCGCTGGCATCAGGACGGCGGGCGCCAGAACCTCGAACTGGAGACTGATCCGCGGCCGAGGCTCTCCGTCAAAGTGGCGTTCTTCCTCTCCGACGTCTCGGAGCCGGACCGAGGCAACCTGCTCGTGCTGCCGGGCAGCCACCGCCGGAACCGTCTCCCCGGTCGCGAGCTCGGGCTCCGGCCGACCGGCGCCGTTCCGGTGCTCGCCGAGCCCGGCATGGCCGTCGTGTTCGACCGCCGGCTCTGGCACGCGCGAAGCGACAACCACTCGGCGCTCACGCGGAAGGTGATTTTCCTCGGCTACACCTACCGGTGGATCCGGCCGCGCGACGACGCCGTCGTGCCGCTCGCCGCCCGCGCGCGCTGCTCACCGGTGAGACGCCAGCTCCTCGGCGAGGGCACGAGCCCGATGGGTTACTGGATTCCGACCAGAGACGACGTGCCGCTTCGCGCGGCGCTCGCGTCCTCGTAGGGCGTCGTTACTCGACCGCTTCGTCGTCGCCTTCGGAGCTGGGCTCGTCGGGCGGGACGGTGACCGGCTCCGGCGGCGCGCCGGGGATCAGCGTGATGTCGACCTCGTCCTCGTCCTTGCGGGCGACGAGGATCGTCGAGCCCGGGTCGAGCTCGCGGCCGAGCACGAAATCGGCGAGCGGATCCTCGATGAAGCGCTGGATCGCCCGGCGGAGCGGCCGTGCACCCATCGTCGGATCGTGACCCTTCTCCACGAGCAGATCCTTCGCCTCGTCGGTGAGCTCGATCGTCACCTCGTGCACTCCCATCTGCTCGCGGACGCGCTTCATGAGGATGTCGACGATCAGCTTGATCTCTTCCTTCGTCAGCTTGTGGAAGACGATCACCTCGTCGATCCGGTTCAGGAGCTCTGGCCGGAAGACCTTCTTGAGCTCGCCCATGATCCGGTCGCGCATCTCCTCGTAGGAGAGCCCGCTCTCGTCGCCGACCGAGAAGCCGATGCCAACGTTCTTCGAGATCGTCGAGGCGCCGATATTCGAGGTCATGATCACGATCGTGTTCCGGAAGTCGACCTTGCGGCCCTGCGCGTCGGTCAGCTTCCCGTCCTCCAGGATCTGCAGCAGGATGTTGAACACGTCCGGATGCGCCTTCTCGATCTCGTCGAGCAGGACGACCGAGTACGGCTTGCGGCGCACGGCCTCGGTGAGCTGGCCGCCCTCGTCGTAGCCGATATAGCCGGGCGGCGAGCCGACCAGCCGCGACACGGAGTGCTTCTCCATGTACTCCGACATGTCGACCTGGATCATCGCGTCCTCGTCGCCGAACAGGAACTCGGCGAGCGTGCGTGCGAGCTCGGTCTTCCCGACGCCCGAGGGGCCGAGGAAGATGAACGAGCCCGTCGGCCGCTTCGGATCCTTGATCCCGGCGCGGGCGCGGCGGATCGACTTCGCGACGGAAACGATCGCCTCGTTCTGGCCGATCACGCGCTTGTGGAGCTCGTCCTCCATCCGGACGAGGCGCGCCGACTCGGCCTCGGTGAGCTTGAAGACCGGGATGCCCGTCCACATAGAGACGATGTCCGCGATCTCCTCCTCGCCGACCTCGGGCTGCTCCTCGCCCTGGTTCTCGCGCCAGTTCTCCTCGAGCTCGCGCTTCTTCTGCGTGAGCTTGCGCTCCTTGTCGCGCAGCGACGCCGCCTTCTCGAACTCCTGCGCCTCGATCGCGGCTTCCTTGTCCTTCCGCACCTTCTCGATCTCGTCCTCGAGCTCGCGGTAGCGCGGCGGAACGCTCATCGACTTGATGCGCATGCGGGACGCCGCCTCGTCGATCAGATCGATCGCCTTGTCGGGCAGGTGGCGGTCCTGGATGTACCGGTCGGACAGCGTCGCGGCCGACTCGAGCGCCAGGTCGGTGATCCGGCAGCGGTGGTGCGCCTCGTAGCGGTCGCGGAGGCCGCGCAGGATCTGCACGGTCTCGTCGACGGACGGCTCGTCCACGCGGATCTGCTGGAAGCGGCGTTCCAGCGCTGCGTCGCGCTCGAGGTACTTGCGGTACTCGTCGAGCGTCGTCGCGCCGATCGTCTGCAGCTCGCCGCGGGCGAGCGCAGGCTTGAGGATCGACGCCGCGTCGATCGCGCCCTCGGCGGCGCCGGCGCCGACGAGGTTATGGAGCTCATCGATGAACAGGATGATGTCGCCGCGCTGGGTGATCTCCTTCATCACCTTCTTCAGGCGCTCCTCGAACTCGCCGCGGTACTTCGAGCCTGCGACCAGCGCCGCGAGATCGAGCGTGTAGATCTGCTTCCCCTTCAGCAGCTCCGGGACGTTGTTGGAGGCGATACGAGCGGCCAGCCCCTCGACGACGGCGGTCTTGCCGACGCCGGGCTCGCCGATGAGCACCGGGTTGTTCTTCGTCCGGCGGGACAGAATCTGCATCACGCGCTCGATCTCGGTCTGGCGGCCGACCACCGGGTCGAGCCGGCCCTCCGCGGCCTGCTTCGTCAGGTTGCGGCCGAACTGATCGAGCAGCTTCGAACTCTTCGACTTCTCGCCCGACGGCGAGCCGCCGCCCCCGCCCTGCCGCCTGCCGGGGCCTGAGAGCATCCGGATGATCTCGTTGCGAATCTTCTCCGCATCCGCGTCGAAGTCGAGCAGGATGCGCGCAGCCACGCCCTCGTTCTCGCGGACGAGGCCAAGGAGGATGTGCTCGGTGCCGATGTAGTTGTGGCCCAGCGACAGGGCCTCGCGCAGCGCGAGCTCGAGCACCTTCTTCGCGCGCGGCGTGAACGGGATCTGGCCGGTCGTGACTTCGTCACCCTGACCGACGATCCGCGCCACCTGAGCTCTGACCTCCTCGACGGTGATGTCGAGCGACTCCAGCACGCGCGCAGCGAGACCCTCCTCCTCACGGAGCAGGCCAAGCAGCAGGTGCTCGGTGCCGATGTAGTTGTGCTTCAGGGCCCGGGCTTCGTCCTGAGCGAGGACGACGACCTGGCGAGCTCGTTCGGTAAAGCGCTCGAACAACCCTCGATCTCCTCCTTCCAGATCCTCTGCGGGCTGGGCGGCCCCGCAGTTCGAGGTAGGCCAATGGTAGCGCACCCCTCGGTGGCGACCGGCTGGGGCAACACGGTCCTTAAGTACGCTTTTTGCGCCATGAGCGTGACAGGAAAGGCGCTCATTACCGGCGGCGCGGGCTTCATCGGCTCGCACCTCGCCGAGCTCATCCTGCGCGACGGCTGGGAGGTGTTCGCGCTCGACGATCTCTCGACCGGATCGATGGCGAACGTCGCCCACCTGAACGACCGCCCGGACTTCCACCTGGTCGTGGAATCGGTGCTCTCGGCCGCGGTCGTCAGCGAGCTCGTCCACAAGGCCGACGTCGTCTACCACCTGGCCGCAGCAGTGGGCGTCCAGCTGATCGTCCAGCAGCCCGGGCGCACCCTGCTCACGAACGTGCGCGGTACCGAGAACGTGCTCGATTACTGCGATCGGTTCGGCAAGCGCGTGCTGGTCGCGTCTTCATCGGAGGTCTACGGCGACCATCAGGAGGAGGAGCCCCTCCGCGAGGACGCCAAGCGCATCTACGGCCCCACGACCGCCCGCCGCTGGGCCTACGCGGACTCCAAGGCGATGGACGAGTTTCTGGCGCTGGCGCGGCACGAGGAGCGCGGTCTCGACTGCGTGATCGCGCGCCTCTTCAACACCGTGGGGCCGCGCCAGAGCGACCAGTACGGCATGGTGGTCCCGCGCTTCGTGGCGGCGGCGCTGGCCGGTCAGCCGCTCGAGGTTCACGGCGACGGCACCCAGACCCGCTGCTTCTGTCACGTGGCGGACTCGGTTCGCGCGCTCAAGGGCCTCCTCGAAGATCCTGCGACGAGCGGCGAGATCTACAACGTCGGATCGCAGGAGCGCGTGGCCATCGGCGAGCTCGCGAAGCGCGTCCGCGCCAAGGCCGGGTCGAGGTCGGAGATCGTGCTCGTCCCGTACGACCAGGTCTTCCCGCACGGCGCGGTCGAGGAGATGTTCCACCGCGTGCCGTCGATCGACAAGATCCACGCCGGGATCGGCTGGATGCCGGAGCACGACCTGGACGCGATCCTCGACGACGTGATCGCGACGACGCGCGCTTCCGAGCCGGTCGAGCCTGTCGAGCCAGTCGACCCGGTCGAGGCGTGAAGCACGCGACCGACTATCTGTGGTTCGAGACGCCGAATCGACGCGACTACGTGAACATCACCGCCCGCGTTGAGGAGTTCGTTCGGGAGTCCGGGATCCAGCACGGGCTCTGCCTCGTCTCGCCGATGCACATCACGGCGGCGGTGTATGTCAACGACGCCGAGTCGGGCTTGATTCAGGACTTCGACGACTGGCTGGAGCGGCTGGCGCCGCACGAGCCGGTCGACCAGTACCGCCACAACAACGGTGAGGACAACGCCGACGCGCACCTGAAGCGGCACCTGATGTCCCACCAGGTCGTACTTGCGATCACGGATGGAAAGCTGGACCTCGGCCCCTGGGAGCAGGTCTTCTACGCCGAGTTCGACGGGCGCCGCCGCAAGCGCCTGATCCTGAAGGCGATCGGCGACTAGGCCCAGATCAGCCAGCCGGCGAGCAGCCCGACGCCGAAGGCGACGGCGAAGATCGTCGTCAGGAGCGTGACGTTGGCGCGGGCGATCGCTCGCGCATCGTGGCGAGAGTCGAAGCGAACCGGCGGCGGATCGTCGACGCCGAAGACCGCGGCGCCGCCGAGCAACCGCCTGGTCTCGGCTCGAACACGGTCCGCGTCCGCCCCGAAGTCGAGCAGGATCCGCGCCCCCACGCCTTCGTCTTCGCGGACGATGCCGAGGAGGATGTGCTCGGTGCCGATGTAGTTGTGGCCCAGCGCGACGGCCTCACGGAGCGCCAGCTCGAGCACCTTCTTTGCGCGCGGCGTGAACGGGATCTGGCCGTCACTCACCTCGTCGCCCTGGCCGATCATCCGCGCAACCTGCGCCCTGACCCCTTCGGCCGTGATGTCGAGAGACCACAACACCCGCGCGGCGAGGCCCTCCTCCTCACGAAGCAGGCCAAGCAGCAGATGCTCGGTGCCGATGTAGTTGTGCCGCAGGTCCCGAGCCTCGACCTGCGCGTAGACGACCGTTTGACGCGCTCGTTCCGTGAAGCGCTCGAACATCAGGCGGTCGGCGCCTCGTCGATCGCCGTCCGGACGATGCCCTCCGACACGCCGCGGTCCCGGAGGGCGATCGCGGCCCAGCTCTTTCGTTCGAGGATCAGCCCCAGCAGCAGGTGCGCGGGCTCGGCCGGCTCGCACCGAGCGGCGTTCACCGCTTCCTGCAGTGTCTTCTTCGCAGCAGCGCTGAACAGGCGCTCCCGGCAGAACTGCCTGCCCGCCCGCGTTCGCTCGAGCGCGCCGGGGCCGAACGCCTCCTCGACGCGCTCACGCACCGCTTCGAGATCGATCCCGAGCGTTGCGAGCGCGGCGGGATCGAAGCGGGTCTCGCCGTTGCCGTTCCGCGAGACCCCGGCCACGACAACGTCTCGCGTGAGCCCGTGGGCCGCGAGCAGCTCCCCTGTCGCGCCGCCCGACTCCAGGAGTGCGAGCAGGATGTGGTCGGGAGCGATGCTCCGCGAGCCGAGAGCCGTCGCCTTGTCTTCCGCTACGTCGAGGACGTGGCGGGCTCCGTCGCTCATGGCGTTGTCCATCAGCGAATCCGGCGCAGGAGCCGCCGCCCCGGCCCGTACTTTTTGTGGACGGCCTGCTTGCTGACGCCGAGCGCAGCCGCGATCCGCTGCCACGACCAGCCGTGCTGGCGCGCGTTCTGCACCTGCAGCTCCTCGAGCGACTCCAGGAGCATGCGAAGAGACGCCACGGCGGCGAGGCCGACCGCGGGGTCCTTGCTGCCGGTTGCGTCCGCGAGCTCTGTTGCTTCGGGCATGCCGTCATCCTACGTTGACGACCTCAGTTTGTCAACTCAGGTTGACTAGCGAGGCTCGCTACGCTGGAACCATGAGGTTCCTGATGAGAGAGCCCGAGATGATCCGCCCCGAGGACGCGCTGCCCGGCCGCGAGGAGCAGATGCCTGTCCCGAGCCGGCACGAAGTGCTCGGCACCCCGCTGACCCCGCCGTTCCCGGACGGGCTCGAGCGGGCGGTCTTCGGCCTCGGTTGCTTCTGGGGCGCGGAGCGCGTCTTCTGGCAGCTGCAGGGCGTCTACACGACGGCGGTCGGATATGCCGGCGGTTACACGCCGAATCCGACCTACGAGGAGGTCTGCAGCGGCCTCACCGGACACGCCGAGGTCGTCCTCGTCGTCTTCGACCCGGAGCGCATCGGGTACGACGAGCTCCTGCGCGCCTTCTGGGAGGCGCACGATCCCACGCAGGGCATGCGGCAGGGAAACGACGTCGGCACCCAGTACCGCTCGCTGGTGCTGTCGGCGGACGAGGCACAGCGGGAGGCCGCCCAGGCGTCACTCGAGCGTTATCAGGGGGAGCTTCGCGCCGCCGGCTACGGTGACATCACCACCGAGGTCGAGCCCGCCGGCGAGTTCTACTACGCCGAGCCCTACCACCAGCAGTACCTGGCGAAGAACCCGAACGGCTACTGCGGCCTCGGCGGCACCGGCGTCTGCTGCCCGGTCGGCGTCCTTAGCGGCGAGTGACCGGCGCGCGGCCTCGACAGAGGCCGCGCGATGTGCTTCTGTACCGCTCATGACTCTCCCCGCGGGTCGCCTCGTGTACGCAGCTGTTCTCGCCTCGCTCGCGGTGGCAGTCGCGGTCGGCACGGCCCTGGCGGCAAACCCGAAAGACCTGCTCCTGCAGAAGTCCGATCTCCCCTCGGGTGCGAAGCGGGTGCAGTTCGGGACCAAGGTCGGCGTCATCAAGCTTCCACGGAAGGTGCACGGAAAGGCCGCCTGGGTGGCGTACCGCTTCAAGAACGGGCGCAGCACCGAGGTCGTCATCAGCGCCGCCGGCGTCGTCTCCAACGCGAGCGACGCGCGCGCCGCCTACCGGTACGTGAAGAAGAAGGTGTCGTCGCCGCTCTACCGGCTGGTGCGCGTCCCAAAATACGGCGACGAGCAGTACGCTGCCGGCGTCTCCAACAAGACGACGTCCGTCGCGTTCGTCATCGCACGCTCCGGGACGACGATCTGGGAGACCGCCGTGACCGCGTTTCCGGGGTTCTCGAAGTCGAAGCTCGTCTCCGAGCTCGAGAAGTACGCCGCCAAGGCGAAGTCCCGGGCGACCTAACCCTGCTCGCGCAGCGCCGGGAACAGGATCACGTCGCGAATCGTGTCCCTGCCGGTGAGCACCATCGCCAACCGGTCGATGCCGAGACCGAGGCCGCCGGTCGGCGGCATGCCGTAGCGGAGCGCCTCGACGAAGTCGGGGTCGCCGGGCTCCGCGGTCGCGTCTCCGGCGGCGCCCTCGGCCGCCTGCATGGCGAACCGCTCGGCCTGCTCGTCGGGGTCGTTCAGCTCGGTGAACGCGTTGCCGAGCTCCATTCCGCCGACGAAGTACTCGAACCGCTCGACGACCGTCGGGTCGTCGTCGGTACGGCGGGCAAACGGCGACAGCTCGATCGGGTAGTCGAACAGGATCGTCGGCTCGACGAGTGAGGGCTCGACGTACGACGACAGGGCGTGGTCGACGAGCTGCGCCCACGTCCGGTCGCGAGCGGTGTCGGTTCCGCGCTCGTCGAGCTTCGCGCGCAGCTCGTCCGCGTCCCGCGTCCACAGCCCGAGCTCGTCGAGGGCGTCCACGAGCCTGATTCGCCGCCACGGTGCGGCGAGATCGACGTCGTGCCCGCGAAAGGCGACCCCGGTGGTGCCGACTGTGGCTTCGGCGACCGTTGGGACCAGCTCCTCGATCCGCGCCATCGTGTCCTGGTAGTCGGCGTAGGCCTCGTACCACTCGACCATCGTGAACTCGGGGTTGTGCTTGTACGAGACGCCCTCGTTGCGGAAGTCCTTCGCCAGCTCGTAGACCCGCTCGAGGCCTCCGACGATCAGCCGCTTGAGGTAGAGCTCCGTCGCGATTCGGAGGTAGTAGTTCGCGTCGAGGTAGTCGTAGTGCGTGACGAACGGCTGCGCGAACCCGCCGCCGTAGCGCGGCTGCAGGATGGGCGTCTCCACCTCGACGAAGCCGTGGTCGTCGAGGTAGCGGCGGATCGCGGTCACCATGCGCGCGCGGACGAGAAAGTCGCTCCTCGTCTCCTCGTTGACGACGAGGTCGAGGTAGCGCTGCCGGTAGCGGAGTTCGGTGTCCTTGACCCCGTGGAACGTGTCCGGGAGCGGCCGCTGGTTCCGGGCGAGCACCTCGATGCGGTCGACCGCGAGCGACGGCTCGCCGCGCCGGGTCTTCGTCGGCCGCCCCACGGCCCCGATGATGTCCCCGAGGTCGAGATCCGGCACGTCGACGCGGCCGGCCTGACAGAAGAGCTGCAGGCGGCCCGAACGATCGACGAGATCCAGGAACGTCAGCTTCCCGTGCTCGCGCCGGCCCATGACGCGACCGGCAACGCGCCGCGAATCGTCGGCCTCGGCGCCGGGCTCGAGCGCTTCTGCCTCGGAGCGAACCTCCGCGACGGCCAGTCGGTCGGGAAATCGCTTCGGCGAAGCGTGCTCGATCGCCGCTAGGCCGCCTTGATCTCGAGGATCTTGAACTTCATCGCGCCGCGCGGCGCGGTGACCTCGACGGTCTCGCCCTTCTTGCGGCCAAGGATCGCCTTGCCGACCGGCGACTCGTTCGACAGCTTGTTCTCCGCCGGATTGGCCTCCGCAGACCCGACGATGTGGTACTCGAACGTCTTCTTCGCGTCGACGTCGCGGATACGCACCATCGACCCGATCGACACGACGTCGGTCGTGACGTCACCGGCATCGATGACGCGCGCGTTGCGCAGCCGGTCCTCGAGCGTTGCGATCCGGTGCTCGAGCAGCGCCTGCTCGTTCTTCGCGTCGTCGTACTCGGCGTTCTCCTGGATGTCGCCGAACTCACGCGCGATCCGGATCCGCTCCGCGACCTCGCGGCGCTTGACGGTCCGCAGATTCTCGATCTCCTGCTTGAGCTTCTCGTGGCCTTCCGGCGTAAGGATGACTTCCTTCTGCACTGGGTCCTGAACCCCCTCTAGACGCAAAACGCGCGGCGCGGAGGCGCCGTCGCGAACGCATGATGGTACCCTCGGGCAGGCTGCTCGTCAAGGGCATTCGTCTTCGTTTTTTCCGCGTTATGCAGGCAGATCTTCGTTCATCGTGGTGGATCGGTCCGGTCGAGATCCCGACGCGAGTCGTGCTCGCGCCGATGGCCGGCGTCAGCGTCCAGGCGTTCCGGCGCCAGGGCCGGCGGTACGGCGCGGGACTCGTGTGCTCGGAGATGGTCAGTTGCGCGGGGCTGCAGCACGGCAACGAGCGGACGCTCGGCTATCTGCGCATCGGACGGGACGAGCATCCGCTCGCCGTGCAGATCTTCGGGTCGGATCCACCGGTCATGGCGGAGGCCGCTCGCATGGTCGAGGACGCCGGAGCGGACATCGTGGACATCAACTTCGGCTGCCCGGTCAAGAAGGTGACGAAGACCGGCGCCGGCGCGACGCTGCTCGAGGATCCCGACCGTGCGTCCGCGATCGTGCGGAGCGTTTCGGAGGCTGTCTCGGTGCCGGTGACCGTCAAGATGCGGCGCGGCCTGGAGGACGGCTCGCGGGCGTGCCTCGACGTCGGCCCGCGGCTCGTCGAGTCGGGCGCCTCCTCGCTGACGCTTCACCCTCGGTCGGCCCGCCAGATGTACACCGGCGAGGCCGACCACACGCTGACCGCCGAGCTCGTGGAGCTCGTCGACGTCCCGGTTGTAGCGTCCGGCGACATCACGTCGCGGGCGCGGGCGGAGACGCTTCTGGACGCCACGGGGGCGGCCGCCGTCATGGTGGGGCGCGCCGCACAGGGAAACCCATGGTCGCTGAGTGAGATCGTCGACGAAGACGCTCGCCAGCCGTCACGTGCGGAGATCGTCGCCGAGTTGATCGTGTTCATCCGCGAGACCGTTCGCGAGCTGGGCGAGGCGCGAGCGACCGGCTTCCTCAAGAAGTTCTACGGCTGGTACCTCGGCCACGGGCGGTTCCCGAAGCCGTTCAAACAAGAACTCGTTCAGCTCGCCACGCTAGAGGAGGTCGAGGAGCGCCTCCTGGCCGCGGAGCCTGCCGCTGCAGCGGTGCTGACGGAGCTCGAGGCCGAGCTGCAACCGGACGACGACGTGCTGCTCGACCTGCCGATCTCGGTCTACGGCGGCGGCTGAGCCTCCGTGAGGCTCAGCCTGGCCGCGCTGCTCGTGGCGACGGCCGCGGCGGCCGGGTGCTCCGGCGGGACGCCGCAGACCTTCGGGACGCGGATCGTTCGGTTCGACATCCACAGCCGCCTTCTCGGGCGGACCCTCGGGCAGATCGGCATCACCCCGGCCGGACCGCATCACAGGCGCGGATTGCTCGTCTTTCTGCACGGGAGCGGCGGCCGTCCCGACGATCTGCTCTGGGACGAAACCTTGCGAGCGCTGCGGGGCCTCGGCCGCCGAGCGCCGGACGTCGTCTTCGTGAACGGCGACGACCACTCCTACTATCACGATCGTTCGGACGGGCCATGGGGGTCGTACGTCCTCAGGGAGGCGGTTCCCGCCGCCGTCCGCGAGCTCGGCGCCGATTCGAGGCGCGTGGCGATCGGAGGCATCTCCATGGGCGGGTTCGGCGCGTTCAACCTCGCGCGGCTGGAGCCCCGCCGGTTTTGCGCGGTTGGCGGCCATTCGCCGGCGCTCTGGGAGGCAGCAGCGGCCACGCCTGCAGGCGCGTTCGACGACGCCGCGGACTTCGAGCGGAACGACCTGTTCGGCGCCGCACGCGCCGGCTCCCCCTACGGGAACATGCCGGTCTGGATCGACGTGGGCGCGAGCGATTCGCTCCGACCCGCCGACACGGCCTTTGCTCATCTCCTGCGCGCGGACGGCGAACACGTCCGCTTTCACGTCTGGCCCGGAGAGCACGCGTCCGACTACTGGCGAGCACACGTCGACGCCTATTTCCGTTTCTACGCCGAGGCGCTCGCTGCGTGCCGACGCTAATGCGCCGCGGCATCATGTGCCTGGATGACGCCGGTTTACTGGAAGCCCCGCTACCCGACCCGACAGATGCGCGAGCGCGCCTACGCGAAGCGCGACCTTGCTCGAGAGGCGACAGCGAAGCGGTCGGCGCCGCACCACTCCTGGCTCGAGCGCTTCCGCGACTGGCTGCGGCGCTAACGGCCGTAGCGGCCGACGAGCCGCGCGACGCGGAGCACGCGCCCTCGCAGCGCCCGGTCGAAGGCGCCGCGAGACGCTCCGGCCCGCAACGGCAACGGCTTCCGCAGCGCGTAGAGCTTGAAGATGTAGTGGTGGGCCGGCCCGGGCGGCGGGCAGGGGCCGGTGTAGCCGACCGTTCCGGCGCTGTTCCGGCCTTGCCTCGGAGGGCGTGCCCCGGGTCCGAGTCGGCGGACGGTGGGCTTGATGCCCCAGGCGAGCCAGTGCGTGAAGGTTCCGGACGGCGCGTCGGGGTCGTCGACCGCGAGCGCGAGCGACCGCGTCCCTCGAGGCGGCGCCGTCCATCGCAAGGCGGGCGAGCGGCCGGCGCCGTCGCACGTGTACTGCTGCGGGATCGCGTGGCCGGAGGTGAACGCCGGGCTGCTGAGGGCGAAGACGGAGGCGAGGAGCGAGAGCAGACTCACCACGGCGTTATAGCCGGCGTCAGTGCGGCTCCGCGGCGTCGATGCACTCGGCGACCTCTACTGGCGACCGCACTTCCGTCGGAGCGGTCGTCTCCTGGCGGACGACGAAGGCCACGCTGGCCACGATCACGGTCGCGCCCACGACGATCGACGTGGTGATGTCCTCGCCGAGGATCGCCCAGCCGAGCAGGACGGCCACGATTGGGTTCACAAACGCGTACGTCGCCACGGTCGAGATCCGGACGTTCTGCAGCAGCCAGACGTAGGCCGTAAACGCGAGCAGCGAGCCCGCGACGACGAGGTAGGCGAAGGAGGCGATCGACTTTCCGGACAGGTCGCTGACCCGGACGCTTGACGCCTCGCCGGCGGCGAGAGCGCAGACGAGGAGGAAGGTGCCTCCGATCAGCATCTGGAGCGTCGCCGCGACGATCACGTCGGCCGGCAAGGTCACCCGCCCCGAGAGGAACGACCCGAGCGCCCAGGAGAGCGCGGCGGCGAGGAGGACGAGCACGCTCCAGAGCGGAGCGTTGCCAGGTCGCGCGCCAGGGACGACGAGCAGGGCGACACCGACGAAACCCAGCCCGACTCCGGCGAGCGTCACGGCCGCGATGCGCTCACGCCAGATCAGCCGTAGAACAATCACCCACAGCGGGATCGCGGCGATGATCAGCGCCGAGAGCCCGGACGGCGCGTCCTGCTCCGCGACGGTGACCAGGCCGTTCCCCCCGGCCATGAGCAAGATGCCGATCGCCGCCGCGGCGAGCAGCTCGCGACGACCGACCCGGAGCGAGCCCCACCCGCGCCGCGCGACCAGCCAGCCGGCGAACACCGCGCCGGCGACGAAGAACCTGAGCCCTGCACCGAGCAGCGGCGGCACCGTCTCGACCATGACCCGGATCGCCAGGTATGTGGAGCCCCAGACGACGTAGATCGTCGCCAGGCCGCCCCAGACGAGCAGCGTCCTCCTGTCCACCCACGCAGGCTACGTGTCGCGGTCGGGGCGACCGTGGATCTCGGCAGCCCGCCGTTGTAGCTCGTTCACGCCGGTCCAGCGAAGGACGGCCGCGCCCAGCCGCGGCGAGAGTGCGTCGAGCGCGAACACCGGCCGCATCGGCCTCGAGGCGACGATCACCTCCGGCAGGTCGCGGTGAATCGCCCTGATCACCGCGCGCGCGACCTTGTCCGGCGTCACTGTGCCCACGAGCCGCGGCGAGCGCAGCCCGTGCGGCGCCACGTTGTCCGCGTAGACACCCGCATCTTCTACGTAGATCGGGCTGACCACCGAGAACCTCACCGGCGACCCTCGATACTCGGCGTCCAGCGATCGCATCAGCGCCACGGTCGCTGCCTTCGTCGTCGCATACGTCGCCTGGTAGGCCGGGTAGGAGTAGCCGGCGAGTGAAGAGATGCTGACCACGTGGCCGCGGCCGCGCTCCATCATCCCGGGCAGGAGGCGGTGGATGAGCAGCATCGGTGAAGTTAGGTTCACGGCGATGCCGCGCTCGATCTCCTCGCGCGGCAGCTCGGTGAACGCCGGATAGAAGATGATCCCGGCGGCATTGACGAGCACGTCGACCTCGCCCGCCTCGTCGGCGATGCGATCGACCGCCTCGACGTCGGAGAGGTCGGCGACGATCGCGGTCGCATCGAGCTGGCCGGCGAGTTCCGACAGCACGGCCTCGTTGCGGCCGGAGACCACGAGGTCGGCGCCCTCTGCTCGAAGCTTCCGGGCTACCGGCGCCCCGAGCCCGCCGGTCGCGCCGATGACGAGCGCCCTGCGTCCGCTGATGTCGCGCATCGCGGCGTTATAACTCGCACATGAGCGTGGCCGCCGGAGAGCGGCGAATCGTCTCGGTTCTCGTCGCGGACATCGCCGGCTCGACGGCGATCGCCGAACGGCTCGGTCCAGAGCGCTCGAAGTTCCTCTTCGACGACGTTGTCAGCCTGATGCGCGAGGAGGTCGAGCGCCTCGGCGGCACGGTTGCACAGCTGACCGGCGACGGCTTGCTCGCATTGTTCGGGGCGCCAACCGCACACGAAGACGACACTGAGCGGGCAGCGCGCGCCGCACTCGCGATCCACGAAGCGCTCGCGCGTTACGCGGCGGAGATCGGCCCCGCCTACGGAATCGAGCTTTCGGCCCGCATCGCCGTCAACACCGGGCCTGTCGTCGTCCCGAGCCGCGACGCGCCGCCGGACGAGCTCTACAACGCGCTCGGAGACACAGTCAACGTCGCAGCGCGCCTGCAGTCGTTCGCGGGCGACTCGGGCGTGACCGTCGGACCCGAGACCGCACGCCAGCTCGAGGCCGGCTTCGAGCTGACGTCGTTCGGGGAGCTGGAGTTGAAGGGAAGGGCCTCGCCGGTAGCGGCCTTTCGCATCGACGGCGAGCGAGAGCAACCCGTGTCGACGCAGCTCACACCGCTGATCGGACGCGAGGTTGAGCTGGCGCAGCTCGAGGCGGTTCTCCTCGAGCTGCTCGACGGCCGCGGGGCGATCGTCGCTATGACGGGTGAGGCGGGAATCGGCAAGAGCAGGCTCAAATCCGAGGCCAGGGAGCGCTTCCGCGATCGAGTCCGCTTCCTGGAGGGCCATGCCGTCTCTTATGCGGAAGCGATCCCGTACTGGCCGTTGCGGGAACTGCTCCGTGACTGGCTCGGCCTCGGCGTCTCCGACCCGGAAGCACGCGTGCGGCTTGAACTTCGGGCGGCGCTTGCCAGGGCGCTCGGCGACGAGGCCTCCGACGCCTACCCGTTCCTGGCCGGCACGCTCGGGCTGCCGCTCGAGCGTGAGGCGGCCGCGCGCCTGGCCGAGCTGAGCCGGGACAGCGTCCAGGAGCGGACGTTCGACGCCGTCTACCGACTTGCCTGCGCACTCGCCGCCGAATTGCCGCTCTGCCTCGTGTTCGAGGACCTCCACTGGGCCGACGAGGCGACGCTCGCGCTGCTCGAACAGCTGCTGGCTGCAAGCGAGGAGGAAGCGATCGCCGTCGTGCTCTCGTTCAGAACGGAGCACGACCACGGTGCCTGGGACCTGGCCGAGCGGGCACACCGCCGGTATCGGCACCGCTTTCTCGAGCTCCCCCTGGTGCCGTTGGGACGCGACGCCGCGGTCGTCCTTGCTGCCCGCGCCGCGGGCGCAGAGCTCCCCGCTTCGGTGGCATCCGTCCTCGCAGAACGCTCGGGCGGCAACCCGTTCTTCCTCGAGGAGGCGTTCCGGGACCTGCTCGAGCGCGGTGTCCTCCGTCGCGAGAACGGCCGCTACGAGCTTGCGAACGGCGCCGACGACGTCGCCGTTCCGATGCTCGTCCAGGAGGCGCTGCAGGCGCGGCTCGATCGACTCGCTGCTCCTACGGTCGACGTGATCAGCGTGGCTTCCGTCGTCGGTCGCTCGTTCAGCATGCCACTGCTGGAGCAGATCGTCGCGCACGAGGAGCTTCGACCGGCGCTCTCAGAGCTTCAGCGTCTCGACCTCGTCGTCGAGGAACGGCGCCGGCCGGCTCCTGAGTACCGCTTCCGACATGGCCTTGTCCAGGAAGTCGCCTATGGACGGCTCGTCGGCGCCAAGCGCCGCGACCTCCACCGTGTCGTCGGCGTGGCCCTCGAGCAGCTTCATCGGGACTCCCCGGAGGAGGTCTACGGCCTGCTTGCCCACCACTTCAGCGAGGCCGATGATGTAGCGCGCGCGGTCGACTACCTGCTGAAGGCCGGCGATGCGGCGCGCGCCGTCTACGCCGACCAGGAGGCGATCGAGCTCTATCGTCGAGCGCTCGAGTTCATGCAGCGGACGAGTGACGAGCAGCGGGCGCGAGACACCCTGTTGAAGATCGCGCTGACCCACCATCTGGCCTTCGACTTTCGCAGCGCGGGCGAGGCATATGGCGAGGCGTTCTCCCGGCGGGCAGAGGAACCGGCCCGCGTCGAGCCGTCGGAGACGATCACCGCGAGCACGCTCTTCGGGCACCTCGCGGCGATCGTCCCGGGCCACGCCTACGACGACCTCAGCTGGGATCTCTGCCGGAACATCTTTCGCGGTCTGCTCGCGGTCACGCGCGAGTTCGATCTCGTCCTGGATCTCGCCGAGACGATGGAGATTCGCGCCGACGGCCGCGAGTACCGCTTTCGACTGCGACCCGACGCCCGTTGGAGCGACGGCGTCCCGGTTACCGCCCACGACTTCGAGTTCACCGTCCAGCGAATGCGCGACGAGCGCGCCGAGACGACCTACCTGCTAGACGATGTCACGGACGTGCAGGCGCTCGACGAGCGCACGCTCGTGCTTACCCTGCGCCACCCGAGGAACTACTTCCTCTACCTGCTCGGCCAGCCGCCGTTCTTCCCGTGGCCGCGGCACGTCTGCGAGGCGCTGGGCCCCGACTGGCATTTGTCCCGGCCGCTCGTGGGCAACGGCCCGTACACGCTGGAGGAGTTCAACGAGCGCGGAGCGCTGTTACGCGCGAGCCAGACATGGTGGGGCTCGCGCGGCAACGTCGGCGAGGTGCGGATCCACGCGGGACGGAACCTGGAGGATTCCGCGAGCGGGTGGCGCGACGGGCACTTCGATCTCCTTCCTCACTACAGCGCGAAGGGCCTCGAGGATCCGGAACCGACCCATTCAGCGTCGTCCGCTGCGATGCAGACGATCTACGTCGGCTTCGCGACAGGTCGGGCGCCCTTCGACGACATACGCGTGCGTCGCGCAATCGCGCATGCGCTCGACCGAGAGCTGCTCACGGCCGAGGCGAGGTTCACGGGGGACCCTGCCATCGCAGGCGGCCTGATTCCGCCGACGCTGCCCGGCCACTCGCACCGTGTCGCACCTCAGTACGACGGTGCGCTCGCCCGTGACCTCCTGGCCCAGGCCGGTCACCCCGCCGGTCGCGGCCTGCCTCGTATCCGACTCGTCGCGCCGACTCCTTTCGGCGTCGGGCCGCTCGCCGACCAGCTGGCGGCTGTGGGAATCACGGCGACGATCGAGTCCGCCGACTTCTCGCAAATGCAGGCCCGCACCCAGTCGGCAAACGCGTGGGTCTGGGGCTGGATCGCAGACTTTCCCGACCCTGCCGGGATGATGACGATCCTCGAGCACTTCCCAGAGATGTATCGGGATCCGGAGATCGAGGGGCTTCTCGAGCGCGCGCGCTCGCTTCGGGATCGCGACGACCGCCTCCGTCTCTACCGCGAGGTGGAACGGCTGTGGATCGGCGAACGCGTGGCCCTCGTTCCGATCGCATATAACCGCACCGTCACCTACGCCCGCCCATGGATCGAGGGCGTGTGGTCCAACTCGATCGCGGACTCGACGTTTGCCGACATCACCGTCAGGCCTGAACGGCGTTCCGCTCCCACACCAACCTGAGGCCGTGCAGCGTGAGATCGGGGTCGACTCGGTCGATCGTCTGCGAGTGCGGCGCTATCAGCTCGGCCAGCCCGCCTGTAGCGACGACCGGCGCCCGGTCGCCGAGCTCCTCGCGGATCCGCTCGGCGATGCCGTCGACCTGACCGGCGAAGCCGTAGACCAGGCCCGACTGCAGCGCCGACTCGGTCGTCTTGCCGATCACCGTGCGCGGCTCGGCGAAGTGGACGCCGATGAGCCGTGCCGCCCGCGCGAAGAGCGCGTCCATCGAGATCTGGATCCCCGGGGCGAGGACGCCGCCGACGTACTCGCCGTCCGACGAGACGACGTCGAAGTTCGTCGACGTGCCGAAGTCGACGACGATGCAGGGAGCGCCGTGTCGTGCGGCTGCCGCGACCGCGTTCGCGATGCGGTCGGGGCCGATCTCGCGCGGGTCGTCGTAGCGAATCGGCACGCCCGTCCGAACGCCGGGCCCGACGACGAGAAACGGCGTCCCGCCGAGCTCCGCCGCGAACTCCTGGTAGGAGCGGACGAGCGGCGGCACCGTGGAGGAGAGGCAGATCCCGCCGAGGCTTTCCGGATCGACGAAACCGCGCACGAGCAAGCCGATCTCGTCGCCGGTGCGCTGGCCCTCGGTGGCGATTCTCCAGCGGTCGACGAGGTTCTCGCCGTCGAACAGGCCGAGCACCGTCTGCGTGTTCCCGACGTCGACGGCGAGCAGTCGTTGCACGGCGACGAGCGTATCGATGTTTTTTCGTGTCTCGGCGGAGCACAACCCGTACATGTACTCGTTCTTCCTCTCGGAGTACCGGCCCTGTCCCGGCTGCGGAGTACCGATTCACGAGACGCTCGCCGACGACCACGAGTGCGACCCGGAGCGCAAGCTCGACTGGGAGATGTTGCTGCTTCGCCCGGATATCGAGTCGTTCGAAGGCGATCTCGCCCGCTGGCTCGAGTTGCCCGCCGGCCGCTTCGAGACCTGGTGTGCGCGGCAGGGCAGCGCCGGCTGACTCGCGCTACTTCAACGCGAGCGCAGGGATGCTCCAGTCCGCGTAGACGGGCTGGAACACGAGGCTCTGCGGATCGACGCGGTCGGAGAAGAGGAAACGGTTGTTATACGTGCGCATCGGCGCGACGGGCGCGCTGTTTCTCATCATCGCCAGGTCGAGCCGGCCGAACGCCCGGAGCCGGGCGTTGCCGTAGAGCTTCGCAGCGGCGGCGATCTGCTTCTGGTACTCCACGCTTCCGAAGTACGGGAGCGATTGGAGGAAGTCTCCCGGGTCGGAGTCGCTCCCGCACCCGCCGACCCCGGAGAGCAGATCCCAGCGCGCCGGTAGACCACCGACTCCCGCTCCGAACGCCACGGTCGTGATGTTCTCGGCCTTGAAGCCGAGCCGGATCAGATCCCGCCGGACAAGACCTGCCTGCAGCGGCCTCGTGTCGCCGCCGGCTGGGTATGCGACGACGACCTTGCCAGTGCGAAAGTGGCCGGCCGCGAGCTTCCGGGCCTTCGCGATGTTGGACCTGGCCGAGTACGGCTGGCGCGTCTTGACGGTGACCGAGCCGGGCACGCCAGGCGGCAGGATGTGCGTCCACGGCTGTCCGGCGTACGGGCCGGCCAGCGCCGTGTAGTCGGTGCGGTCCAGGGCCCAGTTGACGGCCTTCCGCAGGGCGGGGTTGCGCGCGAAGATTCCTTCCGCGTTGTTGAGCGCGACGTAGCCGAGGCACGCGCTCGGCTCGGTCCAGAAGCGCGTCCTGTTGACGCCAAACCGCTGGGCGACCTCCTCGACGTTCGCCGCGGGCAGCGGCCCTTCGTCGTACTGGTTGTTCAGCGTCTGGAGGTACGCGGCCTGCTGGTCGGCGTTCCACATGATCGACAGGCCGGTGAGGTTCCGCGGCCGCCGGCGGCCGGGGCCGGGCTTCCAGTACGGATTGCGGACGAGTCGGGTCTGCTGGTTGACCCGGTTGAGCGCAAAGGCGTACGGGCCGGCGGTCGGCAAGTCGGCGATCCCGTTGACGCCGGAGACCTCTTTCGTCAGCGGCACCTTCGTCGACGTCGCCTGGAACAAGGGCATCGTCAACTTCGCGAGGAACCCACCGTCGGGTTTCATGAGATGGATGACGAACTTGTCGCCGCGGGCGCTGACGCCGGCCACGTCGCCGGTGAACTCCGCGGCAGGCGATTGCAGCTCGGCATTCCTGGCCCGCTCGAATGCGTACACGAAGTTCCTGGCGGTCACAGGAGAGCCGTCGCTGAAGCGGAAGCCCTTGCGAATCGTGAACGTGTACGTCTTGCCGTCCCGCGAGATCCTGTAGCCGGACGCCACCTCGAGCCTGAACAACCCGCCGGCCTGTCCTCGCTTGTCCGGGTAGTTGAGGAGCTTGGCGGCGGTCGCGTACTCCAGCCACCAGCCGGTGGTCACATACGAGACCTGCGGGTCGATCGCCACCGAGGCGCCCGCAATGGCGACACGAAAGACGCCCCCCTGCTTCGCCGCACCCGAAGGCATTGCCTCAGCCGTCGCAACGAGGGTCGCGCCCAGCGCGAGCATCGCCAGCCCCGACCAGAGGCGCTTCGGCATTCCGATCTATGAGACGACGGTTACGAGCGGTTCGTTTGTAGCGCTAGACGTCGTCGTCGGTCGAGAGCGGCTCGCCGATCCGCTCGGCGAGGTCCTCCGCCGTCAGCTTCGGCTCGTCGCCCGCTCCGCGCAGCTCCTCGACGGTGACGTCGCTCGACGTGTAGATCTCGGCGCGGGGGATGATCCGCGTGGGGCGGTTCTTGTCCCAGACCCAGACGTCCTCCATCTTGAGATGGAAGAACGGATAACTCGGCTGCGGAACGTAGTTCAGGTCCAGCTTGTTGCACAGGTACGTCGCATCCTGCGTCAGCACGCAATAGCGGAACAGCCCGAATACAGCCGAATACTCCTTCTTGAGCCGCAGCTCCAGCTCGGCCTCGAACTCGTCGAGCTCGTCGAGGTGGGACATGCAGGCCATCATAGCCCCGCGAGCAGAGTTGCCACCGCTCCCCGTCCGGGCACCTCGAGAGTGGGATCCAGCTCGGCGAGCGGCTCGAGTGCGAAGCGCCGCTCGTGGAGGCGCGGATGCGGGACGGTGAGCCCGGCCTCGTCGACGACGGCGTCGCCGTAGAGCAGCAGATCGAGGTCGATCGTCCGCGGCCCGAAGCGGGGCCCCTCGCGGCTGCGACCGAGGCTGCGCTCGACGCCGAGAAGCTGGTCGAGCAGCTCGCGGGCGCCGAGCGTCGTCTCGACCTCCGCTGCCGCGTTCAGGAAGTCGGGCTGGTCGACGTACCCGACGGGAGCCGTCTCGCGGAACCCGGAGACGCGCCGCACGCGGACGCCGGGGCGCCGTCCGAGGAGGTCGAGCGCGGCACGGAGCGTCCGCTCGCGGTCACCGAGGTTCGAACCGAGGCCAACGAACGCCCGCGTCACCGGCTGCGCTCGACCGACGCAGCCGAGTGCTCGACTGCGAGGCCGGCCGGACTGATGCCCCGCTTGCGCACGCGCACGCGCACGCGAGTCACGCGGAAGCTGTCGAGGACAGCATCCGCAACGGCAGCTGCGAGCGTCTCCAGCAGGCGAAAGCGCCTCGCCTCCGAGACCTCGCGGACGAGCGCCGCGACCTGCTCGTAGTCCACCGTGTCCTCGAGCCGGTCCTCCGGATCGCGGGGCAGCTCCCACGCGAGGTCGTAGAGAAGCGTCCGGCCCTTGCGCTGCTCCGCCTCGGTGGCACCGTGGTGACCGAAGACCTCGAGGCCGGCCAGCTCGACGGTCACGGCCACGCGGCCACCGCTCGCGCCGCGTGGAGCGCTTCGACGTGCTCGCGGACGTCGTGTGCGCGGATGATCGTCGCGCCGCGCTCGTAGGCCGCCACCGCCGCGCCGACACTCGCCGCCGTCGTCCCCGTGGTCGCCTGTGGGTCGCCGAAGATCCGCCCGAGCGAGCTCTTGCGCGAGATCCCGATCAGAACCGGGCGACCGAGCGCTACGAGCACATCCAACCGGCGGAGTAGCTCGAAGTTCTGCTCGACGGTCTTGCCGAAGCCGATACCCGGGTCGAGGCAGACGCGCTCCTCACGGATCCCCTGCTCCACCGCGAACGCGAGCCGCTCCTCGAGGAAGGCGGCCACGTGCGAGACCACGTCCTCGTAGCGCGGGTTCCGCTGCATCGTCCGCGGCTCCCCCTGCATGTGCATCAGGCAGAGATAGGCGCCTGCGTCGGCGACGATGCCCGCCAGCTCCGGATCGCCGCGCAGCGCGGTCACGTCGTTCACCATCTCGGCGCCGAGCGCGAGCGCCTGCCTCGCCACCTCCGCCTTGGCCGTGTCGATCGACACAGGAACCTCCGCGCGGAGCTCCTCGAGCACCGGCACGACGCGCTCGAGCTCCACGTCGACGGGCACGCCCTCGGATCCCGGCCGCGTCGACTCGCCGCCCACGTCGACGATCGCCGCGCCGTCGGCGAGCATCCGGCGCGCGGACGCGACCGCCTCGTGCGGCCGGAAGTTGATCCCGCCGTCCGAGAAGCTGTCCGGCGTCACGTTGACGACGCCCATCACCGACGGGCGCGGAAAGCGGTTTTCGATGGCCGGTCGAGTGCGTTCCACCGCAGTCGAGCCTAGCGCCGTGTCAAAGGGCGATTCGGCCCATTGACCTCATCCGGGTTACGTGCTTAGCTCGGGCGGACACCCCCAGCGTCTCTCAAGGAGGCAGCGCACCATGAATGTCGCACCCTCGACGACGGGGCCGCTCGGCGAGCGGCGTGGAGTCGGCTTCGGGATCCTGATGTTCTTCGTCACGCTCGGGATCTACGGCCTGTACTGGATCTTCAAGACCAGCGAGGAGATCAAGCAGCACTCGGGGATCGGCGTCGGCGGCATCCTCGGCCTCGTGATCTGGATCGTGTTCGGCATCGTGATGGCATTCGAGACGCCATCCGAGATCGGCAAGATGTACCAGGCCGATGGACAGCAGCCGCCGTTCAGCGGCTGGATCGGTCTCTGGTGGTTGCTGCCGATCATCGGCGGCATCGTCTGGTTCGTGAAGGTCCAGGGTGCCCTGAACCGCTACTGGGAGGGCAAGTCGGTCACGGCGCCGGCTGCGGCCCCCGCCCCGGCTGCCTAGGCCGAGGAAGGAACGCCTCGCGTCATGACCGTCCCATACTCGACAACCGGGCCCCTTGGTCAGCGCCGCGGGATCGGCTTCGGGATCCTGATGTACATCATCACCCTCTCGTTCTACGCCTGGTACTGGGTCTTCAAGACGCAGGAGGAGATCAAGGAGCACTCCGGCATCGGCGTGGGGGGCGTGCTCGGTCTTGTGATCTGGGTCGTGGCCGGGTTCGTGACGATCTTCCTGATCCCGTCCGACATCGGCAAGCTGTACAGGGCGGACGGCCAGGAGGCGCCGATGACGGGCTGGACCGGGCTCTGGCACCTGATCCCGATCGTCGGCAGCATCGTCTGGTTCGTCAAGGTCCAGGGCGCGCTCAACCGATACTGGGAGGGCAAGTCGATGCCCGCCTCGGCGGCGGCTCCCGCGCCGGCCTAGACCACCGAGGAGGCTCGTTGAGAGGGGGAAGCCGCGTGCTTCCCCCTCCTGCCGCTTGTGCCACCCTTGCACCGTGGCACGCGTGCTCTTCGTCTGCCTCCACAACGCCGGCCGCTCGCAGATGAGCGCAGCGCTGTTCGAGCGCGCGGCCGCTGGCCGCCACTCGGCCGACTCCGCGGGCACGGAGCCGGCCGACCAGGTACATCCGGAGGTCGTCGAGGTCATGCGCGAGGTCGGGATCAACCTCTCGACGAAGCGACCGCAGAAGCTGTCGCGCGAGCTCGCGGAGCGGGCGGACGTCGTCGTGACGATGGGCTGCGGCGACGCCTGCCCGTACATTCCGGGCAAGCGCTACATCGACTGGGATCTCCCGGATCCGAAAGGAATGCCGATCGACGACGTCCGGAAGCTGCGCGACGAGATCGGCGGCCGGGTGGCCGAGCTCGCTACCCGAATCGACCTGTGACGTAGTCCTCGGTGCGCTTGTCAGAGGGGTTCGTGAAGACCGTCTCGGTCTCGTCGTACTCGACGAGCACGCCACTCCGACCCTCGGCCGTGACCTCCATGCTGAAGAACGCGGTCATGTCCGCGACGCGCGCGGCCTGCTGCATGTTGTGGGTCACGATCACGATCGTGTACTCGCGCTTCAGCTCGTGCATGAGGTCCTCGATTCGCGTGGTCGCGATCGGGTCGAGCGCGGACGCGGGCTCGTCCATGAGGATCACCTCGGGCTCGACCGCGATGGCGCGCGCGATGCACAGGCGCTGCTGCTGGCCGCCGGAAAGACCGAGTGCGCTCTTCTTGAGGCGGTCCTTGACCTCATCCCAGAGCGCGGCGCCCTGGAGGGCCTTCTCGACGCGGTCGTCGAGGCCCTTCTTCATGCCGAGCACGCGGAGGCCCCAGGCCACGTTGTCGTAGATCGACTTCGGGAACGGGTTCGGCTTCTGGAAGACCATGCCGATGTGCCGGCGAACCTGGACGGGGTCGACTCCGTCGCCGTAGATGTCCTGCCCGTGATAGAGGACGCGGCCCTCGACGCGTGCGCCTTGGACCATGTCGTTCATCCGGTTCAAGCAGCGGATGAACGTGCTCTTCCCACAGCCGGAGGGCCCGATGATCGCGGTGACGAGGTTCCGGTAGACGTCGAGATTGATGCCGCCGACTGCCCGCGACTTGCCGTACCAGCAGGAGACGTCCTCGAGGCCGAATACCGTCTCGCGCGCAAGCGTCCGGCCGGGCTCTGATCGCTTCTGGGCCACTTCCACCGGCGCGACCTGAACTGTCGCTGCTTGTTCCTGCATTGGCTCCTCCGTCATCGTCCCAGTTTACGTCGGGTTCTCGCCTGAGCCCACTTCGACGCCAAGCTCAGGATCAGCACCGCGCCGAGGAGGACCGTGCCTGCCGCCCACGCGCGGGCGTTGTCGGCTGGATCTGCCGACTCGGACAGCTCGAAGATCGCCAGGGGCAGGGATTGGACTGCCTGGAGCGGGTTCCATACGACCTTGTCCGTGACGAGCGACGAGGTAAAGAGCAGCGGAGCCGTCTCGCCCGCGATGCGGGCGATGGCCAGCGTCGTCCCTGTGAGGATCCCGCCGACGCAGGTCGGGAGGATGACGCCGACGATCACCCGCCACCTCGCAGAACCGAGCGCGAGGCCCGCCTCCCGGAGCGAGTTCGGGACGAGCCTGAGCACCTCCTGCGTGGACCGCGCGATCAGCGGCAGGGCGATGATCGCGAGCGCGCACGACCCCGCGAGCGCGCTCTGTTGGTGCCCGGCGACGAGCACGCCGTAGATGAAGATGCCGATGATGATCGACGGCAAGCCGTTCATCACGTCGAGCGCCGTCTGAATCGGTTGGGCAACCACTTTCGGGGCGAGCTCCGTGAGGAAGATCGCGATCAGGACACCGACGGGCAACGCCATCGCGGTGGCTACGCCTACGAGGACGATCGAGCCCGCCATCGCGTTCGCAAGCCCTCCGCCCGGCTCGAAGATGCCTGCCGGCGTCTGCGTGAAGAGGTCGAGGTTGAGCTTGCTGATGCCATGCCGTACAACCGCGACGACGACGGCCACGAGCACGCCCACGGCCAGTAGGGCGGCCAGCATCGCCAGCGCCTCCATGAGCCGGTTGACGATCCGCCGACGCCTGACCCGGCGGTCCGGACGGAGGAGTGCTGTTGCGTCGACTGCGCTCACTACTGGACTCCCCCGGCGCGCTGGAGGTCGAAGCGCCGGACGATCAGCTGTGCGATGACGTTCACGATCAGCGAGAAGACGAGCATGATCGCCCCGAGATAGATCAGCGCGGAAATCTGGAGGTTGGAGGTCGCTCCCTGATACTGCGCCGCGATCTGGCTCCCCAGCGTCACGCCCTCAGCGAAGAGGGACGTCTTGATCTGGACGATGTTTCCGATCACCTGTGTGACCGCGATCGCTTCTCCGATCGCCCGTCCAAGGCCGAGGATCACCGCGGCTGCGATGCCGGGTCCAGCATGCGGCAGAATCACGCCCCGGACGACCTCCCAACGGGTCATACCGAGGGCGTAGGCGCCCTCCTTCATCTCGGGCGGCACGCTGAGAAAGAGCTCGCGCGAGACGCTCGCGACGATCGGGACGACCATGATCGTGAGGACGATGACCGCCGGCAGGTAGCCCGAGTTCGACGGGGATCCCTGGAAGAGCGGGAGGAAGCCCAGCCAGCGGTGCAGAAACGGCTCGATGTGATCGGCCACGATCGGGCCGAGCACGAGGATGCCCCAGAGGCCGAGGATCACACTGGGAACGGCGGCCAGCATCTCGACGAGCGAGCCGATGATGTCGCGAGCTCCCCGCGGCGCGAGCTCGGTCAGGTACAGCGCGATCGCGACGGCCAGCGGCGTGGCGATCAGCAGGGTGAAGAACGAGGTGATCGCCGTGCCGTAGATGAAGGCGAGCGCCCCGAACTGGTTCTTGACGGGATCCCAGACCTGGTCCGTGACGAAGCCGAGGCCGAACTTGTCGTAGGCGAGCCGCGACCCGTCGATGACCTTGATCGCGATCGCGACGAGCAGCGCGACAGCGCCGATCGCGGCGGCGCCGGTGATCCCGTAGAGCAGAAGGTCGCCGATCCTCGAGCCGAGGCGGCGTCCAGGGGCAAGCGTCGTCGATGCGGCGCTGCTCACGCTTCGACCCTACCCGGGTCGACCGGCGGCCTGCAGGCGCTTCACCACTTCGTTACCGGGTCGATACCCGAACGAATCCCACCCGGCCGGGCATCGCGGCGATCCTGCGCGACGGAGGGGAGTGATAGCGATTGCGAAGGAGGCTGGTTTGAACCGCAAGACCACGTTGATTCTTGCGCTCACCGCGCTGGTCGCGCTCGTCGCGATCACTGCCGCGAGCGTGGCCTCGGCCAAGCCGACGAAAACGGCGGCAACCTCGCTTAAGGGGGCGGGCAGCTCGTTCGTTGCCCCGCTCGTGTCCCAGTGGAAAGAGCACTACTCGAAGGCGGACATCAGCTACAACCCAATCGGCTCCGGCGGCGGCATCCAGGCGATCCAGAACCGGAACGTCGATTTCGGAGCAAGCGACGCGCCGATGACGCCGGACCAGTTCAGCGGCTGCCACGGCTGCGTGCAGATCCCGTGGGCCCTGTCGGCGACGTCCATTCCCTACAACATCCCGGGCGTCAGCTACGGCCTGAAGATCACGGGCCCGCTGCTCGCGAACATCTACCTCGGCAAGATCACCAAGTGGAACGACAAG
>Ga0075425_100000605_pt1 | contig 33972 bp, 25 predicted proteins | sample SoiMethybrSBSTD4_FD_75300 | JGI IMG/M metagenome (GOLD analysis project Ga0075425, IMG submission 75300) | Bulk soil microbial communities from a Populus tree surrounding site in Tennessee, USA - Soil MetaG P. TD hybrid SBSTD4 | ecosystem: Environmental > Terrestrial > Soil > Tree plantation... | reverse complement strand
GTGTAGTCGTTGAAGTGCCAGCCGTTGTTGACGAACGAGAACAGCCGGACGTAGATCGTTCCGCCGGTCGTCGGAAGACCGCCGACGAGCGCCGATAGAGAGGTGACGATCGGACCGGAGTAGAGGTCGTTTCCACCCGGCGACGTGCCGACGGTGAGTTGATAGCTGGTGACGCCAACGCCGGTGTTCCAGTTGAAAATCTGGTTCGCCGACGTGAGCGTGGCGCCGCCGGGCGGATCCGTGATCTCGGCGGCCGTGGGGATTGGCGTCGCGGTCGACTTGAAGTCGAGCGCCCAACCGGCGCGGCACGACAGATCGGTGAGGTTCACCCCGCCGAGGCTCACGCATCCGGTCGTGGTGCTGCCGATGAACGGCCAGAGGTAATCGTAGGCCGCCTGCGCACCCGGCCACGCGTTCCCGACGCCGTACATCAGATTGATACGCGCTTCCGGACCGTAGAAGCCGGCGAAGGGGCGCTCCTGTCCCTGCGTTCCTGCCCAGATCTCGCTCATCGATGCGTAGAACGATCCGAGGATCGCCGGATTGTTCGGATCGGCCGGCCCGACGGCGATCAGATATGCGCCCGCCTGGGACCGCGGGTAGTCGGGATCGCTGGTGAACAGCCGCAGATGAAATCGCCCGATTGCGTTGCGGTGGATCGCGCCGCCGGTGAACCCCTGCTGGTTGGCGCGATCGATCGCGTAGGCGAGGTAGGTCTGCTCCCACATCGAGATGAACTGGCCGCCATCGGGCCGCCGGTTGATCCACAGAATCTGGAAGGGGTTCGTGACCGGATTCTGCGAAGCGGCATACGCGTCGAGCCACGCGAGGTTGTTGACGACCTTCTGCGCGAGATACGCGCGCATCGGCGACGCCTCGGGGTAGTAGGCGGCGGCGTCGGCCATGTTGCGCAGCGCCCATCCGAAGCCCCGCGTCTCGTTGTTCTCGAGAATCCCCTGCGAGCCGCGGATGCCATCACCGGGAAATGTACGCACCATCCCGTAGTTCGCCCAGAACGCCATCTCCTCGGCGTAGTAGCGATCGCCGGTCAGCAGATACGGCGCGTAAGCAATCGACGGCTGGTGGGCGTTGTCCGGCAGCAGCGGGCTCTGCCCGGGACCCGGGATATCGGTGCCGTACTCGCGCATCGGCAGCGGCGTCCCTTTGATGTAGTCCCAGTTCGCGGCCTGCGCGCGTTCGTCGAGCCACAGATTCGGCCGCTGATCGATCGAGACGTACCGCTCGGTGCCGATGCCGGTCTGCGCGCCAGACTCGGCCTCGCGCATGTGGATCGGCCAGGAACCGGAGAGGTCGCCGTTGGCGAGCACGAACGCGCGCTGGTTGGGATCCTTGTGAACGAGATAGCGCGCCGTCCAGTCGGGAAGCGGCGCGAGCTCCGCGCGGCCGCTATGGTCCGACATGATCGGGTCGAGCGCGCCGGCTTTGAGGATGTCGTAGTTCGCCGCAACCTGCGTACTCACGACGTTCGCGATCGTCGACAGATACGGCGGCAGCGCGCCTGACGCGTTGAACGGCGCGACATCCGGCGTAACGGTCGCGAACGACGACCCGATCGGGAACACCTTGCGCCAGCGCGTCAGGTAGAAATGCTGAACGGCTGCTTGGTTGAAGACGGTTGTGCCTCCGACCTTGATCGTTGCCGTATACGTGGCGGTCGTCGCGCCGACAGTATCCAGCACGTTCTCGACCGTGACGTCGACGCGGGCAGCGCCGTCGTTATAGACGCGCGTGTCGAAGATCACACGCAGAAAGGCATGCTTCGTCCCACCGTTGCGCACGGGCGTGACAACCGACCGTCCTTCGTAGACGAGAGCGCCCGACAGCCACCGATCGGTCGAAGCGCTCGTCGGCTGCGTCGCGACATAGTTCACGCCGCTGATCGCCAGCGTGACCGACGCGGTGGGAATCGCCGGCGTAAACGTGCCGTTCCCGGCCGCGGCACCCGTGATCGCATACGTTCCCGCAGACAGAGCCTTGACCGTGACGACGGCGAAACGGATCGATCCGTCAGGCCACGTCGTCTTGATGTCGGTTTGAGTTGCGAGTGTGCCGACCTTCAGCGCACCTGTTGCCGCTCCCTGCGGCAGCGCCTGGCCAAAGGTCGCCCAGCCGGGCGTGAGCGTGACCGAACCGACTGCGGTCTGCGCGTGCGTGCGCGCGGCGATGCACAGGAACGCGATCGCCGCGGCCAGCACCCTGTACACGCGAAGCCGTCCGGCCCGGAAGGGGCCGCGCGTCGCGCGAAACAGGTTGTCGCCGGAAATCACAGAGTGCTTGGCCCTCGATCGCGGGGTTCGCGACCTTTATTGAAGAGCAAGCAGGCTGCCCTGGACGGGCGCAGTTACAGGCCGTTACGGAAGGCGGAACTAGCTGTAAGTCAGTAACTTACAGAGTATGCAGAGGCGTGAAAGTCTTCTCGTTTTCGGAAAGTCTTCCCCGGGGCAGATTAGAGTCCGCGTTATCGGGATTAGGCCTCTATCTAACGATAAATGCCGCGTTGGCGTTAGTCGACGCTCGGTACCCGCATCAGTACGGCTTTACATCCGCCGCGTCCACTTCAACGCTCACCGCCTGGCCGATCAGGTCGACCGACAGCACGAGCCGCGCTTTCGGCGCATCCTTCCGCAGCAGCCGGCCAATGACGCCTTTGAGTGGCCCGTGCACGACCTGCACCATCATCCCTTCGTGAATCAGCGGGCAGGGATCGTATTGCAGCTCGCTGCCGACCAGCACGCGGATGCTTTCGAGTTCGTATTCCGGAATCGGCGCCGGCTTGCCTTCGAACGAGATGATGTTGACGACGCCGCTGCACTTCAGGATCGGCAGCGTGTCTTCGGGGTTGAATCGTGCGAAGCAGTAGCCGGGAAACAGCGGCCAGTCGATCTTCTTCTTGCGATCCTTCCAGCGGCTCCACTTGGTGATGGTCGGCAGGAACGCTTCGAATCGTTTGCGTTCGAGCTGCTCCCGGACCACCTGCTCGTGGCGCGAGCGCGTCCAGATCGCGAACCATTGCGTGTCGAGCGGGGATTGGGGATTGGGGACTGGGGATTGGTGGGGAATGGTGACCGGTGACTGAACCGCGGCGGGGGTGGCGGCCTCGCCGCGCGGCAAGCGATCTTCTGGATCGTTCATATCCCCCTGCTACCGATCACCAATCACCCAATCCCCAATCTCTAATCCCCAACCACCGCATTTTGCTTCACACCCTCGTCGAACGCCTTGTGGATTTCCGGATTCTTCCACTCGATGATCGCCTGCGTGCGAAGCTTCTGAATGTACTTCTGGAATTCGGCTTTCCGCTTGTCGGTGAAGACGCGCTCGCTGATCTGCTCGCGCGCCTGCTCGAGCGACATGACCTGCGTCGCGGTGATGGTTTCCAGCTTGAGCAGCTGGTAGCCGCGCGTGATCCGAATCGGCTCGCTGACGTCGCCAGGCTTCATCTTTTCGATCACCTTGCGCAGATCCGGAGCGATGTCGTTGACGCTCAGCGGACCGATCAACCCGCCGTTGGCTTTCGACGGCGAATCGGAGATCTGGCCGGCGAGCTTCTCGAAGTTCTCGCCGCCGGTAGTCACACGGCGGCGAATACCCTGCGCCTTCTCGAGCGCCTCATCGTCTGCACCAACGTTGATGCCTTTCGGATCGGTCGGTGTGGACACCAGGATCTCGCGCAGCGTGACGGTGGGCGCGCTCGTGAACTCGTTCATGTGCGCTTCGTAGTACGCCTTCGCCTCGTCGTCGGTCACGCCGATCTTCGACATCACCTCGTTCTGCTGCACGCGCTGCACGATCATCGAGCGTTCGAGGTTGCGGCGGAGGTCCGTCATGGACATGTTCTCGGACTTCAGCGCCGCCTGGAACTGCTCGTCGCTTTCGATCTTGTTCTCCTTGCGGATGTTGTCGACGACACTCTTGAACTGCTCATCGCTCAGCTTGTAGCCGAGCTCCTTGCCGCGCTGGACGATCAGCATTTCGTCGACGGCGTCGACGATCAGCTGCGGCGTGATGTCGTCGAGCGCCTTTCTCAGTTGAACGTTGTTCGGATCGCTCTTCAGGTCGATCGCCTGGCCCTTCTGACGAAGCGCGGCGACCTGGCGCTGTTCGAGATCGCTCTTGGTAAAGATCTCGCCGTTCACCTTGACGAGGATCTGCTCGATGATTTCGGCACGGGCCGAGGCGATGCCCGACGCGATCAGCAGACACGACAACAGAACTTTCAATTTCATATCACTCACTGGCCGCTCGGCCGAAGCCTTCGCGCTACCTGTCAAATCCACTTTACCGCCGATCGAGAAGTTCGCTCAACAAGCCGCCGACACGCTCGAAGACGCCGCCCGGGGCACGGGGATCGTCCGCGCGGGCGCGGGTCATCTCAGCCTTGTTGAAACCTGGCTTCACTTCGCCCTCTTTGGCACGCGCTGTCCACCAACTCGGCGCCGGCGCACGCTTGGAGATCGGGGCTGGGCCCTTGGGGCTAGCTGTCGGCGTTGAGCTTCGAGCCCCGAGCCCCGAGCCACCATCTAGATTCAGCTTGAGGGCCGCAGGCGGGACGAGGGTGAGGTCGGGCCGCTGCCGCACCAACGACACGAGCCGCACCGGATCGACTTTCGCCTGCGGTCTGAACTTTAGGACGACGACGCGGGCTTCGCGGTCGATGGTTTCAATGCCGAGCTTGTCGGCCATGATGCGGATGCGGCCGTAATCGGCCAGGTTGAGCACCGACGCCGGCAGCGGACCGTATCGATCGAACGCGCCCTCGAGCACGTCGTCTATTTCCTCCTCACGCCGCGCCGCGGCGACGCTGCGATACAGCGTCAGCCGCTGGTTCATATCCGGCACGTAACTCTCGTCGATTCGCAGATCGACGCGCAGGTTGACCGTCGCGCGCACGTCGTCCTCGATCTCCTCGCCCTTCAGCTCACGGACCGTCTGCTCGAGCAGCTTCATGTACATCTCGAAGCCGACGGTGTCGATCTGGCCACTCTGCTCGCCGCCGAGCAGGTTGCCGGCGCCGCGGATTTCGAGGTCGAGCGCGGCAACCCGGAATCCGCTGCCGAGATCGCTGAACTCCTTGATCGCGGCGAGGCGCTTCTTCGCGACCGGCGAGAGATTGTCTTCGGGCGGGATGAGCAGATACGCGTACGCCGGCCGATCCGATCGGCCGACGCGGCCGCGCAGCTGATAGAGCTGCGACAGGCCGTAGCGATCGGCGCGGTTGATGATGATCGTGTTCGCGTTCGGGATGTCGAGGCCGTTCTCGACGATCGTCGTCGCCAGCAGCACGTCGAACTTCTTCGCAACGAAATCGAGCATCGCACGCTCGAGCGCTTCTTCGTCCATCTGTCCGTGGCCGACGACGACGCGCGCCTCCGGCACGAGACGCTGCACGAGATCGCCAATCGAGAAGATCGACTCGACCCGGTTGTGGACGAAGTACACCTGGCCGCCGCGCGCGAGCTCGTTGCGAACCGCGCGGCCGATCACCTGCTGATCGAACTTGACGACGTTGGTCTGGATCGACAGCCGGTCCTTCGGCGGCGTTTCGATGATCGACATGTCGCGGATGCCGACCAGCGACATGTTCAACGTCCGCGGAATCGGGGTCGCGCTCATCGTCAGCACGTCGACCTTCTTCTTCAGCTGCTTGATCTTCTCCTTGTGGGCGACGCCGAAGCGTTGCTCCTCGTCGACAACGAGCAGCCCGAGATCGCGGAACTCGACGTCCTTCGAGAGCAGGCGGTGCGTGCCGACGATGATGTCCACCTTGCCGGCGGCGAGATCGTCGATCGCCTGCTTCTGCTCGGCCTTCGAGCGGAAGCGGCTGACCATCTCGATGCGCACGGGGAAACCGGCGAAGCGCTCTCGCAGCGTCTTCTGATGCTGGAAGGCGAGGATGGTAGTCGGCGCCAGGAACGCGACCTGCTTTCCGTCCATCACCGCCTTGAACGCCGCGCGCATCGCGACTTCGGTCTTGCCGTAGCCGACGTCGCCGCACAGCAGGCGATCCATCGGCGTCGACGATTCCATGTCGCGCTTGATGTCGGCAATTGCCGTCTTCTGGTCGACCGTCAGCTCGTACTCGAAAGCGTCCTCGAATTCCTGCTGCCAGTGCGAGTCGACGCTGAAGGCGTGGCCGGGCACGGCCTTGCGCGCGGCGTAGAGCTTCAGAAGCTCCTCCGCCATGTCGCGCATCGCCTTCTTGACCCGGGTCTTGGCGCGCTCCCACGATGTACCGCCAAGCTTGTCGACCGGCGGCCGAGTGGCGCCGGTGTACTTCTGCACGAGGTCGAGCCGCTCGACGGGCACGAACAGCTTGTCCTCGCCGGCATAGCGCAGCTCGAGGAACTCCTGCATGCTGTCGCCGACACCGATCTGCTTCAGGCCAACGAACATCCCGATGCCGTGATCGACGTGGACGACGAAATCGCCGACCTTCAGGTCGCGAAGATCGGACAGGAACGCCTTCGTCGCAGAGCGGCGGCGCTCGGGCGCGCGACGTTCCTCTTCGAAGACGTCGGCCTCGGCGTAAACCTGCAGCTCGGCGTCCGGCAGCCTGAACCCGCGCGACAAGCCACCGACCGCGACGAGCACGGCGGCGTACCGCGCATCGTCGGCACGTTCGACCGGCGTCGCGAACACTTCGTATTCCTTCAGCAGCTCGATCGTTCGTTCGGCGCGGCCGGCGGTCGCGGCGACGAAAAGCGTGGTCTCCCCCTGATCGCGAAGCCGCCGGATCTCGCCCACCCAGTCGGGGATGCGGCCGCGCAGCTCAGCCACGGGTTGACAGCGGATAGCGCGGTTGGGCAGTGACGCGCGTGCCGCGGCTGGGGGCTGGGGGCTAGGGGCTAGCTGTTCCGCCGTGCTTGGCTCGTCGAGGCCCAGTTGTGCCAACGCCGTCGCCTGATCCAATCGGGAGCCAACGAGATTCCAGTCGGCGAGCAGTTCCGTCGGCGGGGCCACGCGTGCGTTTCGCGAGACTGCTTCGTTGTAACTGTTGTTGATTTGCTCGACCAGCTTCTCCCCCGTCGCGTCGACTTCGTCTCGCTCGGACACGATGATCCGGGAGGCCTTGGCGCGCGACAGGTAGTCGAACACCGTCGCTTCGCGGTTGCCGTCGAGGATGTCGCGCAGCGGAACGATGTGGATTTGATCGATCGGCGCGATCGATCGCTGCGTCGATGGATCGTAGGTCCGCATCGTCTCGATCGTGTCGCCGATGAACTCGAGGCGGACCGGATGCGCTTCGCCGGCTGGAAAGATGTCGACGATGCCGCCGCGCATCGCGAACTCGCCTTGCTCGTCGGCCGGATCCTCGCGCGTGAAGCCGGCGTCGACGAGCAGGTCGGCGAGGTCGCTGGTCGCGATCTCCTGGCCGGGCCGGAGATCGAGCGACGTGGCGAGCATCCGCGCCGGCGAGGTTACTCGCGGCAACAGGGCGGCCGCGGAGGCAATGACAACCCGTGCACTGCCGTGCGCAACCGAGTAGAGCGCGCGCGCCCGAACCGAGGTCACGCCGACGTGCGGTGCGAGCCCCCTATACGGATCGACTTCGTGCGATGGAAATAGCAGGACTGCGCGTTCGGTGGCCGCCGCGGTGAGACCGTCGAGCGCAGCGAGGAAGAACGAGACGTCGGCGCAGCACTCTTCGAGCTCGCCGTCGTTGGGCACAACGTAGAGCACAACCGAATTCGGCTGAGCCTGTGATGCGGACGCAACGAACAACGCCTTTGCCGAACTGGTCAGCCCTGAGACAACGCGTGCAGGTACATCCATGCCGCTACGCGCGACCGCGGTCTTCAGGACGGCCCGGAGATTCAGCGACGTTGTCGTGGACATGCCGAAACTCCCAGTGTAGCATCGTGATCCGCACACGGTGCTCCCCCGTGACGGAGGAATCCTGATGAAACAGACTTGTCGGTTAGTTGGATTGGCGTGCGCATTCGTCGTCGCGCTCGCTTCGCAGAGCTTCGCCCAAGGGAAAATCAAAGTCGCGATCTGGGAGTTCGACAACAACGCCGCGCACACCTACTGGTACTGGGACAAGCTCGGTCCGGCGGCGCGGAACATCATCGACACTGCGTTTTCCGAGAACAAGCTGCTCTCGAACAAGTTCAGCGTCGTCGAGCGCGACAAGCTCAACCTCGTGCTGAAAGAGCAGGGGCTGGCGCAGACCGGCGCCGTCGATCCGGCGACCGCTGCGAAGGTTGGCAAGATTCTCGGCGTCAAATACATCATCCTCGGCGGCATTGATAAGTTCGATGTCAACAAGAACAGCGGGGCAATCGGCCGCTTCGGCGTCGGTGCCAGCGTCGTGCAGTCGAACGCGACCGTCAACCTTCGCGTCGTCGACTCGACAACTGCGGAGCGTGTCATCTCGGTAGCCGGCGACGGCGCAGTCAAGAAAGGCGGCGGCTTCCTGAAGGACGCGTCGTTCAGTCGCGATGCCGAATGGGGCCTGGCCAGCGAAACCGTCAACGAGGCTGCGAAGGCCGTCGTCGCGAAGCTGGTGAGCAGCGACAACCTGGCGCGCATCTCCGACGCCGCCAATCCCGGCGGGATGGTCGAAGGCAAGATCATCAAGGTCGAAGGCAACAAGGCCTACATCAATCTCGGCGCGTCGTCCGGAATCAAGATGGGCGACAAGTTCAATGTGGTCAACGTCGGTGAGGCGCTGATCGACCCAGACACCGGCGCGAAGCTCGGCGCGTCCGAGAAGCAGACCGGCAGCGGCTCGGTTGTCGAGGTCCAGGACAAGTTCGCCGTCATCCAGTTCACCGGTACGGCAGCCGCGAAGGACACGATCCGCAAGCAGTAGCGTGCGGCTGCTGCGGCTGCGATTCGCCAACGGGGCGCGGCGCGGCGAAGAGCTGATCTTCACCGGGCCGCGCGTCCGCATCGGACGCAGTCGCGGCAACACGCTCGTTCTCACCGAGTCCGACGCGCCGCTGTCGAGCGGTCACCATGCCGAAGCGTTCCTCGAACGAGGCGCATGGTGGCTCGTCGACGCCAATTCCACCAACGGAACATTCGTGAACGGGGAGCCGGTGACGCGCCACCGGCTCGCGACGGGCGATCGGCTCGCCTTCGGCGACGATGCGTTCATCGTGGCCAGCGTGCAACGGGTCGTCTCACGGACGGCAATCATCGCGGCGATCGTCGCGGTTACCGCGGCCGTGAGCGTCGCCGCAGTCGTCGCCACTCGCAGGACGCCGCCGCGATACGCGGCGATCGCATCGCGCGCCGCTGCATCGGTATTCGCCGTCGTCATTGACGAAGGCACGCGGCGCACGGTGATCGGAACGGCCTTCGCGATCGACGCTTCCGGCCGGCTCGCGACCAACGCGCACGTCGCCGAAGCGGTCCGCCGGCAGCGCGCGCTCGCGATCCGGGGCGACACCTACGAAGCGCGTCGAATCGTTGATGTCGTGGTCCATCCGCAGTGGAAGCCAGGATCGATTCGGAACGACGTCGCGCTGCTGCAACTCGAGCGCGGCGAGGCGCTGGTGCCGCTGCCGCTCGCCGGCGACGGTGTGTTCGGAGTGCTGCGGCGTGGAACCGCGCTAACGTCGTTCGGCTTTCCTGCGAAGTCGACTGATGCGCAGCGTCCGCGCGGGCGGTTGTCGGTGGATGTGGTTGGCGACGTCCGCGGCGACTACCTGGAAGCCGACCTGTCGATCGCGCCGGGGACGAGCGGCAGCCCCGTGTTCGACGACGGCGGCGAGGTTGTGGCGATCGTCGCCGGCGGCGACTTCGTCAAAGGCGCCGACGGCGCGCTCGTTCCGTCAGGCTCGCGCGTGAACTGGGCGATCAGTGCCGAGCGGTTGAGAGAGATCATTCACCCGTAGTGGTCTACGCGCCGCGCTTTTTCTTCACATACGCGCGCACGCGATCGACGATGTCGCTGGCGACAAGCCGCGATTTCTCCTCGAGCCGCTCGCGCCCGACGGTTGCGTCGAAGCTCACCGTCGATGTCGGCGGCATCGATACCGTGTCGCCGAACTTCGGCGCTTCACCGCTCAACTCAATCTGATACGTCCGCGTGTTGAAGTTCTGGCCAAACTGGCGCGAGGCCTTCTCGTCGAGCACGCCGGCAATGGCGCCGACTGCGATATCGGCGCGGTCGGCGTTCGACACAAGACGGAAACCGGCCTTCTCGAGCGCATCGTTCACGGTGGTGCGAAGCGACGCGCACACTTCCGGCGCGCCGGAACAGTGAAACGCCACTGCCGCGTTCTCAGGGATTGTCGGCGGCGCGGCGGCAGGGGCTGGCTGCGCCGGAACCTCGCGAGCGGGCGCCGACGCTGCTCCGGCTGCCGCTGCAGTCGCCGGCGGCAGCGTGGGTGCGGCAACGTTCTTCGATGCGTTCGCCGCCGCGGTTGAAGCGGACTTCGTCGCCGACGCAACGCTTGCGGGCGGCGTGCTCTTCGCCGATTGCGATTCCTTCGTGGCGGCGCCGGTCGCTGCCGCCTGATTCGCGGCCGACGCTGGCGGCGTCGCGGGGACAGGTGGAGCTGCCGCAGCGGCCGGAGGTGGGCCTGGCGTAGACGTCGCTGTCGGCGCGGCCGTATCGACCGCAACGGCTGCCGGCGGCGCCGGCTGCGCGGACGCCGGGGTAGTAGCCGGCGCGTCAGCGGGTGGATTTGTTACGGTTGCGGTGGTCGTGTCTGGCGTCTGCCGCCCCGACCACGCGAGATAACCACCCGCGAGCAACAGCAGCACGGCCGCCACGGCAATCAGCGGCGCGATCGATGAGCGCTGCGGGCTCGGCGGCACCGGCGCCGCGACCGACGGTGCCATGGCGGGCTGAGCGACAGTGGGTTTCGTGTCGGCGGCGCTCTTCGGAACCGCGGCAACCGGCGCGGCCGCGGCCGGCACCGGCAGAGGCGCGGCGACTGGCGGCGGTGCGGCTGCGGCCGAAACCTGCTGCGCGGCTTTCGCGGGCGACAACAACGTCGCGTCCGTTTGCGCCGGGCTCGCACCCGGCGGCACCGGTGGCACCGCGGCACGCGCCATTGGCAGCGTCACGTCGTTCGCGGTCTCCGGCGCGGTGAGCGTTACCGCGGCCTCGTTGAGCGCCGCCGCGAACGCGTCGGCGGTCTGGAATCGTTGTTCGGGATCCTTTTCGAGGCAGCGCAGCGCGATCGCCTCGAGCGCCGGCGGCACGGCTGCGTTCTTCAGCGACGGCCGGATTGGGCGCTCTTTCAACTGCTTGACGAGCACCGCCGGCGTCGATTGATCGGCGAACGGCACTTCGCCGACGAGCATCTCGTAGAGGATGATGCCGAGCGCGTAGATGTCGCAGCGCGCATCGACCGTGCGTCCTTCGATCTGCTCCGGCGACATGTAGTACGGCGTGCCGAGCGCGCTGCCGGCGCTGGTCAGCTGCGTCGACTCATCGAAGGTCTTGGCGATACCGAAATCGACCAGCTTCGCTACTTCGCTGCCATCCGGGCCGGCGGCGAGCATGATGTTGTGCGGCTTCAGATCGCGATGCACGATGTTGTGGCGGTGCGCAGTGGCGAGCGCGCTCGCCACCTGGCGGAGGATCGCAATCGTTCGCGCCACGGGAATCGCGCGGCCGGACTGAATCAGCGTCTTCAGGCTGGGGCCGTCGATGTATTCCATCGCGATGTACAGCGTCCCGTCGGGAGTCTGGCCGAGGTCGTACACCGAGACGATGTTCGGATGATTGAGCGCCGTCGCCGCGCGCGCTTCGCGCTGGAACCGGCGAACGATTTCCGGCGACGCGACGATCGCGGATCGAATCAGCTTGATCGCGACGGTCTTGCCGAGCATGACGTGGGTCGCCCGATAGACTGCGCCCATGCCGCCTTCGGCGAGCAATGCGTCGAGGCGGTACTTGCCATCGAGCACCTGGCCGGCATGCGACGGCGTCGGCGTCGTGTGCTCGAGCACCGTCCCGTCTTCCGGACACATCCGAACGGTGTTCGGAAATTTCTTTCCACACTGCGGGCAAGTCGTCAACGCGTCGTCTGCGGCCATGGGCTGCATTGTATCGCTCTTGATCAACGCGCCCGCCGCGCGATCCGAACGCGAGAGGCGGTTGAGCTGATGTTTGTTGAAATCGTGTGCACCGCGCCGCGTGTCAACGCGCGCGCCGGATGCGATCGATGATGCTCGTCGTCGCGTAGCCGCTTTCGATGGGCACGCGGACGACGCGGCCGCCGCGCGCTTCGACGATGTCGCGGCCGATAATTGCGTCCTCCGCCCAGTCTGCGCCTTTGACAAGTACATCGGGCTGCAGCGCCGCGATTAACTGCCATGGCGTGTTCTCGTCGAACACGACCGCGGCGTCCACGCACGCCAGCGCCGCGATCAGCTCCGCCCGCTCGTCCTCAGAAGTGATCGGACGCGTTGGGCCCTTGATTACGCGGACCGATCGGTCGGAGTTGACGCCGACGATCAGCGCGTCGCCGAGCGCGCGAGCCTGCTGCAGGTAACGGACGTGCCCGGGGTGCAGCAGATCGAAGACGCCGTTGGTGAAAACGATCGTCTTGCCGCGCGCGCGCAGGTCGCGCACGAACTCGACCGCTTCGTCGCGGGTCATGGCTTGTCGGCTGTGCCACGGGGCTTGAACGTCACGCCGGATGAGAACGACCAATGATGACGCGGCCGGTAGATGCCGACGTCGCGCACGCGCGATTTCACGCGGAAGGTGTAGAGCAGGCGATGGTAGTCGTAGGGATAGCCATCGCGTTTGTGGATGGCGATGTCCACCTTGTAGGTGCCTTCAACGAGGTCGAGGCTGTCGATCGCAAACGTCATCTCGGCATCGCCGGCGAGCCGCTCCGGCGTCATCTCCTCGAGATAGGTATTCGTGCCGTAGCAGCACACGCCGTCCGCGTTGAAGAGCCCGACGCCAAACACGAAGTCGTCGGTCGGCTGCGCCGCACGCACTCTGACGCGGATGGCCATCGGCTCGCCGGAATGAAAGACGAATGCCGCCGCTCCATTGGGATCGACGAAGGCGACGTCGGTGATTTCCACTTCACGCGATCCCCAACGTCCTTCAGTCGCCTGAAACATGTTGGACGTCGGATCGACAGGATGCTCGGTCGGGCCCGCCGCTTCTTGCCCTTCCTGCGCCGACCGCCCGGCCTGTTCGACCGCTTTCTCCGTCGTAGAAGCGAGGAGATGCTCTTCGCCCTCCTCAACCTTCGTCAGGTAGGCACCGACGACGCGCAGCGGATCGCCGTGCAGCATGGCGCGGCCGCCGTCCAGCCAGAGCGCCTCATCGCAGAAACGCTCGACGAGGTTCAGCGAGTGGGTGACGAGCAGAATCGTCTTGTTGCGGCGGCGAAACTCGGCGAACTTGTCGAGGCATTTGTGCGTGAAGCCCTCGTCGCCGACGGCGAGCACCTCGTCCACGAGGAGGACATCGGGATCGACGTGAATCGCGACGGCGAACCCGAGCCGCATGTACATCCCGGACGAGTAGGTCTTGACCGGCGCGTCGATGAACTCGCGCAGCTCGGCGAAGTCGACGATGTCGTCGAAGCGCTCCTGAATCTGGCGCTTGGAGAGCCCGAGCATGATGCCGTTGATGAAGACGTTCTCGCGGCCGGAGATTTCCGGATGAAAGCCGGCGCCCAGCTCGATCAACGCAGAGACGCGTCCCTCAACCTGGACGCGGCCGCTCGTCGGCTTCGTGATGCCAGCGACGAGCTTCAGTGCCGTGCTCTTGCCGGAGCCGTTCCGTCCGATGACGCCGTACGTCGATCCTTTCGGGACCGTGAACGAGACGTCGGTCAACGCCGGAAAGGTCTCGTTGGGGCGCAGCTCGCGCAGGATGCTCCGCTGCAGGAGCGCACTCTTCAAGGTCGCGAACTGCTTGCCGCTGTACTTGCGGTAGACCTTCGAGACGTTCGACAGCTCGATCGCCGACGTCATGTGACACACCCGCGCCGGCACCACGAAGCCACGAAGGGCACGAAGACGCACGAAGAAGATAACCACAGAGGCGCAGAGGCACGGAGCCGACGCACGTCGCACGTCGGCCGGCGTTGCCGGCCGATCACACGCCGCACAGCGGCGGCGTGCGACGTGCGCTGCGACGCCGGACCGCTTTCTGGCGCAGTGATCGCTGGCGTTGCCCTTCTCCGTGTCTCTGTGTCTCTGTGGTTATCCGTCACACGGCCTCCGCGAAGGAGTCGCGCAGGCGATCGAAGACCCAGTAGCAGGCGAGGAACAGCACGATCGATCCGGCGCCGAGGGCGAGCAACCAGCGCCAGTGGCCAATGTGGCCAAAAAACAAGATCTCCTGGTAGGCGACGGCGAGGTGCGTGAACGGGTTCACGTTGAACAGCGTGTGGAACCGCTGCACGTTCGGCTGAAACCACGGGTAGATGATCGGCGTCGCGAAAAACCAGAGCGTGAGCACGTTGGCGAGGATGTCGCGGATGTCGCGGAAATGGACCGTCAGCGCCGATAGGAGCAGCGCAAGCGCAGTCGCGAACACGAACTCGACGGCGACGGCGACCGGAAACCAGACGAGATCCGACGGACTCGGGTAGTGCCGGTAGACGAGCAGAAAGAAGACGAGGATCGTCAGGCCGAAGAAGAAATGCACCATGTTCGCGAGGACGCTGACGATCGGCAGCACTTCGGCGGGGAACAGGACCTTCTTGATCAGATTGCCGCCTGCGAGCAGCGATCCGGCGGCGTCGGAGAGCGATGTCGCGAACCACGTCCAGGGCAGGATGCCGGAGAACATGAACAACGCGTACGGTTTGGTCCGCGGTTCCTCGTTGGGAATCACGGTCGTGAAGACGAACGTGTAGATCAGCAGCAGCAGCAGCGGGTTGATGAACGACCAGAGGAAGCCGAACACCGAGCCGCGATAGCGGGCCTTCAGCTCGCGCGCGACCAGGCTCGAGATCAGGCCGCGGTAGCGCAGCAGATTGGCGAGGTTGGCAAACAATTACGAGCGAATTCTAGCCCGACTCGCCACCTGCACACGGATCAGCGCCTTGAGCAGGGCGACCCGCGCGCGCTCGAAGTCCATGTCGACAACCGCGGCCGCCAGCCGCTCCTCGGCGCGCTTCTTCGCCGCTTCGGCGCGCGCGACGTCGATCTCCTCGGCCTTCTCGGCGATTTGCGCCAGGATGGTGACCCGCTCGGCCTGCACTTCGGCAAACCCGAACGCGATGGCCAGGTAGTGCTTCTCCTGGCCCTGCCGGTACCACAGCTCGCCGGCGCCGAGCACGGCGAGCAGCGGCGTGTGTCCGGGCAGCACGCCGAAATAACCGTCGGCGGCGGGAATCTCGACTTCGTCGACCGTCTCGTTGACCAGCGAGCGATCGGCGGAGACGATCTGCAGCTGCAGCTTCGTCGGCAATCCGGCCATTACGCGCTCTGCCGCTTCTGGAACTTCGCGACCGCCTCTTCGATCGTGCCGACCATGTAGAAGTCCTGCTCGGGAATCTGGTCGTGCTTGCCTTCGACGATCTCTTTGAAGCCGCGGATCGTGTCGGCGATCGAGACGTACTTGCCCTCGAGGCCGGTGAACTGCTGCGCGACGAAGAACGGCTGCGACAGGAAGCGCTGCAGCTTGCGCGCGCGGGACACAGTGAGCCGGTCGTCCTCCGACAGTTCGTCGATGCCGAGAATGGCGATGATGTCCTGCAGATCCTTGTAGCGCTGCAGAATCTGTTTCACCGAGCGCGCCACGTTATAGTGCTCCTCGCCGAGGATGCGCGGGTCGAGAATACGCGACGTCGAGGCGAGCGGATCGACGGCTGGATAGATGCCAAGCTCCGAGATCGCGCGCGACAGGTTCGTGGTCGCATCGAGGTGCGCGAACGTTGTCGCCGGCGCCGGGTCGGTGTAGTCGTCAGCCGGCACGTAAATCGCCTGCACCGACGTGATCGAGCCTTTGTTGGTCGACGTGATCCGCTCCTGCATCTGACCCATCTCGCTGAGCAGCGTCGGCTGGTAGCCGACCGCCGACGGCATGCGGCCCAGCAGCGCCGACACTTCCGAGCCCGCCTGCGTGAAGCGGAAGACGTTGTCGATGAAGAGCAGCACGTCCTTGCCTTCAGCGTCGCGGAAGTACTCGGCGACGGTGAGCGCCGACAGACCGACGCGCAGGCGAGCACCCGGCGGCTCCGTCATCTGTCCGTAGACCAGCGCCGCACGCGACTTGCTGGCGTCGTGCGGATCGATCACACCCGATTCCTGGAACTCGTGCCAGAGGTCGTTCCCCTCGCGCGTGCGTTCGCCGACGCCGCCAAACACCGACACGCCGCCGTGCTTCAGCGCGATGTTGTGAATCAGCTCCATGATGACGACGGTCTTGCCGACGCCGGCGCCCCCGAACAGACCGATCTTTCCGCCCTGCAGATACGGCTCGAGGAGATCGATGACCTTGATGCCGGTCTCGAACATCTTCAGCTCGGTCGACTGGTTCTCGAGCGTCGGCGGCGGACGGTGAATCGGCCAGCGCTCCTTCGACTGCACCGGGCTGTCGGGAAAGTCGACCGGTTCGCCGAGCACGTTGAGCACGCGCCCGAGCGTCATCGGACCAACCGGCACGGTGATCGGGGAGCCGAGATCGACCGCCTTCATGCCGCGCTGCAGACCGTCGGTCGGCTTCATGGCCACCGCGCGCACGCGATTTTCGCCCAGGTGCTGTTCGACCTCGGCGACGATGTCGATGTCGCCGGCGGCGGTGCCAGTCGACTTGATCTCGAGCGCGTTGTAGATCTCCGGCAGATGTCCGGCCTCGAATTCGACGTCGACTACCGGGCCGATGATCTGGACGATCTTGCCGACTTGCTGTGTCTGTGTCGCCATATTGTGTGGGGACTGGCAAACTCGGGGACTCGGGGACTAAGTGCGTGAGTCCCCTAGTTCCCTAGTCCCCCAGTCCCCGCCTCCTCACAGTGCCTCTGCTCCCGACACCACTTCGATGATTTCCCGGGTGATCGCCGCCTGGCGGACCTTGTTCATATACAGTGTCAGGCTGCCGATCATCTCCGCCGAGTTCTTCGTCGCGGTATCCATCGCGGTCATCTGCGCTGCGAAGAACGCGGCGTTGCTCTCGAGCAGCGCGCGATAGACCTGCACCTCGACGTAGCGCGGCAGCAGCTGATTGAAAATCTCCTGCGCCGACGGCAGGTAGAGATAGTCGACCTGCGAGCGCTCGTCGCCGCCCGGCGGGATCGGGACGATGCTCTCGCCGCCAGCCTGATCGACCTCGGCGCGCGCGATCGGCAGCAGCTGATCGACGACGACCCGCTGCGACATCACCGAGCGGAACTCGTTGTAGATCAGCACCACGCGATCCACGGCGCCAGACAAGAAGGCCTCGGTCGCCGCCTTCGCCACCGTCTGCGCATCTTCGAAGCGGAGCTTCTGAAAAATCCCGATGTGTTCGAACGACACCGGGAAGCCACGGCGCACGTAGAAGTCGCGGCCTTTGCGCCCGACGAGACCGAGCGTCACCGCCTGTGCACTTTCGGTGATGAACACGCCGGCGGCCTTGATTACGTTGGTGTTGAAGCTGCCGGCCAGTCCTTTGTCGCCGCTGACGAGAATCACGAGCGTCTTGCTGTCGGGTCCGAGTTCGCGGTTGGTCAGCAGCGGGTGGATCGATGGATCGACGCGCGAGGCGACGCTCGCCAGCACGCGCTGCATCTGCACCGCATAGGGCCGCGCGCTCATGATCCGCTCCTGCGAGCGGCGCAGCTTCGAGGCGGCGACCATCTTCATCGCCTTGGTGATCTGCTGCGTGTTCTTGACCGCGCGGATCCGGCGCCGGAGATCGATCAGTGAGGGCATATGTCGAGCCGCCTACGCTGCTGCAGCCTTTCTGGCCGCGAAGTCGCCGGCGAATTCCTTCACCGCGTTGTTCAGCGCCCCCTTCAGCTCGTCGTCCAGCTGCTTCTTGTCGCGGATGCCGGAGAAGATCTGCGGGTAGCGCGTCTCGATGAATCGATAGAGATCAGTCTCGAAGTTGCGCACTTCGGAGACGGCGATGTTGTCGAGGAACCCGTTCGTGCCGGCGTAGATGATCGCCACCTGCCGCTCGACCGGCAGCGGCTCGTACTGCGGCTGCTTGAGAATCTCGACCAGCCGCGCACCGCGATTGAGCTGCGCCTGGGTGGACTTGTCGAGGTCGCTGCCGAACTGCGCAAACGCGGCGAGCTCGCGGTACTGCGCGAGGTCGAGCCGGAGTGTGCCGGCGACCTGGCGCATCGCCTTGATCTGCGCCGACCCGCCGACGCGCGACACCGAGTTGCCGACGTTGATCGCCGGGCGGACGCCCTGGTGGAAGAGGTCCGACTCCAGGAAGATCTGGCCGTCGGTGATCGAGATCACGTTGGTCGGGATGTAGGCCGACAGGTCGCCCGCCTGCGTCTCGATGATCGGCAGCGCCGTCAGCGAGCCGCCGCCGAGCTCCTTGTTCAACTTCGCGGCGCGTTCCAGCAGGCGCGAGTGCAAGTAGAAAACGTCGCCGGGATACGCTTCGCGGCCCGGCGGCCGGCGCAGCAGCAGCGAGATCTCGCGGTAGGCCTGCGCGTGCTTCGAGAGATCGTCGTAGACCGCCAGCGCGTGGCGGCCGCTGTCGCGGAAGTACTCGCCGAAGGTGCACGCCGAGTACGGGCTGATGTAGAGCAGCGGCGCCGGATCGGCAGCCGCGGCGGCGACGACGATCGTGTAACGCATCGCGTCGTTCTCTTCGAGCGTGCGCACGACCTGCGCGACCGTCGACTGCTTCTGGCCGATCGCGTTGTAGATGCAGATGACGCCGGTCTCCTTCTGATTCAGGATCGCGTCGATCGCCACGGCGGTCTTGCCGGTCTGCCGGTCGCCGATGATCAGCTCGCGCTGGCCGCGGCCGATCGGCACCATCGCGTCGATCGCCTTCAGGCCGGTCTGCAGCGGCTCCTTCACCGACTGCCGATCGACGACGCCGGGGGCCAGGCGCTCGATTGGCGAGAACTGCTTCGTGGAGATCGGCCCCTTGCCGTCAATCGGCTGGCCGAGCGCGTTGACGACGCGGCCGAGGAGCTCGTCGCCGACCGGCACCGAGATGATGCGGCCGGTCCGCTTGACCGGATCGCCTTCCTTGATCTCGCGGAACTCGCCGAGCAGCACTGCGCCGACGCTGTCCTCTTCGAGATTCAGCGCGATGCCGAAGACGCCGTGCGGGAACTCGAGCATCTCGCCGGCCATCGCGTTGTCCACACCATGGACGCGCGCGATGCCGTCGCCAATCGAGATGATGCTGCCCACTTCGGCGACGTCGACGTCGACCGCGAAGCTGCCAATCTGCTCGCGGATGATCTTGGAGATTTCGTCGGCTTTGATGTCCATGCTCTTCTTTCGCTGTCGGGGCTGGGGGCTCGGGCTAGCCGTCCCCTACACGTTCTCGAGACGCTCTTTCATCAGTTCCAGCTGGCGGACAACGCTTGCGTCGTAGACGGTGCTGCCGACGCGCGCGACAAGGCCGCCGATGATCGCCGGATCGGTCTTCGTGGCAATCGTCACGGTACGGCCGGTCGCCTTCGCCAGACCGTTCTGAATCTGCTGAACGCGGACGGCATCGATTGGCGTCGCGGTGGTGACTTCGGCGCGGACCACGTGTCGATAGTCCATCAGCCGGTCGCGATACGCGGCGAGCAGATCCGGAACGAGCACGAGGCGATCACGCCCGGCGAGCAGCAGCAGCAGCTTGCCAAGAATCGGCGAGACCTTCGCCCGCGACACCAGTTCGGCGACCGCGGCGTGCTTGCGCGGGACCGGGACGGCTGGATTCAGCAGCACCTTCGCAAGCGCGGGATATTGTGTGAAGAGATCGGCGAATGCCGCCAGGTCGGTCTCGATCTGCTCGAGATTCGCGCTCTCCTTGACGGCGACGTCGAGCAGCGCGCGGGCGTAGCGGGTTGCGGCGGTTTTGTTGGTCACGCGTCCGATCTATAGCTTGTGCGGAAGTTTCACAAGCGACCTGATTTTATATCACGGCCGCACGGTGATTTGAACGGAAGGTACTGCCGGCTCAACCAGCCCGACCCGCGCGGCGAGGACGCTGGCCGCCGTGAGCGCCGCCTCGACGCCGACTGCCGCCGCCGGCGCGACCGCAATTAACAGACCGCCAGAGGTTTGCGGGTCGAACAGCAGCGCCTGGCGGGCGGGATCGACCCCCTCGGCGAACCGGACGCCGGCGCCGAAATGTTCCTGGTTCGACTGCATGCCGCCCGAGCGGTTGGTCAGCGCCATCGCGAGGACGCCGTCGAACACCGGCACGCGCGCCGCGTCGATCGCGATCGTCACCCCGCTCGCGCGCGCCATCTCGGTGGCGTGGCCGAGCAATCCGAAGCCGGTGATGTCGGTGCACGCGTGAACGGCGCCTGCCTGCACCTCGCGCAGCACGTCGGCAGCCGCACGATTCAGCGTTTGCATCGACCGAATCGCGGAAGCCGCGTCGTGCGCGCTGATCCGCTCGAACTTGATCGCGGTGCCGATCACGCCGGTTCCGAGCGGCTTGGTCAACAGCAGCACATCGCCGGCGCGCGCGCCGGCATTAGTAAACACGCGCGCTGGATCGATGGCGCCGGTGACCGCATAGCCGAACTTGATCTCGCGGTCCTGAACGGTGTGGCCGCCGAGCAGCGCGACACCAGCTTCCCGCAGCTTGTCGAAGCCGCCCTTGAAGATCTCGCGAATCGCGTCGGTGTCGAGATCGTCTTTCGGAAATCCTGCGATCGCGAGCGCGGTGAGTGGCCGGCCGCCCATCGCGTAGATGTCGCTGACCGCGTTGGCCGCAGCGATTTGGCCGTAGACGTACGGGTCGTCGACTATCGGCGTGAAGAAATCGACGGTCTGCACGAGCGCCGGTCCGCCTTCCCACCGGTACACACCCGCATCGTCCGCGGTCCTGAAGTCGACAAGGACGCGGTCGTCGGTTTGCGCGGGTATGTCACTCAGCACCTGAGCGAGCTCGCCTGCGGCGAGTTTGCTCGCTCAACCGGCGCAGGCGACCATTTGCGTCAAGCGCTTGGCCATGGCTCCTTTCACAGTGGGGGTTCGGGGCTGGGGGTAGCCGACGCTCGGCTGAAACCTTCGCGCTCCGAAGAGGACAGCTAGCTCCCAGCCCCGAGCCCCAACTCCGTCACCGTTCCGTGAGTTGATCGTAAATGCGAATCAGTTCGTCTTCCGACGTGAAGTCGATTTCGATGCGGCCGCGCGCGCCGCTGCGGACGATCCGTACGCGCGTGCCGAACAGCAGCTTCAGCCGATCTTCGGCGGCGCGCGTGTGCACGTCCACCGGCTTCGCCGGCGCGCCTTCGCGCGGCGCCGCCGCGTTCTCGACGATCTTCTTCACCGCCGCTTCCGTCTCGCGCACCGACAGCGACCGCGAGACGATGTCGTGGGCGATGCGGCGCTGATCGGCTTCTTCCGCGAGCGACAGCAGCGCACGCGCGTGGCCCATCGACAGACGGCCGCTGGCGACCTCGGCGCGCACTTCGTCGGGCAGCCGCAGGAGACGGACGAAATTCGCGACCGACGCGCGGTCCTTGCCAACCGCGGTCGCGATCTCTTCTTGCTTCAAATGAAATTCGTCGGCGAGCCGGCGGTAGGCGAGCGCTTCGTCGATCGGGTTCAAGTTTTCGCGCTGGATGTTCTCGATGAGCGCCATCTGCAGCAGCGAACGCTCCTCTCCAGGCGCCACATCCTTGACGACCACCGGCACGCGCAGCAGCCCGGCGAGTTTCGCGGCGCGCCAGCGACGTTCGCCGGCGATGATCTGAAATCGATCGCCGACTTTGCGGACGATAATTGGCTGGATGACGCCGTTGGCCTTGATCGATTGTGCGAGCTCCTGCAGGCGCTCGCCGTCGACTGCGGCACGCGGCTGAAACTCGTTCGGCGACAGCCGGTCGATGTCGGCTTCCGTTGTCGACGCCCGCGCCGGCATCTCCGGCATATCGGGAATGAGCGCGCTCAGGCCTTTGCCGAGGGCTGGTCGTTTTTCCATGTCGCTACCGTTGCCACGAAGAAACGAAACAGGAAGACGCTCTCGTGGTCACTGTGGGTTATGCCGCGGTCGCGGCCGATCGTTCGAGCACTTCCCGCGCGAGCGCGAGATACGCCTCGGCGCCGCGCGACTTCACGTCGTAGAGAATTACCGGCATGCCGTGGCTCGGCGCTTCGCCGAGCCGCACGTTGCGCGGAATCACGGTGCGGAACACCTTCTCCTTGAAGAACGCGCGCACGTCGGTCGCGACCTGCTGCCCGAGGTTGGTGCGCTCGTCGAACATCGTCAACAGCACGCCTTCGATATCGAGCGACGGGTTGAGCGCGGCGCGGACGCGGCGCATCGTGCCGACCAGATCGGCAAGGCCCTCGAGCGCGAAGTACTCGCAGTGCAGCGGGATGAGCACGGCGTCGGCGGCGACGAGCGCGTTGAGCGTCAGCAGTCCGAGCGACGGCGGGCAGTCGACGAAGATCCAGTCGTAGTCGTCGCGCAGCGATGCGAGCAGCGCACGGAGGCGTTCTTCGCGCCCGGGCAAGGTCACCATCTCGATCTCGGCGCCGGTGAGATTGCGATCGGCAGGGATCAGGTCCATCCGGTCGACGGCGGTGTGCAGCACGAACGGCCGCGCGTCGGTTGTCGGCTCGATAGTCGTGAGCGCGTGATACACGGTGCCAGCGTCCGCGGCCTTGCCTTTCTGACCGACGCCGCTGGTCAGGTTGCCTTGGGGGTCGACATCGACGAGCAGGACGCGTTGCTCGCCAAGAGCGAGCGAGGCCGCCAGGTTGATCGTTGTGGTGGTTTTCCCGACGCCGCCTTTCTGGTTGGCGACGGCAACAATGCGAGAGGCCATCTGTTCTGGCGAAAGCCCTATTGGGCGAGTGGTAACCGTTGCCCGCCGAGGAGCATACGAGACGTGATGATCGGCGTCAACGACTATGTTCCACGTGGAACACGTAACAACGTGAGTGCGGCCGAGCTTTGGGGCACTAACGATACGCAGCGCTCACGGTCGAAGCCGGACAGCGACGCCTCCGATGAGCTGAACACAGCCAGTATTCCGTCTCTTCTCAGCAGTTTACGCGCGATGTCAGCAAACGCGTCGTCGAGCCTCACGGCCCGAACAGTCACAACATCAGCCGTCGCACACTCGCCGTTCAGGTCCTCGAATCTGACGTTCGCGATCTCCGTTTCCTCAAGATGGAGCGCTCTCGTGGCCTCCCGAAGAAACGCCGCCTTCCGCTCCTTCGCCTCAACCATTGTGAGGATCCAGGCGGGTCGGACGATTTTTACAGGTATCGCCGGCGAACCACCGCCGGATCCGAGATCCACCCATCGGACGGGAACCGTACCGGAATTCCGCGGCTCGATATGCTTGGCCGCGACAATCGGCTCGACAAACAAGCGATCGAACGTCTCGTCGGCCGGGGGATTCAGTGGCAGGGCTGTCAGGTTAACCCTCGGATTCCAGCGAGCGAGGAGCGCAAAGTACTGCCAAAGCGCGTCGAGGGCGGCCGCGTCGACCGAGGTGCCAGCGCGTTCGAGCCTGGCAAGCAGGTGCTCCCGGTCACCGGACGAGGTCACGTTGACGCCGTCGGCGCGAGCCGACCGACGTAGGCGCCAAGAACGGCAACCGCTGCTGGCGTGACGCCGGGGATTCGAAGTGCCTGGCCCAACGTGTCGGGCTGCACTTGCCGGAGCCGTTGAACCACCTCGCGCGACAGGCCGGGCACGCGGTCGAACGGAAAGTTCTGAGGGATACGGCGCCGCTCGTCGCGACGGGCACGTTCGATCTCGCTTTCCTGGCGGCGAAGGTACCCTGCGTACTTCACCGTCGTTTCGACGCTCGCGATATCGAACGGCGCGGCAGCAGCATCGAGCTCGAAGTGGGGTAGCTGTGCGGAGCCGATCAGGTCGGCGAGCCGCGTTTCCGGTTGCCGAAGCAGTTGGCTCGCGGCCACACTGTCGCCGGCCGGCGTCTTCACGGCAGTGCGATCAAGCACTTCGAGATTGCGTGCAAAACGTGCCCGCCTTGCCTCAAACCGGTCCCACCGCTCGTCGTCCACGACACCGGCGGCGCGGCCGTGCGGCGTGAGCCGCAAATCGGCGTTGTCGATCCGCAAGAGCAGCCGATGCTCGGCGCGCGACGTGAACATACGGTACGGCTCGAGGCAGCCCTTCGTAATCAGGTCGTCAACGAGGATGCCGATGTAGGCTTCATCGCGCCGGAGTGCCAGCCCAGGGCCGGCGCCGGCGCGATGCGCGGCGTTGATGCCGGCGATCAATCCCTGCGCGCCCGCCTCCTCGTATCCCGACGTGCCGTTAATCTGTCCGGCGAGAAACAGACCCGGGACGCGCTTGCTCTCGAGCCGGCGCGTGAGCTCCGTCGGCTGGACGAAGTCGTACTCCACCGCGTAGCCGGGGCGGAGCAACACAGCGTCTTCGAGGCCCGGCAGCGCGTGCACGAGATCCGCCTGCACGTCGCGCGGCAGCGACATCGAGAAGCCGTTCACGTAGATCTCGCGCGCGCCGATGCCCTCCGGCTCCAGGAAAATCTGGTGCCGCTCTTTGTCGGGGAAGCGGACGATCTTGTCCTCGAGCGACGGGCAGTAGCGTGGACCGATGCCGGTGATCTGACCGTTGAAGAGCGGCGAGCGATCGATGTTGGCGCGCACGAGATCGCGCACGCGATCGTTGGTGTGAATCAGCCAGCAGTCGATCTGCGGGCGCTCAATCGCCGGCGACAGAAACGAGAACGGGACCGGCACCCGATCGCCACGTTCAACCTGGAAGCGGCCATCGGCGACGCAGCGCGCGACGTCGATGCTGTCGCGATCGAGGCGCGGCGGCGTTCCGGTCTTCAGCCGTCCCCATTCGAAGCCGAGGGTCTTGAGGGACTCGGCGAGCTCGCACGACGGCGGTTCGCCGTGGCGTCCGGCAGGATGCTGCTCCGGGCCGATGTGAATCAGGCCGTTGAGAAACGTGCCGGTCGTGACGACCAGCGCGCGGCACCGATGAACGTCGCCATCCTCGAACGCGAGACCGCTGATTCGTCCGTGCTCGATGAGAATGCGACCGGCTCGTCCGATCAACCACTCGATGTTCGGTTGGCGCTCGAGCGCCTCGCGCATCCAGCGGCCGTACACCGCCTTGTCGGCTTGCGCCCGCGGCGACCAGACCGCGGGTCCACGACTGCGATTGAGCAGCTTGAATTGAATCCCCGTTGCATCGATCGCACGGCCCATGATGCCGCCAAGCGCATCGATCTCGCGGACCAGATGTCCCTTCGCCGTGCCCCCGATCGCCGGGTTGCAGGGCATATGCGCGACGGTATCAGGCGTCAGCGTGCATAGCCCGACGTGGACGCCAATCCGCGCCGCAGCGTAGGCTGCCTCACATCCCGCGTGCCCCGCACCGATGACGATCACGTCGAAATCGCGGCTGGTCATGTCGTGATCATTTCCCGACACAAAACCTCGCGAAGATGTGGGCGAGCAAATCCTCGGTCGCCCGGCGGCCGCTGATTTCTTCGAGCGCGGCGCGAGCCTCGGTGAGATCGGCGAGCACGAATTCCTCGGATAGCGATCGATCGGCCGATACCGCGGCGCGCGCGCGGGTCAGCGCGTCGTGCGCGCGGTCGACGAGCGCGACATGCCGCATGTTCGTGATCGCCGGGCGGTCGCGCTGCAGGTCGACGTCGAGCGCCGCGGCGATCGCGCGGCGCAGCGCGTCGAGCCCGGCGCCGGTTGTCGCCGACACGGAAATCGCCCGTGGATCGATCCACGCCGCTGGGAGATCGGCCTTACTCGCCACGTAAATTACTTTGTGCTGCGGTGAGCTTCGCGCTGTCGCACTGAGACGCCTGTCGGTGGACTGATCTTCGACCTGGAGTACCACGTCGGCTGCAGCAGCGCTCTGGCGGGCCCGCTCCACGCCTTGTGCCTCGACGCGGTCGGCCGCATCGCGAAGGCCGGCAGTGTCGACGAGCGTGACGCGGATGCCTTCGATGTCCACGACTTCCGTCACGAGGTCGCGGGTCGTTCCCGGCACGTCGGTCACGATGGCGCGCTCGGCGCCGACCAGCGCGTTGAACAGGCTCGACTTGCCGACGTTCGGAGCGCCAACGATCGCGACGACCAGCCCTTCGCGGATCATGCGGCCGCGCCGTGCCTCCGCGAGCAGCGCGGCGGTGCGCGCAAGCACTCCGTCGAGCGCGACGCCGACGGCAGCCGGATCGACGAAGTGGTAACCCTCCTCCGGGAAGTCGACCGAGGCCTCGAGCCGTGCGATCAGGTCGAACAGCGCGGCATCGATGTCGCCGATGGCGCGAGTGAGCGTCCCGTCGAGTTGATCGAAGGCCGTGCGCGCCTGCAGCGGCGTCGCGGCGTCGATGAGATCGGCGACCGCCTCGGCTTGCATCAAATCGATCCGGCCGTTGAGGAAGGCGCGTAAGGTGAATTCGCCTGGCTCGGCGAGCCGCGCGCCCGCTGACGTCGCCGCCGCGACAATGGCGCGCAGCACCACCGGGCTGCCGTGCGCGCTGACTTCCACCACCTCGTCGCCTGTATACGAGTGCGGCGCGGGAAAGAGTGTGACGACGGCGTGATCGATTGGGGCCAGCCTCTCGACGATCGTAGTGTCCGGCTTCAGCCAGACTTTGACGAACGTGGCATGCCGGGGCTCGAGCGGGCGCTCGCGATCGATCACACGTCGCGCGATCGCCTGTGCGTCGGGACCGCTCAGGCGCACGATGCCAATCCCGCCTCGTCCCGGCGGCGTCGCGATCGCGACGATCGTATCCGTGACGCTGAACATGGAAACACTGTTGGGGCTGGGGGCTAGATGATCGCTCGGCTGAAGCCGTCGCGCTCCGTTCCGCTAGCCCGAGTCCCAAGCCCCTACTTGCGCAGCTGGATCAACACCGTCTTCGAGAACGCGTCTCCTATGCTTTCGGTCGTGACGCCCGGCACTTCGGCGACCGCCATGTGGACGATCCGCCGTTCGTACGGGTTGAGCGGTCCGAGCTGCTGGTCCATGCCGGAGTCCCTGGCCTTCTGTGCGAGGAACTTCGCCATCTTGCGCAGCTCGATGTCCTTGCCTTTGCGGTACTCGAGCGCATCGACGAAAACCCGCTTCTCGCCTTCGAGGCCGCGACCGTACGACGAGTCGACGATGTGCTGCAGCGCCTTGAGCGGCTCGCCGCGATGACGGACGAGCAATTCGGCTTCTTCGCCCGTGAGGTTGAAACGCGGGCCGTCCGCCGTCTCCTCGACGACGACGCTCGCTTCGATTCCGAACGCCGCGATCACCCGGTTCAGAAAATCGACGATGGCCGTGGTGTTCATATCCTCAATTGTTTTCGCGCGCCGCATCGGTCTTGCCTGAGCCGACTCTGCGCATCCGCCGCGCCGCCGCACTCGATCCGCCGCCAGCGGCGGGCGCCAGCTTCGGCGGGCCGATCATGTAGTTGGTGAGGTACTGCTGGCCGATCGCCCAGATGTTGTTCACGAACCAGTAGAGCGCCACGCCCGCCGGGTACCACAGGAACAGGAACGTGAAGAACACCGGCATGAACAGCATCATCTTCTGCTGCACCGGGTCCATGCCGGCTGCCGGCGCGAGCCGCTGCTGCCACACCTGGCTGACGCCCATCAAGATCGGCACGACGAAGTACGGATCGTGCGCCGACAGATCGTGAATCCATCCGAACCACGGCGCGCCGCGCAGTTCGATCGCCGTCGACAGCAGGGCGTAGAACGCGAAGATGAACGGGAAGGTGAGCAGCATCGGCACGCAGCCGCTCGCCGGGTTCACGCCGCGGAGCTTGTAGAGCTCCATCAGCTCCTGGTTCATCTTCTGCTTCGCCGGGTCGGTGGCCTTCAGGTTCTTGTAGCGATCCTGGATCGCCTTCACCTCCGGCTGAATCTCCTGCATCTTCCGCATCGACACGACGCTCTTGTGGCGCAGCGGGAACAGGATCAGGTTGATGATGAAGGTGAGCGTGATGATCGACCAGCCGTAGTTGCCGATGTAGCCGTTGACCCACTTCAACGATCGCAGCAGCGGGACGACGATGATCGTGAAGGTGCCGAAGTTGATCGCTTTGGCGACGTCCGGGTCGACGGCCGTGAGCAGATCGAAGTCCTTGGGTCCGATGAAAAACTTCTGCGGCGCGCTGGTCTGCGGCGCGACCGAATAGGCCATCAAGTCGCGGGCGGTGCCTTTGGGGTCGGCGGGCGGTATCGCGACCGGCTGATAAGTCACCTTGCTCGTGCCCGACTGGATTGCCGCGGTCATGAAGTAGTTGTCGTCCACGCCGGCGTACTTGAATTCGCCCTCGTAGGTCGGCTGCTTCGCGATCTTCGACGCGTCGAGCCTGACGACCTTGCCGTCCTGGAACAGGATGCCTTCGGCCTTCGTCGTGTAGCGGCTGACTTCCGCAACGTCGCCAAGCGCCGGTCCCCAGACAATCGACGGGATGATCGCCTGCTCGCCGTTGGTGACCGTCGCCCGGAAGGTGAGGATGAACGACGCCGGATCGAGGTGGAATTCTTTCACCGCCTGGAGGCCAGCGCTGTTGCGATACTCGAAGCGCAGATCGACGGGGCTGGTCGCCGGCGCTGAAGGCGGCGCACCCGCGACCGTGTACAGCGCGGTGTTCAGCGGCGTGTCAATTGCGCCGGTACCGGTCCGCAGGGTGAACGGAAGCGGCTGCGAGGGGAGGCCGTTCTCGACGAGCTCCTGCGGTTCGTTCGCCTGGTTGTGATACCGCTTCAACCGCCAGCTTTTGAGGCGCGCGCCGCGATTGGTGAAGACGGCGATCACCTCGCCGGTTTCCACGCGGACGTCACGCTCGGCGGTCTCCCCGACAAGCGGCGCTGGGGCCGTTTCCGCCGGCGGTATCGAGCCTTCGGCGGACGCGGCGGGCGTCGAAGTCCCCGCTGCCGCGGCGCTCTCGCTTGGAGCCGCGCCACTCGCGGCGGGGGCACTGGCGCCGGCAGGCGCGGCTGCGCCCGACGGGGTCCCCGGCTTCGGCGCCGGTTTCACAAAGAGCGCCTGCCAGGCATAGAGCACCAGGAAGGCGAGAAAAATTGCGAGGAGAACGCGTCGTTCCATTTACGACGGGACCGGGTCGTGTCCGCCTGCGCAAAGCGGGTGGCAGCGCACCAGGCGCCGGCCGGCGAGCCACGTCCCTCGAATCACGCCGTGCCGTTCGATGGCAATCGCGGCATACTCGGAGCACGACGGCAGAAACCGACAGGAGCCCGTAAAGTACGGTGAAATAAGTATCTTATACCCACGCAGCAGCCACAGGGCGATGCGAACGGCACCCCCCGGGTCAACGGCGCGGCAGGCGGCGGGCGATAAGGTTTCGGTAATCGGCTTCAAGGGCGTCCAGGCTGGCATCGAGCAGATCGCGCTTCGGCACGACGACCACGTCGAAGCCGGGCGCGATTTTGTTACGACGAAAAACCTCTCGAATCAGTCGTTTAGCTCTGTTTCTCCGGACGGCGCCACCGAGCTTGCGGGTGGCCGCGACGCCGAGCCGGCCCACGCCGAGCTCGTTCGCGAGCAGAAACACCGTTGCGTAGCGGCTGTGGACTTTGACACCGCGGTTGTACACCTGCTGGAACTCTGCGCGGCGGCGGATCCGCTCGGCTGGTCGAAACTGCAACTATTCGCTGCTGACGGTCAGGCGCTTGCGCCCCTTCGCACGGCGGCGTTTCAGCACCAGCCGCCCGTTTTTCGTGCTCATGCGGACCAGAAACCCGTGCGTCCGCTTGCGGCGGCGCGTATTCGGCTGAAACGTGCGGACTCCCTTAGCCATGACATCCCTTCGCGAAGAAACGAACCGTCAATGTTAGCGAACCGGTCGGAAAAGTGTCAATCGATGCCGAGTGTGCTAATGTCGGCGCCTTTCTCGTGGCCGCGTCCACAGCCTAGAGGGCGCAGCAAATCCATGCAGCTTTGGTCTCTCGCCAGAGTTTTCCACACCTGTGGAAAAACCTGTGGAAAATCGCCCAAATGAACGTCTGGGAGCAGATTCTCGCCCGTATCGAAACGAAGGTGAACCGTCACTCGTTTTACACGTGGTTCCGCCCAACCTCGTTCATTGCCGAAGACCGCGGCTCGATCGTCGTCCGGGTCCCGAACGCCGTCTTCATGGACTGGCTCACCAAGCACTACTCCGGGGTGATGGCCGAGGCGATGGCGGAAGTGAAACGTCCGAACGTCACCGTGCAGTTCGTGCCCGATTCGAGCGGCGATGCCGCGGCGATTCCGTTGAACGCCGACGAAGCCGCGGTTCTCGACAGCGAGCCGCAATCACCTCCCGCGGCTGGCGCCACCGGCCTCAACCCTCGTTACTCGTTCGACACGTTCATCGTCGGATCGTCGAACCAGTTCGCGCACGCGGCGTGTCGCGCGGTCGCCGAAGCGCCGTCGCGATCGTACAACCCGTTGTTCATCTACGGTGGTGTGGGACTCGGCAAGACGCACTTGATGCACGCCGTCGGTCAGTACGTGCTCGAGCACGACCGAACCCAGAGGCTCACCTACATTTCGTCCGAGCGTTTCATGAACGAGATGATCAACGCGGTCCGCTACGATCGCGTGCTCGATTTCCGTGAGCGCTATCGATCGGTCGACGTGCTCCTGGTTGACGACATCCAGTTTCTCGCCGGGAAAGAAGGCACGCAGACCGAGTTTTTCCACACCTTCAACGCGCTCTACGATTCGCAGAAGCAGATCGTGCTGAGCAGCGACAGCCCGCCGCACGACATCCCGCAGCTCGAAGAACGGCTGCGATCGCGGTTCGAATGGGGGCTGATCGCGGACATCCAGCCGCCGGACTTTGAAACCAAGGTCGCCATTCTGAAGAAGAAGGCGGAGACCGAAGCGGTGCCGCTGCCCGACAACGTGGCGATGTACATCGCCGGCAAGATCAAATCGAACATTCGGGAGCTGGAAGGCTCGTTGATCCGGCTGATCGCGTACGCATCGCTCACCGGTCAGGAGATGTCGCTGCAGCTTGCGCAGGACGTGTTGAAGAGCGTTCTCGATCACGAGGAGAAGGCGATCACGATCGAGGCGATTCAGAAGTTCGTGGCCGACTACTACAACTTGAAAATGGCCGAGCTGAAGTCGCGCAACAATTCGAAATCCGTGGCGATGCCTCGTCAGATCGCGATGTATCTCTGCAAATCGTTGACGCACGCGTCTCTGCCTGAGATAGGCCGCAGCTTTGGCGGCAAGCACCACTCAACCGTTATCCATTCGATCCGTAAGGTCGAGGACCTCCGCAAGAAGGATGGAAATTTCAACATCCTGATCGGCAATTTCCTTGAGGGATTTCGGTGAGATCGCCAGTTTTCCACAGCGGCTTTCCACAACCCTGATGACGCCTGTGTATCGCCGCGCCGCGGCGACGAAGATCGGTCGAAATCATGGTCGAGTCGGTAGTTTTTAATCACGTTTTTTGCACAACGTAAATCACTGATATGTAATGACTAACGGCGACGCTTTACTTTTCAACACAGTATCTTCTCCTATATAATTCTTCATTCTCGAATCACTCCTCTCCTTAGGGGATCGCGGGCGTCCGAACCCCCGCCCTTTTCGAGGTCAGCACAGCCATGGAACTTGTCGTCCGGAAGAACGATCTACTGCGAGAACTGCAACTTTTCCAGGGGATCGTCGAGCGCAAGAACACGATCCCCATCCTGGCAAACGTGCTGATGGAGGCGAAAGGCGACCAGGTGAGCTTTCTTGCCACCGACCTCGAGGTGGCGCTGCGCAGTAAATGCGCGGCGATGGTCGCGAAGAGCGGCGCGCTGACCCTGCCGGCCAAGAAGTTCTACGAGATCATCAAGGCGCTGCCCGAAACCGACATCCGCATCGCCGAGGACAAGGGCGGGGTCAAAGTCGCGGCCGACCGCTTCGACTCGCGGATGCAGACCCTGCCGCGCGAAGACTTCCCGACGCTGCCTGAATCGAGCGGCGCGCCGAGCGCGACGCTGCCGCGCGCGGTCCTCAAGGAGATGGTCGCGAAGACGCAGTTCGCGATCACGGGCGAGGACACGCGCTACTTCCTGAACGGCGCCCTCTTCGTCCTGCGTCCCGACGCGATGAGCCTGGTCGCGACCGACGGTCACCGGCTGGCGCTCGTCACGGTGCCGCGCAAAGGCGCCGACAAGAGCGACTCGGACGAAGTCCGCGCCATCCTGCCGAAGAAAACGCTCGGCGAGCTCGCGCGCCTGCTCCAGGAAGGCGACGACGACATTCGATACGAACGCGGCGAGAACCACCTGTTCTTCGACGTCGGCGGCCGGCTGCTCATCTCGCGGATGATCGACGGTCAGTTTCCGGCCTACGAGCGGGTGATCCCGAAGGGCAACGACAAGCACATCGAGTTCGAGCGCGATCGGCTCACCAACGCCGTGAAGCGCGTGGCACTGTTGTCGAACGAACGATCGCGTGCCGTGAAGATCCAGATCGACAAGGGCAAAGTCGATGTCACGTCGAGCAGCCCGGACCTCGGTGAAGCCAAGGAAACGCTGTCGGTCGAGTACGCAGGTCCGCCGCTGCAGATCTGCTTCAACGCGCAGTACGTGCTCGATTTTCTCTCGGCGGTCTCGACTGACGTCGTCTCCCTCGATCTCAAGGATGAAGTGAGCCAGGCGGTGGTGAAGCCGGTTGGCGCCGAGGGCTACGACTACACGTACGTGATCATGCCGATGCGGGTCTGATGGAACATTCCGATCGAACGCAATCTCCCGACGAACAGCAGCCGATCACGCCCGAGGTCCCAGCCGGAAACAACGGCCACGGTGCCGTCGCGGGCGCGGATGATTACGGCGCCGACAAGATCAAAGTTCTCGAGGGCCTCGAGGCCGTACGCAAGCGGCCGGCGATGTATATCGGGTCGACCGGTCCTGCCGGCCTGCATCATCTCGTCTACGAGGTCGTCGACAACTCCATCGACGAAGCGCTGGCCGGCTTCTGCGATCAGGTCAACGTGACGCTGCACATCGACGGCAGCGTGACCGTCGTCGACAACGGCCGCGGCATTCCGGTCGACCAGCACGAGAGCGGCAAATCGGCGGCTGAAGTTGTCCTGACGGTGCTGCATGCCGGCGGCAAGTTCGAGAACAGCGCCTACAAGGTTTCCGGCGGCCTGCACGGCGTCGGTGTGTCGGTCGTCAACGCGCTGTCCGAGCAGCTCGATCTCGAAATCTGGCGCAACGGGCAGGTCTATCAGCAGTCCTACGAGCGCGGCACGCCGGCGGGCGACCTGGAAGTCACCGGCACCACCAAAAAGCGCGGCACGAAGGTTACCTTCAAGCCCGACGAGCAGATTTTCGAGACGCTCGTCTTCAGCTTCGACACGCTCGCGCAGCGGCTGCGCGAGCTCGCGTTCCTGAACGGCGGCATTCTCATCACGCTCGACGACGAGCGCGACGGCAAGAGCCATAAGTTTCACTACGAAGGCGGCATCGTCTCGTTCGTCACGCACTTGAACACGAACAAGGCAGCGGTGAACGAGAAGCCGATCTACATGCGCGGCGAGAAGGACGGCATCGATGCCGAGATCGCGCTGCAGTGGAACGACGGCTACGCGGAGACGATCTACACCTTCGCCAACAACATCAACACGCATGAAGGCGGTACGCATCTGTCCGGCTTCAAGTCGGCAATGACGCGGACGATCAACGCCTACGCGACGAAGAACAATCTCGCCAAGGATCTCAAGGAAAGCGTTTCGGGCGAGGACATCCGGGAGGGTCTCACCGCTGTCATCAGCGTCAAGATCCCGCACCCGCAGTTCGAGGGTCAGACCAAGACGAAGCTCGGCAACACTGAGGTGAAGGGCATCGTCGAAACCATCCTCAACGACAAGCTCGGCGCCTATCTCGAAGAGAACCCGTCGGTCGCCCGTCGTATCGTCGGCA